>Ga0187894_10005415_pt1 | contig 13050 bp, 11 predicted proteins | sample GBC1701081metaG_FD_136650 | JGI IMG/M metagenome (GOLD analysis project Ga0187894, IMG submission 136650) | White microbial mat communities from a lava cave in the Kipuka Kanohina Cave System on the Island of Hawaii, USA - GBC170108-1 metaG ... | reverse complement strand
TTTCGCCATCCGCCTGGTCAAGTTTCAAGGCGAATTCGAGCGATGGCATGCGCACGAGAACGAAGACGAAAGCTTCATCGTGCTCAGCGGCGAAATCAACTTTCAAACCGAGCGGGGCGATTTAGTGTTGAAAGCCGGTGAAGGCGTCGTCATCCCCAAAGGGTTGAAGCACTGCCCGAAGGCGAGCGAGACGGGTCAGATGCCGCTGGCTTTGGTCATCGAACGCGCCGAGACGAAACGGCTCGGCGATTGAGGATTCTTCCATGGCCGGGCAGGCTTGAGCGAGCTTTTCAACAAAAGGAGACACGATGATGAAAAAGAGGACTTTGCAAGCGGCAGTTTTCGCCGTGATCTGTCTGGCGCTGTCCAATCAAGCAATGGCGCAGTATCAGACCTCGACACCGGCCACTGCGCCGGTGATCACCGAGAACCCGGTGAAGAAAGCTTTGAAAGAGGGCAAGGTCGTGATCGGCGCAACCGTAACGGCGGCCAACCCTGACGTCGCGGCCACGCTGGCCGGCGCGGGCTTCGATTTCCTGTGGATCGAGATGGAGCACAGCCCGCTGACGCTTGAAACCGTGCGATCCATGATTTTGGCCACGCGGGGCTTGAAGGCCATGCCATTCACACGCGTGCCAGTCAATGAACTCTGGACGGCGAAACGAGCGCTCGACATCGGCAGTCTCGGCGTGATCTTCCCTTTCACCAGCACGCGCGAATTGGCCGAACAGGCGGTCAAAGCCTGCAAGTACCCGCCCCAGGGCCTTCGCGGTTACGGCGCGGCGATGGCCTCATCGCGCTGGGGAATGAGCGGGAGCGATTACGCGAAGTTCGCCAATGAGAACATCCTGGTGGTGGTCATCATCGAACAGAAACAGGCCATTGATAACATCGAGGAGATCGCTTCCGTGCCGGGCGTTGACGTGCTTTTCATCGGCGTCAACGATTTGTCGTACTCTCTGGGCGTGGGCGGGAAGACGAATGACCCGATTGTCGAAGAGGCCGTGAACAAAGTCCTCGCGGCGGGAAAAAAGCATAACATCCCGGTGGGCTACCCGGCGGGCGCGCCCGTCGAGATCAACAAGCGCATCGCGCAAGGATTCCGCTTCTTCCAGGCCTCCAGCGATCTGGGCATGATGGCGGCCAGCGCGCGCGACCTGCTCTCCAAAATACAGCGGGATGAGATCGGGGCGCCGAAATCGAATCCCAAATAAATCCGTGAAACTCGAATTCACTCCATTGCTTCAGGTACAGCGCGATCTCTACCGCCTGCCACGCGGGTGGGAGCGGTTTCGCGCTTACCTGCAAACGATGGTTGATCCCGAAACCAAAGACCTGCAATTGCCGCTGGTGGCGATGAACCCGATGGGCAAGGATCATGTGCCCGCGCTGCTCGATGAGTATCTGGCGTTCGACGCCGACTCCTTGGCCGCTCGCGCCGTGGCCGAGGCTGAGCCTCGCCTCGCGCGGGTGAACGGAGAGTTCAAGGTGGCGCTGGTCATCAGCGATGACGAGATGGGAAGCTGGACCAATCGTTATTCGAGTGAGTTTACCGCCCGATCCGGCGGCAAACCTCTTCACAAACGCGGTTGGATCACCGGCACGCTGTGGACGAGCGAAACGCCATCGGCGCAAGCTACGCGCGAAGAGACGCTGACCGCCGTTTATCGCGCCGCGCACATCCAACAACACGGCTTCGCCGTCACATTGCGCGAGTTGATGGCGCAGGAGGGTTATGCGATGGCGATGGCCGGTTGTTCAAAACCAGCTCTCGATGACGACGAGCTTGAATACACGCGCGAGGTAATCGCCCCGCATCTGGACACGAAAGATTACCCCTTAATCATGACGAGCTTGTTCGGAGACGTGGCCGCGGCCTCGCTTGGTTACGCGCCGCTGGGCTTGAGCGAACGCGCGGGTTTCGCGCTGGCTTTACACGATGCGCGGCTCGAATCGTCCAAAGCTTCATAGGAGGACCTGATGGATCGCCGAGAGTTCAACCTAAATCTGTTATGCGTGGCGGGCGCTTTCGCATTGCCTGCGACTCAATCAACATCACAACTCCGCGTCAACGGCCAACGCGTCAACAAGCATCTCGCTGAGCTTTCGCAGCTCGGTAAAACGCCTGAAGGCGGGACGCATCGCCTGGCTTATTCCGAGGCCGACCGGCAGGGCCGCGAATACGCGATGAAGTTAATGCGCGAGGCGAAGCTGGACGTGAGCATTGACGCCGCAGGCAACATCGTCGGGCGGCGCGCGGGCGCCGATCCGAATTTGAAGCCGCTGGCCATCGGCTCGCACATTGACTCCGTGCCCGAAGGCGGCAGTTACGACGGCCAGGTCGGTTCGATGGGCGCAATCGAGGTCGCCCAGACGCTGGCCGAAAAGAACGTCGCGTTGCGACATCCGCTCGAAGTGATCATCTTCCAAAACGAAGAGGGCGGGACAATCGGCAGCCACGCCATCGCCGCCGGCTTGACCGAGAGAGAGCTGAACCTCGTCACAAACAGCCGCAAAACAATCCGCGAAGGCATCAAGTTCATCGGCGGCGACACGGACAAGCTGGCGACCGTGGTTCGCAAACCCGGCGAGATCGCGGCCTACCTTGAACTGCACATCGAACAGGGCGGCATTCTGCACTCCGAGAAGATCAACATCGGCGTGGTCGAAGGCATCGTCGGCATCAACTGGTGGGACGTGACGATCGAAGGCTTCGCCAATCACGCGGGTACGACGCCGATGAACCAGCGGCGCGACGCGTTACTAGCGGCGGCCAAGTACGTCGAAGCCGTCAACCGCGTGGTGACGAGCGTTCCGGGCCGCCAGGTCGGCACCGTCGGCAAGATTCAAGCCTTTCCCGGCGCGTACAACGTCATCCCCGGCAAAGTCACGACGAGTCTGGGGCTGCGCGACCTGGACGCGGCGAAGACGCGGATGATGTTTGAGAAGATTCAGGAAGAAGTCCGGCAGATCGAGAAAACGACCGGGACGAAGTTTGAATTCAAGCAGACAAACCTGACTCCTCCGGCGCCGACCGACGTTCGCGTTCGCCGCGTGATTGACGAAGCGGCAAAACAGCTCGGATTGACGACCAAATTCATGCCGAGCGGCGCGGGGCACGACGCTCAGGAGATGGCGCATCTCGGCCCGGTCGGGATGATCTTCGTTCCGAGCGTTGACGGCATCAGCCACAGCCCGCGCGAATTTTCGCGGCCTGAAGACATAACGAACGGAACGAATGCGCTCTTGCACTCGTTGATTAAGCTAGACTCGATGAAGTTGGATTGAAATGAAATTCAATGAAGTTCGTAGTCCCGCCTTCAGGCGGAAACCTCCGCTACCGAAGACCTCCGCCTGAAGGCGGGACTACGAACTTTTTCCTGGAGGAACTATGTTTCGCCTCTGTCTACTGGTATTAGCCATTACGACCCTGTTATTCGTGTCTGCCGCCGCACAATCCGCATCCACGTCAGACGTAAAAACCAACGCCCAAACGACTGAAGAGAAGTTCGACAGTCCGCGCCTCGGCGTCCTGGCGAAAGAGATCAAAACCGGAAACCGCGCTGCGCTCGAAGCCTTCTGGCAGGAGTTGAAAGACAAGGCCCCTCTCGTCGAGCCAGTCGTTGGCGACGAGAAGCGTCTGTGGGTGACCTACGTATGGCGCGGCGACAGCGAGGCCAAGCGGGTTGATATGTTCGGCGGGTTACCGACGAGTGATTATTTCGCGAAGCCGCTTGCGCGTTTGTTGGATACAGACCTCTGGTATCGCACCGAGCGCCTGCCCAATGACGCTCGGTTCACCTACACATTCGCCATCAACTTCACCAAACCCGCGCCGGGGGATAAGGGCGCGATGATGAAGCTCCTGACGCAGATGCGTCGCGATCCGTTCAACCTGCGGACGTTCCCCTCTCCGCCGAATTCAACCATAGTCGAATTGCCCGCTGCGCCGCCACAGCCCTGGATAAAACGAATGCCGGACACGCCTCAAGGCGAGGTCAAGTCCCAAAAGATCAAGAGCGAGATTTTGAAGGAGGAGCGTACGATCAAGGTTTACATTCCGCCGGGGTACGACCCGAAGGGCAAGCCGTGCGGGCTGCTGATCTTCTTCGACGGTGAGACTGTTCCTTTTGTAATCCCGCTGCCCACGACTCTCGACAACCTGATCGCCAAGGAGCAGATTCCGCCGATGGTGGCTGTGATGGTCAACAGCCGGACGACTCGCAACCGCGACCTGGCCTGCTCCGGGCCATTCGCCGATTTTCTGGCGAAGGAGTTGGTCACGTGGGCGCGCGGCAATTTCAACGTCAGCGCCGATCCCGCTCAGACCGTCGTGAGCGGTTTCAGTCTGGGCGGCCTCGCCGCGGCTTATTGCGGGCTGCGCCACCCTGAAGTCTTCGGCAATGTGCTGTCGCAATCCGGCTCGTTCTGGCACTTCGACGGCTGGAAGGAAAGCACAGACCTCTTCGAGAGAAACATTTTTACGGACAGCGGCTGGCTGACGCGGCAATTTGCGAAATCACCTCGACTGCCGCTGCGTTTCTTCATGGAGGTGGGGATGCTGGAGCAAGGGATTCCGATCAACATGGTGTTGGAGAATCGCCGGTTGCACGATGTGCTTGTGGCCAAGGGCTATCCGGTCACTTACTCCGAATATAACGGCGGTCACGACATGCTCTGCTGGCGAGGGTCACTGGCCGACGGTTTGATCGCCCTGGTTGGAAGGCAAAAAGAGAAACAGCCGTAAATGGAAATACGATTTTATGCCGAGACTCTTTTCCCAACGTCATTCAAAGCCTGTCTTCATTCACGCCCTTCTGTGCGCGCTGCTCTTGTCGGCGCCGGCGTGGGTAAATGCGCGCGCGCAAACCAACCAACTGCCGGCGGCGCAAGAAGGCCGCCAGCCTGCTCGAGACCTAAAAGCCGAAAAGCTCGCCCGCTCAGTGACGATCTATCGCGACAGTTTCGGCGCGCCGCACATCTTCGGCAAAACCGACGCAAGCGTCGTCTTCGGCCTGATGTACGCGCAATGCGAGGACAATTTTTGGCAGCTCGAAACCGATCTTACGCGCTCCATCGGCCGCGCCGCCGAGATTGACGGCGAGAAGTGGGTGGCCAACGATCTCGCCTACCGCGCCTTTGAAATCGAAAAACTCTCGAAGGCTGAGTACGAACGCCTGCCCGCCAAATCGAAAGCTTTGTGCGACGCTTTCGCCGCCGGGTTGACCTACTTCGTCGCCCGCAATCCGCAGATCAAACCGCGGTTGATCACGCAATTCGAGCCGTGGAGCATCCTCGCCTTCAACCGAATGGGCCGGATCAGCGGCCTCGGCAGAATCGGACTAAAGCCAAATGAAATCCGCATCGGCTCGCTCGAATCGGCGGGCGCGCCACAAACAGGTCACGAAGACTCCGATCTCGATCTCACCGCGTTGCAATCGTGGTTTGACGAGATGAAGGCCGAGCCTCTCGAAGGATCGAATATGTGGGCGATTGCGCCATCAAAGAGCGCGAGCGGCAAAGCGATGCTGCTGATCAATCCGCACGTCGGTTTTTTCGGCGGCGGACAGCGTTACGAGGCGCATCTGCGCAGCGATGAAGGGTTGAACGTTTACGGCTTTGCGATTCTGGGCACGCCGTACATCCGCTCCGGCTTCACACAGAATCTCGGCTGGAGCCACACGAACAATTACGCCGACACCGCCGACGCCTATCTGGAAACATTCGACGACCCGAAAAATCCGCTCGCATACCGCTATGAGAATGGCTATCGCATGGCTGTCGAATGGACTGAGGAGGTGAAGGTCAAAGTCGCAAGCGGGATCGAAACGCGCCGTTACCGTTTCCGCAAAACACATCACGGCCCGATCATCGGCTCGCGCGACGGCAAACAGGTCGCGGCGCGCGCGGCGAAGCTCGAAGAAGGCGGCGAACTCCAGCAGCGCTTCGCGATGAACCGCGCCCGCAACTTCGCCGAATTCAAAGCCGCGCTGTCGCAACTCGCGCTCACCGGATCGAACACGATCTACGCCGACCGCTCGGGCAATATCTTCTACGTCCACGGCAATGCGATCCCGCGCCGCGACCCGAAATTCGATTGGACGAAGCCTGTTGACGGCGACAAGGCCGAGACCGAATGGCAAGGCTATCACGCGCTCGACGAATTGCCTCATATGTTCAACCCGAAATCGGGTTTCCTGCAAAACTGCAATTCGACGCCTTTCCTGACGACGCTTGAAGGCAATCCGCGTAAAGAGGGCTTCCCTGTATATCTCGCGCCCGAAGAAGACACGCCACGCGCAAAAAGCTCTCGCCGCATCCTGATCGAAAAAGAGAAGTTCACTTTCGATGAATGGACGCGCGCCGCGACAGACACCACCGTGAACGAGGCGGCGCAGTTCATCACGCAAATGACAGCCGCCTGGTTCCGCGCTCAGGATGAGGACAAAGCTCTGTTCGACAAGGCGCGCCCGGCGATGAAAGAACTGGCCGATTGGGATCGAGTGGCGAGAATTGATTCGGTTCCGACGACACTGTTTCTGTTGATGCTGGCGCGCGCAGCCGGTGGTTCGTTCGCTCAGGAGAAATTCCCTCGGCTGCGCGCGCTCGAAGCGGTGATGAATGACCTCGAAACGACATTCGGAACGTGGCGCGTCGCGTGGGGTGAGATCAACCATTTGCAGCGCGTCCATACTGACGGCGACGAGCCGTTCAGCGATGAGAAGCGGAGCTGGCCCGTCGTGGGCGGCCCTGGCGCGGCTGGTCTGGTTTTCACCTACAACGCCCGCGCGGAGAAAGGGCAAAAGCGGCGATACGGGACGTCGGGCAATACATTCGTCGCCGTGGTCGAATTCGGCAAACAGATTCGCGCGCGATCAGTGCTGGTCTTCGGCCAAAGCGCCGATCCGAAATCTCCGCACTACACCGATCAGGCCGAGCTTTACGCGCAGGGCAAATTCAAGGACGTGCGATTCACTTTGAAAGAGATCAAGGCCAATCTCGAACGCGGCTATCATCCAGGCGGGGGAGTGGGGAGTGGGGAATAGGGAATGGGGAAGTTACTTCCATCTTCCCACTCCCCACTCCCCCTTCGACTATGAAATCATCCGCTGTGTTTGTGTTCAGCGCGTCGCTCGCGTTCACGGCGGCCTAATTCCTGCATCCAGTCGCGTATCCAATTGCCCAGCTCTTCGACGTTGAAATCCACGCCGGCGCCGCAGCCCGGAACTTTGAATCCCGCGGCGAACCCGCGCGGCCAGCCTTCCTCTTCCACTTTCACCTCGTCCTCGTAATAGGATATGACCTGGCGGCAAGCCATCGCGACGGTCACGAGCGAACTGCCTTCGGCCAGCGGCTCGAAGACGTTCGTGATGTTCTGGTCAAGAGCGTCCAACCTGGCCAGGATTTTGTTGTATTGTGATACGGCGAAGCGGGTTTCGCTTTCTCCGACGTTCACCCACTGCACTCGCATCGCCGAGCGCGCGGTACAGTGCAGGACGTTAATAAGTTTCTTGAGTTCTTGTTCTCTTTCCATTTCGATCCCTCCTACTGGCGTTTCAGGATTTGATTGTCAGTAGATTTCGTGATCTACCGATTGTTGACTTCACGCGCCCGGGCAAGCCCTCCTTCTCCGGCTTGAGCTTTTCGCGCAGTAATTGTTTCGCCCTGCGCAACCGCCACTTCACGGTTGTCAGCGGCAGGTCGAGGAAGTCCGCGATCCGTTTCAACGGCATCTCGTCGTAAAAACGCAGCTTCAGGATCAGCCGGTGGTCTTCATCCAGAGTGTCAACAGCCACGCGCACCCATGCCTCTTCAAACGTATCGCGGGCGACGAGCGGGCGCGCGAACGCCTCGCTGTGTTCAATCAACGCTTCGTCCAGATCAACCCGCTGGCTGCGCTCCTGCCGTGAACGCCGGCTCATCCGCAGCGCCGCGTGCCGAGTGATGGCGTATAACCACGAGGCGAACTTCGCGGGTTCTTCAATCGAAGGCAGCGCTTTGAAAGCCAGCAACAACGACTCCTGCACGGCGTCTTCGGCCAGCTCACTGCCCGCAATTGATTGCGCCACCCGATACGCCGCCGCGCGATAACGCAAGACCAGCGCGTCGAACGAACGCAGGTCGCCCAGGATCGCCGCGATCACCAGCATTTCGTCGGGCAAATTTTCCGGTCTCGTCATGGCCATTTGCGTCAACTCGTGGCGGTAGCCCGACCGTGAGGGAGGGCGCGGCTACGGCCCCTACGCCCTCCCTCACGGTCGAGCTACCGCCACAGTCGGTCTCGTTCTTTCCTGCCTGCATCTGACTAGAGACAAGTGATACGAAAAAGGATAGGCAGGGCGCTAAAAAAAGATGTCAGATGTCAGATGTCAGCGGCGAGCGCCGTCACTGACATCTAGCATCTGACATCTGACATCTTTGTTTTAGCGACTTACACTTTCTGCTCTTTCCACTTTCCCCGCCTGAAGACCAGCATCGCGATCACGGCCAGCGCCGATTCCGCAATGGTAATCGCCAGGAAGACGCCTATCGGCCCCAGCCCAGTCCATTTCGCCAGCGTGTAGGCCAGCGGGATTTGGATCAGCCAGAAACAGACCAGGTTCATGATGGTCGGCGTATAGGTGTCGCCCGCGCCGTTGAAAGCCGCCGCCATGACCATTCCGTAGCCGTAAAAAATGTAGCCGTAGCTGATGTAACGCAGCGCGTCCACTCCGTGCGGGATGACCGTCTGATCCGGTGTGAAGATTCGAATCAGGAATTCGGGGAAGACGATGAAAACGATGGCGACTCCGGCCAGAAAGACCGCGTTGCTGTGTCCGGCCAGCCACACCGACTTTTCGGCCCGTTCGGGTTTTTGCGCGCCGAGGTTTTGCCCGACCAGTGTCGCGGCGGCGTTGCTCATTCCCCACGAGGGCAGAATGGTGACCAGGATGATGCGGACGGCTATCATGTAACCGGCCTGCGCCGCCGCCCCGAACAGTCCGACGATGCTCATCAACCCTGTCCAGGCCGCGGTCGCCACCAGAAACTGGAACATCCCGCCGAGCGATATGCGCAACAGATTTTTCATCAGGCCGAAATCCGGGAGCATCCGGTTGAACCTGACGGGAACGCGACTGTGGCCGCCAGAGAGCCGCGTGAATTGATAGATCACGGCGCAGCCGCGCCCGATGGTCGTGGCGATGGCCGACCCTATGACGCCCAGTTCCGGGAACGGTCCCAGGCCGAAGATCAGACAGGGATCGAGAACGAGGTTGATCAGATTGCCGAACCACAACGCCCGCATCGCGATCGCGGCGTCGCCCGCGCCGCGAAAGATCGCGTTGATCAGAAACAGCAACATGATCACCACGTTCGCGCCGAAGATGATGGCCATGTAGCCGCCTCCGGCCGCGCTCACGCCCGCCTCGGCGTTCATCACCTGAAACAACTGTCTGCTGAAGAGCACGCCAACGATCCCGATGGGAATCGAGATCAAAACGCCCATCACGATTGACTGTTCGGCGACGCGGGCGGCCTCCTCCGGATCCTTCTCTCCGATCCGGCGCGCGACCATCGCCGTCGTACCCATGCTCAACCCGATCGCGACGGCGAAGACGATGGTCAGCAACGATTCGGTGATGCCTACCGCCGCGGCCTGCTCCTTGCCCAGACCCGCGACCCAGTAGACGTTGACGATGCCGAAAAGCGACTCCATCAGCATTTCGAGCACCATCGGCACAGAGAGCAGAAAGATCGCGCGGCCAATGCCGCCTTCGGTGAAATCCTGCTCCGACCCACGCACGGCTTCTCGCAATGTCGCCCAGAAGCCTGAAGATTTGTTCGGTTCAGTAGCTGTCGCTACCGCGGCAGCTTCAATCGGTTCTTGCATACTCCCTCAGTTCTCCTAATCAGCAGGCGGACCGCAATCCCGCCGCAGTTTCATTTTCCATTTGCCATTTGATATTTGTCACTTGCCATTGGAAGAGATTGGCTCAGGCGATGACAAATGATAACTGTCAAATGGAAAATGGAAAATGGAAAATGGAAACGATCACACCTTGATATTTTGCTTTTGAATTTACTGCGGAAATCCGTCCGCTTCCATCACGCGCTGCGCCTGCGCGAAATGGCGTCGCTCGTGGGCCACGATGAGCCGAAACGTGTCGAGCAGGCTGTAAACCAGCACGCTTGCGAAAGGCGACGTAATGACGATCTTCGCCGGATCATATTCCTGCAGCGACTTCATCTTCGCCAGCGTCTCGCGCTGATGAGTGATGAAGCGGCCAACAACCTGCGGACCAAACGAGCTTGGCGGAGGTTGCGCGGAGCCGGGCGATTTGAACTTCTGATGAGAGTTCGGCGAAAGCGCCTTGACCATCATCCTGCCGAACATCCCCGGCAGAAACGGCATGCGCTGCAATAGAGTCTTCTTGTAATCGCCTTTCAGTATCCGGTCAAAAACCGGGAAGTACTCGCGATTGATCGAGACCAGATGTTCGAGGCATTGCGCGACGCTCCACGAATCGGCGGCGGGCTTCCAATTGAGTTGCCGCTCATTCAACTGGTCGAAGAGCGTCCTCGCGTCGCCAATGATCGTTTCGGCTTCATCGAAGATCTGTGGGAGTGTAAGGTTTTGATAGTCCATGGTGATTCCGGGTGTAAACCTAAGCAGTCAGGCAAAGATTATGTTAGTCTGGCGACTATCTCGCCAATGACGGCGTCGGCTTTCGCCGCGATCTCCCGCGGCGTTTGATCTTGAATCGGATGCTCGACGTAAACCGCGTCGAAATCGGGCCGCCCCAACGCGCTGGATTGCGCGCGCGCCGCGGTCTTGAATTCGTTGGTGGCCACCGGGACCGCCGCGAGGCCAAGGCTTTCGAGTCTCACTGTGTCGTGCAAACTGCACGTCGTGCACGACCCTCAATCGGCCAGAGCCTCGATCACCGCCGCGCATTGGGCTTCCACAAGTTGGTCAATCACCGCGTCGGGAGCGGGCTTGGTGAATGTCGGCTTCATTACGCGCACGATCTGTTTGACGCCGTAACGGGCTTTCAGCGCCATTTCCAAATGATCCAGAAAGAACCCTCCGCCCCATTTGCTGATGTCAAGCAGGCCTATCGTTTTGCCCGCCAATGAATCGAGGCGGGGCGCGGGATGGCTCACTGCGCGTGGGGTTTCATCGAGCGGATTGACAAGAATTGTTTTCATCTCTATTCCTCCGGAAACCCCTGGGAGCTATCAAATGGGACTTACAAGTCTCATGAGACTTGTAAGTCCCATTTGATAGCTCCCAGGGGCGATTTTCATCTGTTTCAGTCAACCGGATAACACACCATCTGGCTGCCGCGCGGCCCCGTCGCCCAACTGCCGATGACCGCCGAAAACTTTCCCGCGGTTCCGCCGGCCACGACGATCTTGATCTGATCGGGCCGCGCGAATTTACGGTAACACTCTTCGCCGTTGATCGTCACGCGCTGGTAAGCCAGCGTGAACTGCGTCCCCTCACCGCCGTCATCCTCGTACTCCTTGACCGGAATGCCCGTGTTCTCGAACAGAAATTCACGGATCGAATCTTTGGTGAAGCCGCTGCGATCGAGCGTCTTCACGTGCTCCGGGCAAAGTATGACCATCGCCTCCCATCCGAAACAGAAACGATAGGAGAAGACCGTCGCCAACGCGCGACTGATGGCTTTCAAAATCGTGCGGCCTTCGCGCGCGTTGTGTTCGCTGACGCCATGCGGCGGCTCGGCGGCGAAGAGCGTCACCGCGCTCTGGCCACGGTCAAAACCGAACTCGGTGTGGAGCGGCGCCCACGGATTTTCTTCTTCGTTCTCGGCGATGCAGTAAGAAAATTTGCCCGGATTGCCCAGCGTGGACATGTCCAGCTCGCCGGGCCGCGCTCCGCCGATGTTCGTCAGAACCAACTGGAACGCGCGTCCGAGCGTCGAGTTCGCCCGCGCGACGTTACTGAAGACGTTGCTGGCGCAGGCGAATCCAAGCTCACGGCGAACGGGGCCGTTGATGACAATGAGCGGCGCGGCGAAATGCGTCGTCGCCTGTACGCCGTGGATGTTAAACCGCTCGTCACACGCCGCGCGGATCAGCGGGATCATCACCCGCATCATTTCAGGCTTGCAGCCGGCCATCACCGCATTGGCCGCGATCTTTTCGACCGTGGCCATTCCGTAATTCGGCGGCACGCGCGCGACGATCTGATCGGGCGGAAGCCTTTCGAGAAATGGGGTCGCGCCGAGCATTCGATCCACACGTTCCGCCGTCGGCGGGATCACGGGCAACGGATCAGCGAACCCGGCCTGGTAACAAAACTCGTCAGGGTCAACATCATCGTCGAGTTCAATCCGCGTCGCCCGCCCACCGCGTTCGGCGTAAAGATTCACGGACGACGCCGGATCGCCATCCAACTCACCATTTGGCTCACCATTTGGCTCACCATTTGGCTCGCCATTTGGCTCACCATTTGGCTCGCCATTTGGCTCGCCATTTGGCTCGCCATTTGGCCCGCTATTTGGCATCAGTTCCTGATGAGGCTCCAGGTGGCGCGAAACGCAACCTGGCTTCGTTTCAGGCGCGCCGTCGTGGCCGCCTGCAAGCTCAAACGGCTCGACACCCACCGCTCCGCACATTTCCGCCGCAATCGCATTCAACTCGGCTTTGTCGAAAGCGACCGACGTTCGCGCGATTTTTCCGCCGGCGTCAATCAAAAACAGTGTCGGCACGGCCTGCGGATCGTATTCGCGCGACACGCCCAGGCCACGGTCCAACACGACGGGGAATTTGATCGGCGCCTGTTCGGCCAATTCACGCGTGGGGGCTTCGCCGTCCTGAGATATTCCAATGACCTCCGCTTTACCTTCGAGAGCTTGCGCAAGTCGGTTGAAGTAAGGAATCGCCAAACGGCAGGTCGGACAATCGGTCTCGAAGAAAACCAACAACGCAGGTTTGCCTAGTTCGAGACGCCAATCACGGCCATCAAGTCGAGGCAACGAAAACAATGGGACTGAGCTACCTGATTGGAGCATGGATTGCTTTGCCTTTCGTTTTATACCT
>Ga0187894_10005414_pt1 | contig 13050 bp, 9 predicted proteins | sample GBC1701081metaG_FD_136650 | JGI IMG/M metagenome (GOLD analysis project Ga0187894, IMG submission 136650) | White microbial mat communities from a lava cave in the Kipuka Kanohina Cave System on the Island of Hawaii, USA - GBC170108-1 metaG ... | reverse complement strand
TGCTCAAGTAATCTTAAAACGGGCTGGGCAAACCCGTAAAGACATAACGTATGTGGCTGCACAAAGCGTGTCTTTAGAATCTACATCTATAACCGCTTAGGTTTAGATGGAGAGCGTCAATTTGGTTTTGTCAATGGCTACGTTTTTCACTGTGGCACAGGCTCAAATACCAACACTCAAAATCGACGAAACTCAGGCGCGAAAGAATGAGAAAGAAAGAGAAATGGAAGCGTTGTTTGGTTATGTCGTTAGTGCCTGTCTGCATAGAAATTCCGAGGACATTCAATTGACCGCCAAAGCATATCTCGAAAGCTACCCGAATAATACAGAAAATAATGTTTACATAAAGAAGTGTTTCGAGTCGCATAGAATCCCGCCCAATTCCATACCCGAATGGCTTACACTTTGTAGCCAAAAGAAATTCAAAGAGTTTTTGCCAATGGCGAAAGATATTCTTAGCAGAACGCCTGACTATCTTCCTGTTTTGATTTGTGTCTGGCAGGCGGGTTTTCATGCTGTAGGTTCAAACGATTTTTCTCAAAGCGAGGAATTTATCAGCTATGGCAAGCACACACTAAATGTCCTGAAAACTGACCGCTCTCAAACATATTTGCGTCCTTTCAAAGATAAAGACGAGGCTATTGGATATGTAAACTTTCTGGTAGGTCTTTTGTATTCTAAAACTGATTCGCACGCTGCTATTGATTATCTCTATGAATCAACACAACACAATTCAATAATCAGAACAAACTCCGCCGTCTATTCCCAATTAGCTGTAACTTACCAAAAAATTTTCAAAGAAATGACCGGCAATGTTTCTTCGGATAACGCACAGACACCCGAAGAGAAAGAAAAAATCAATCATGTTTTGGATTGTCAGATAGACGCTCTTGCACGCGCCGTCTTTTATGAAAAAGACAGCGTGAAGAAAAGCGAATGGAAACGACGCCTGACAGAGGCTTTTCTAATACGAAATAAAAATCAAAAAGGTATTGAAGATTACATTGCCAAAATAGAAAACAAGAAAATGCCAAAGATTGAACTGCCTTTCAAACAATAGTCAGTCAGTGAAAAGACGTAACGGCTATATTAAACAAAGCATTAAGAAGTTGTTTGAGAAATAGTTTTTTGCGCTGAAAGCGCAAGAAGAAGGTAGCCAGACGTGAAACGTCTGGTATTGTGCAAAATAATTTACGCGCATTGAAAATGCGCGAAGAACTTTCTGCCGCACCTTCAGTGCGGAAATCATTTTGTAAATTGTTCCAGACGTGAAACGTCTGGCTACCTTCTTTCAGCCGCTTCGCGGCAAAGAATTTTCAAATCGTTTCTAAACCGTTCTTCGGTTGACACTTTGGATATTGAGTTTCTCAAAATAATCTATTTTGTGTTGGCTAAATTTTATTGAACCACTCTGCTTTCGCGTTTTGGCGTTTTCAATTAAGATTCTTGCAATCCAATTTAACAAAGGAACATTTTAGAAGATGATTAAGACTGTGGAATGGACAGACGAAGGTGTAAGTATGTTAGACCAGCGTCTGTTGCCTAATGAAGAAATTTATTTGATGCTACGTTCTTACAATGAAGTCGCAGATGCAATAAAAACAATGGTTGTGCGTGGTGCGCCCGCGATTGGTGTCTCTGCGGCGTTTGGCGTTGCGCTTGGCGTCAAACAGTTTGTCGGAACCGATGTTGAAGATTTAGAAGAAGATTTTAATTACATCTGTGATGTGCTTGCGGGAACGCGCCCGACTGCCGTTAATCTCTTTTGGGCTATCGAGAGAATGCGCGGCGTGTTTCAGAAAGCTAAATCAGAAACCGACAGCGTCAGTGAAATCAAACAGATTATGATTGCCGAATCGAAAAAGATTTTTGAAGAAGATTTGGCTTCAACACGCGCACTCGGAAAATTCGGCGGCGAATTGATTCCTGATAATTCAACTGTATTGACACACTGCAACGCGGGTGCGCTTGCAACGGCGGGCGATTACGGGACGGCTCTCGGTGTTATTCGCGGAGCAATTGACGCCGGAAAAAAAGTCGCTGTTATCGCTGACGAAACAAGACCTTTTTTGCAGGGCGCGAGATTGACCGCATGGGAACTTCATAAAGACGACATTCCCGTCACCGTTATCACAGACAATATGGCTGGTCACATAATGAAGCAAGGAAAGGTTGATGCCGTTGTTGTCGGAGCAGACCGCATTGCCGCAAACGGCGACGCTGCAAACAAAATCGGAACTTATATGGTTGCCGTTCTGGCAAAGCATCACAACATTCCGTTTTACGTTGCCGCTCCGATTTCAACGATTGATTTGGAATGTCCGACGGGCGAACAAATCCCAATCGAAGAACGCCCCGAACGTGAAGTCACGCACGTCCGCGAACATCAACTGACGCCTGACGGTGTAGGGATTCGTAACCCTGCGTTTGATGTGACGCCAAACGAACTGATTGCCGCAATCATAACGGACAAAGGCGTTGCCCGCGCTCCTTATACGGAAAACATTAAAATGCTTTTTGAAAAAGAAGAAGCAAAGGCGAGCGAGGCTTAAACATTCTTCCGCCAGTTGTTTGCTATTAGTTAGGAAAACACAATTCTTATAGAAATTTTCTCAGCGTTCTCTGTGCCTCTGCGTGAAAAATTATTAATGATTTCACGCAGAGGCACAGAGAACGCTGAGAATTTGCACAGAATTGAAAATGCCATAACTCAGAACTGTTAGTGTATGTTGTAATTAGAAACAGGATAATCCGACATTATTCCCCATTCACTTATCAACAGAGTTCCGGTTGCAGATTGAAGAACATAAAAATAGTTCATGCCAAAATCTAAATTAGGTCGCCAGATGGCTACATCCGTTTTGCCGTCTCCATCATAATCGCCCTGACAGATGTAATCGCCATCAGCAAGTCCCCATGAAACAACCATCATATTTCCGTCGCTGCTGCGTCTGATGTACCAATATAAATTTCCAAACGCTTCGCGTCTCACAACTGTCAGGTCTGTTTTACCATCGCCGTCGTAATCACCCGGTGCGAGCAAATCGGTTGATAATCCATAAAAAGAAACTGTGTCGTTGCTGTTGGTGTGTTGCTGAAAAATCAATGCGTGACTTTGTGAATCGTAGTTTCGTTGTATGCCGAAGTCAGCTTTGTTATCGTTGTCAAAATATCCTGTGAAAGCAAAGTCTCCGCTTGTGCCATAATGGATATATGTGATGTTTCCGTTCGGGTTGTTAAAACTGCCGCGATAATAAAAAAACGACTGTTCACCCTGTGCGATGCCGCTTCGATAAACAGCTATGTCAGTTTTACCGTCGCCGTCGAAATCATTAACTACTGTAGGGTCGTCGCCTGTCATTCCGAAAACTTCAATACGAAAAGTGTTGTTAGAACTTTGCAAAATGTAGAATGCTGCGGTGAACGGGCTGCCCGAACGCCAGATGGCAACATCAGTTTTGTTGTCACCGTCGAAATCGCCCTGAACGGGAACGTCAAGATTGAGTCCCCAGTTGAGAATGGATTGTGTGCCGCCATTCGCGGGTTTTATGTACCAGGTTAGTTGTCCGTTTGTGTTGCCGCTTGAGTTACGAACAATAATGAAATCAGTTTTGCCGTCGCCGTCATAATCTCCGTTTGTTGCCGTTGCGACAAAAGGAAGGCAAAATAACAAGATTGAAACCGAAGTTGTTAAAATTGAGCCTCGCATTATGTTTCTTACATTGAAAAATAATTGTTTGTGCATAATTCCCCGCTTATCAACCGATTGGGGCGACTCTGACCGAGATAAAAGTCTCTCCGAAATTCCCTTGTGCGTCTGTCACGCGAAGGCGTATGTATTTTGTTCCGATGGATGTCCAACTCGTTGTTGCGGTACCATTGCTGCCATTAGTTGTTTGCTCGAAAGGCTCACTGTCGTTTCCTTTCCAATCAAAATCCCATTGCCACTTGGTTATATTGCCGTTACCGGATGGCGTTAGAGTCACATTTTGATTGGTCAAAATAATTCCTGAAGGCGATGTAGTTATGGTGGGATAAGGCTGGTTCTGATTGTCCACAACAAACGCGACCGCTGAATCTGTGACTTGCGTCATTGTGCTGTCTGTAACGATTACTATGTATTCCGTGTTTACAGTCGGACTGTGTGAAACTTCGTTCTGACCGGGAACAGGCGGAATCGTTACACCGTTTGCCGTGAATGTGTATGTGTAAGGCGGTATTCCGCCTTGAGCATCCGCAACGATTTTCAGGCTTTGACCCGACTTTATGTGTGGACACTGAGGACAATTTGTTCTGGCTCTAACAAAAAGAAGCCCTTCATCAAACACCGACAGGAAAAAATTTCCGCGCCCAAGAGAGGTTTGATATGTGTACTCATAAACGCCCCTGTAATTTCCGTTTGCGGAAGTAGAAAGCGAACAAACTCTGCGAAGTATTGTGCCGTTTGAAACACGCTCATCCGTGTATATTACAGGCGGTAGAATACTCAGGACTGTTGTCTGTTGTGTACCAAGGTTAAGTAACAACTCATAATGGTCACCTGTTCGCCACGGATTAAAGCCGGAACAAGGCGGAGAAATGATTGTGCATCTGCCTCTTTCAATATCAAAAGATATGTTCTGTTCGCACGTCAGATTGGGGCTTGGATTACAGTCTGTCTGCCCCATAAACAGTGGCAACAATAAAACAAGCAGAGTGATAAATGTACGACGGCAGTATATTAAATTCCAAAAGCCTCTCATGTTTCTTTCTCCAAGTTGTTTTGGTTGATTTGTCAGGGTTGAATGACGCGCAGAGTTCCTACCAGATTTGTTGGTTCAAATGTTGTTACCTGTCCTCTGACTTCAACCTGTGCGCCAAGATGTGCGCCGTCAATGATTATTCCGCGCATTATCAATGTACCGTTGAGAGTGTTGAGTTTGCCGTTTAGTAACGCCGTAAATGTGTTTGCTCCGGCAACGACTTTCCACCGGGTTGTTCCTGCCCACACACTACGAAAAGCACGAGGCGTTTGTCCGCGTGAATCAACGGTCAATTCACCTGTAATGTCGCCCGAAATCTGCCCGTACCATGCAGAGTTTGCGACAGGCATTACATTGAAATTGATGTTCACATCCGAGACGGAATCTTTACTCGCCACTGATTTGAGTTGTATGCGCTCTGTCATTGATAAAAACATGGCGAACGTAAACGCAAACAAAACGATACATATGATTTTTTTCATGAATATATTCCCTTGAAAAGCAGTAGGCAGGAGATATAAATCTGTCATTGAATTTATGTTTACTGCCTGCCACTTGTTGATTTAACTGCCGTGTGTTGCCAATGCAGGGAGAATTACGGGAGTTATTAAAAGCATGCCGGACGTTTGTCCCACGATTGGTTGAAAGCCTGTCCAGCGTCCGTTCGCGTAACGGTTCATGTAAACGCGCCCGTCGAAATGAATCGCAACCGCCGCAAAGTTGCCTCTTCCCGTATGAGCTGCACCACCCACAACCATTTCAGAGCCGCATATGTACTCAAAACCGCTCCACGCTAACCAAGGGTCACGCGGAGGCGGCATGGGTTGAAACGGTTGCAAACTTGACCAGTTGCTGTACCATGAGAGATTCTGACCCATTGAAAGGACATTCAACTTGATAGCACTGAAAGCCGTCAGAACGGGCGTGTCGTAAACTTTGCCCCCCACCAGAATAAAATCGCGTGGGGTGGAACACCCGAAACCCGTACAGATTTCGTCACCGGGTCCGATTCGGCGTTGATAAAGTGCTCCTGTGTCTGCATTGACGACCACGACATCAACCGTCCCATCACCCCAACTTGAAGCCACCGTCTGACCAAACATTTGATTGTTTATTCGGAAATTACTTAATACGGCTATGCTGCCGGTCCAAGCGTTGTTGGTAAAACGCCAGCGCAAAAAGCGGAAATCGGTATCTATGGCAAAAAGTTCGAGTTGCCCCGCACCAATATGGAGCAAAGCCGGTGCGGAAGTAATGCCGTTTCCCAAAGAAGTAGGATTGCTCCAAACTGAATTTCGATAACGCCAATGATAGAGTCGCCCGTCGTTTCCAAGCGCGACGAGTTCAATCAAACCGTTGCCGTAACTTGTCGCAGCCATCTGAGTCAACACAACACCCGAAGGAACAGTCAGTGTATAAGGTCTGCCGGTGCCGTCGTTGAAAAAACGGTCATGGTGCGGCTTGTTATCATCAGCTAAAACAATTCGGTCAACGATTCCGGGACCGGATGAAAGAATAATCGGGTCAACAGGGTTGTAAGATGTCCTAACGATTGGCGTAGTGGATGCTATGAAACCTGCCGAGTTATTTTCCGCTATCTGTGAAAAATGCGTGGTCGGGCTATTCACGCTGTTGCCGACAAATGTTACTTCAAAGTTTCTGTCAACAGCAGCCAACGCCGGACGCCCCAAGAATGTTTGTGTTCCGGCATTATCATAACCGCGCCAATGTGCGGTTTTCCAGGGTGCATGTCCGTAACGATTGCCCTCGTATTCGTTTTGAAAGATGCTTGATGATGTATAGATGTATGTCGTGTAAGCACGTGCGACGAGTTCGACTTTGCCCGTGCGCGTAGCTGAAGCGGTGAATTCTGAAACACGCCCGTCCGTCGCAGGGTTTGCACCATAAAGATTATCTGTAAGACCGCCCGACCAGCCTTGCCAACCTGGATTGACCGTAAATCCGTCAACAGTGAAAGGCGCAAGCGCGTTTACATAATGTTTGTGTCTAAGGCGGTTATCGTTAGCGCGACCTATTAACTCAAGTTGTTTGTAGCCTGAGGCAATAAGCATGGGCGTGGCATTTAGCACACCGCCAAGATTTGTTTCCGCGCCGACTATACTGATTCCCGTCGTGCCTATGCCCGCCACAAAATTCGTTGCCGTAACGTCAAGCACACGGTGATAAGGTGTCCCGGTCGTGCCGACGTAAACGACATCAACTCTACTGTCGCCGCTTGCAACGGCGGCGGGCTGGTAGGTGATTGTCGTCTGTGTGTTGAGCGAAGCGGGTTGCCCCCACAAACTTGTCTCCAAATCAAATGCGATTGCTCGCGGACGGTTCTGTGCGTCAACAAAAATAAGAACTATCTTGTTGCCAACATGAACGGCGACAGGGTCACGGTACGGAGCGGGGAAATTACTTGCAAACGCGCTTAAAGGGACAATTGCCGGAATAAGCCAGATACCGTTAATACGCCGGATATGCCGAAGGTTTCCGTTACCGTCAGCAACGATTATCTCAACCTGTCCGGGCGCAGACGATACAATGGCGGGTTTACCTCTGTATCCCGTTGACGGAGAAAAACCGCCCGGATTTAGTGTGTGGAAACTGCCCCATGAATCATCGCGCAAATGTGAATAAACAAGCGCGTAGCTCTGCGTTACGGCGGCGAGTTCCAACTGTCCGTTTCCCGAATGAAAAATCGCAGGGTCGTTATTGATTGATTGCGGCGTAGGGCTTGGAAAAGGAATCGCCGTGTAGTTAGACCAGCCACCTATGCCTTTACGCGCATGATAAAGTTTGCCGTCCGACGAACGCGCAACCATATGAAGTAAAGGTCTTGCGGTTTCAGGTCCAAGCCAATCGGTTCTCACGCGATAATCAACTTCCAAACGACTGGGCGTTGTTTGCGTCAATCTCATCTGCGAAAGTGCAAAATAATCGTACTGCTGATAAAAAGTTTCATCCACGCGCGAAGAGAGATTCATACTCAGCAAATTACGCACCCCATCTCTTATTTCTCCCGACACAGATGTTCCGTTTTCCAGAACATCAACTGTCCCGTTTCTTTGCGGCGTAAGTCCAAAACGAATGCGACCTGCACCTGCAAATGGCGAGAGAATGCTTGCTTCTCCTGTTAACTGTAAATCGTTAATGACAATGCTAAGCGGGTATGTGCCATTGATGCTGCTGCCAAAGATGCCCAGAAAAAAATCTACAATACCGCTAACGGCGTTGACCTCAATCGTGCTGTTTATTGTGATAGTCACGCGCCCGCTAAAAGCTATGCTCTGAGTTTCGGGGCGATAGGTGAATGTCGGGTTATTAAGAAAACGAACGCTGACCGAAGTGAGTTCAGTAAGCTTAACATCGTCATTATTGATGCCTTTGTAAAGTTCAAGCCGTCCGTTTATCCAATTACCAATCTGCGTTTCTAACTCCATTCGCAAACGGTCAAGTGAAACTGCCGATGGTCCTGTCTCAAGGTTCGCCAACTCTGTGCGGCGCATTTCTGTCAGGAGATTTGTGCCGATGATGCGGGGCGTTCCTGTCGAATTATCAAATTGAATATCAATAACGCGCCCCGTCAGATTGTCGAAAGTCAGATTGGCACTCGATTGAGTTGCGAATACGCTTTGATAAGCACTCGCTTCTTTTTCCGACAGATAAAATTCATCCGTGCATCCGCCCGCACAGAGCGACAGTGCGAACAACAAAAACGACAAACAAAACTTTTGTAATTGATTTTGCTTCACGACATTTCCTCCTGAAAAACTTATGGAATAACTTCGATAGTGAACTCGATGGCAAGTGTTTCATCAATGGCTAAATTCGGTTCGCTACCCGGAGCAAAGGCAACAAACCATGTGAGAAAGTTCGTAGGGTTTTGTTCCGAATATGTTGGTGTAACAGTGTATTCATCTGTTGCGGTTGTAGAGTTGTTATCACTATCGCACTTGGTTATATCTATGCCTCCGTCTGTTGTGCCTTGTGCATAACAGGTTTGACCATCTGCGGCAGAATTTGTTTCGGTAAAATTCGGGAAGTAGGTGATAAATCTAGGAATCACCGGAGTTTCATCTTCTAAAAAAAATCTTCCTGTTTGTGGGTTAACACATGGCTTGTAACCATTGTTTGCAGGGTCAGAACAGAGTTTGCCTTTCAATATGCGAACTTTACTGACGCGTAAGTTTTTGCTGAAATTGTCATCCCAAACCGCCTTGACTAACCGCCCCCTCATTGAATCAGTGAGATAAATGCTGTCGTCAAATTTGTACCAGATGGACATGATGTTGGTGTCCGTGTGTGGTTTTAATTTGTAGATTGTTGTTTCGGTCAACCCAGGCTCAATTGCAAAGACTTTCTTATCTACTAAAGCAACTCTGTTTGTTATGTCGTTCGGGTGCGGATTATACGAAGCAAGCGCAGGCGCAAGCATTTGTATAGTTTTTCTTCCGACAGGTGCGAACCTGAAATTTATTGAAGATGGGCAGCCGTCATACAATGAGGGTGATCCTAGAAGAGTTGGCTCATTGGTCGCTATGAATTCGTTAAAAAATATGATGTTTGGAGAGGCTGTCACAGTACCGCGAGGTATGATTGCCTGCGGGTCGCGGTCACAGAAGGGAGTTGTAGGGTCATTATGGCAGTATTCGCATTTCCAGCAATTAGAATTGGGAACTGTGTAACTCTCGAAACTACACATTGCTCCCGGACTTCTATGAATAAGCGTGTATGTATCCCATTTCGCTACGAGTTCTTCACCCGCTTTTAACCAGAGTGTGTTGCCCGGATTCAAGTCCGGCTGATTATCAACTTCAAAACGAACATTATCCATCTTCGGTCCGATTGGTGATTCAGGTCCGCCTACTTCAATTTCCTTCGTTGCAACACACCCTTGAATGAAAAAGGAGATAAACAAACATAAGGACAAACGAAGTCCGCCGGCTATAATTTGTAACAATCCAAACCGTTGAACCGCCGGAAAATAGAATTTCTTCTTCATAGTTTCTCTCCTTAAATTTCGCTGTAACCCAACAGCGCAAGACTAAGACTCGCGCACATTTTTCTCGCAACCTGGCTATGCCCCCGAATGTGCAGAAATGATTGCCTAAGCCACAACCCTGGCGTTACAATGCGCGGCAAGACTTTAGAGTTGAATCAAATTTTTTAGGTATTGAATCCGCGTTGAGACACTAGGCGGAAAGCCTTAAAAAAGTCTTGAGGATTAATTGAGTTTTTTCGGATGATTTTCTGAGGATGCAAATGGCTGCGGTTTTCGGCAATTTAGAAGAGCATGTTTACGAATTTGAGAACTATCGTTTAGTTCCATCAGAACGCCTTCTACTGCGTGACGGTCATCCCGTTCAGTTACAGCCAAAAATTTTCGAGACTTTACTGGCACTCGTTGAAAACAGCGGTCACCTTGTCGAAAAAGATGATTTGATGGCGCGGTTATGGCCCGACACATTCGTTGAAGAAGCAACTCTTTCGCGCAACATCTCAGACCTTAGAAGAACACTGGGCGAAAGCGGGAATAAATATAAATTCATCGTCACCGTTCCGAAATGCGGCTATCGTTTTGTTGCGAATGTGCAAAGATTACCGCGTGATGAAGCAATAAATCCAAACGACGAGATTGTTATCGAAGAAATCTCTTATAAAAAAAGTGTTGCACTTGTTGATTCACAAACCGTGACTGAAATTAACAATGTTCAGCCGTTTTGGGTGACAAAAAAAACGCTTGTTGCCATGACGTTTTTTTCTTTTGTCTTCATAGCATTAATTGCTTTATCGGCTTTGCGCCCGCCTTTATCAGCTTCAAAAAAAACAGGCTCGGCATCTTCCGTAAAATCAATCGCTGTGTTGCCCTTTAAGTCAATGAATGAACAAGGACGCGAAGAACCTTTGGAACTTGGAATGGCAGACGCTCTAATCACCCGATTGAGCAACCTCAAGCAAATCAATATTCGTCCTTCAAGCGCAATCTTCAAATACACAGGGCAAAACGCAGACTCTGTTGAAATCGGACGTGAGCTTAATGTCGAGGCGGTTCTGGACGGAAGCATTCAACGTCAAGGCGACCGCGTTCGCGTATCTGTACAACTTGTAAATGTTACAGACGGCACAACCCTCTGGGCTGACAAATTTGACACCAAAATTACAGACTTTTTCGCAATGCAAGACGCGCTTTCAGAACAAATCACGCGCTCATTGACACTGCACCTTACAGGCACGGAACAGAACACTCTGGCAAAGTACGGTACACCGAACGCCGAAGCCTACCAATTTTATATGAAAGGACGTTTTTGGTTTGGCAAGAACACTGTCGAAGGCTATCGGAAAGCAATTGATAATTTTAACCAAGCCATAACAATAGATAACAACTATGCTTCGGCTTATGCAGGTCTTGCCGATGTTTATTCAGTGCAAACTTCCGTAGGATTTCTGCCGCCGTCGGAAGGTTTGGTCAAGGCGAAAGCAGCGGCTGAAAAAGCTGTTGAGTTAGATGATGGTTCAGCACAGGCGCACATTTCGCTTGGGCATCTCAGAACGCTTACATGGGATTGGGCAGGAGCGGAAAAAGAATTTCAGCGTGCCGTTGCACTTAATCCGTCCGCGCCTGCGGCACATCTCTGGTATGTGATATATCTGTCATCGCTTGGTCGTCATCAGGAAGCATTTGCCCTTCTTAAAAAAGCGCAGGAGCAAAACCCCGTATCCATTATTATCAATGCCTGTGCAATACGCACACATCTTTTTGCACGTCAGTATGACGAAGCAATCGCCATCGGATTAAAAACCCTGGAGTTAGAACCTAATCACGTTGAAAGTATGGTTTGGCTTGCAATGGCTTATGAAAATAAGGGTTTGTATGACGAGGCAGTTAACCTTTATTTGAAAAGAATGTCACTGAGAGGAATTGGCACAGAAGACATTGAAACATTACGTGCTGCTTACAAAAAATCGGGCTGGCGTGGTTACTGGGTTAAACAAATCGAAATCAAAAAAAAGAGATCAAAACAGAAGTATGTAGGCAGTTACGATTTCGCGGAGATGTACATCCGGGTCGGAGATAAAGAGACCGCTTTTGAATGGCTCGAAAAAGCATACCTCGAACGCTCAGACAATCTCACATTGTTAAAGTTTAGCCCTGTCTTTGATTCTTTGCGTTCAGACCCACGTTACACAGACCTGATAAAGCGCATATGGTTTCCCGACTGAAAAAATATTCAATCACTTCATAGACTGACACTATCTTTGCAATCTCTTGACTAACTCTTTACATTCGCCGCGTTAAAAATGGCGTATAAAGAACCATCAAAAAACGGCGCAGTTGATTGAAGGTTTAATCGCGCCGGAAGGCAAAAGTAAGGAGAGAGATTAAGATGAAAATACGCATGGTAGGAATGTTCGCATTCATAGCTATTTCGTTGGTTGCGGCAGTAGTCGTGCTCAACGTAACTGCACAAAAACGTGGCGGTGACGGACAATCAAAAGGCAATCCGCATTTCGGCAGACCTGACGGACCGCCGCCCGTTGAAATGATAGTAGAAAAAATGGCTGGGCATTTAAGTCTGACCGCCGGGCAAAAGACACAAGTCACACAAATTCTTAATGCGGAAAAAGCGACTATGGAATCGCTTCGCCCGCAATTGGAAGAAAATCATCGCCTTCTTCAAGAAGCAACAAAAGAAGGCAAGTTTGATGAAGCGCGTGTAACGGAACTTGCCAATCAAAGCGGTCAGTTGATGGCACAGACAATCGTCGCAAAAGAACGTTCAAAAGCGGCTATCTATAACATTTTAACAGCAGAACAAAGAACTAAAGCCGCACAAATGCCCCATCATTTCGGACCGCACCACCCGCAATTTGGCGGTGAGCGTGGTCCGATGGGTCCGCCGCCGCCGCAAGGTGGTCGCCCGGAAGGCAAAAAACAATAGGCTCAGGAAACTACTAACCAAAATGATTTGAATTGTGCTTTAAGGCGGCAAGTTTTTTCGGAAAACTTGCCGCCTTAAAGTGTGGTATAAAACTTTTGTAATTGATTAGGTCATCAACCATCCGTTGAAAAGGGTGTTCATATTTGTAGCCCACAATGCTAATCGTGCGACTGATGATTCGTAACATTGAAGTTATCGAAGATAACGACATACTTTTTCAGTTTGATTTTTATGTCGCTATTTTCAACGGCTCAAAATCTCTGTTTAATTTCCCCATAGTTGCACTATGGGCTAAGAATATATCGCTGTCTTCGACAGCTAAAACCGATTCCTGATTAAAGTTTTTGAATTATTATCACTTG
>Ga0187894_10005413_pt1 | contig 13051 bp, 15 predicted proteins | sample GBC1701081metaG_FD_136650 | JGI IMG/M metagenome (GOLD analysis project Ga0187894, IMG submission 136650) | White microbial mat communities from a lava cave in the Kipuka Kanohina Cave System on the Island of Hawaii, USA - GBC170108-1 metaG ... | reverse complement strand
TCGTGCGCGAGGGCATCGATTGCGTGCTGCGGGTCGGCGAACCGCGCGACAGCGACATGATCGCGCGGCGGGTCGCGATGCTGCCTGAAATCACCTGCGCCGCGCCGTCTTACCTGGCGCGACGCGGCGTGCCGGCGCACGTCGATGCACTCGATGGACACCGCGTGGTCGGCTTCCACTCATCGGCGACGGGAGCCGTGATGCCGCTGGAGTTCACGGTCGACGGCGCCACGCGCACCGTGGACGTACCGGCCACGGTGTCGGTCAATGGCGCCGAAAGCTACGTCGCGGCGGCCCGGTTGGGACTGGGGCTGATTCAGGTCCCGCGCTACCACGTCGAACGCGATCTCGAGCAGGGCACGCTGGTTGCCGTCCTTGCCGACTGGCCGCCGTCGCCGACACCGGTATCGCTGCTCTATCCACGCGACCGCCAGCTGTCACCGCGGGTGCGCGTCTTCATCGATTGGCTCGCCGCCACGTTCGCGACGCATGCGGTCCGGCCCGGTTGAACGCATCGGTCCGTCAATGGGCATCACGGCGTTTCAAATAGCGCCTGACATCCTCGACCAGCGGACCAACGGCCGCGACGGCGTCCCTGAGGTCAGTGGGATGGACGTGGAAGGTCTTCGACCAGTATCTCACATGATGCTCCGCATCGATATCGATGCGTGCGCCCTGGCGCTGATCGGCCATGTCGTCCATTCCCCAATCCACTAGTTGTCTCATGAATCGATTTCGGTGCTGTCGACGCCCTGCCCGCGCAGCTGCCAGCCGCCCAGGCCATCCGGCAACGCGACCATTCCCAATGTCATGTGGTCCGGCACCGTGTCGGCCTCGGCGATGCTGACGAGGTCCTCGTTGGTCCACGGCGGCGTCAGCGGCTCGTCGCCCTGGTGTCGCGCGACCTGATCGAACACCGCTCCCGCCAGTTCGCGTGCCTCGGCTTCGCTCGCGGCACCAACCAGGCACACATCGCGATGCCAGCTGCGCTGCCAGTGCAGTGAATCGCGATCCACGGGCTCTAAGCGATAGATCGGCATCGGCCGCCTAGTTGCTGGCGTAGCGGAACTCCGGCAGCGCCTTGAGCTGCTCCTTGGAGGCGCCGGGCAGCATGATCTTCTTTTCGACGACACGCAGCGAGTCGTAGGGCACCGCGATCAGCCGTGCGCCCATGCCAAGGAAGCCACCGATCGACAGCACGGCATAAGGCGCCTTGCCGTCGCTGGCGATGATCACGTCATCGATCTTGCCGATCGATTCGTTGGCGCCATTCACGACGTCGGCGCCGATGACCTTGGAGGCGCGAAAGCCGGTCGACACCTGCAAAACGTCGACCTTGGTGATCGTCTGCGGCTGCCCCTGCGCGAAGCCGCCGCCGGCCATCAGGACCGACAACGCGATCGCGGCAGCGCCGGCGAACAGACTGAGCTTCTTCATGATCTTCCCTCGCGAAACTGTGCACCATGAACGCTGCGGCGTGGTGCAAGTTCCCCAAAGGATCGCAAGGCGCTGGGCGTATCGATCCGGGCCTCAGCGCCCCTTGAAGACCGGCGGGCGCTTTTCGACGAAGGCCTTCGAGGCTTCCTTGTGGTCCTCGGTCTCGCCGCTGCGGGTATGGCCCCAGGCTTCGAGGTCGAAGACTTCGCTCAGCGAACCGCTCTCGGCGGCGTTCAGATTGCGCTTCATGTAGCGATAGGCGACGCGCGGGCCCTGGGCGATGCGGCGTGCCACCTTCATCGTCTCGGCGCGCAGCGCGTCATCGGGAAAGACGCGATTGACAATGCCCAGCCGCAGCGCCTCGGCGGCATCGACGCGCTCGGCCAGCAGGTAGAGCTCGCGCGCCTTGGCCGAGCCCACAAGCTGGGTGAGAAAGAAGCTGCCGCCGAAATCACCGGAATAGCCGACATTGGCGAATGCCGTGGAGAGGCGCGCACCCGCCGCCATGAAGCGCATGTCGCAGGCGAGCGCCAGGCTCAGGCCGGCGCCGGCGGCCGGTCCGTTGACCATGGCAATCGTCGGCTTGGCCGACTCGTGCAGCAGGCGTGAAACCTCCATGCGCTCGCGCAGATCGACCGCCTTGCTCTCCAGGGTGCCGGCCACCGTCTCGCTGCGCTCGGCCATGGCGCGCACGTCGCCCCCTGAACAAAAGCCGCGGCCGGCGCCGGTCAGTACGATGCAGCCGACGGCATCGTCGGTCGCGCTGCGGCGCACTGCCGACAGCAATGCCTCCAGCATCGGCCGCGACATGGCGTTCAGCACATCGGGCCGGTTCATGGTGAGCACGGCAACGCCGTCTTCGATTGTTTCGAGCAGATGGTCGGTGGCCATGATCTCGTCTCCCATTAGTCCGCACGCATGCCGGCGGCTTTGATGACATCAGCCCATTTGTCGCGATCAGCGGCAATCGTCATCTTCAGTGCCTCAGGTGCGCTGATCAGGCTCTCCATGCCGTTCTCGACCATGCGCTTCTGCACATCATCCCGGGCGACGGCGGTGCGCAGCGCGCGGTTCCAGAACTGCACGAGGTCGGCCGGCAAGCCGGCTGGGCCGAACACGCCGAACCAGTTCACGATCTTGAAGTCAGGCAGCCAGCGCGAAATCAGCGGCAGGCCGGGAAACAGCGGCGAGGCGCGCGGCGCACCGAAGGCGACCGGGATCAGGTTGCCGCCGGCGATCTGGCCGAGGAACTCCGGCATGTTGCCGAACATCATGTTGACGTTGCCGGCCACCATATCCTGGATGGCCGGCGCGCCGCCACGATAGGGCACATGCACCAGGTCGATGCCGGCCAGCTTCTTGAACATCTCGCCCGCCAGATGCTGCGACGTGCCGTTGCCGGTGGAGGCATAGGTGAACTTGCCGGGGTTCGCCTTGGCCTGATCGATGATCTCCGGCACCAGGCGGAACGGCGCCTGGCGGCTGACGACCAGCATATTATAGACGCCGGCGACATTGGCGATCGGCGTCAGGTCCTTGTCGACATCGATCGGCAGCTTCTGGCCCGGCATCACCGGCGATACGCAGAACGCCGCCATGCCCGCCAGCAGGATGGTGTGGCCGTCGGGCGCCGCCCGCGCGACGGCCTCGTTGGCAATGAAGCCGCTGGCGCCGGTCTTGGTCTCGACGATCACCTTCTGGCCCACCACTGATGTCAGCGCATCGGCCACCAGACGCGACAGCAGATCGGCGGTACCGCCGGGCGGGAAGCCGCAGTACAGCCGCACGTCCTGCTTCAGCGGTTGCGCCATCGCCGGTCCGATCAGACCGGCGGCAGAAGCGGCGGCGCCGACGAACGTCCGTCTCAACATGTACGCCTCCCCTCGCCTACGCCTACGCGCCCGAACTCTGCATGCCGAAGGTGATCTGGTTCCCGTCGAGATCCGTCACATCGAAATCGCGCATGCCGTAGGCATAGTCCGCCGGCGGCTTGATCACGTTGGCGCCATGGGCCACGAGCTCGGCATGCACCGCATCGACGTCGCGCACGAAGATGCACAGCCCGCCATTGCCTGGCAGCCGCTTGGTGGCGCTGGCGGCCAGCAGATGCAGCTGGACCTCGTCGCGGCAGAGACAGGCGTAGTAGATCGGCTCGCCGTATTCGAAAGTGACGTCGACCCCCAGTGCGTCACGGTAGTGCGCGACGCTGGCCGCCATGTCACGCACGACGAAAACCGTCGCGGCGCCAACCATTATGGACTCGGAACGAGTGGGCTCCATTCTCCGATCTCCTCAGCTGCGCGCGTACTTCTTCAGAAACGATTCATCGACCGTGATGCCGAGGCCTGGCCGGTCGGGGATCGCCACCATGCCGCCCTCGACGGCAAACCGCTCCTCGACCAACTCCTGCAGCATCGGATTGCTGCCCAGCGAATACTCCAGGATGAATCCGGCTGACGCGCTGGCAGCGACCGCGAGCCCCGCGGCGAAGCCCGGCGCGCCCGACCACAGATGCGGCGCCAGCCGCAGGTTGAAGGCCGAGGCGATGGCGGAGATGCGCAGCGCCTCGCTGATGCCGCCCGCGATGGCAAGGTCGGGCTGCAGGATATCAGCGGCACGCAGCTCGGCCAGGTCGCGGAAGTCGTGGCGGGTGAACTCGCTCTCGCCAGCGCTGATCGGCACAGACGAAGCGCGGCGCACCTCGGCCATGCCAGCCTTGTCATCGCCCGACACCGGCTCCTCGAACCACATCAAATCGCAATCCTCGACCATGCGCGCAAACGCCTTGGCCTCGGCCACCGTGAAGGTGCCGTGCGCATCGCAAGCGAGGCCGATGTCGGGACCGAGCGCGGCGCGCGCCGCCTTCACCCGCTCGGCCGAACGGGCGGGCGCGCCGTCCATCACGCCGACCCGCATCTTCACCGCCTTGAAGCCGCCCTTGGCGATATAACCCTGAAGTTGGGCACCGATATTCTTGGCATCAGCCCAGCCGCCCGAGGCGTAGGCCGGCATGCGCTCGGCCCGGCGGCCGCCCAGCAGCCGCCAGACCGGCGCGTTGAGCGACTTGCCCAGGATGTCCCACAACGCGATGTCGATACCGCCGATGGCGGCCAGCGACAATCCCCGGCGGCCGAGCTGCGGCATGCCGTGGCCGCGCGCGATCGCATGCCCGTGGCGCGGCGTGTTGTACATCACGTCCCACAGACGGGAGATATCGCGCGGATCCTCGCCCCGCAGCAGCGGCGCCAGATCGTCGCGGACGATCGCGGCCAGCCCGGCGCACGCCGCGGCCGAGCCGGCGCCCGCCTTGGCCTCGCCCCACCCGACCAGGCCGCCGTCGGTCTCGATGCGCACGATCACCGAATCGAACGATGCCACCAGACCGAAATTGCTGACATGCTGGCCCGACGGCGGGATCGGTACATGCGCCCAGGTGGCGTCGATGCGCGCGATCTTCATGTGATAGCTCCCGGCGGATCGTTGCGTCGAACGTAGCGAGACATGGGCTGTCGAGTCTCCCCTCACGACCGATTCCCCAGCACGCTCGCAATGACGTGAAGCGAGCTTGCCGCGTCATGCCGCGGCGGCAAACGCGGCCACCCGCGCAGCAACCATGCGTGATGCACATGCCGCCGTGACCGCCGCATCCGCTACAGTCGCGACAAACGCGGGAGGCGCGCCATGAAGATCACGGACGTCACGCTCACGCTGTTTGCGTGGGACGACATCCCGGCCACGACCTACGGCAGCCATACCGGCCGCTTTGGCGGCAAAAGCCAGCTCGGCCTGCTGCGCCTGATCACCGACCAGGGTATCGAAGGCCACGCCTTCCTCGGCTCGGCGATGAACCCGGCCACCACCGACGGGCAAGGCCTGATCACGCACCTCAAGCCGGTACTGATGGGCCGCGATCCGCTGGAGCGCGAGCGGCTCAACCAGGACATCTGGCGACGCCAACGCGCCGCGGGCGTGCGGCCGATCGGCGCCGTCGACGTGGCGCTGTGGGATCTTGCCGGCAAGGCAATCGGCCAGCCGATCCACCGCCTGCTGGGCACCTATCGCGAGAGCATCCCGGCCTATGCCAGCTCTGCCGTGCTGGCGGCGCCGGAAGCCTACGCCGAGGAAGCGGTGCGCTATCGCGATACCGGCTGGGCTGCCTACAAGATCCACCCGCCGACCCGCTGGCGCGAGGACATCAAGGTCTGCCAGGCGGTGCGCAAGGCCGTCGGCGACGACTATACGGTGATGCTCGACTCGACCTGGAGCTACGATTTTCCGGCCGCCGTGCGGGTCGGGCTGGCGGCACAGGAACTCGGCTTTCACTGGTACGAGGATCCGCTGGCCGACCAGGACATCTACAACTACATCAAGCTGAAGCAGAAGCTTTCGATCCCCATCCTCGCCACCGAGTACCCGATTGCCGGTTACGAGAGCTACGCACCGTGGATCATGCTGCAAGCCACCGACTTCCTGCGCGGTGACGTGGCGGTGAAGGGTGGCATCACCACCCTGGTGAAGGCGGCGCACCTCGCCGAGGCCTTCCGCATGAACTTCGAAGTCCACCACGGCGGCAACTCGCTCAACAACGTCGCCAACCTGCATGTGATCGCCGCCATCCGGAACACCGAGTTCTTCGAGGTGCTACTGCCCGACGGCGCCCAGAAATACGGACTGCAGCAGGATATCGTGGTCGGCCGCGACGGCCTGGTGCACGTACCCAACGGCCCCGGTCTGGGCGCGGCCATCGACTTCGACCTGATCAAGCGCAAGACTGTCGCCGTACTGACCTGACGAGACCTGGAGGACCATGTGCCGTTGCAGCTTCCTGCCCTTTGCGTCATCGCCACACCGGGCCGTCGCCGCGCCATGATCGAGACCGCGCGCGAGGCCGAGCGCCGGGGCTACCAGGGCATCTACGTGCCCAGCCGCTTCAGCAACATGTCGGTCTGCGAGGCGCTGGCCTGGAACACGGAGCGCATCACATTCGGCACTGCCATCGCGCCGATCTATGCCCGCAGCGTGTCGGATTTCGCCGAGGCGACGGCGTTCATCCACGAGATCGCCGGCGGACGCTTCCGCTTCGGCATCGGCGTGGCGCATGCGCCGGGCCATGCGCGCATGGAGGCCAAGGCCGGCAAGCCGCTGGCCGATACCCGCGCCTTCGTCGAGAAGCTGCGCGCCCAGCCCGGGCAAGGCGGGCTGCCGCCTGTCGTGATCGCCGCCCTGCGGCGCAAGATGGTGGCGCTGGCCGGCGAGGTTGGTGACGGTGTGGTGTTCGCCAACGCCTGCCGCTCGGCCATGGGCGCCTCGCTGGCCCATCTGCCGGATGCCAAGCGCAGCGATTCAGCCTTCTTCATCGGCAACATGATCCCGACCTGCATCAGCGATGACATCGAGGCCGCCAAGGCGGTGAACCGGCGCACCTTGAGCAGCTACCTGCTGCTGCCGAACTATCGCAACTACTGGAAGGAGTGCGGCTACGTCGAGGAGATGGCAGCGGTCGAACAGGCGATCGCGGCACAACGCACCGATGACCTCTCGAAACTGATGAGCGACAAATGGCTGGCCGACGTCACCCTGTTCGGACCGCCGTCACGGGTCCGTGACGAACTCGCCGCCTGGTACGATGCTGGCGTGCGCACGCCGATCATCGTCGCCTCATCGGCCACCGGCCGGCAGCAGCAGGCGATCGAAGAGATCTTCGCGACATTCACCGGCTGAGGCCCTTCCACTGCACGGGATCCCTCGCTACGCTCGCGACGACAAGGGAGTGTACCCATGACGCTCACCATCACTGATGTCACGCCCGCGATCGGCGCGCAGATTTCCGGCGTCGACCTCGCCCGCCTGAGCGACGCCGAGTTCGCCGCCATCGAGCACGCCTGGCACCGGCGCGCCTTCGTGCTGGTACGCGACCAGAAGCTCTCCGACGACGACCTGCTGTCGTTCAGCCGCCGGCTGGGCGCGCTCGATCCGCCGCCCAACCAGGAGAAGGGCCGCATGAGCCCGCCGGGTTATCCCGACATCTATGTCGTCTCCAACGTGCTCGACGACAAGGGCGAGCCGATCGGCGCGCTGGGTGCGGGCGAGGCGGTGTGGCACACCGACATGAGCTATCTCGAGGCGCCGCCCGATGCCTCGATGCTCTACGCGCTGGAGTTGCCGGCGACCGGCGGCGACACGTGGTTCTGCGCCATGCAGGCGGCGTTCGCCGAGATGCCCGAAACGCTCAAGGCGAGAATCCGCGGCCGTCGCATCAAGCATGACGGCACTTACAACTCAGGTGGCTATCTGCGCCAGGGCGTTACGGCCACCGACGATCCGCATCAGGCACCTGGCGCTTGGCATCCCGCGGTGTGCGCACATCCCGCCACCGGCGTGCCGGCGCTCTACCTCGGCCGCCGCCGCAACTCCTATATCGAGGGTTATACGCCGGCCGAGTCGGATGCGCTGCTCGACGCGCTGTGGGCGCATGCAACCCAACCGCCGTTCACCTACGCACATCGCTGGCGGATCGGCGACCTGGTGCTGTGGGACAACCGCACCACCATGCACCGACGCGATCCGTTCGACTCCACGGCACGCCGCGTGATGCATCGCACTCAGATCAAGGGCAGCGCCAAGCCAGTGGCATACGCGGCGTAGCGTTTTCTTCACGTCGCCCGCAGGCGGGAGAGGCCCGTCCTGAGGTATCCGAAGGATCGACGAGCGCGCAGCGCTCGGCGGGTGAGGGCGTCACACGAGGTACTGCGTCCTTGGACCCTCACCTTCCCACGCCTTCGGCGCGGGCCCCTTCCTCTCCCGCTCGCGGGAGAGGAGAGAAACGAAAAACGCCCGATCGACGATCGGGCGCTTTCGCAATCCGAGGTGCCGCCGCTTGCGGCGACACACACCGGATCAAATGGCTTCCTTCAGATCCTTGGCGACGCGGAAGGCAACCTTCTTCGACGCCTTGATCTTGATCGGCTCACCCGTGGCGGGGTTGCGGCCCATGCGCGCCGGGCGGTTGCGGACCTGCATGATCCCCAGCCCGGTGATGCGGACCTTGTTGCCCTTCTTGAGGTTCTTGACCGTCAGGCCAACGAAATCATCAAACAGGGCACCAACCGCCTTCTTCGACAACTCATGTTTTTCCGCCAGCTCGGCGAGGAGCTTCGACAGCGGAATGGTGGTGACAGAAGCCTTCGCAGCAGCCATGGGCTTTTTTCCTTCTCTTCAGGGGGCCTCCGCCCGGCCGCACCCCCTAAGACACGACCGGCGAAGCGCAGCTAGAATACGAAGAATCCTCGTCTGCGCAATGGATATAGTGGGTATAGCAAGCGGAAAATACCGCATTTAGGCCCTTTTTCTGGGGATTCAGGCGGTTCAAGCCGATTCAAGCCCGATACCACGGGCTTTTTTGCCCTGGACAGCCGCCCAGAGGCGCCGACGCACACCTCCCCTTCGCCCGGCACGGGTTCTCTGTCGACGCACTGCCGATAGACTGGCTCTCACCAAAAGGAGGAAACGAATGACGGTACGCGCCATCGGCAATGCGTCGATCGCCAAGGTGGAAGAGCTGTGCGGGCCCGGCTTCAAGCCCAACCGCATGTTCCCGCGGTTCGATCAGGAAGCGTTCGACGCGCAGAAGCACTGGATGGTGTCGGACCATGTCGAGGCCGGCAGCGACCGGCTGGTCGGCAGCGTACATGCCTGGGTGGTCCGCACTCCCCATCACACCATCCTGATCGACACCTGCCTGGGCAACCACAAGACGCGCAGCGCACCGAACTGGAATAATCTCGACACGCCGTTTCTCGACCGGCTGCGGGCATCAGGCGTGGCGCCCGAGAGCGTCGATCTCGTGATGTGCACGCACCTGCACGTCGATCATGTCGGCTGGAACACCAAGCTGGAGAACGGCCGCTGGGTGCCGACGTTTCCCAATGCCCGCTATCTTTTCGCGCGCAAGGAATACGCGCACTGGGAGGACGAGCGGAAACACAAGAGCGGCGAGGAGGTCAATGGCGGCTCGTTTGACGACAGCGTGCTGCCGGTCGTCGCGGCGAAGCAGGCGGTCATGATCGACGTCGACCATCAGCCCGACCCGCTGCTGACCATCGTGGATGCGCCAGGCCACACGCCGGGATCGATCGCGATCCGCCTCGCCGACGGCGGCCGCGAGGCCGTCTTCAGTGGCGATATCATGCATCACCCGGTGCAGGTCTACTACCCCGACTGGTCGAGCCAGTTCTGCTGGGACCAGGACATGTCGGCACGCTCGCGCCGCAAGGTGCTGGAGCACTGCGCCGAGCACAACAGCCTGTTGTGCCCGGCTCACTTCCCCGGCGCCAACGCCGGCTACATCTACCGCGACCACGATGCGTTCCGCATCGCGTGGGATCGGCAGTAGAACATCCTCCCCACGAAGTGGAGAGGTGCCCCGATACGACGTTTCGACGCGAAGCGCCGAAACGTCGGTGGGCGGAGGGGATCCGACGTAGTCTCAGTAGACCACGTCGGCTCCCGATCCGGCCTTCGGCCACCTTCCCCGCATGCGGGGAAGGAAATACAGGAGCGCGAGATGGCTGATGCACTCGACACGCTGGTCGATGGCCTGACCTTTCCAGAAGGGCCACGGTGGCACGATGGGCGATTGTGGTTCTCCGATTTCTATTCGCACCGCGTGCTGGCAGTGGATCTCGAAGGCAAGCTCGAAACCATCGTCGAGGTGCCGCAACGCCCCTCGGGTCTGGGCTGGACGCGCGACGGCAAGCTGCTGATCGTGTCGATGCTCGATCGCAGGCTGGTCCGGCTCGACGGCACGGCTCTCGCCACGGTCGCCGACCTGTCGGCACTGGCGGGTGGGCCCTGTAACGACATGGTGGTCGACCAACAGGGCCGCGCCTATGTCGGCAATTTCGGCTTCGACCGTCACAAGGGCGAGGCGCAGCGCACCACGTGCATCGTGCGGGTCGATCCCGATGGCCGCATCACCAAGGCGGCCGATGATCTGATGTTTCCCAACGGCACGGTGATCACATCGGATGGCAAGACCATGATCGTGGGCGAGACGTTCGCGCACCGGCTGACGGCGTTCGATGTCGCCGCCGACGGCACGCTGTCGAACCCGCGCCTGTGGGCCCGCGTCGAGGGTTGCTATCCCGACGGTATTTGCCTCGACGCCGAGGGTGCGATCTGGGTGTCCGATCCCTTTGGCCACCGGCTGTTGCGCGTGTTCGCGGGCGGCCGCATCGCGCATGAGATCCCGTTGTCGCCGCGCGGCGCCTACGCCTGCATGCTGGGCGGCGATGACCGGCGAACGCTGTTCGTCTGCACCAACTCCGGCAGTGGACCATCGATGGCCGACAAGCGCGATGGCCGTATCGAAACCCTGCGCGTCGACGTGCCCGGCGCCGGCTGGCCCTGAGGTGATCAATTATGGTGAATGACATTCTGCGCGAAAGTGATGCCGGTCTGGACGGCAAGGTTGCCATCGTCACCGGTAGTGGCGCGGCCGGTGACGGCATCGGCAACGGCCGCGCCGCGGCGATCCTGTTGGCACGCGCCGGCACGCGCGTGCTGGTGGTCGATCGCCAACGCGATCTGGCTCAGCGCACGGTGGAGATGATCGCGGCCGAAGGCGGCACCGCGGCAGCGTTCGCCACCGATGTTACCGACGATGCACAGTGCGCAGCGATGGTGGCTGAAGCCGTGACGCGCTTTGGCCGGCTGGACTTCCTCGACAACAATGTCGGCATCGGCAGCCGCGGCAGCGTCGTCGATGAGAAACCCGAGGTCTGGCGCCGGGTCATGCAGGTCAATGTCGACAGCATGTTCCTGGCGGCGCGCCATGCGATCCCGGCCATGATGCGCACCGCAGGGGGCGGCGCCATCGTCAACGTGTCGTCGATCTCGGCCCTGCGGCCACGCGGGCTCACGGTCTACACCACGTCGAAGGGCGCGGTGATCGCACTCACGCGCGCCATGGCGGTCGATCACGGGCCCGACGGCATCCGCGTCAACTGCGTGGCGCCGGGGCCGGTCTATACGCCCATGGTCTACGCCGGCGGCATGACCGATCAGGCGCGCCGCCAGCGCCAGCAGGCTTCGGTGCTGCGCCGTGAGGGCACGGGCTGGGACGTCGGCCACGCCGTGCGTTTCCTGTTGTCCGATCACGCCCGCTACATCACGGGCCAGACCGTGGTGGTCGACGGCGGCACGACGCTGGTCGGGCCGGCACGCGAGTCCCAGACCGAGCATTGAGGAACAGCAATGGCGCGTTTGAAGTATCTCACCAAGGCCGACCTGGCGCCCGAGAACCAGGACCTGCTCGCACGTGACCTGCCGCTGTTCCAGATTCTCGCCTACAGTCCCGGCGGCTCGCGTGCGTTCACGGGGCTCGGCGGCTACATCCGCTTCGGCAGCAAGCTTGACGCGCGGCTGCGCGAGCTGGCGATCCTGCAGGTCGGCTACCTGACGCGCTCGGTCTACGAGTACGCGCACCACATCAAGATCGGCTTCGAGTTCGGCGTCTCGCCCGACGATATTCGCGGCCTGATCGCGGAGTCCAACGGGCAACCCTCGTCGCTCGAGCCGCTGGCCAGGACCGTGCTGCGCGGCGCGCGCGAGATGACCACGGATCTGGCGATGTCGGACGCCACTTTCGCCGAGCTGCGCCAGCATCTGAGCGAGCAGCACCTGCTGGACCTCGTGATGACCATCAGCTTCTACAACGGCGTCGTGCGGCTGCTCGCCACGATGCAGATCGACCTCGAGCCCGAGTACCAGAAATATCTCGACCAGTTCCCGCTGCCCGCGGCCTGAAGGAAAGAGGACCGTCATGCGTTTGGCCAACAAGATCGCAATCGTCGTCGGCGCCGGCCAGGGACCCGGTGAAGGCATGGGCAACGGGCGCGCCACGGCGCTGCGCTTTGCGCAGGAAGGCGCCAAGGTGCTGTCGGTCGACCGCAACCTCGCCTCGGCGCAGGAAACCGCCGACATGATCGCCAAGGCCGGCGGCACGTCGGCCGCGTTCGCGGCCGACGTGACCAAGGAAGCGATGCTGGCCGCCATGGTCGCCGACGCGCAGCGCCGCTGGGGCCGCGTCGACATCCTGCACAACAATGTCGGCGTCAGCATCGCCGGCGGCGACGCGCCGCCCACCGAGATCACCGAGGAGGCGTTCGACCGCGTCGTTGCCATCAACCTGCGCGGCACGGTGATGGCGTGCAAGCACGTGCTGCCGATCATGCGTCAGCAGCAGGCCGGCGTGATCATCAACATCTCGTCAATGGCGGCGTGGACCGACTATCCGTTCGTGGCCTACAAGGCGACGAAGTCGGCGATGATCGCCTTCACCGAGCAGCTGGCGATCCAGAACGCGCAGTACGGCGTACGCGCCAACGTCATCCTGCCCGGCCTGATGGACACGCCCATGGCAGTCGACACCCGCGCCCGCACCGGCAACCGCAGCCGCGCCGATGTCGCGGCCGAGCGCGATGCCAAGGTGCCGCTGCGGCGCAAGATGGGCACGGCCTGGGACGTCGCCAACGCCGCCCTGTTCCTGGCCTCCGACGAGGCGAACTTCATCACCGGCGTGGCGCTGCCGGTCGACGGCGGTTCAAGCGTGCGC
>Ga0187894_10005412_pt1 | contig 13052 bp, 9 predicted proteins | sample GBC1701081metaG_FD_136650 | JGI IMG/M metagenome (GOLD analysis project Ga0187894, IMG submission 136650) | White microbial mat communities from a lava cave in the Kipuka Kanohina Cave System on the Island of Hawaii, USA - GBC170108-1 metaG ... | reverse complement strand
ATGAACGGCGTGCTGGGCTCGGCCGAGCTGCTGGAGCGCGAGGCGCTGAGCGAGCGGCAGCGGCGGCTGGTCGGCACGGTGCGGACCTCGGCCACGGCGCTGCTGCGCATCATCGACGACGTGCTCGACTTCTCCAAGATCGAGGCCGGGCGCATGGAGCTGGAGCATGCCCCGTTCGGCCTGCGCGCCCTGGTCGAGGGCACGGTCGAGACGCTGCGCGTGCAGGCGGCGCGCAAGAGCCTCGACCTGACGGGCGCCGTCGAGCCCGGCTGCCCCGATGCGTTGATCGGCGACGCCACGCGGCTGCGCCAGATCCTGTTCAACCTGATCGGCAATGCCATCAAGTTCACCGAGATCGGCGGCATCGGCGTGTCGGTGCGCACGACGGCAGGCAGCGGCACCAGCGTCGCGCTCACCCTGTCGGTCACCGACAGCGGCATCGGCATGGACGGCGAGCAGATGGCGCGTCTGTTCCAGCCCTTCGCCCAGGCCGACAGCTCGACGACACGCCGCTTCGGCGGCACGGGGCTGGGCCTCAGCATCGTGCGCCGGCTGGCGCTGCTGATGGGCGGCGACGTGACGGTGAGCAGCGCGACGGGCAGCGGCTCGACCTTCGCGGCAACTGTCGTCGTCGAGGTAGACACCAGCCGATCGCACGACCGGGCCCGCTCCGCCGGCGTCATGCAGGATGGCGCGGGATTTGGGGCCGCCGCCATCGGGCACCGGGTCGGACGCGTGCTGGCGGTCGACGACTACGACGTCAACCTGGAGGTGCTGGCCGGGCAGCTCGAGATCCTCGGCGTGGCCGTCGACCTGGCGCGCAGCGGCATCGAGGCTTTGCCGCGCTGGCGCACTGGCGACTACGCGCTGGTGCTGACCGACATCCACATGCCCGACATGGACGGGCTCGAGCTGACCCGGCAGATCCGCGCCGAGGAAGCCGCGCGCGGCGACGGGGCGCGCACGCCGATCGTCGCCCTGACGGCCAACGCGCTCAAGGGCGAGGCCGACCGCTGCCTCGCCGCGGGGATGGACGACTACCTGACCAAGCCGCTGACGCTCGACCGGCTGCGCGAGGCGCTGGATCGCTGGCCGTCGGCGCCGAAGCCGGCGGTGACGGCCGCCCCTGCGGTCGACCGCACGGCGCTGGGCCGGATGTTCGGCGACAACCCGGCCCTGATCGCGCGCATGCTGGCGCGCTTCCGCGACAGCGCCGCACAGCTCGTCGCCGAGCTCGATGAGCAATCCAGGGTCGGCGACCTGCCGGCGGTCGCCAACACGGCGCACAAGCTCAAGGGCGCGGCGCGTACCGCCGGCGCCGCCATGCTGGGGGATCTGGCGGCGGCGGTGGAGCAAGCGGCGCGCGACGGCGATGGCGCGCGCTGCGCCGAGCAGGTCGGTTGCATCGCCGGCGAGTGGCCCAGGGTCGAGAAAACGCTGGCGCGCGAACCGTTAGCCTGAGTCATCATGAAGGCTAACCACAGAGACACAGATGAAGGCGCAGACAAGGGCGCCTTCATGGTGAGCTTGTCGAACCATGAAGGTGTTCGCACGATCGGGCAGCGCGGACAGCTTCATGGTTCGACAGGCTCACCATGAAGCTGTCATTTCCATTCCCTGTGCCGCCTCTGTGCCTCTGTGGTTGGTCTTCTCGCAGTTCGAGAGACAACGCCACACGCGAAGGCCCTGGCCTCAATCGGGGTGAAGCGCTTGAAACAGGGCAACTGCGCCCGCGAAATCGCGGCGAAACGGGGTTCGGGCACAATGATCCGGTCACAGTCACCTGCCATGTCCGCGCCAGCACCTTCCGCCAGCCCCATGACGCCGGTCGCGGAGAGCGTCGCGCTCGACGATCCGCGTGTGACGATTGAGCTGGCCCGTCGCATGTTCCGCGCCCTGTCGGGGGCGCGCGGCGCCTCGACCGTGCTGTGGGCGGTCTGTCTCATCCATCTCGCGCTGGAGGTCGCCCCCTGGATCACGGTCACGCTGGTGGCCGTGCACCTTCTGACAACGTGGTGGCTCCTGGCGATCCTGCGCGCCGGCGTCGCTGTCGCCGACACGGATGCGGCACTCCGGCTGCTGCGCAAGTTCACGGTCTACTCGGTGGCCAGCGGCTTGCAGTGGGCGGTCATCGGCGGACTGGCGGGGGCATATCACTTCGATCAGCTGATGTTCGTGTGGACCATCATGTCGGCGCTCTACGTGATCGGTTCGCTGCCGACGCGCGCACTCTACCCGCCGTCCATGGTCGTGTTGATGGCGTCGCTGTTCCTGCCGGTGGCACCGGTGCTGGCGCTCTACCGCAGCCCCACGGGCGATGCGTATCTCGTTGCAGGGTTTGTCGGCCTCGCCCTTATCTTTTTCGTCACCCGCCGGGTGTCGCACGCGGAGCGGCGCAACATCGCGCGCGACCTGAACTACGCCGCTGCGCTGGAAGGCATGGCCAAGGCGCAGCGCGACGCCGAGGCGGCGCAGCGCCGGCTCGATGACGCCATCCGCGCCCTGCCCTCAGGCTTCGCGCTCTACGACGAGAACAGCCGCCTGGTGACCTGTAACGACGCCTATGCCGCGTTGACCTCGCTGCCGCGCGAGGCGCTGCGGCCCGGCGTGTCGTATGGCGACGTCTTGCGCGCGCTGCCGCCGCCGGCGGCCGGCCGGCCGCCGCGCGACGAGGCCTGGATCGACAGCATGGTGGCGGCGCACCGCGAGGCTCTGGGCGACCGCGAGATGGCAACCGTCAGGGGCGGCTGGATGCGACTGTCCAAGGTGGCGACCAGCGACGGTGGCATCGTAACCCTGATCACGGACCTGACCGACACCAAGCGCCGCGAGGCCGAGCTGGCCACGGCCCGCGAGACGGCCGAGCAGGCGCGCGACGTGGCCGAGAAGGCCAGCGCCGCCGCGGCCCAGGCCCGACGCTACCTGCTGGACGCGATCGAGTCGTTGAACGAGCCGTTCGCCTTGCATGACTCGCACGAGCGGCTGGTGATCTGCAATGCCGCCTTCCGCGAGCGCATGTACCATGTGCCGCGGCTGGTGACGCCGGGCGAGACCTTCGAGGACGGCTTCCGCGCCTACATCGAGGCCGGCCACGCCGCGATGCCGCCCGGCGGCGACAACGAGGCGGCTCTGCAACACATGCTCGCGATATTCCGCTCGGGCGCGGCCGACGTCGTGCTCCCGACCAAGGAGGGCGGCTGGACTCATGTCCGCAACTCCCGGACCAGCGACGGCGGCTACGTGGCGCTGATTCGCGATGTGACCGCCCAACGGCAACGCGAGGTCGATCTCGAACGGGCCCGCGACGCCGCCGAAGCGGCGCTGGCCGAGGCGGCCCGGGCGCGCCGCAACCTGCTGGACGCGATCGAATCGTTGAACGAGCCCTTCGCGCTGCACGATGCCGAGGAACGGCTGGTGGTATGCAACACCGCCTTCCGCAAGCACTGGTACGAGCTGCCGAGAATGGTGACACCCGGCGAGAAGTTCGAGGACGGCTTCCGCGAGTTTGCCACGGCCGGATACGTGCCGGCCGGCCAGGAGGAGGAAGTCGTGCAGCGCCTGACGGCACTTGCACGCTCCGGCACCGCGGATTTCGTGGGGCAAACAAGGGGCGACAGGTGGATCCGCGCCCGCAACCGACGCACCGGCGACGGCGGCCTGGTGACCATGCTGACGGATGTGACAATGCAGAAACAACGTGAGGCCGAGCTGGAACGCGCCCGCGATGCCGCCGAGGCGGCGCGCGCGGAAGCCGAAGCGGCCAACCAGGCGAAGTCCACGTTCCTGGCGACCATGAGCCACGAGATCCGCACACCGATGAACGGCGTGCTGGGTTCGGCCGAGCTGCTCGAACGCGAGGCACTGAGCGAACGGCAGCGGCGGCTGGTCGGCACGGTGCGGACCTCGGCCACGGCCCTGCTGCGCATCATCGACGACGTGCTCGATTTCTCGAAGATCGAGGCCGGCCGCATGGAGCTGGAGCATGCCCCGTTCGGCCTGCGCGCCCTGGTCGAGGGCGCCATCGACACGTTACGGGTACAGGCGCAGCGCAAGGGCCTCAGCCTGACGGCGGCCGTCGAGCCGGGCGGCCCCGACGCCTTGCTGGGAGATCCGACCCGGGTACGCCAGATCCTGTTCAACCTGATCGGCAATGCCATCAAGTTCACGGAGGTGGGTGGCGTGCGCGTGACGGCACGGGCGGCCGTGGATGAGGCGTCGCGCGTCTCGCTGTCCCTGTCCGTGGCAGATTCGGGTATCGGCATGAGCGCCGAGCATGTCGCGCGCCTGTTCCAGCCCTTCGCACAGGCCGACAGCTCGACGACGCGCCGTTTCGGTGGCACGGGACTGGGCCTCAGCATCGTGCGCCGGCTGGCGCAGCTCATGGGCGGCGACGTCATCGTTGCCAGCGAGCCGGGCCAAGGGTCGACCTTCACCGCGACGCTGACCGTCGATGTGGACGTGGTCGGCTTGCTGCCTCGCGCGACCGAGCCCGCGGTCCCTGCGAACGACGATGCCGTTGCCAGCCGCCATGCCGGCCGGGTGCTCGCGGTCGACGACTACGACGTCAATTTGGAGGTGCTGGCGGCGCAGCTCGACATCCTCGGCGTCGAGGCCGACCTGGCGCGCAACGGCATCGAGGCGCTGACGCGCTGGCGCGCCGGCAACTACGCGCTGGTGCTGACCGACATCCACATGCCCGATATGGACGGCTTCGAGCTGACCCGCGAGATCCGCGCCGAGGAAGCGGGGCGCGGCGACGGCGCGCGCATCCCGATCGTGGCGCTGACCGCCAACGCGCTGAAGGGCGAGGCCGACCGCTGCCTTACCGCCGGCATGGACGACTACCTGACCAAGCCGCTGACGCTCGACCGCCTGCGCGTGGCGCTCGACCGCTGGCTGGCGACGCCGACGCCACCACCGGCGGCGCCGGCGATCGACCGTGGCGCACTGGGCAAGCTGTTCGGCGACAACCCGGCCATGATCGCGCGCATGCTGGCGCGGTTCCGCGACAGCGGCGCACGGCTGCTCGCCGACCTCGATGCGCAATCGGCGTCGGGCAACCTGGCGGGACTCGCCGAAACGGCGCACAAGCTCAAGGGCGCGGCGCGCACGGCCGGCGCCACCGTGCTGGGCGATCTCGCGGCGGGGCTGGAACAAGACGCCCACGACGGCCGGCAGGCGCGCTGCGGCGAGGCGGTCGGCCGCATCACCGCCGAATGGCGCAACGTCGAAGCCGCACTGGTGCAGGACGCGGTGCAGTAAACTCTTGCCCTCTCCCGCTACGCGGGAGAGGGAGGGGCCCCTCGCGCGCCAGCGCGATGGGAAGGTGAGGGCTTCACACGAGGCGTTGTGCGTGAAGCCCTCACCCGGCGCGAAGACGCGCCGACCTCTCCCGCGCAGCGGGAGAGGTTATGAGGGGAAGTTGCGGCGCCAGACGGCGGCAAGCTCGGGCACCGTGTCGGCGCGTAACGCCAGCGCGCTCAGCTTCGGCGTGTTGGCGGCGAACCAGGCGCGGCGCGGCGTCCAGCGGGTCATGACCGAGACGTAGATGTCGAGCGCCGAGAAGCGTGCGCCCAGGAACCACGGGCCATCGCCCGCGACGCTCTCGACCATGTGCCACAGCCGTTCGCGGTAGGCGTTCATGCCGTCGCTCAGTTCCTTGCGCGGGCCATCGCCCTCGAGCCAGCGGCTGGGGTCATCGCCGATGGTGAAGGTCGGATAGACTGCGGCGACCAGGAACACCAGCCAGCGCAGGAACGTGTCGCGCTCGGCGCCCGGGGTCGTCGGCACGAGCAATCTGGCGGCTGGCGCGATGTCGGCGAGATGCAGCGTGATGGCGGCGCTCTCGGTCATGATCCGGCCGTCGGGCAGCACCAGGGTCGGCAGCTGCGGCAACGGGTTGACCTTCGCCAGCTGCTCGCGCGCGGCCGACGATTTGAAGAGGTTGCCGACGTCCTCGACCTCGAACGGCAGGCCGTACCAGGCGAGCTGCGCCTCGGTGAGCGTCGATCCCCAGCCGGGATGGGCATAGAGCTTGTACATGCGGGCCTCCTGCTCTAACCGGCATGGTGGTTGGAATCGGCGCCGTCGGCAAATGAGGCTTTGTCATGCGTCGGCTGAGATTATCTGAGCCTAGTGCCCTTCCCCACGCAAAGCGTGGGGAAGGTGCCCGAAGGGCGGATGGGGCCCGCCACGTGGTGTCTGTGACCGGGACGCGGTCTCAGTTTCAGAGACCACATCGGGGCCCCTCCGCCCCTTCGGGGCACCTCCCCAGCGAAGCTGGGGAGGATTCAGTTCACGGCTTGGCCAGCGGCTGGATCAGGCTTGATGTGTCCCAGCGCTTGCCGCCACGGGCCTGGACGCGGGCGTAGAACTGGTCGACCAGCGCGATCGCCGGCAGCTGCGCGCCGTTGCTTTTGGCCTCGTCGAGGCAGATGCCGAGGTCCTTGCGCATCCAGTCGACGGCGAAGCCGAACTCGAACCTTCCCTCGACCATGGTCTTCCAGCGGTTCTCCATCTGCCAGCTCTGGGCGGCGCCCTTGGAGATGGCGCCGATCACCTTCTCCATGTCGAGCCCGGCCTTCATGCCGAAATTGATGCCCTCGGCCAGCCCCTGCACCAGGCCGGCGATGCAGATCTGGTTCACCATCTTGGTCAGCTGGCCGGCACCGGGCGGGCCAATCAGGGTGCAGGCGCGTGCGAAGCTGTCGATTACCGGCTTGGCCTTGTCGAACGGCGCCTGGTCGCCGCCGCACATGACCGTCAGCGCGCCGTTCTCGGCACCGGCCTGGCCTCCCGACACCGGTGCGTCGATGAAGTCGATGCCCTGTTTCTTGGCGGCCTCGTAGAGCTCGCGCGCCACCTTGGCGGACGCCGTGGTGTGGTCGACGAAGATGGTGCCGGCTTTCATGCCGGCGAGGCCGCCGTCGGGCCCGAGCACGACCGAGCGCAGGTCGTCGTCGTTACCGACGCAGCAGAACACGATGTCGCAGCCCTCGGCGGCCTCGCGCGGCGTCTTCTTCGCCTGGCCCTTGTGCTTCTGCGTCCACTGCCCGGCCCTGGCCGAGGTGCGGTTGTAGACCGTCACATCATGGCCCTTGGCGGCGAGATGGCCCGCCATCGGAAAGCCCATCACGCCCAGGCCGAGAAAGGCGACTTTCGCCATGGGATGCTCCCTTTGCTGCTGTGGTTGTCGTGCGCAATCGATCGGCGCGCACCCTAGCGCCTGCCCTGCCCCGCGTCATCTGTCGGGCCAACGTAGACCGCTTGTGCCGCCTGCGGCGGTGGCACGGTGCACGTCAGGACCAGCGCCAGTGAGAGCCCGACATAGGGCAGCACCCAGATCCGACGACATCCGTCGGACGAAAGGCAGTCAACGGCCTATGCCCTGGGTGGCGCTCTTAGCCGTCTGGTCATAGTGCTTGATGATGCCTCCCAGCATTTCGAACATCTGCGACCGCTTGTCGATCGTACGCTTCAGCTTCTCCGTCTCGTAGTCGACGCCCGGCTTTTCAAGGCCGCGCAACGCATCGAGCTTGATCCGCAGGTCGTTGACCGTTGTCTCAAGGTTGAGCGCGGAGCTCTTGAGGGCCTGTTCCAGGGCGTCCTGCAGGACGGCCGCGATGGCAAGCTTGAGCGCGACGTGACGGGCCTGAAGTCCGGGCGGTGGCGGTTTGACCGGTGGACCTCCCACCGTCGCCGCCTGCCCCGATCCAGTTGTACGCATCGCGTGGCCCATGCCAGGGGCGTCGGCAAGCACGCTCCCTGTGTCTGGGTTCCGCATGACCGTCTCGAGCTGCTGGCCCAACGCCTGCAGCATCCTGGACGTAACATCCATGTCTTTCATCAGCTTCGAGATTTCGAGGCCGATATTCTGACCGATCGGAATCATCAGGTTGCCCCCTGAACGGCGATACGCGTGCCCACGCGTCGTTCGGTATGATGTCATCCCGGGGAAGCCGGCACTGGCCAGTACTGCCCCAGTGTCAACTGCGCGCAGCAAGACGCCGTCAATGTGCTGGCGTTAATATCCGTCCTCAGGTCGGGCCCGGCAAGCGCGTCGGTCACTCTGTGGCGCGCCTTGGCGTCGGCCTGACGCCCGTCACCAGCCTAACCGGACGGCGCGACGAGCAGCAGCCCGATCGCGCCGATGCCGGTCAGGATCGGCGGCAAGGCCAGCGGCCACGCGACGCGATAGACCACGCCGTCACCCCCGGCCACCGCCAGGATGGCGGCGCCCATCGACACGCGGATCGGCGACAGCATGGTGAGGTTGGCGGTGACGCCGTTCTGCACCGCTGCCGCCCAGGATGGATCGAGGTGCGCCTCGGCCGCCAGTGCCGCCTGCATGGGCATGAGCATGGCGTTCGACGCCGCACCGCTGCCGGTCAGGAAGCCGCCGATCGCCGCGAAGGCCGGCGCAGCCAGTGCGGCTGCAGCACCGGCGGCACCATGCAATGCATTGGCGATCGATGCCGCCAAGCCGGCGCCGACATAGAACGCCGCCATGACGACGAACAGCAACGTGACGACCGACGGCCGCCATGCGCTCGCCGCAGCCTGGCGCAGGACGGCCACCGGCGATGCACCCGCGGCGGCCAGCGTCATGGCCCCAGCCAACAGCAGCCAGAAACCGGGGGCGTAGAACGGCGCGAACGGCAGCTGCCCCGCGAACGGCTGCCACGCGCCCAACGCCTTGAGCTCGCGCTGCAACAAAGGCACCGTGCGCGTCAGCACCAGGGCCAGCGTCAGGGCGGCGTACGGCAGCGCCGCCCGGGTCGCGCGAGCCAGCGTCGCGGCGTCCGGCCGTTCGTCGCGCATCCAGCGCAACGCCACCAGAGCACCCAGAGGTGCCGCGCCGGCGATCTCCACGTCGATCACGTCATGCGCCAGCCACACCACTGAAATGGTGACCGCGGTCCATGCGATGTCGCCGAGGCATCGCATGAGGGCCAACCGCACACCGGTCGCGCGCAGGAAATGCCAGAACAGTGCGAGGTATGCCGCATGCATCGGCATTTGGAGCACTGCGCAGCGCTCGCCCAGAACCGTTGGCGGCATGCCGACGATCTGCGCCCCAAGGGTCGTGCCGATGGCGAGCGCGCCCCACGGCACCAGGCACTGGCTGTAGAGCCCGAGCACCAGCGCCGGCATGCCGCGCACGCCCAGCCGTGCGATCATCGCCAGCGCGATGATGTAGCCGACGCCGAAGCCGGTCACCGCTTCGGCAAAAGGACCAAGCAGGAAGCAGACGAAGTAGAGCCGCCGATGCAGGTCGCCAGGTAAAGCGGCCGGCGCCTGCGGCGCGGCTGACCGCGGATCAGCGAGCTCGCGCGCGCGGACGCAGCGGTAGAAGAAGATGCCGCCGATCACGATGGCGATCACCTGCCAGGCAAGCCACGCGCCGACGCCGGCGTGGCGCAACATCAACGGCGCAAGTGCGACGTCCGCCGGCGGCGCGACCAGCACGACGAACACGGTCGCGACGAGGCCAGCCGCACCGGCCACCAGCGCCCCGACGCGGCCGCTGGCAAGCAGCGCGACGACGAGCAGCAGCGGCGCCACGGCGAGGATGACAGGCATGCGCGACCCGGTCCAAAGGGCCGGCACGCTGGCACACGCGCATCTCGGGCGCGAAGCGCAAACTTGTCTCGCTGCAATCGTGCCGCGCGCAACGGAAATGCCAGGCGGGCATCAATCGTGTGCCCGCATCGCAGGAAGCTCGTCACCGCAAGCGGTCTGGCCATTCTCGCGCGCGACGGCAGCACACACCTGCTGTACACTGGAGCCAGGTTGACGGGGGAGCTTGCCATGGCCGAGATCACATGCGCCGGCGACGCCGGTGACACGCCCGCCGAAACCAAGCTGAGCCTCGGCGATGTGGTGCCCGCCTACGCGCCCGAGTGGCTCCAGGGCGGCCCCGTGCCGTGGTTGGAGCCGGACAAGCTCTACCTCGTCGAGTGCTGGGCCACGTGGTGCGGACCGTGCCGCGCGACGATCCCGCACGTCGATGCGCTGTATCGCAAGTACCGCGAGCGCGGGCTGGTGGTGATCGGCCAGAACGTGTGGGAAGACGATCGCGATGCCGTGGCGTCGTTCCTCACGGAGCAGGGCGACGCCATGTCCTATCCAGTGGCGGCCAACGACGAGGCCTTCGCCCGCGACTGGCTGAAGCCCGCCGGCGTCCAGGGCATCCCGCACGCCTTCCTTGTGCGCGACGGGCGGCTGCTATGGATGTGCCACCCCGCCGAACTGGATGATGCCACCGTGGAGGGCCTGCTCGACGGCAGCTTCGATACCGCGGCGGCGGCCAAGGCAGCCGACCGCAAGCGCGCATTGCGCGAGCAGGCCCAGGCGCAGATGGAGGCTGGCGACTGGACAGCGGCGCGGCGGACGCTGGACGCCATCGTCCGCGAGCAGGGCGACGATGGTGCCGAATTCGCGCAATCCTTCCGGCTGGCGGTGTTGCTGGGCACCAGCCAGTTCGACACGGCGGCCGACGAGATGCGCCAGGTGATCGCGCGCGACACCGATGTCATCGGCATTGCCTGGACGGTGGCCAACTTCCGCGTCGGCACGCAGTCGCCCGTGGTGATGGCCCTGGCGCTGGAGGCGACTGACAAGGGGCTGGCGCGAAACCGCTCGCCCGGCATGCTGGCGCTGGCGGCCGAGATGAAATCGTTGGCCGGCCGGCACGCGGACGCCGTTCCGCTGGTGCGCGAGGCACTCACTGGCGCGACCCGAGATGGAAAGGTCCCGGCCTACCTCCAGAAGCTGCTCGAAGCACTGCTGGCGGGACGTCTACCGACGCGCCCCGAGTTGAACGTGTGGGCCGGCGAGGGATACGTGCCGCTGGCAACGTGACAGCATCGCGAGCCAGTCTGGCGCCGCCGACCGACGCGTGGTGGGCTCAAGTCACCGCACTCCGCAGGCGGCGCACGCCGCGCCACAGCAGCAGGCCCAGTAGCCAGGCCACGAAGCCCAGGATCGGCATGAAGATCATCCCGGTCACGGCCCCCTCGGCGCGCTCGGCCGGCGGCGTGGTGAGGTGCAGCAGCGGCGCGCCGGGCGCCGACGCCAGGCCGAAGCGGCGCTCCGCCTCGGCGACGATCGGCTGGTAGCGGGTCGCTTCGGTCTCCTTGAGGCGCTGTGCGGCGCGCACGGGATGGGCCAGCGCCTGCCGGCACCAGTCGGCGTCGCCGCCGCTGCAGACGCGCCAGGCCGGCACCGGCGTGCCGCGCTGCCAACCCTGCGGCACCAATGGCGCCATCGCGTGGTGCATTTCCGCCTTGCCGGCGGGCGGACGTGACGTCCAGGTGTGCGTGAACTCGGTGGCGACACGGGCATCGGTGAAGATCAGGACCTGCGCATCGCGATACCGCGACGCCTCGGCCACGGTGACCTCGGCAACGGCGATCCGCCGGGCTGTCTTGAAATCGTCGGCACCGCCCACAGCCATAGCCGCCGGCAGCAACGCGGCGAAGGTCGCTCCCAGGATCGACAGGGTGCCGGCGCGGTAGCCGAGCGACAGGCACGCCAGCGCCAGCACTACCAGCGCGCCCATGCCCAGCCCGTGCGACAGGAAGCCGAGCGCGACCGGGATGCCGCACATCGCCCCGAAGACGCCGAGCCCGGCCGCGATCGCCGGCAACAGGCGCAGCACCCTCTTCTCGCCCGGCGGCTGATGAAGGACATGCTGGATGGTGTGCGCGGTGTCCATGGCGGCGGCCTGTACGGTCAGCGCTTGATCGGTTGCGCCATGACCCTCGTTCGAATGGGATCCGGCGGTTTCCCGTTACCCGGTCATCGACGCCATGTCAGTGAGATTCCTAGCGTTCCGTTCCGGGCAAATTTGAAGGCCCGTCCGGGACGATCACCACAAATTCCCTGCCCTCACCCGGCCAGCATGTCGCGGCCGTCGGCCAGCAGGATGGCGACGACTGCGAGGGCGAGGTTGTCGTAGCTGTCCTCGATGTTGTCGTTGGCCGCCAGCGGCTCAGAGACATCGATCGTGTCTTCGGCAAGGTCGCGGGGGGCGGTGGACATGCAGCTCATCTGACCCTCCATATCGTGGCGGCGATCCTGTCTGGCCTCGCCTTTCGATGAAGGGAATTTGCAGCCGCCGCGTATCGTCGCGATGTCGTCCTTGCCGGCGTTGTGTATCGACTGTGTCAGCCCACCGGTTCAATCAACCGTCAGGGGCCGGAGGTCGGTGCACCGGCATCACCGCCGCGCAATTCGGCCAGCAAGGTCCTGAGCGGGAACGGCTTCAGGAGCACAGCGTCGGCACCGCTGGTGCGGGCATGCTCGACCGCGTCCTTGTCGAGATGGCCGGTGATGACGATGATGCGCGGCCGCGGCTGGCGGCTGGTGATGTCGCGCACGAGGTCGAGGCCGCTGCCGTCGGGCAGGCGTACATCGGTGATGACGAAGTCGGGCAGGGACGGCATCCCGGCCAGCGCGGCCTGCGCGTCCCGGAAGGACATCGCGGTCGTGACGACGAACTTCCGCCGCCGCAGGAAATCGGCAATGCCCTCCAGAATCGCTTCTTCGTCCTCGACGAGGAACACCGTCTGCGCCGTCGCTTCCATGTGCCGGGCTTGCTTTCCGTCCGCTTCAACACCTCAAGCGCGGCCGTGAACGGCCCCGCTCGGCATTTCACTAAGCGAGAGGGCCTTCACAGGCCACTCGTAAAGAGTTCAAATCGGGTGTTTACCCACAGGGCGACATGTGGGCCGGCTGCCGTTCGCCCCGGAATTTGCGCCGCCGCAGATTCCGGCTTGGCCGCGGACGTGGACCGCGTAACCGGTTGATTTGCCTAACAGATATGGCCCCCGTTCTAACCAGGCTCTCTTCTGGGAGTATGCGAAGCGCGGGATCATGAGCCGGCTGGAGGCCGGCGCTCCCATCTCTGAACGGAACACGCCTCAGCGGGGCGCCGAGGCGCCCGTCCAGCCGCCGCCCAGGGCCTGGTAGAGAGCGACCAGGGCGTTGATGTGGGCAAGCTGCGACTGCACCAGCGCATCCTCGGCCTGCAACACGGCGCGCTGGGT
>Ga0187894_10005411_pt1 | contig 13056 bp, 13 predicted proteins | sample GBC1701081metaG_FD_136650 | JGI IMG/M metagenome (GOLD analysis project Ga0187894, IMG submission 136650) | White microbial mat communities from a lava cave in the Kipuka Kanohina Cave System on the Island of Hawaii, USA - GBC170108-1 metaG ... | reverse complement strand
CGGCATGGTGTTCCAGAAGCCCAACCCGTTCCCGACCATGACGGTGCGGGAGAACGTGCTCGCCGGCCTGAAGCTCGCCCGGCTGCGCTGCGCCGACCGCGACGCGCTGGTCGAGGAGAGCCTCACGCGGGCCGGTTTGTGGAACGAGGTGAAGAACCGGCTCGGGGACAGTGGCGGCGCCCTCTCGGGCGGCCAGCAGCAGCGCCTGTGCATCGCCCGGGCCCTGGCCGTGAAGCCGCAGGTCCTCTTGATGGACGAACCCTGCTCGGCGCTCGACCCCACGTCGACCCGGCGGGTGGAGGAGACCATCACCGAGATCGGCGACGAGGTGACGGTGGTCATCGTCACCCACAACATGCAGCAGGCGCAACGGATCTCCACCCGCTGCGCGTTCCTGCTGGCCGACGAGAACGAGCCCGGTCGCCTGGTGGAGGCGGGCCCCACCACCACGGTGTTCGGTTCCCCGTCGGACCCCAGGACCGCGGACTACATCGAGGGCCGCTTCGGCTGAGCCGTCCGGCCCCGTGCTTTCTCCGTTCCAGTTCCCCGCCATCTGAGCCAACTCACCCGAGATCAGGAGCTGTTCATGCCCAATCGCCTGGCCCGACTTCTCTCCGTTGCCGGATGTCTCACCCTCATGGTCGCCGCCACCAACCCCGCCGGAGCCGAGCCCGACATGGGCGGCGGCTCCTGGTCCCCCGACCCGGGCACGACCGTCGGGGCGGCTCAGCCACCCGCGCCCCTGGTCGATGACGCGGTCGACGACGCGCCCGTCCGATTCACCTACCAGGCCGTGGACCCCTCGGTCACCATCCGGGGCGCCGGCGCCACCTTCCCGGCCAACATGATCGAGCAGTGGCGGGCCGACGTGAAGCGGTCGGTCAACCTCACCGTCGAGTACCAGGCCATCGGCTCGGGCGGTGGCCGCAGCCAGTTCATCGCCGGCACGGTCGACTTCGGTGCCAGTGACGTGCCGCTCACGGCGGCCGAGACCACGTCGGCCAACACCCGGTACGGCAGCTTCCACACCATCCCGATCACCGCGGGCGGAATAGCGGTCGAGTTCCGCCTCGACGGCACATCCAGCGTCCGCCTGACGCCGCCCACCCTGGCCCGCATCTTCACCGGCTCGATCAAGAAGTGGAACGACGCCGCCATCACCGCCGACAACGGCGTAGCCCTTCCTGACAAGGACATCACCGTCTACGTCCGGTCGGACAACTCCGGTACCTCCACGGTCTTCACCGACTACCTGTCCAAGGCCGCCCCCGCCCAGTGGACCACCGGCGCGGTCGGCACGTTCCCGACCACCGGCGGCCAGATCGGGCGCAACGGCTCCGATGGCGTGTCGAACGCCGTCCAGGGCCAGGACGGGAGCATCGGCTACTCCGAGCTGAGCTTCGCCGTCGAGCGCAACCTCGGGGTGATGCGGATCCGCAACGCAGCCGGCCAGTTCAAGTCGCCGGCCGACGCTGGCGCGGTCACCGAGGCGATCGACGACGCCACCGTCAACGCCGACGGCACGCTGACCCTCAACTACCTCACGACCAATCCGTCGGCGTATCCGATCTCGACGACGAGCTACGTCTTGGCCCCGGCCCGCATGGATGCCGCCAAGGGCGACAACCTGAAGGCCTTCCTGGAGTACGCGCTGGGCGACGGGCAGGGCAAGGCGGCCGCGCTGAGCTACTCGGCGCTCCCGGCTCGCCTGGTGACCAGCGGCCGTCAGAAGGTGGCCGGCATCAACCCGGCGGCCGCCCCGGCACCCACGACCACGGTGCCCGCTCCGTCCTCGTCGACGACGGCCCCGGGCTCCTCGTCGTCCTCGTCCTCGTCCTCGACGACGAGCACCACCGCGCCGGCCGGTACCAGCACGACGTCGGCGCCCACCGGCACGGGCATCGGCGTCGCCGCGGCCAGCACCGGCTCCTCGGGCTCGGTGGGCTCCTCGGGATCGTCCGGCACATCGGGGACCACCACCGCCTCCTCGGCGGCCGCGGCGCCCCTGGCCACCACCGGCGTCGAGTCCAGGTCCCTGGCGGCCCTCGGGGTGGCGCTGGTCGTGATCGGCTGGGCGCTCACCCGGACGCCGCGTCGCCGGGTGGCCTGAGCGTCCCGGCCCCCGCATCCGGCGCCGTAGGCTGGTGCCGGATGCGGATCGCCGCCCTCGATCTCGGCAGCAACTCGTTCCACCTGCTGGTCGCCGACGCCCGCCCCGACGGGTCGTTCGTGCCGCTGGTCCAGGAGAAGGAGATGTTGCGTCTCGGCGATGTCGTCGGCCGCCTGGGGCGCATCCCCGACGACTCGGCCGACGCCGCCGTCGACACGGTGCAGCGCCTCCGGGCCATGGCGGACGCGGCCGGCGCCGACGAGTTGATCGCCTGCGCCACCAGTGCGATCCGGGAGGCCGAGAACGGCGGCGAGCTCGTCGATCGGCTCGAGGCCGAGGCGGGCGTGGCCGTCCGGGTCATCAGCGGCAACGACGAGGCGCGCCTGATCTTCCGGGCCGTGCGGGCCAGCGTCCTCATCGACCCCGGTCCGGCGGTGGCCATCGACCTCGGTGGCGGCAGCCTCGAGGTGATGGTCGGCGACGCCTCCTCGCTGTGGTGGTCGACCAGCGTCAAGCTCGGAGTCGCCCGGCTGACCGCCGAGCAGGTGCGGTGCGATCCTCCGTCGAAGGCGGACCTCCGCCGCCTGCGGGACCGGGTGGTCGAGGTTCTCGGTCCCATCGCCGGGCATGTGGCCGGCTTCCGCCCCACCGACCTGATCGGCACCAGCGGTACGTTGACCGACCTCGCCCGCCTGGCGGTGGCCGCCCAGACCGGGAGCGTGCCCACCGTGATGAACCAGCTCCGGGTGTCCGGGGCCGACCTGGAGATCGTGCACAAGGAGCTGGTGGCCAGCGACGCCGCCGAGCGGCGCAAGCTGCCCGGCCTCGACTCCCGCCGGGCCGACCTGGCGCCGGCCGGGTCGGTCCTGCTGCTCACGGCCATGGAGCTGTTCGACCTGACGGAGCTCACGATCGGGAGTTGGGCGCTGCGCGAGGGCATCGTCCTGGACGCCATCGCCCGTCACGACCCTGCGGACTGGGGCGGCGATGCCCGGCTCATCCGTCGGGGCTCGGTCACCGACCTCGGGCGGCGCTGCAACTGGCGCGAGGACCACGCCCGCCAGGTAGCCCGCCTCGCCGTCAGCCTGTTCGACCGCACCCGGCCGCTCCATCACCTCGGCGACCAGGATCGGGAGCTCCTCGAGTTCGCCGGCCTGCTGCACGACATCGGCGAGCACATCTCGTCGGAGTCCCACCACAAGCACACCGCCTACCTCATCGAGCACGGCCGGCTGCGCGGCTTCTCGCCCGAGGAGGTCGCCGTCTTGGCCACGCTCGGCCGGTACCACCGCCAGGGCGAGCCGAAGGCCTCGGCCGAGCCCTGGGCGTCGCTGCCGGACGAGCGTCGGCACGACGTGCGCGCCCTGCTGGCGCTGCTGCGCCTGGCCGACGGCCTCGACCGCGGCCACGCCGGCGCGGTCGAGGCGGTGGACGTCGAGCTGGGCGCCGATTCGGTGCGCCTGCGCGTGCGCGCCGCCGCCGATGCCGATCTCGACATCTGGGGGGGGCGGCGAAAGGCCCGGCTGTTCGAGCAGGTCTTCGACCGCCACGTCGAGATCGACCAGCAGTAGGTCAGCCCCTCGGCGGCGCTCCGGTGGGCACGAGGTCGAGGCCCTCGGCCGATGCGGCGGCGAGCGCGTCAGGCCGGCGGCGGCAGGTATCGGTCGCCGCGGCGCGTGCCGTCGGCCCGCTCGATGATCACCCACGTCGAGCCCTTCTTGCACCGGGGGGCGTCGATCGCGTGGCCGCCGCCGCCCAGGCTGTCCAGCACGTCGGGGATGACGTCGCCGTGGCTGCACAGGACCACGCCGCCGTCGATCCCCAGGGCGGAGACGAACTCGACGGCCCGGCCCCCGGCGCCCTCGGCCAGCGCCGCCGAGATCTCCACCGTCAGGCCCCGCGACGTGGCCAGCGGGGCCACCGTCTGCACGCAGCGCGTGGCCGGGCTGGCCAGGACACGGCGGATCGGGAACTCGGCCAGCTGTTCCACCAGCGCCGCCGCCTGGGCCAGGCCGCGGACGCTGAGCGGTCTGGCCATGTCGTCGCCGACCCACTCCGCGTGGCGGAGGGCGACGGCGTGGCGGACGAGGAGGACCGCGCTCAGCGCAGCCACGCCCGCAGCGACTTGTCCGACGCGGCGTCCCACGCGCCGCGCCACAGGCGCCGCCCGTCCTCCACGGCCCGGCGCTGCACCCCGACCAACTCGCCGGCCAGCAGCGCCTGGGCGGCGGGCAGGCTCGGCCCGATGTCCCGCAGCCACGCCTCGGCCACCACCGCGTCGTTGAGGTCGCCGAGCACGCCCTGCACCTCGGCGACGGCGCGCGCAAAACGGCGGGCGGGCCTGCCGACCACCGGTGCCGCCGCCTCGGCCGCGTAGCGGCAGCGCTTGGCGCGGATGCGGATCTCGTGAAGGTCGTCGACGGGCGGGTCGTCGGCCAGCTTGTCGACCGCCGAGCGGAGGTGGGCCCACGGCCGGCGGACGATGCCGCGTAGGACGCGCCCGGCCGGCTCGCCGGCCTCGGGGAGACAGGGCGGGGTGGCGGAGGCCACCACCAACCGGTCCAGAAGAGCGACGTAGGTGTCGCCGTCCAACACGGTCAGGAGCCTCTCGCGGGCCTCCTCCCGGCGGGCCGCCAACCGGTCGAGCAGGCCGGCCACCGCGGCGGGGTCTGCCCCGGGAAGCTCGGCGGACTGCCCCCGAAGTCGGTCCAGGAGCACGTCCGCATCGCGCACCTCGCCGAGATCGGCGGCCAGCTCGCGCAGGTCCTCGCGCAGCGCGGCGGTGGCCTCGGCGTCGAGCACGGGCCGGAACGTCCGCAGGTCGGACCGGAGGCGCCGGACGGCGACGCGGGCCTGGTGCACGTCCTCGGCGTCCTCGCCGAGCCGTACGCCCGGGTCGTGGGCCACCAGGCGCGTCGTGCCGCCGGCGACGGCGGCCCGCACGACGTCGGCCATCGTGGCGGCCGCGTCGAGTGGCGGTACCGCGGCGTCCGGCGGCTGTCGGGCGCGAGGCCCCAGCGCCCGCAGCAGCTTGGGCGTCGAGCCGGCGGGTGAGGCGCCGGCCCGGCAGAGCCGGTCGACCACGCCGGCCAGGAGGCCGACCGGCGACCCCGCCCGCAGCTCCACCTCCAGTTCGCGAAAGCGCGCCGCCAGCCGCGGGCCGTCCATCACCGAGACCTCGTCGTCGGCGATCTCGGCCAATGGTTGCCCGTCGGCGTCGCGCAACTCGATGCTGCGGCGCCGCGTCCGCAGCCGGGCGACGGGGGCCAGCACCGCCGAGCGCACGGCGGCGCGGACGAGCCCGGCCACCTCGTCGGGGATGACGCGGCCCGGGGCGACCAGGGTGACCTCGCGCCGCGTCGTCGCCGGCCCCGCGGCGCCCTCGGGCAGCTTCACCGTCCAGGTCCCGTCGCCGTCGCCCTCGCCGGTCCGGTGGCGAACGGTGATCCCGGCCCGGGCCAGGCGGAGGTCGCGGGTGTCGTAGTACACGGCGTCGAGGGACCGTTCCGGCCGCGGGACGCCCAGCGCGCCGTCGACCACACCGTCGAGATCGGGAAGGCGGAAGCCGACCCAGGCGTCGAGCTTGGCCTCGGTCTCGGTCGACGCCGCCAGCCGCGCCACTAGCGCTGGAGGGCGGTGACCGGCCCGGTGGCGCCGCGGCGCAGCCGGTCCCGCTCACCGGCCAGCTCGTGGAGCCGGGCATGGGTGCTGACGCCGGCGACGGTCGGCACCTTGGTCCACGCGCCGTCGCTGTGCAGCTGCCAGGCCTGGGTGTCGTCGGTCAGGCAGATGTCGAGCACCTGCTGGAGCCGGGCCTGCAGCGGGGGTGCCTCGACCGGCACGAGGACCTCGATGCGGCGGTCGAGGTTCCTCGGCATCATGTCGGCGGACCCTATGAGATAGCGCACCGGCCGGGCCCGCCCGTCGCCGAAGGCCATGATCCGCGAGTGCTCGAGGTAGCGCCCGAGGATCGAGCGAACCCGGATGTTCTCCGACAGGCCCGGGACGCCAGGGCGCAGGCAGCACACGCTGCGGACGACGAGGTCGACCGGCACGCCGGCCGTCGACGCCTTGTAGAGCGCGTCGATCACGACCTGGTCGACCAGGCCGTTCATCTTCATGACGATGCGGCCGGGCTCGGGCCCAGCTGCTTCCTGCTCGATCATGGCGACGATGTGGTCACGCAGGTCGCTCGGCGCCACGACGAGCTTCTCGTAGCCGGTCTGGCGGCTGTAGCCGGTGAGGTAGTTGAAGAGCTCGGTCAGCTCGGCGCCCAGCTCCGGGTCGCACGAGAGCAGGCCGATGTCCTCGTACACGCGGGCCGTCTTGGAGTTGTAGTTGCCGGTGCCGACGTGGCAGTAGCGGCGGATGCCGTCGTCGTCCTGGCGGACCACGAGGGCGGTCTTGCTGTGCGTCTTGAAGCCCACCAGCCCGTAGACGACGTGGGCGCCGGCCTGCTCGAGCTTGCGGGCCCACTCGATGTTGGCCTGCTCGTCGAACTGCGCCTTCAGCTCCACCAGCGCGGCCACCTGCGTGCCGTGCTCGGTGGCCTGGATGAGCGACTCCACGATGGGGCTATGGCCCGAGGTCCTGTACAGGGTCTGCTTGATGGCCAGCACCTTCGGGTCGGCCGCCGCCTGCTGGATGAACGCCTCCACCGACGTGCTGAACGAGTCGTAGGGGTGGTGGACGAGGATGTCGCCGGCGCGGATGGCCGCGAAGATGTCCGCCGGCTCGTCCTCGGCGCCGGCCAGCCCGGGCTGGGTGGACGGGGCCCACGGGTCGTCCTTCAGCTCTGGGCGGTCCATCTCCCAGACCGACCAGAGGCCGCCCAGGTCGAGGGGGCCGGGCACCGAGAAGACGTCGTCGTCGTCCAGCTCCAGCTCGCGGGCCAGCAGGCAACGCATCTCGGTCGACATGGCCGGGTCGATCTCCAGGCGCACGGCCCGCCCGAACCGCCGGCGCCGCAGCTCCATCTCGATGGCGGCCAGCAGGTCGTCCGCCTCGTCCTCCTCCAGCGTCAGGTCGGCACTGCGGGTGACCCGGAAGTGGTGGTGGCACTCGATGTCCATGCCCGGGAACAGCCGGTCCAGGTGGGCGGCGATCACCTCCTCCAGCGGCAGGAACCGCTGGCCGTCGGGCAGGACGACGAACCGCGGCAGCAGCGGGGGCACCTTCACCCGGGCGAACCGCCGCATGCCCGTGACCGGGTCCCCGACGATGATCCCGAGGTTCAGCGACAGGCTGGAGATGTAGGGGAACGGGTGACCCGGATCGACCGCCAGTGGGGTGAGCACGGGGAAGAAGTCCTCGAAGGCCTGCCCCAGATGGGCACGGTCGGCCCGGTCGAGCGTCGGCCAGGACGCCAGGCAGATCCGGGCCTCGGCCAGCGCCGGGACGAGCTGCTCGGCGAAGCATCGCGACTGACGCTCCAGCAGTTCGCGCACGCGCCCGGCGATGGCATGCAGCTGTTGGCGCGGGCTGAGGCCGTCGGGGGTGTTGGTGTGGAGCCCGGCGGCCACGCGGTCCCGCAGCACCGCCACCCGCACCTGGAAGAACTCGTCGACGTTCGTGCCGAAGATGGCGAGGAACTTGGCCCGTTCGAGCAGCGGTGTGGCGGCGTCCTCGGCCAGGGACAGCACGCGCTCCTGGAAGTCCAGCAGCGAGAGCTCCCGGTTGAGGTAGGGCGTCGTAGCGATGCCGCCGTCGTGGGGCACAGAGGGCAGGCTATCGGCGGCTCGACGCGTCCCGAACGTCCGCGGCCGATCGTTCATCTCCTGGTCACCGTCCGGTCATCGAGCGAGGCCCGTGGCGCCGGGCAACGGCCGGCCGCCCGTCGCACCGCCTTCACGGGCCGGCAACCCGGCGGTCACGCACGTCGGGGAGCATGACCGCCATGGCCTCCGACCACGCCGCCTGCCACGTACTGGTGCCGCCGCTGCCGCGGCACTACCCGGTCGCCGGTTTCCTCCTGCTCCTGGCCGAGGCGCCGGCCCACGGGTACGAGCTGGTGTCGCGGCTGGACGAGCTCGGTCCGTCCGGCACCGACCTGGCCAGCCACTACCGCCTCCTGCGGGCCATGGAGGCCGACGGCCTCGTCACCTCCGTCTGGGGCCCGTCGGCGGCGGGCCCGCTCCGGCGCACCTATCACCTGGCGCCGGCCGGCGTGGCCCGGCTGCACGAGTGGGCCGACAGCCTCCGGGCCGGCCACGCCGCACTCTCCGCATACCTCGGCCGCTTCGCCACGCTCACCGGCGACCGGCGGGCGGCCGGCGCCGCCTGAGGTCAATTGGGGGCCGGGGCGAAGGCCAGGAGGAGGCGGGCCTGGCAGGAGACGGTGCCGTTGACGGTGGCGGTGCCGTCGGCCCAGCCTCCGCGGTGGGAGAGGCGCTCGATGGTGATGCGCAGCACCAGCTCGTCGCCCGGCACCACCAGTCGGCGGAAGCGCACCCGGTCCACACCGCCGAACAGGGCCAGGAGGTGGGCGAAGCGCTCGTCGGCCAGCGCCGCCACCGCGCCGGTCTGGGCCAGGGCCTCGAGCTGCAGCACGCCGGGCATCACCGGGTTGCCCGGGAAGTGCCCGGTGAGGAACGCCTCGCCGCCGGTGAGGCGGTAGCGCGCCAGCACCGACCGGCCCGGCTCGCACTCGTCCACGGTGTCGACGAACCGGAAGGGCGGCTTCTGGGGGAGGAGGTCGGCCAGATCGGCTCCGTGGCTGCTTCCCGGGCCGGTCACTGCGTGAGGGCCGTCTCGAAGCGGTGACGGGCCACCTCCCGGCGGAGCGCGTCGCGCTCGGCGTCGGTGCCCACCCGCTCCATCTCCTCCTCGACCAGGTTCAACATGGTTCGCTGGATGTTGTAGACGATGAGCCCGCTGGCCGCCTGGAGCATGAGCCGGAACGCGTGCATCAGCCGGTCGGCCTCCTCGGTCGGGGGCAGCGCCCGCGCCAGCAGGGGCCGGCGGACGTAGGTCAGGAACATCGACACCGCCCGCTCGGCCACGGCGGTGGCCGAGTCGATCTGGGTCCGGGCCACGGCCATGAACTCGTCCATCGGGACCCCGCCCCCCACCAGGCTGAGCAGCATCCGTACGGCCTGCACGTCGGCGCCCGTGTACCGCCGCTCGTCGCCCACTTTCAGGGGTTGCAGCACCCCTGCGGCTTCGAGCGACCGGAGCAGGGCCGGCGGTACCCGGGCCCGTTCGGCCAGCCCTTCGAGGGTGAACTCGTCGGTCGCGAGGGCCGAAGGGACCTTCGGCCCTCGCGCCACCGGCGCGGCGTCGTCCACCATGGTGGCGATGGCACGGAGGGAGTGGCCCCGTTGCTTGAGGTCCAGGATCGTGCGCAGCCGGTCGAGGTGCCGGGGCCCGTACAGCGCCACGCGGCCCCGGTGACGCGGCGGTGGCAACAGCCGTTTGGACTGGTAGGACCGCAGCGCCTCCACCGTCACGCCCGCAGCGGCGGCCAGTTCCGCGACCCGGTACTCGATGGCCGAACCTTAGACGGTCCCGTTGAATGGTCGGGCCGACGGGTAACCAAGGGAGAACGGCTCCGGTCGGAGCGGTTGCTCAATGGCCGACGAGAGGTGAACTGCGTGACGGTGGACGGGCCAGCGGCGATCGCAGTCATGTTCCCCGGGCAGGGCGCGCAGCATCCTGGCCTCGGCGCGCCGTGGCGGGACCAGCCGGCGTGGTCGGTGGTCGAGCGGGCCGCCGAGGTACTTCGTCGGCCCGTCGCCCCGATGGCGGACCTTCTGCTCGACCCGGACGTCACCCATCACCGCACCGAGGACGCGCAGCTCGCCGTGCTGCTCGTCTCCCTCATGGCGTGGGAGTCGGTGGCACCGTCGCTGGGCCGGCCGGTGGCGATGGGCGGCCACTCCCTCGGCCAGGTGACGGCGCTGATCGCGGCCGGTGTGCTCGCCTTCGAGGACGGCATCCGCCTGGCCGCCCGGCGGGCGGCCCATACCCAGGGCGCCGCTGACCACCGGCCGGGCCGGATGGTGGCCCTGCTCGGCGCGACCACAACGCAGGCCGAGGAGGCCTGCGCCGCCGCTCCCGACGCGTGCTGGCTGGCCAACGACAACGCACCGGGCCAGGCGGTCGTGGCCGGGACGCCCGAGGGCGTGGCGGCGGCGTCCGCTCGCGCCGGTGCGATCGGGGTCCGCCGGGTCGTGCCCCTGGCGGTCGACGGCGCCTTTCACACGCCGCTGATGGCCGAGGCCGCCGAGGCGCTGGCCACCGATCTGTGGCTCGTCGACCTGCACCATCCCGCCGTCCCGGTGGTGGCCAACCACGACGCCCGGCTCTACCACGACGCCGAGGGCTGGCGGGCCCGCCTGGTCGACCACCTGGTGCGGCCGGTCCGCTGGCGACAGTCGGTTCGTACCATGATCGACGCCGGCGCCACCGAGCTGGTGGAGATCGGCCCGGGCGAGATCCTCGCCGGGCTGGCTCGTCGCATCGCTCCCGGCGCATCTGTGCGTTCGATCGGATCACCCCTTCAGGAGGTCGCTCCATGCCACTGACCGGCTCTGGGCCCGGTACCCACGGCGAGCAGCTGCGAGTACCCGAGCGGGTGATCCTGGCCCCCGCCGTCGGGGTCTTCCAGCCGTCTCCCGACGGCGAGGTCCCGGCCGAGGGCCAGGAGGTCACGGCCGGTCAGGTCGTCGGGGTGGTCGAGGCCCGGGACCGGCGCTACCCGGTTCGGAGCGCCTTTTCGGGTTTCATGATGGGCCTGATGGCTCACCCCGGCGAACGGGTCCGCGAAGGCCAGCCCGTGGCCTGGCTCCGGGTCGGCTGAGCCTCCGCGCCACCGGATGGGCATTGCCGTCGTCGGCCTGGGGACCGCGCTTCCCGAAGGCCGCCTCACCAACGCGGATCTCGAAGCCACCCTCGACACCACCGACCAGTGGATCGTCGAGCGGACGGGAATGCGCGAGCGCCGCGTGGCCGCGCCCGACGAGACCACCGCCACGCTCGGCGCGGCGGCCGGCGCGGCGGCCATCAAGGACTCCGGGCTCGCGCCCGGCGACATCGGCCTGGTGCTGGTGGCGACCTGCACACCGGTGCAGGCCCTGCCGGCCACGGCGGCCCACGTCCAGGACCTGCTCGGCCTGAACTGCGGCGCGTTCGACGTCGCCGCCGCCTGTTCGGGTTTCGTGTACGGGCTGGTCGCGGCCAACGGGATGGCGGCGGGGCGGCCGGTGCTGCTGGTCGGGAGCGAGACGCTCACGCGCATCACCGACCCTGGCGATCGCAGCACCCGGATCCTATTCGGCGACGGCGCCGGCGCCGTGGTCCTGGTCCCGTCGTCGGCCGAGGCGGGCGGCCTGCTCTCCTGGGACCTCGGGTGCGACGGGTCGGGGGCCACCCTGCTCGAGGTGCCGGCGGGCGGGACCTACATGCGCATGGAGGGCAGCGAGGTCTTCCGCCGGGCCATCCGCATCGTCGTCGAGTCGTGCGGCATCGCGTTGGCCGGCGCGTCGGTGGCACCGGGGGATGTGGCGTTGTTCGTGCCGCACCAGGCCAACGTCCGCATCATCGAGGCGTGCAGTGCCCGCCTGGGGATCCCGATGGACCGAACGGCGGTGAACCTGGACCGCTACGGCAACACCTCGGCCGCGTCCATCCCCATCGCGCTGGCCGAAGCCGCTGCCGAAGGCCGCCTGGCGCCGGGCGACATCGTGCTCCTCGCCGGGTTCGGCGCCGGCATGACCTGGGCCAGCGCCGTGATGCGCTGGGAGCGCCCGCGGCCGTGACGCCGCGGGTGGCCCTGGTGACGGGTGGATCGGGCGGCATCGGTGCCGCCACCGCGGCCGCCCTCGCCGCTTCCGGCCATGCCGTCGCCGTCGGGTACGCCAGCCGCGCCGAGGCGGCCGAGAAGGTGGCCGCCGAGATCGGCGGCCTCGCCGTGCCCGTCGACGTGACCGACCCGGCGTCGGTGGCCGCCGCCTTCACCCGGGTCGAGGATGCGCTGGGGCCGGTGGCCGTCCTGGTCAACAACGCGGGGGTCACCGGCGACGGGCTCGCCATGCGGATGGGCGACGACCAGTGGCGCCGGGTCCTGGCCACGAGCCTCGACGGCGCCTTCCACACCATCCGCCGTGCCCTGCCGTCGATGACCCGGCAGCGCTTCGGGCGCATCGTCAACGTCGGATCGGTGGCCGGTTTCTCCGGGTCGGCCGGCCAGGCGAACTACGCGGCGGCCAAGGCGGGACTGGTGGGCCTCACCCGGTCCATCGCCCGTGAGATGGCGCCGCGGGGCATAACCTGCAACGCCGTGGCGCCGGGCCCCATCGCCACGAACATGACCGACGTCCTGTCACCCGAGCGGCAGGCCGAGATGGTCGCCGCAGTGCCGCTGGGGCGGATGGGACGGCCGGACGAGGTGGCCAGCGTCATCGCATTCCTGTGCTCGGACGCCGCGGCGTACGTCAACGGCGCCGTCGTCCCGGTGGACGGCGGGCTGGGCATGGGTCACTAACCAAGAGCGAACGAGGAGAACCCAGGACATGGAGCGGAGTGAGATCAGGGCGGTGCTCGCGGAAGCCGCCACCGAGGTGCTCGGTGTGGAGCCCGACGTCGTGGTGGAGGAGGCCAGCTTCAAGGACGACCTCGATGCCGACAGCCTGGATCTCGTCGAGCTGGTGATGGCGCTCGAGGAGCGGCTGGACATCACGATCGGCGAGGACGAGCTGGGCCGGATCAAGACCGTCGGTGAGGCCGTCGACGTGGTCGTGGCCAAACTGGCCGTCGGTTCCGCGTGAGGCCGTGACGGCGAGCACCGACCACCGGGGCCGGTCCCGGGTGGTCGTCACCGGCCTCGGCGTCAAGACGCCGGCCGGCCGTGACCTCGACACCTTCTGGGCCACGCTGCTGGCCGCCCGCCCCACCGCCGCGCCCATCGCCCGTTTCGACGCGTCCGCCCTCCCGGTGGCCTTCGCCTG
>Ga0187894_10005410_pt1 | contig 13056 bp, 12 predicted proteins | sample GBC1701081metaG_FD_136650 | JGI IMG/M metagenome (GOLD analysis project Ga0187894, IMG submission 136650) | White microbial mat communities from a lava cave in the Kipuka Kanohina Cave System on the Island of Hawaii, USA - GBC170108-1 metaG ... | reverse complement strand
GAGGACGTGACGAGCCATGCTAAACCTCGGTCTCAGAGGACCACGGAAGGTCGGTCTGTCACGTCCTGATGTGGCTACCTAACGCATAGTACCGACTCAGATTCAAGATACAAGGAAAGCGTTTCACATACTTCTATTAGGATCAGTGTGACTGGTATACGATGTGTCGGTGGCCCAATGATCGTGCGTGTCGAGGGTCAGTCGGTCGTCGTCATCTAGAAACAACCTTATGCGTAACTCACATTCACCTTGGTACAACCGAGAGCAGGTCGTGGACAGCCTGATTGTTCGCAACACGCCCATCCGTCAACGTATCGACTGGTTGATGGAGCATGCTCACCGCAATTCTGTGGAATTTCAAAGTTCAGAATCCGTTCTGGCGCGCACTCTTTACATCGCCCAGCACCCCACCGCCATCGTCGCGCTAAATTGCATGGATGGACGCATCAACATCTCTACGTCCACTGGCACGCCGACTGGCATCATTTCGCCATTTCGGAATCTAGGGGGCCGCTTCAATCTGGGTTGGCCGTACTTCGCGGAAGTACTGTCAGACCGAGTCCGAGCTATGGTCGGATTGGGACGACGCACTCTGGCACTGATCACGTATCATTATTCAAAGGGCAATGTCCATCGCGGCTGTGCCGGATTTCGCTACGACACCGACGCCGCTCGAAACCATACGGTCGAGGTCAAACGACAGATGGAGAGTGTCTTCGGCAGTGATCACAGCACAGTATATCCCCTGGTGTGCGGCTTTGAGACCGACGAAGACGCCCTTGTGCTCCATGGTACCGGCGACCAGATTCTCGACCTGTCCACCGTCTCCTCCACCACTCTTGAGACTCTGCCAACAGTACTCGCAAGGCTCTATCCGGACATGCCTAATGAGATCCGCCAAGATCTGTTACCCCTCGTGCAGGGCAACATTTCTCACATTGCGGATATGAGGGAAAGCGAGCGAGACCTCGACGACGTGGAGCATCACGAATGGATGATTGGCCTCGGGCGTGGATTTGACTGGTTACATGCGCCCAACCTGTCACTTATCATTGGTCCCTTCAGTCCAGACCTCGCCGAGCCCATTAGGGAGGCCGCTGGGGTTATCGAAACCAACATGAAAAACCACCGTATTCCCGATGATGGATTTTTGCTGCTCGTCGCATTCCCATACCGCCAAATCGGACCTGACCGTGCCCTCGCCGAAATCAAGTGCGGCTTCCTGTCCGAATTTGCCGCTAGGATCATCCGTGCAGAATTTCCTAAACTGAAGGACAAACTGCACGTGCGCAGTGCTGTCATCGCCTGGCAGTCGCGAGTAATGGAGGTGATTGATCCTTCCGCAGCCTGGTGATACCGAGACGTATCGGGGGCTCGATTAGGTCACGATTTAACCCCTCGGTGACGATCGCGTTGACGGCGTGAATTCCCGCGCTAGGAGCGGAATTGCAGTGATTCAGCATCTGTGATATTGGAAAGGTCAAAAATACGTTTGGTGGAGGACACCTACAACTTGCTTGCCCTACGGTTCGGGTCCCGCTAGGCCCTACCCAGTTGGTTGCGGGGGAAGGATTTGAACCTTCGACCTTTGGGTTATGAGCCCAACGAGCTACCGGGCTGCTCCACCCCGCGGGCGGATGCTAACAAGCGTTGAACGGCAAGTCAATACAACCTCCGTGCATCCAAGTTGCTTTCGCTCACCTGCAATGCTAAAGCGATAACATGCGTCTTGTGTTCATGGGCACGCCCGATTTTGCGGTGGCTTCTCTTGAGGCCTTGTTGAGGTCTGACAATTCCGTTGTCGGCGTTGTCACCCAACCAGATCGTCCGAAAGGACGCGGGCAAATCCTCACGCCATCACCGGTGAAACTTCTGGCCCAGCGAGCGCGGATTTCTCTGCTGCAACCGCTCAAGATGAAGGATCCTGAATTTTTCCACACTCTGGCTGGTTGGAAACCGGACCTGATTGCGGTCGCGGCATTCGGGCGAATTTTGCCTTCGGCGATCCTCTCTCTTCCTCCGCGAGGCTGTATCAATGTGCACGGTTCCCTTCTTCCAAAATATCGCGGCGCTGGCCCGATCCAGTGGGCAATCATCAACGGCGAGACGGAAACAGGAATTACGACCATGCTGATGGACGAGGGGATGGATACCGGCGCGATGTTGCTCCAGGAAGCCATCCCAATCACGCCGGATGATACCGTCGGGACTCTCTCGCCACGTTTGGCTGAGCTTGGAGGCAGATTGTTGGTCGAGACAATTGCCCAACTCAAGGCACGCACCCTCGTGCCGAAACCGCAAAATGCGTCGCTGGCGACCTTGGCTCCGTTACTGAATAAGGAAGACGGTGTGATTGATTGGGCCTTGCCGGCCACTGCCCTGGCCAACAGGGTCCGCGGACTCTCTCCCTGGCCCGGGGCCTACACAACCACGACCGAAGGAGACCGTTGGACGATCTGGCGAGCCCTGGCACTTCCAGGACCCGTGACGAAACCTCCGGGGATAGTCGTCGCTGTCACCACCATGGCGATTCATGTTGCGACCGGGGAAGGAGTCCTTGCCGTGACGGAGTTGCAACCGGCCAATAGCCGTCGCATGGCTGCATCACAATACTTGGCAGGCCATCCCGTTGTGGTTGGAGAGCGATTGGGAGGACCGGCTTCTTCCTAGCTCATGCCCCTTCAACAAACGGTCGATGTATCCTCGTTCTGAGTCCTCTATGGCTTCTGGCCCTCGATCCTTCTTTACTGCCCAGACCGTACCGTCAGCTCGTGCGATCGCCCTCTCGTTGCTCGTGGAGTCCGTCAAGAGCGAAGAAGGGGTCGATGTCTTGTTAGATCGCGCGCTCGCGCGATGCTCGTTTGACGGCAGGGAACGAGCCCTCACGGTGGAACTCACCTATGGCGTCTTGCGGCTTCTTGCGACTATCGATTGGCGGCTTGAGCCGGTCTTGGAAAAGCCGCTTTCTCGCCTTCCCGTCGCCGTGCAGATGGTACTCAGGCTCGGCGCGTACCAACTCCTGTTCCTGGATCGTATTCCACAGTCTGCCGCTGTCAACGAATCGGTCAATCTGGCCAAGGCTTTTGCCGGCTCAGTTGGCAGAGATTGGAGTGGATTCGTTAATGCGGTGTTGCGCGCGCTCCTGCGCCATCCGCCTCAACCGTGGCCCAACATGGACCTCGATGCTGGGCAGGCCCTTGCGGTGCGGTACTCGGTTCCGGGCTGGCTCTGTCGTCGATGGGTGCAACGCCTCGGCCTAGCCTCCGCGGAAGCGGTCTGCGAAGGGGTCAGCGTCGTGCCCCCGCTGACGCTTCGGATGAACCGGCTGATGACAACCAGGGAGGCACTCCTCGAAAAATTTGCACAAGTGGGTATTGCGGCCGAGCCGACCAGCGTGAGCCCCTTCGGCATTCTGCTTCAAGAAGGAGGACCTGTGCCTTCGCTCCCGGGGTTTCACGAAGGCGCCTTTTATGTCGAAGATGAAGCAGCGCAATTAATTCCTCTCCTGCTCGATCCTCAGCCTGGTGACATCGTACTCGATGCCTGTGCGGCGCCGGGAGGAAAATCGACTCATGTGGCCGCTCTGATGCATAATAAGGGAGTCATCTACGCCGTCGATCGGAAAGAGACCCGCCTGGATCTCGTACGAAGCAATTGTCGTCGGCTCGGGGTCCAGATTGTCGTGCCAATCGTCGGCGATATTCGACAGCTGCGCGAATGGGTTCCTATGATCAAGACAGCAGAATCTTCCTCCGCGAAGAAGGCGGGAGCGGGCAAACCGTTTCTGGATCGGATTTTGGTGGACGCACCCTGTAGCGGGCTCGGTGTGCTACGACGACACCCGGAAGCTAAATGGCAGAAAGGCGAGCAGGCGCTCCCTCGACATCAAGCACTCCAGTGTCAAATTCTCGAAGCGGTTGCCCCATGCTTGCGGCCCGGCGGGGTGCTGGTCTATAGTACGTGTTCTACAGAACCGGAAGAAAACGAAGAGGTCATCGAGCGATTCTGTCGTGTTCATGCGGAGTTCAAGCGTGAGTCCATCGTCCCCTGGCTCCCGCCTACGGCACAGGGGTTCGTCACCGAACACGGGGCTCTCTCGACAATGGGCAACCGGTTCTCGATGGACGGATTTTATGCCGCACGACTGAGGAAGGTGTTGTGATGGCACGTCCCGTTCTTATTGCACCCTCGATTTTAGCTGCTGACTTTGCCAGGCTGGCCGAAGAAGTGGCAGCTGTGGAACGAGCTGGAGCCGACCTCCTCCATATCGACGTCATGGACGGCCACTTTGTCCCTAATTTGACCATCGGCCCGCCGATCGTGGCGGCACTCAGAAAAGTTACCAAGCTGCCGCTCGACGTCCACCTCATGATCACGAACGCCGATGCGTTTATCGCCGAGTTCGCCGAGGCTGGAGCGGACTATCTCACGGTTCACGTAGAGGCCTGCCCTCATCTCCATCGCACGGTGCAATCAATCAAGGAGCGTGGTGTCAAGGCCGGGGTGACCCTGAATCCCGCCACCTCACTCAGTACGATTGAGGAAATTCTTCCCGATGTCGATTTGGTTCTGATCATGTCGGTCAATCCAGGCTTCGGCGGTCAAAAATTTATTACCTCCGCTCTACGTAAGACTGCCTTTGCTCGTGCCATGATTGATCGGACCGAGAGTCGCGCATTGCTCGAAGTGGACGGCGGCGTCAAGATCGACAATGCGGCTCAGGTGTTGGCTGCGGGAGCTGATGTATTGGTCGCCGGGTCGGCCATTTTCTCTAGTCGGGACTATGCCGCGACGATCGCTGCGATGCGCGCAGCCGGCCAACCTTCTTCCACGACGCGGCCGCGCGTCTCCGCTCACCGATAGGCTTCGCGGGTGGACATTTCTTCCCTCATCGATAGCCTCCATCCTCTCGAAGTCAAAGTCTTATCGATCTTTGGGGCAAATCCCTCCGCGATCCTCCAGACGGAACAACTCGAGAAGTCCACCGGGTTAGAGCCCTCCCAGTTAAGTATGGCGGTCGAATGGTTGCTCGCCAAGTCGTTGCTCGCCGTCGATGTCGAAACCGTCACGCCCAATGTCTCGCTCACAAAAATCGGAGAACTCTATTTTGAAAAGTACTCGCCGATCGAACGGGTGCTGTCTGCCGCCCGCGATGCAGCCAAAACCGGCAAGCGCCTGACCATTCAGGACATTCAATCCCGAGAGGGACTCGAACCGACAGAAGTGAGCGGTGCGATTGGACGGCTTAAGAAGGAGGGCGCGCTTCTCATCATTCAAGGCGGCTGTATCGAATCGACCGGTAGACCAAGCCAGACGGCGGAAGCAATGCGAGGATTGCTGCAACAGCTTCATGGGGCGCCTCGTGAGCTGCAGGCGTTTTCCGAAGCACAACGGCAGGTCATTCAAGATCACGCTGTCAAACGGGGAAATTCGCGGGAACCTTTCCGCATCGATGATCGGGTGACCAGAGCACTCAAGCTTTCCGCATCCGGTATCGAAGCCGCCCAGCAACTCTCTCGGCAAGGGACCGCGGAAGAGGTCTCCCAGCTGACGCCGGAATTGTTAAAAGACGGGAGTTGGCGGACGAGGCGCTTCCGTAAGTACACGATCAGTCTTCGCGCGCCACGGATTGCGCCGGGCAAACGGCATCCCTACCGTGAGTTTCTCGATATCGTGAAGACAAAACTCGTGAGCATGGGATTTCAGGAAATGCGAGGCTCGCTCGTGGAGACGGAATTCTGGAACATGGACGCGCTCTTCATGCCGCAGTTCCATCCGGCACGTGACATCCATGACGTCTACTTCGTCAAGGACCCGACCCATGCCTCGTCGATTGGAGAACCGTTCTTGTCTCAGGTCACGCAAACTCACCAGAATGGTGGTGGAACCGGTTCAACCGGTTGGAACTATCCCTTCGATGCGGAGCGTGCGCACCGGCTGGTCTTGCGGAGTCAAGGGACGGCTGTCTCGGCCCATACCTTGGCGACACAACCAGCTGTACCGGGAAAGTATTTTTCTATCGCCCGCTGTTTCCGCTACGATCAAGTGGATGCGACGCATGCAACCGACTTCTTTCAGGTGGAAGGCATCGTGCTCGGCGAAGACATCAACTTTTGCACGTTGCTCGGCCTGCTGAATCTCTTCGCCCGTGAAGTCGCGCAAGCCAAGGAAGTCAAATTCCTCCCGGCCTACTTCCCCTTCACCGAACCATCGGTCGAGCTGCACGTGCGCCATCCGAAGCTCGGTTGGATGGAACTTGGCGGAGCCGGGTTGTTCCGATCTGAAGTCACCATTCCGCTGGGCGTGACCGTTCCGGTGATTGCGTGGGGATTAGGGCTCGATCGGATGGCCATGGTGGCTCTCGGCATTCACGATATTCGTGAATTGTTCACCGATAATCTGGACCTCATTCGCTCCACCAGAGGAGCCTTCTAGATTTCACATGCCCACGATTACTATTTTCAAACAGGATCTCGATGGATTGCTCGCAGCGCCAGGAGAGGCTCCCCAACCGATCACCATGGAGCAACTCGAAGAGTCGTTGATGCTTGTGAAGGGTGAGTTGAAGGGGCAGAATCCCGACACCGGCGAACTGCGAATTGAATTACAAGATAGCAATCGCCCCGATCTTTGGTGCTGCGAAGGGATCGCCCGGCAGCTTCGAGTGAAGCGGCAGGGCGCTCTCGCGAAGTACGATTTTCTCACGACCAAATCACGATCGCCGAAGCGACTGAACGTGGCTCCCGGGTTGGAAAAGGTCAGACCTTACGTGGCTGCCTGCACTGCGACCGGTTACCTCGTGACCCAAGAGGGCCTCGCGCAGCTGATCCAGACGCAAGAGAAACTCGCCGAGATGTTCGGCCGTAAACGCCGGACCGTGTCGATCGGACTCTATCGGCTCGCGGCGATCGAGTTTCCCGTCAGCTACGATTTGGTCAAGCCGGACGAAGCGTCATTCACGCCATTGGGTATGGATACGGTGATGACGCTTGGAGAGATGCTGCTCGTTCACCCCAAGGGTCTGGAGTTCGGTGGGATTCTCGCGGGACACGATCGCCTGCCCTTCCTGTGCGATGCGAAGCGTCAGGCTCTTTCCTTTCCGCCGATCATCAATAGCCGCGAAGCCGGAGAGGTGCGAGTGGGAGACGATGCCCTCTTCGTCGAGGTGACCGGCACTGACCTCTCGATGGTCATCCTAACTCTCAACATTTTTGCCGCCAATCTTGCGGATCGTGGCGCTGTTATTGAGCCGATCGAAGTACGGTATCCCTATAAAACTGCGCTTGGCATGGCAGTTATAACTCCGCAAGACCTTGAGAAATCACGGAAGCTTCCCGTCAGCACGATCGAGCAGACCCTTGGACAGGGGCTCGGCGCCCACGAAGTCGCGAAAGCCTTAACGGCCTACGGCTATGAAGTGAAGACGAAAGGTAAAAATGTGACGGTGACACTTCCGTTCTATCGGCAAGACCTCATGCACGCAATGGACGTGGTTGAAGATGTTGCTATTAGCCGTGGGTACGGAGACTTTTTGCCAGTGATGCCTTCGCAATTTACGGTCGGAGGATTGTCGCGCATCGAAGAAGTTTCCGACCGTATGAGAACCCTCATGGTCGGCATGGGTTTTCAAGAAATCATTTCCAATATTCTCGGTTCTCCCCAGGACCTGTGCGATACGATGCGACTAGAAGGAACCGAGTGGGGGCGACTTGTCGAAGTGGACAACGTGATGTCCCAGAACTTCTCGGCCCTTCGACAATGGATGCTTCCGTCGTTGCTTCGCGTGGAAGCTGCATCGAACCGGGCATTTTATCCCCATCGGATGTTCGAAGCCGGCGAAGTGGCACGTCACGATTTTACACAGCCCCTAGGGTCACGCACCGTAACAGTGCTTGGCGGGATGATTGCCCATGCCGATGCACATTTTTCCGAAGCCCACTCCTGCCTGGACACGCTATTTTATTATGTGAATCAAGCCTACAACCTGGAACCGATCCAGCATCCTTCGTTTCTCGCTGGACGAGTGGGAAGTATCGTGTCTGACGGGAAACAGGTCGGTGTGATTGGAGAGTTACACCCCGAAGTGCTCGAACGCTGGCAGATCGGTGTTCCGGCTGTCGCGTTCGAAATCGATCTGACAGAACTAGCCGAACGGTCTTGAGGCGTGCGCCGGTCGGCGCATTCCTCAAGATCTACGCCCGATACAACCAGTTTCGAAGAGAATCCTCGGCGGGCAACTTCGCTTACGCCCCGGCAGGAGCGAGGTGCTGTTTGGCAAGACCGACCAATTGCTCAAATCCCGTGGCATCCTTGATGGCCATATCGGACAAGACCTTCCGGTCCAAGAGAATATTGGCCTTCTTCAGGGCGTTGATAAACCGGCCATAGGTCAATCCATGCGCCCGAACTGCCGCGTTGATACGCGCAATCCACAACACGCGGAAATCCCGTTTCCGATTTTTCCGTCCGGTATAGGCGTACGCCTGACCCTTATCGACTGATTCTGTTGCGGTGCGGAACAACCGGCTCTTTCCTCCGTACTGCCCTTTGGCTAATTTCAGCCGCTTCTTCCGCCGATGTCTCGTTTTGGGGCCACCTTTTGCGCGAGGCATGAGTCAATACTCCTTTTGGTTAACGCGATTCGAACATTCTCATTTAGCTGTATGGCAATAAGCGGTCTAGCGTCTGAGTCTTCGTCTTATCCACGAGAACCGTGCCGCTTAATCGGCGCTTGCGATCCTGCGTCTTGCTGGTGAGGATATGGCGTCTTCCCGCCTTTCGCCTGACCAATTTTCCAGAGCCGGTGCGGGAAAACCGTTTTTTGGCTCCGCTATGAGTTTTCATTTTCCTTTTTTTCATGATTCGGTGATTCCTTCGGTTAATAGTATTCGGGTCGCCGTCTTACTTCGGCGCCACGATCATGATCAAGCTTCGCCCTTCCATGCGCGGGGCGTACTCGATCGTGCCCGCCTCTCCCAACTCTGCGATGACCGTATTCATGAGCGTTCGGCCCATCTCCTGATTCGCCATTTCACGACCGCGGTATGTCAAGAGGACTTTGGTCTTGTTACCATCGGCTAGAAACCCCTTAATCTGTCGAATCTTGATATCCAAGTCATGCCTGTCTGTCCGAGGGCGTAACTTAATTTCCTTGACCTGTGTCGACTTTTGGTGTCGTCGGTTCTGGTGATCCTTTTTGCTCAGTTCAAACTTATATTTCCCGTAGTCCATAATGCGGCACACGGGCGGCACTGATGTGGGCGCGACTTCGACAAGGTCGTACCCTTGTTCTTGTGCCTGTTTGAATGCCTCCGACGTAAGAAGAATGCCAAGCTGTTCGCTCTCCGGACCGATGACTCGGACTTCACGCACTCTGATTTCCCGATTCACTCGTAGTTTGGGGACGATAAGACACCTCTTATTCTGTCAGTGAATATTCTGCCCTGCCGGCTTAATGTCCGAACGGAGCAGGTCGAGCGCTCCTGCGACGGTCATGCTGCCGAGGTTGGCTCCGCTCCGGCCCCGTATAGCCACCGTCCTACTTTGCATCTCCCGGTCGCCAACCACAAACATAAATGGAACCTTGGCCTTCTCCGCTTCTCGAATTTTGAGCCCAATTTTTTCATTTCGAATGTCTGCCTCAACGCGGAACCCCGCAGCCTGCAGTTGGGCCACGACCTCTGCCACATAGGGCCGCTGGTTGTCCGTGATAGACATGACCATCGCCTGAATTGGGGCAAGCCAAGTTGGAAACGCGCCGCCGAAGTGCTCAATCAGAATGCCGAAGAACCGTTCGATCGATCCCATCAGGGCCCGATGGATCATGATCGGCTGGTGAACTTTACCGTCATCCCCAATATAGCCTAATTCGAACCGCTCGGGATTATTGAAATCGATTTGAATGGTTGAGCATTGCCAGGATCGTCCCAGAGCATCTTTGATTTTGATGTCGATTTTTGGTCCGTAGAAGACGCCCTCGCCCGAGTCGATCTGATAGGCAACGCTTCGTCCCTTCAATGCAGCTTCAAGCGCGCTCGTGGCTTGGGCCCACCGTTCTTCCGAGCCGACGGACTTTTCCGGTTTGGTCGAGAGGTACACTTCAAATTCGGTGAACCCGAACGTGCCGAGAATAAGGAACGTGAAGTCGAGGACCCGGCTGACTTCGCTTTCAATCTGGTCCGGCCGGCAAAACAGATGCGCGTCGTCTTGTGTAAAGCCGCGAACCCGCAGCAGACCATGGAGGACACCCGTCCGTTCGTACCGGTAGACCGTTCCCAGTTCGCCATAGCGGATGGGGAGATCGCGATAGCTGCGCAGATGAGACTTGTAGATCATGATATGAAACGGGCAATTCATCGGCTTGAGCTGGTACTCGCTATTTTCAACCTTCATGGGAACGAACATGTTGTCTCGGTAATAGTCGACGTGGCCGCTGGTTTTCCAGAGGTCCAACCGGGCGACATGAGGGGAGTACACCAATTCATACCCGTTTTGAATATGCTGGTCGCGCCAAAAGTTCTCGATCAACAGCCGGATCGTTGCCCCCTTCGGATGCCAGAGCACCAGGCCGGGACCGATTTCATCCTGAATCGAGATCAAGTCGAGTTCCTTACCGACCTTTCTATGGTCCCGTCGCTTAATCTCTTCCAGCCGCGCGAGATGCGCATCGAGTTCCGCCTGGGTCGGGAAGGAAGTCCCGTAGATCCGCTGCAGCATGGGATTGCGTTCATCGCCGCGCCAGTACGCTCCGGCCGTACTCAAAAGCTTGAATGCCCCGACATAACCCGTCGTCGGAAGATGCGGGCCGCGGCAGAGGTCGGTGAACTCTCCCTGACTGTAGACTGAAATGGTCTGCCCATCCGGCAATCCTTGAATTAACTCAACCTTGTAGGTTTCTCCGCGTTCCTGGAAAAACTTCACTGCGTCTTGCTTCGATAATTCTGTCCGTTTCACAGGAAGAGCTCGCTTGATGATGTCTTTCGCTCGCATTTCAATTTTTTCGAGATCTTCGGGGGTAAATGGTCGCTCAAATGCAAAGTCATAGAAGAACCCGTCCTCGAGGGCTGGACCGATCGTCAGTTGTGCCGTTGGAAAGACCTCTTTGACAGCCTGGGCCATGATGTGAGTACTACTATGGCGATAGACGTCACGGCCTTCTGCACTGTCGAATTGCAGTGGGATCACTTCGGCATCTTCCGTCAAGGCGCTTGAGAGATCTACAGTTCGGCCTTGCACCTTTGCCGCAAGGATATCTGGACCAAGCGTCAGGCCGAGGGTGGACAGGGCAGACCCAACGGTCTGGCCGGACGGAATATCCCGACTGCTGCCATCTTTGAGCGTAATTTTCATGAGATGCACTCAATCGACCAAGCACTAGAAACAACAAAGGCATCTCGCCTGCAAGAGGCAAACGGATACCTCGGCTACGTGGTAGGCGCGGACGGTCTTGAACCGTCGACCTCTACCGTGTCAAGGTAGCGCTCTCCCCCTGAGCTACGCGCCTATCGATCTGGATGCGCATGCTAATATAGCCCTGCCCAAGGTGTCAAGAAACAGCCTCTCCCAATGCGAATTGCGTCTGAGTAGTTGAATCCTGAATCGGTCATGACGCAAGGCGTGATGACCGACATGGAAGAAGCAAGGTTGCACACTTTGACGCGCGTGAAGCCGTTTTTGAGCGGGACACACTACCCGGCAGAGCGTGCATTACCGTATGGCTTCAACTCTTACGGGCGATGGACTCGTTACACAATCTTCAGTGTATCGAAGTTGATCCCTGCGGGAGCAGGCGGCGTCTTGAGCTTCATGGCTTCCAAAGTACTGACAACACGATCGGCGACCACGAGATTTCGATACCATTTTCGATTGGCCGGCACGATATACCAGGGGGCATGATCGGTGCTCGTGGCGGCCATCATGTCCTCGAACGCCCCCATATAGTTCTTCCACAATTTCCGTTCTTCGAGATCCCCTTCGTTGAATTTCCAGCGCTTCTCCGGATTGTGAATGCGTTCTTCCAGCCGTGCCTTCTGTTCATCCTTTGAGATGTGCAGAAAAAACTTCAGAATAGTCGTCCCGTTCTCGTGCAGCAACTCCTCGAATTCTTTAATCTGATTGAACCGTTGTTTCACAATCTTATCCGATACTAATCCATGAACCCGGGTGATCAATACGTCCTCATAATGCGAGCGGTTGAAGATGCCGATCTGCCCCTTGGACGGCGCCTTTTGATGTACGCGCCAGAGAAAATCATGACCCAACTCCTCCGCCGAGGGAGCCTTGAAGGACACGACCTTGCAGCCCTGTGGATTTACACCGGACATCACGCTCTTGATCGTCCCGTCTTTTCCGCTGGTATCCATCCCCTGCAACACGATGAGCACCGCGCGGTCGCCGTTGGCATAGAGACGTTCCTGCATTTCATCAACCCTGCCGATCAACTGAGCGGTGATCGCTTTCGCCTTCTCTTTGCCTTGATCCGTTTTCTTGTACTCACCAGTGTCGTTGGGGTCATACGTATCCAAGCTAAGCTGTGAGTCCGGCTTGACGCGATACTCCTTCATGCTGGATGCCTCCTTTGTCCGTTCGAGTTCGTGTTCGAGGCGGTATTCTACTCCATTCGTTCCAGCTTGACAGCCGCGAGGAAGTGGCGAAGAATGCGCCGGATTATTCCGGGGAGCGCATTATAGCGGTCCATCAGGACAAGCTGAACGCATTCATGGGCAAGGCAGTCGGTGACATCGGAGCTGCGCTGAACGTCAACATGGTGCTCCTTGGCGACACGCTCGGTCTCTACAAAGCCATGGTGAAGGCGGGCGCACACGATTCCGCCGAGCGACACAGACACTGTTCAATCTGGTATTAGAAGCCAGACCGTAAGCCGATATGGCGAGAGTGCAGCACCGTGGACGAGTCTTCACACCGCAGTTCACCTTCTAGAGAGGAGAAGATGATGCAACGACTGGTGGCAGAAGCGATCGGCACATTCTGGATTGTGTTCGCCGGCTGCGGGAGCGCGCTGCTGGCGGGCGGCGTGCCGCAGCTCGGCATCGGGCT
>Ga0187894_10005409_pt1 | contig 13058 bp, 11 predicted proteins | sample GBC1701081metaG_FD_136650 | JGI IMG/M metagenome (GOLD analysis project Ga0187894, IMG submission 136650) | White microbial mat communities from a lava cave in the Kipuka Kanohina Cave System on the Island of Hawaii, USA - GBC170108-1 metaG ... | reverse complement strand
TCGCCTCCAACCCCGGTTCCTCACCTTGCGGCAACCCCTGGCCCAAGATGCCCCATTCGGCGATCTCGGCCACCGGCAGTCGAATTGAGGGATCTTCCCTGCTAGTAATGATGCCGCCGGTCATGTCGAGGGAGTCGAGCGATAGGCCAAGCTGATGCGCCGCCAGTCGCAGGATTTTGGAGCGCACGGAAGAGGCCGCCGTAAGGATGGCACCACCGCCGGCCAGGGTCCCGCGGCTGCCCATGGCGCCAACGCTGTGGGGTGATCCGAAGGTGTCACCCGTCGTAACGACGACCTGTCCGGGGTCTAATCCAAGCGCCTCGGCGCAAATCTGAGCGTATGCCGTCTCGACACTCTGGCCGAAGTTTGGGATGCCGGTCGATACTGTGGCGTAGCCCGAAGAATCCATGCGCACGGTGATACCTTCGTAGCTGCCGAATCGGCGGCCCGAATTGCGTGGTACGTAGGCCGCACCGTAGCCGGAATGCTCAACATAGCAGGAGATTCCGACGCCAAGGTACTTGCCATCGATACGACCGCGCGCCTGCTTCTGGCGCAGCTCGGTGTAGCCGATCCTTTCCAGCGCCAAGTCCAGGCATCGCCGATAGTCGCCGCTATCGTATTGCGCGCCGGCCACGGTGGTGAAGGGCATTTGGCTCTTGTCGACCAGATTGCGTCGCCGCATATCGGCAGGATCGATCCCCAGGCGTCGAGCCAAGCGGTCGATCAGCACCTCGCGGATAAAGTTCGACTCGGGCGGGCCATAGCCCCGATAAGCGCCCATGGGCACCTTGTTAGTCGCTACGACGCGTCGGCGCGCTCGGAAGTTCGTGAAGGTGTAAGGCCCGGGCAGCGTCACATGGACCAGAACGCTCGGGCCCCAAGGGCCATTGTAGGCACCGACATCGATGAAGTAGTCATCATCCAGCACCAACAGTGTGCCGTCAGCCGCGGCGCCGAGCGTGATCTTGTGCGTCGCCTCGCGGCCGTGCACGCAGGAACGGAAATGCTCAAGCCGATCTTCAACCCACTTGACCACTCGGCCGGTGTCGATGGCGAACAGGGAGACGATGATGTCCTCGGGGTAGAGGCCGAGCTTGTTGCCGAAGCTGCCCCCAATAAAACCTGCACGGTACCGAATCTGGCCCTCGGGCAGACGGAGCGCGAGCGCGAGCTGGGTGCGGGTGAGATGCGGCGACTGATTCGAGGATGTAACGTCAAGCGCACGCGAGCCCACGTCAAAGCGCGCGACCACGCCGCGGGTCTCGATCGGCAGACCGAGCACACGGCCGAGTTGGAAGCGATCGCTTATCGTGATCTTCGACCGTGTCAGGGCGGCCTGCGGGTCGCCGCTCTCGTTGGTGTTGTCGACGAGAACGTTGGTGCCAAGTTCGGTATGAAGGATGGGTGCCCCAGGCAACGTCGCGGTTTCAGCATCGACGACGTGCGGCAACGGCTCATAGTCGATGACCAACCGCTCGAGCGCGTCTTCGGCAACGTAGCGGTCAGTGGCGGCCACGGCGGCAATCGGCTCGCCCTCGAACCGGGCAACCGTCTCGGCCATGGCGTAGTAGGCATGTTGCAGTAGTCCGGGCAGCGGCCGGACGACCGTAATCGGGTCGGTACGTCGTACGATATCGGCACCGGTCAGAATAGCCACCACGCCAGGCAGCGCCCGAGCCTCTGCGGTGTCGATGCTGCGAATGCGCGCATGCGGGAACGGACAGCGTGCAATCGCGACGTGCAGCATGCCAGGCTCGTCGCAGTCATCGAGGAACCGACCGGCACCACGCAGCAGACGCTCGTCCTCCTTCCTAGCCAGATTCTTGCCGATCAGACTGGTCTTGGTCATTTGCCACCCCCCGGGGCACGCTGCTTAAGGAAGCGTTCCACGGCTTCGAGTATTCCGACGTAGCCGGTGCATCGGCAAAGATTGCCTGCCAATTCGCTCCGTAGCGCCTCGCCTTGGAGCGCTCGACCGCTCTCTGCCAAGGCCAACGCCACCATCAGGAAACCCGGTGTGCAGAAGCCGCACTGCAGGGCATGCGCGTCACGGAATGCTTCCTGCAGCGGATGCAGGGGACCGTTGCCGGCCAAGCTCTCCACCGTGCGTATCTCATGGCCGTCGGCCTGCACGGCGAGCATCAGGCATGACTTGATGGCCTTGCCGTCAAGCTGCACCGTACACGCGCCGCAGGCGCCCTGCTCGCAGCCGACATGGGTGCCATAGAGCCTGAGGTCGTGACGGAGGAAATCAACCAAGGTGCGCCGCGGCTCGATCTCGGCGCTGCGCAACTCGCCATTGACAGTGATGGCGATCGTGCAGCGGCCGCTCACGTGGATGCTTCCTGCAGCAGCATGGTCAACGCCTTCTCGAGATAAATGGGAGCCAGATGCCGGCGGTATTCCGCTGTCGCGCGCACATCCGTCGGCGGATCGATGTTCTCGCCGACTAACCCGGAGACATTGCGCACGACATCGGCGTCAAGCTTCCTGCCTTCGAGCGCCGCGACGGCGTCCTGGAGTTCGAGCGGGCGGTCGGACAGGCCGCACATGCCGATCTTCCACTGCGTCCAGGTCCCGTCCGCATTCGGCCGTGCCGAAGCAGCAACGCTCACGATTGGGAAGTCACCGTGGCGTCGGACTTGCTGTGCGAGGGTCGCCAAGCTTCCCCGGCAATCGGGATAGACAATCTGGATCAGCATTTCGAGGGGATCTACCGCAGTCTGGTACGCACCCAGGAAGAACTCGGAGGCTGGAACGACGCGACGGCCCTGCGGGCCGGCAAGCACCATACGAGCTTCGAGCGCTAAGGCGCAGAGCGGCATCTGCGCCGCCGGGTCGGCATGGCAAAGGCTGCCGCCCAAGGTTCCACGGTTGCGAACCTGGCGATCCGCTACCCGGCGAATCGCATGAGCCACCAGAGGTAGATGGGTTGAGATCGCAGCCGAACCCTCGATCGTGGCATAGCGTGTCAAGGCACCAATCCGTACCTCGCCGTCGGCGACATCTATCCCGTCAAGCTCGGGGATGTCGTTGATGTCTATGATGCCGGTCGGCCGCAACATGCGCATGTTCATGAGCGGCATCAAGCTCTGGCCGCCAGCGATGACGCGCGCTTCGCCGTTGAAGCGGGCGAGAGCAGTCAGCGCGGCATCAACAGAGGCCGCTTTAACGTATTCAAAGGGTCCTGGCTTCATCGTCGTTCACGCACGAGCACTCATTCTGCCAACACGAGGTGGCCACATCATCCTATTGACTGTCAGTTCCGCCGAGGATGCTGCCGAAGCGAATGGAAGGTTCCATCTGGTCCTAGCTGGACGCGCTATTTGTCCATCCAGGCATTCTGCCATGTCCCATAGCCTTGGCCGCCCCAAACGCCGCGTAGTCGAACGGACGCAGCATCCTCGTGCTGGTACTCCTGAAACGTAAGAACGGGAAGGTCTTCGGCCAGGATGGTTTGCACCTTTTTATAGAACACGGCCCGGTCTTCTAGAGCGGTGGCAGAAGCACCTTTGGCGAACAGATCGTCTACCTCGGGGTTTGAATAGCTCGACGCGTTGCCGTAGGGCCGGCCGATGGCGTTTGTGGTAAACACGCGCGAGATGCCAAGTGCGGGGTCGCCAAAGCTCGTGTAGCCGACCATGGTGAGGTCGAAGTCACCTTTCGTGTAGATGCGATTGGCAAAGGCCGAGCCTTCGATCACCTCGATTTTCACCTCCACACCGATCCCGCGCCACATACTCTTAAGAGCTTCGGCGACTTGCGCTACATCAGCAGCATCGGCCGTGTTGACAAAGGTGACGGTGAAGCGCTTGCCGCTTGCGTCGCGCTTGTAGCCCGCCTCGTCGAGCAACGCATTCGCCTTCTTCACGTCGAAGGGATACATCTTACGGTAGTCAATATCCCGATTGGCCGCCCATGCGAGCTTGCTCGTGAAGGGTTGAACGCCAATCCCGCCAGTCTCGAACCATACCGCCTTGAACAGAAAATCGCGGTTGGTTGCCAACATCAGGGCTTGGCGGACACGTTTGTCGTCCAAGGGCTTGTGCTTGGTGTTGATAAATAGCATCTTGGCGCCGGGCGCGAAGCCCGAATTCTCGAGCTTCAAACCGGACGTTGCCCTGACAACGGAATAGTCGCTCGGCGGTACGAAGTAGCCGCCGATATAGTCCACCTCACCCGCACGCAATGCCTGCAGGCGCGAGGCCGCCTGAGGGATAACGCGGACGAAGATCTGGTCGAGGTAGGGCTTCCCCTGCTCCCAATAGTCGGGATTGCGTTCCAGCTTAAGTAACTCGCCACGCTTCCACTCGGTTAGCTTGAACGGTCCGGTACCCACTGGCGCCGTGGAGGACGCGGGATTGTTCAGAATATCGGTGCCTCGGAAGAGGTGCGCGGGCATGATGGCGCCGTTCTGCGGGCAAGCCAACGACATCAAAAAAGGACCAAACGGCTCCTTTAGCTTCACGACAACCTTGTCAGTGGCCGGCGTCTCTACACTATCAATCATCTTGCCGGCGGCGGCAAAAATCGGCCCAAGCTTGGCGCTGACTTCGGTCAGCGAGAACTTCACGTCCTCGGAAGTGAAAGGCTTGCCATCTTGCCAAGATGCCTTGATCAGCTCGAATGTGTAGGTCTTCCCGTCAGGCGCAATTGTCCATGATTTGGCGAGCAGCGGCAGGATTTTTGAATCGATCGAGACCTGCACTAACCCTTGGTAGATCATGCAGCCGATCATCTGGTTCGAGTAGCCGGTCGACAAATCGGGATTGAGGTTGGTCGGTTCGCTACCGATTGCGATCGTCGCGGTTCCTCCGCGCTTAGGCGCTTCCTGCGCCGCGACTTGATCTGACAGGCTCCATCCCGCGGCCACCATTGCCATGGCCATCCAACAGATCGACTGACGCTGAAGAACCCCCATGGTGGACCCCCTCACGATTTTCCCGAGTGATGCGTCTGGACTTTTGCTTCGGAGGCAGATCGTGTTTGGAATTTCCGAATATGTCAATTCTATTCGAAATTTTTTGGATGATTGTGAAGGAGTGGGCTCGGAAAGCGCAGGAAGAGGCCCGGATTTCTGCAACTCGGACGCTCGAGATGGGCGCCGATTTCCGATAATCCTGCCGTTCAGCCGATAGGTGCAATTGCACTCAAAGGCATCAATCGTTGGCTCGCCTTGGCTGCGGCGTCTTGAGCCCAAGGTGCGACCTCAACGTCGATCCTTCATAGTCCACTCGATAGATGCCGCGTCGCTGTAGCTCAGGAACCACGTGATCAACGAAGACTGCAAGACTGTCAGGAAAGAATGGTGGCATTACGTTGAAGCCATCGCAGCCGCCCTCCTCCAGCCAGCACTGCATCACGTCAGCAAGTTTTTCAGGCGTACCCACAAACGTGTGATGGGAGCGTGATCTTGCCAACCATTTGGCCGCCTGAAGGACGGTCATGCGGTCACGCCGGGCGGCCGATAGCATGGTGGCATTATTGGCGGTGCTCTTAGGAAGATCTTCAAGCGCGTCGACGGGCAACAGATCGTCAGGCGCGTAAGAGGTGAAGTCGAAAGGAAAGGTCTTGGTCAGCATCCACATCGCCACTTCGGGATGCACTAATTCGTCAAGCTCCTCCTCCAGGCGGCGGGCTTCAGTTTCAGTCGAGCCGAGAACCGGCGATAGGCCGGGCATGATGGCCAAGTCACCGGGAGAGCGGCCATATTCTGCCATACGCTTGTGCATTTCGGCTCGAAAGCTCTTAGCCTCCTCGAGGTCAGGCTGCGCCGTAAAGATCGCTTCGGCGTACTGTGCAGCAAGGTCGCGGCCGTGCGGCGAACCGCCGGCTTGGATCAACACCGGCCAGCCCTGTGGCGGGCGCGGCAGTCGCATCGGAGTATCGAGGCAGAAACTGTTCGCGGGCAGTTGCGGCTTCTCGATTAGCGACGGGTCGAGAAAGCGCCCGGTAGTACGGTCGGCGAGGAGAGCGCCCTCCGCCCAACCATCCCACAACGCCGTGACTGCATCGACGAACTGTTTGCCGCGTTCGTAACGGACGGACTTATCCAGCAGACCCTTGCGCCCAAAATTGTAGGCGGCTGCGGGGTCGAAGGTCGTGACGACGTTCCATCCCGCCCGCCCCGCAGACACGTGATCCAAGGTAGCGAATTTGGCCGCCACGTAGTCTGGCTCGTGATAGGTAGTGGATAGAGTGGCGACTACACCGATCCTCGAGGTCATTGCAGAAACCACGGCGCAGAGAGACACCGGATCGAGGTTAGGAATGGCCTGTCGACCGAAGAATGTCCGTCCCTTGTTGCGGGTCGCCAGTGTATCGCCGACGAAGAAGATATCGAATTTTCCTCGCTCGGCCAACTGGGCCGCGGTGCGATAGTACGTTAGGCTCGTGTAGGTATCGGCCGGCGCATTGAGGTGCCGCCATCCTGCGATGTGATGGCCACCGGGGTACATGAACAATCCAAGATGCAGCTGCCGACTCGGGTTCATGGATTTCTCCTAGGCCGTGGCGCTGGTCGTGGCGGCGAACACGCTCATCGGCCGTATCAGTCCCAAGCGCTGGCGCAACAGCACCGGCTCGCCAGGAACCGGTCGGCGTCGACGAGCCAGTTCGTCAAACAGGGGGAGCAATGTGTCAGGCAGGATAGACGGCACGATGTTGAACCCGTCGCATAGTCCAGCTCCGCTCCATTCAATCATCAAATTGCAGAGCCTGGAGGCGGTACCGACGAACCGCACACCCCAGCGATGCCCCGATAGCACATTCGGAAGATGTCGGCCGGCCAGCCTTTCGCGGTCTTCCTTAATCGCGCGCATCAAATCGGAACTGATCAGGCTGTCGAGTGTGTCAGCCCGGTGTCTGGCATGCGTCTCGGTCGGTTCGATCACAGCCCAGACGCTGAGAAGAAACTTCACCGCGCTTCTGGGCCGGGATGCGCCATCGAGCAAGGCATGCAGCTTCTCGCGCAAGGCAATAGCTTCCTCGGGCGACGAACACATGCCAATGAATACGTCGGCTGTTTGTGCTGCCAGTTTCAACCCGGCGTCGGACTGATCGAACTGGACGACGACCGGACGGCCCTGCAGCGGCCGAATCGCAGTCAGGGGACCCTGGACGGAGAAGTATGGGCCCACATGATCGATGGGATGGACCCTGCGAGAATCGGCGAATATGCCGGCTTCTTTGTCGGCGAGTACACAGCCGTCCTCCCAGCTGTCCCATAGCTTGATCACCACGGAGATGTACTCAGCCGCGCGTTCGTACCATTCGCTGCGCGACAGCGCGGGATAGGCAGCGTCCTCGATTACCGCTCCTTCATCTTCGTACGGAGGCAGAAGGACCCACGCGGTCCGCCCGCCGGACAGGTGATCCAGCACCGAGAAGGCGCGAGCCGTATGGAACGGCTGGGTCCGGCTGAGTGGCACTGTCGCTCCCAGACCGATGGACTGTGTGCGAGGTGCCAAGGCACCTACCAGTGGCAAAGGATCGAGTTCGCAAGCATCGACCAAGCCTGACGCGAGCAGGCGGGAGCCTCCGATAGGAAGCCCGAACAACGCCGCCTCGAATCCGGCCCGCTCGGCCTGAGCCAGGAGATCACGACTAAGGTCGATATCGAACGGATTGGTTGCTGAAGAAAGCTGCCATGCGGCGGGATGGAAGCCATGACAACCCAAGGCGACTGTGAGGTACATGGTCTGGGTCACACGTGTGAGAGAAGCAGCATGGATCGTGGGGCCTCGGGACGGGATGCGCCCCGAGGCCGGATTTGTTCCTACGCCTTGATCCGCTTCCGGGCTCCCTCAGCCAAAGCCTTCAGAACAGCATTAGCCGCCGCCTTGATCGAGTCGAAGCCGTCGTTCTTACGGAAGGTGTCGACATTCATGAACCGCTTCTTGTTGATCTCGACCATGATGCTCTCGACACCGCCGGCCGGGTTGCCGTAGCGCCGATTGATCTCACCGCCAGTGTACGGATCGTTGACGCTGCAGGTGAAGCCTTGACGGCGGATCGTGTCAGCGACCGACTCGATGAAAGCCTTGGTGGCCGTTGTGCCGTTGATGTCGCCGAGACAGAAATCAGGGCGCTGCTTACCCGCATCGGGATGGGTGGGTGCCCCCACAGCAGACATGCAGTGGCAGCTGAGGTGATAGACGAAGCCGTAGCCTGACTTCGCTCTATCGATCAGCGACTTCAGTTCCTCGTGATAGGGGCGGTAGTAGAGGTTCATCCGTTCCTCCACTTCTGCGAAGGCAAACTTTTTCTCCTGCACGGGTTCGCCGTAGCGCGACTTCGACTTGAGCAAGCCCAATCCGCGCTTCGAGACAGTCGGTTGGAGTGGCACGGGCCATTCGCTCGCGACGACCAAGTCAGGATCAATGTCCAGTTCGTGCCGGTTCGCGTCGATGTACATGTGCGGGAAAAGAGCATAGAGCATCGTGCCGCCGAAACGTGGGGTGTCCGCCCAGATATCCTCAACGTAGACCGACACGTTGTCGTGGATCGCCGTGAAGGGAACTGGCGAACGCATGTCGATCGGATATTCTCGGCCACTACGGGACACATCGACCACAAGCGGCACCGGAAAGTCGGTGGGATCGTATCGGTAGAAAACACCTGGCTTGACGAACATTTGTCCTTAATCCTCGCTGTTGAGCATTTCGAAGAGGGCGCGCCGTGCCGGAGCACAGTGCGTTCCGCCGGCAGCGCTGCAGCGCCACTATCGACGTCTGGTGAACTTGATGGGTGTCAGCATCAGTTCTTAGTGGCCGACCCATGGGGGAAATGATTGAAGCACTGGAACATCGCGCCCAGGGGAGCATGCGGGGGGCCAAGGTCGTGCTCGGAAAGCGGATGGAAAGGTTCCACGACCAGCCTTGAGCAGCTCGCCGCCCCGACGAGCGCCGTGCCGGGCCGCCGATGCGAGCCCCAGTCTGCTCAATGAGCCGAGAATTGAATGCGTAGCCACGATCTCCCCACGAAAGCACCCGGGAAGATCTCTCCGACGTATCGGCAGCCCGGCGTGGCAGTTCTGACTAAACCATCGAGCCGAAAATCGGAATTGTCAACGAATTTCGAAAATATGGATCGAGAACAAGTGCCCTTCGCCGCCGAGCGAGCTGTGACAATGCACCCGACAGCACGGGCCTTGTTGTGTAGGATTCCCTAGCAGTCCTTGGCCAGATGCCTCTCGGCTTGAGCCAACCAGGGATCAGGCAGCGTTCTTATCGAAGCCGGGTGGTGTGGGCGTGAGGGATCCCGGTACGGCCGTCTCAGGACCAGCTCCCAAGGCACGCATTACCGCCGCCGCGCCGTTTTTGATGTGGCGACGAAGAATCATGCCAGCAAATTCCACATCGCGGCCGATCGTGGCTTCCATGAGTTGTTCGTGGTCGCGTTTCAGTACCTCGGCACTCAGCGGATCCGGCTTGAGAATATTGCGATAGCGGATCGCATGATCCCAGAGAATGCTCTGAAAATGCTCTAGGAAGAAGTGCCGGCTGCCCGATAGTACCTGATAGTGAAATTGACGATGGGCCTTCATCCAGTCGGACGATAGGTCGTTGTTCGGGCCGATGTACATCGGCAGCTTCTTGAGTTGATTGTGAGCGCCGAGCACTCGGCCCTCCCAGTCCAGATCGCCGGCCCTGATCGACTCGACAAGGATGAGCGTCTCGAAGTTCTCCCGCGCTGCGACGACCTGTCGGAAGTGCTGGAGACTGATGTCGGCAACCCGGAAGCCTCGCTGATCCTCAGCCTCCACAAGCAACGAGGCCGATAGACGGTAAAGCGCCTCCCGCAACGGCGTGACGCCGACCTTGTACCGTTCCTTGAGCATATCCAGCGTCAAACGCTGGCTGGGTGCCAGTTCGCCTGAGATCACGTCGGCCCTAAGACGATCATAGACTTGAGAGCCGCGCGTATGCCGGACTCGGTTCTGACTGCTTTGCTTCGCCACTGTAGCAATTCCGAAAATTTTCGCCGCATCACAAAATGACGGGCGTGTCGACGGTCTAAGCTAGGCTTTTAAGCTGGCAGCACTGCCTCCGCAATGCGGGCCCACGAGCGGACTTATCCACTTGTCGCCTCAGCACACATCAGCTGCAGCCTCAAATTTCAACGTGCCGCACAGCACCTCTGCCTCACCTACAATCGCGACCGCGCTAACACGGTCAGGATGGGAAATAGGAAACCCTGAGGCTGCTGCAGTGGTAACGATCGTGCCGAAGGGAAGCCCTTGGCTTACGGCTTCGGCCTGAGCCTGTTGGATGATGTCCAAGTCGAGAATGGTGAGCGGCATGTCTTGCTGGCCCCGCACGCGCAACACGACACGTATGGGTGTGGGCTCAAAGGACCGTTCGACGTTCACGCGCAGATAGAAGGCTAGGCTACGAAGCATGTTTGGGAATGAGGACAAGATCACGGTGTCAGGGAAGACCCTGACGAGCGTGAAGAGACCCTCCGCATCTTCCCGAATATCCTCGCAGAATATTCCAACGATTATGATGTTCGGCATACGGTTTCCATCGCATTGTCACCCAGTGGACGCCGGCCCAAGCGAAGGGGCGCCCCGAGTAGCAGCGACAGGCTAGTAGGCGAGTGCCACTTCCTTGTTCCAATCCATCGCTAGCGCACGAGGATGTCCTCAGAGCGATTGTATCTGATCAGGAGCCGGCGCATCGCGCCGGTGTCGATCATTTCGGTCGTGAAGTAGCTAAGCCAGTCGCGCCACACAAAGTCACCGAGCCGGACCGCAAACGCGCTTTCGCTGAAGCCGATCGGTGGACCATTCAGCACAGCGAGTTCTTGGCGCTCGGCGGCGACGCTTGGGAAGGACTCGACTGGGCTGCCCCAGGCGTCCGCCCGCGACGTGAGAAGTTGCGTGATGCTGTCAGGCGCCGCCTTCACGCGCAGGATTTGCGCCTTGGCGAACGCTCGGCTGGCGAACATGTCGGCGTTCGAGCCGAGCGTGACGGAGATGCGCAGGTCAGGCAGATCCATGTCTTGCCAAGTCTTGTACTTCCCGGCATCGGACTTGCGGATCATCAGGCCGACCGGCCCCTTGAGGAAGGCCTTGCTGTAAGTCGCGGCCATGGCGCGCGGCAACGTGATCGCCAGTGGAATCGTGGCGTCAAACTTGTTGGCCTGCAGGCCCGCGATCATCGTGCTCCAGTTGTCCTCGACCAGCTCCAGCTTGACGTTGAGTGATTTAGCCATCTCTTCGCATAGATCGACGAAGATGCCCACTGGCTCCTTCTTGCCAGGCTCGCGGTACAGACTGGGATAGATGACGCCCCAGCCGATCCGCACGGTGCCACGTTTCTGGATGGCTTCGAGGGTGGTGCCGCCCTGTTGCGCGAAGGCCGCCGGGCGAGCGAGGGACAGTCCCGCGGCGGCCGCGATGCCAAGCCCGAGTGCGCGACGCGAAAAGGTTGTTTTTGAAATGGTCATGGACTTTTCCCTGCTTGCCTGTTGTTGGCGACGTCCAAGGACCGAAGCCGAGTGGGTGGCGTCAATTGGTGCCGCAACGTGCGGCGCAAGAAGTTGCGTGTCTTCTCCTGCTGAGGCGCGCCAAAGATCGCTGTGGGTGGTCCCTCCTCCACGATCTGACCGTCCGACAGGAAAAGAACGCGGTCAGCAACCTCGCGGGCAAAGTCCATTTCGTGTGTGACGATGACCATCGTCATGCCGTCGTTCGCCAGCTGCCGCATCGTCTCCAGGACTTCGCCGACCAACTCGGGATCTAGCGTCGACGTGGGTTCGTCGAACAGCATGAGCTTCGGCGACATGGCAAGTGCGCGCGCGATAGCCACGCGCTGCTGCTGTCCCCCCGAAAGTTTGGAAGGGTAGGAATCGAACTTGTCCGCCAAGCCGACCTTGGTCAGTTGCTCTTCGGCCAAGGACCGCGCCGCTATCTTCGGCGTATTGCGAACCATCATCGGGCCGAGCATGACGTTCTCGACGGCTGTCATGTGCGGAAATAGGTTGAAGCGCTGGAACACCATGCCCATTCGCGCGCGGAGGCGATCGAGATCGCGATCGGTCAGGGGTCTGAAGCGCCCCTTGCCGTCCATCTGGCCTACCGGCTCGCCATCGATAAGCACCTCGCCCAAGTCGGGGATAGTAAGCAAGTTCATGCAGCGTAGCAGTGTCGTCTTGCCCGAGCCGCTGGCGCCGATCATGCAGACGACCTCGCCGGCGGCCACGCTAAGCTCGACACTGCGGAGAACTCGGTTCGTGCCGAACGATTTCGACAAGTTCCGGACGCATACCATGGGAGCTTGCCGGGTCATCGCTGTGCTCAATCTGCCTTTGCGAAGCGACGTTCGAGGATGGTCGCGAATGACGAGCAGATGACGCAGAGAATGAGGTACTCGAGCGCCACGAAGGTGAAGATTTCAAGCGGCCGAAAGGTGGTGGTGGCTAGCGTCTGCGCCTGATACATGAGGTCGGCGACACCGAGAACTGAGACGAGTGCAGAGAACTTCAGAATCGTCACTGCCTCGTTGACGAGCGGCGCCAGCATCCGGCGGATCGCTTGGGGCAGCACTATCTTGCGCAGCACCTGGAAGTGCGACATGCCGATCGTGCGACCCGCTTCCACCTGACCGATATCGACGCCGAGGATGCCGCCGCGAACGATCTCACCGACGTAGGCGCCGCAATGCAGCGCCAGCGCCACGATGCATGACGTGATCGTGTTCAGTTCAAGGCCTGTGAGGATCGGAAGGCAGTAGTAGACCCAGATCAACTGAACGAGCGCCGGGGTGTTTCGCAGCACGAGCACGTAGGCCCAGCCGATGGCTGCGATGTAAGGCCGCCGCGACAGGCGAATGACGCCGACGATCAAGCCAATGACCAAGCCGCCGGCCAGCGAGCAGGCGGTTACCAGAAGTGTCGTTCCCAGGCCGGAAGCCAAATAGCCCCAGTTCTGCTGAACGACGGCAAAGTTGAAATTGTACTCCAACGTCTCCCCAAGGCCTTCCAAGCGGGCCCTGAGCCCCACTCACTAAGTCAATCCAACCTCGATTCAATATTCGGAAATGTCAAAT
>Ga0187894_10005408_pt1 | contig 13059 bp, 12 predicted proteins | sample GBC1701081metaG_FD_136650 | JGI IMG/M metagenome (GOLD analysis project Ga0187894, IMG submission 136650) | White microbial mat communities from a lava cave in the Kipuka Kanohina Cave System on the Island of Hawaii, USA - GBC170108-1 metaG ... | reverse complement strand
TGATGGGCATAGTGGATTCGGTGAAGGGGAACTGCACGCTGTCATTCTGGGTCAGCTTGAAGCGCAACCGCCGTTCGGACTCGCCGGCTTCCTCCAGCAGATACAGCGAGCCGGCGTCGGCGCCGGTCACTTCCCGCGCCTTCAGCAGGATCATGTTCAGCAGCGTATTGATGTCGCGCGTGGAAGAAAGAGCCACGCCGATGCGGTTAAGCTCTTCCATTTCGCGATGGGTGCGCTTGAGCTCCTCCTGCGCCGCCCGCTCGCGTTGGGCGAGTTCGATGTTTTCGTACGCGGCTTCAATCGTGCGGACAATGATCTCCGGCGAAGCGTTCATCGGCAGATACGCCCACACCGGCACTTCCGAGACGGTGTCGCCCCGCATGGCCCGGTAGCGTCCGGAGCGCGCGCTGGGGTTGAGCATGCTGACGATGCGGAATGCCGAGCCGGCCACCGCGAGGTCACGCAGCGGTTCCACATCATCGCCGATGGCGTCGGCGAAAAACACCACGGGTCCGTTCGGTGGCTCCTTGAGCCGGTTGTTGGGGGAAGGCCGGGCGACGGATTTGAGCGTGTACGACCTGCCGAGTGGCGAAATGACCTCGGCAACGGCCGAACCTTTGTAGAACCAGACTTGTCTTTCGGAGGCCATGGAGGCGAATGACCCGCTCGCCACCGGGAGTATATCGGATTCACTCGCGCGGCAAAAGCACCGCCGGGCAACGCCGGGGACCGGATGCGCCGGCGGAATCGCGAGAAACTTTTGACAGCGTGCCGATGGCGCCGCCAGCGATACCGCCGCAGCGGCCACGTCGCTGGTGGATTCCCGTGAGCTGCCGCGAGCCTACGGCGTGAAAAAGCTGCGCGGTTCGATCCTGGCGATGCGCCAGCCTTGCGGGCTTTTTACGAAATCCATCAGCAGTTGCTGGCGCTTCTGCTTCTGCTGGGCGGAGCTGGATTTGAGCGAGTAGCGCATCTCCGCATCCACCTGGGCCTGCGCGCGCGGCGGACGGCCCTGCTCGGCGGGCCGCACCTGGATATTGGCGGGGCGAAAGAACAGTTGCAGGTCGGTGGTATTGTCCATCAGCGACTGAATCTGCTCTTCGAGGCCGGCATACGCGCTGGTTTCATTCGGATCCATTTCCCGGGTCACGCTGCGGGCCATTTTGCTTTCGAACGCGCCGCGCAGATCCTCAATCTTCCGGCGGATTTCCCGTTCGGCGGCGTTCACGTCAATGTCTGCGCCGCTCACCGAGGCTGTGCCGACGCTGGCGCTGGGTGCGCTTCCCGTCGAGCCGCCGCCGGCGGTGGCCGGCTTCTTGTCACAGCTCTTCTGCTGCAGCGCAAGAGTCATCAGCGCCAGCGAAAGGAACAGTGAACCAGCAGCGCGGATCATGGGGCACCTCGCATGGCGAACGTGACGGAGTGTACGCGCATCCCGCCTGCCCCTCAACTGCTGAATCAGCGAGCGGCTGCTTGCGCCACCCGGGACCAGGGCCGGTGCCCCCGTGCCAAATCGTGAACCGCCCTGAGGGCCCGGGCAGACTTCCACGTAACTTCGTGCATTCAAACACCTTGCTTTGCCCTAGTCCATTTGTTAGCCTAACGCGCAGTTTTTGCGGTCGCTCGCGGGGTAGTGTGTCTGCGGCCAAGGCTCGCGCGATGGGCCAGCCCATGAGCCCGTCGCAACGGTGGTGTGTGACGTGCCGTTGCGAAGAGAACGATGGACCGTCGCGGGGAGGAACCGGTGGCTGATCGCAAGTTTCCCGTTTCCGATGTCATTGTCGGAGCGCTGGTGGCAGCCCTCGTTTTCGGCGGCTTTTATCTGAACTGGGGTCCGCTGCAAACGATGGAGCTGAAGATGTACGACATGCGCGCCAGGACGCGCGCCGGCAAGCCCGCCACCAATGACATCGTGATCGTTGCCGTGGACGATGCCAGCATCCAGCAGATCGGCCGCTGGCCGTGGCCGCGCTCCTACATGGCGGAGATGATCGCGTTCCTTTCGCAGGCCGGCGTAAAGACCATCGGGCTGAACCTCATTCTTTCTGACGCGGAGCTCAATCCGGGCCTCGAGCAGGTGCGCAAACTGCGCGCGCAATTCGCGGATGCGCAGAAGAAGTTGTCTTTCAGCGAAGAAGCGGAAAAAGAGCGCATCCAGTCCAGGCGCCTGTTCAAGTCCTTCGACGACATCTTCGAAAAGACCATCACCGAGCTGGACAACGACAAAAAGCTGAGCGACGAAATCACACTCGCTGACAACACCGTGCTGGCCATGCACTTTGGCGTGCCCGGACCGCCGCTGGGGCGTCCGGACAAGCCTCCCGCAGAGTACATCGCCAAGAACCAGTTGCCCGGCGCCGAAGACGGCGGCCTGAAGGGAACCAAGTGGGACGCCACGCAGATCGTCCCGCCCATCGAACAGTTCGGCAGCGGCGCCAAGGCCATCGGGCACATCAACTGGTTTCCTGACAACGACGGCGCCATCCGCCAGCAGCCTCTGCTGGTGGTCTACGACGGCAAACTTTATCCCTCGTTCGCGCTGCAGATTGCCCGCAACCAGCTCAATCTGAACCTGGGTGAAATCCAGGTGAAGCCCGGCATGGTGCAGGTGGGAACCCGGCAGGTCCCTACAACCCCCACCTACGACATGAACGTGAACTATTACGGCGGCGCCAGGACCTTTCCCAACTTCAGCTTTGTGGACGTGGTCACCGGCAAAGTCGGCCCGGAGAATTTCAAGGGGAAAATCGTACTGATCGGGTTTACGGCCACCGGGCTGGGCGAGCAGCGCGCCACGTCAATTTCTGACACGCTGCCGACCGTCGAATATTTTGCCAATGTGATCCAGAACATTCTGGAAGGCAAGTTCATCGTGCGCCCGCCGTGGGCGCGCAATTTCGAGCTGGGCGCGATGGCGCTGTTCGCGCTGTTCGTGGCCCTGGGCATTCCGCTATTGAGCGCCGGGCGCAGCGCCATGATTGCCGCCGTGCTGCTGGCTGCTTACGTGGTCACCGGCTTTTACATGTTCAAGAACAGCGGCCAGTGGATTCAGCTCTTCTTTCCTTCGCTGATGTTGGTGCTGGGCTACGTTGTTGTCGTATCCAAGCGGTACTTTGTCACCGAGCAGGCCGTGGAATCACTGGAAACGCAATCGGCCGAGACTCTCAAGATGCTCGGTCTCTCCTTCCAGGGCCAGGGCATGCTGGATATGGCCTGGGAGAAATTCCGGCGAGTGCCGATTGATTCCGGCATGAAGGACACCCTGTACAACCTGGGATTGGACTTCGAGCGCAAGCGCCAGTTCAACAAAGCCGTAGCCGTGTACGAGCACATCGCCACCGCCGACAAGGGCTTCAAGGACATTCAGGAACGCATGCCCAAGCTGCGCCAGGTGGGCGAAACCATCGTGCTGGGCACAGCCGGCCTCAAGCGCGGCGGCGGCAGCGACGCCACGGTGATGGTCACCGGTCCCGACCTGAAACCCACGCTGGGCCGCTACGAAGTCATCAAGGAGCTGGGCAAGGGCGCCATGGGCACCGTGTTCCTCGGCAAGGATCCCAAGATCAACCGCATGGTGGCTATCAAGACGCTCCGCTTCGAAGACGAAGATCTCGAGCCGGAAGATAAGAAAGCGCTGCGCGAACGCTTCTTCCGCGAAGCGGAATCGGCCGGCCGCCTGAACCACCCGAACATCGTGAACATCTATGATGCCGGCGAGGATCAGGACATCAATTTCATCGCCATGGAGCTGCTCGACGGCTACGACCTGAAACAGTGGTGTCCCAAGTCCAGCCTCCAGCCTGCCCCGAAGATCCTGGACACGGTGGCCAAAGTCGCCGACGGGCTCGATTATGCCCACGGGCAGGGCATCGTCCATCGTGACGTGAAGCCCGCCAACCTCATGATGCTCAAGAACGGCATCGTCAAGATTACCGACTTCGGTATCGCCCGCATCACCGACCAATCCAAGACGGCCACCGGCACGGTGCTGGGCACGCCCAGCTACATGTCGCCGGAGCAGCTTGCCGGCAAGAAAGTGGATGGCCGCTCGGACATTTTCTCTCTCGGTGTTTGCCTGTTCGAATTTCTCACCGGCGAAAAGCCCTTTACCGGTGAGTCTGTAGCGACGCTCGTGTACCAGATCAGCACCCAGCCGCACCCCTCGCCCAAACAAGCCAATGCGAACGTGCCGGACCTGGTGTTGCCGATTATTGATAAAGCGCTGGCCAAAGACCCGGAGAAACGCTATCAGCACGCCCGGGACATGGCCGCGGATTTGCGCTCGGCGCTGGGCCGCATGCCGGCCGCCGGCGCCCACTAGGCGAGGGAGCTCGTGCACATCCAGGTAGGCGCCCGCACCGATTTGGGGCGCAAGCGCGGGAACAACGAAGACAGCTTCAAGCTCGTGCCCGAGCTTAATCTTTTCATCTTGTCGGACGGCATGGGCGGCGAAGCGCACGGGGAGATCGCCAGCAATATCGCCGTGGAAACCATCGCCGCGCATTGCAGCGAAGGCGTGAAGAACAAATCCGTGCCTCTGCTCGCTGAGGCGCGGCCGGAACTGACCGAGAAGACCAACCGCCTGGTCAGCGCCATTCATGCCGCCAATCATGAGATCTATGATTCGGCGGTCAAGCATCCGGCGCAGCGCGGCATGGGCGCCACGGTGGTCAGCATCTGGCTGAACGAAACACGCCTGAGCGTGGCCCATGTGGGCGACAGCCGCTGCTACCTGCTGCGCGCCGGCGAGCTGCTGCAGCTCACTCAGGATCACTCGCTGGTCGCCGAACAACTCCGCCGCGGCATCATCACCCGCGAACAGGCGGAGAAGAGCGACATGCAGAGCGTGCTCATCCGCGCCCTGGGTATCGAACCGGATGTCCAGGTGGACGCCGATGAACAGCTTTTGATGGATGGTGATATCCTCGTGCTCTGCTCGGACGGCCTCTCGCGCATGGTGTCTGACGTGGAAATCGCCAGCACCCTGCTCACGGCTCCGGAAATGCAGGGCGCGGCCGAGCGACTGGTGGAACTCGCCAATGAGTACGGCGGCGAAGACAATGTTTCCGTGGTTCTGGTGAAAGTGGAACCCACTCCAGCCGGGTTCTTCTGGCGCCTCTGGCGGTGGCTGAACAAACCGCTGAACTCCTGAACTGCACCTCTTCCTGAGGGAGGGAATTGAGATGCCTAAGCTGGTTCTTAAGTTTGAGGCCGCCGTGCTCAAGGAAGTTCCGGTCGGCGCGCAACCGGTGACCATCGGCCGCGCTCCGGATAACGATGTGCAGATTGACAACCTGGCCGTCTCCAGCCATCACGCCAAAGTGTACGCGGAAGAGTCCCGCCTCGTGATTGAAGACTTGAACAGCCTGAATGGCACCTTCGTCAACAACCAGCGCGTGCAGCGGGTGACCCTCAAGCAGAGCGATCAGATCCTGATTGGCAAACACCACCTGGTGGTGGATATGGGCGGCACCGTCGAGGCCCCGGCCATTCCCGAACGCAAGGTTTCCGCACCCAAGGTGGAGGAGACCATGGTGCTGGATACCAAGAAGCGCAAGGAGCTTCTGGCCCAGGCCATGGGCGCCGCAGGAGCAGCCACCACCGGCCAGGAAAAGACGCAACAACTGGCCGATGGCAAGCCGCCGCGCCAGCGTTTTGCATCCCTGGTGCTCGTTTCCGGCAGTACCGACCAGCGCGAGTACCTGCTCTCCGGAAAACTGGCGGTCATCGGCAAGTCCGAAATGGCTACCATCAAATTGAGGGGCTGGTTCAAGCCCAAGGCCGCCGCGCAAATCAGCAAGCGCGACGACGGCTACTACATCGGCCCGGCGGACAAGACGCCCACGGTCAACGGCGCGCCGGTTTCACACCCAACGAAACTCAACGAAGGCGACCTGATTGAAGTGGCCGGCGTGAGATTGAATTTCGTCTACAAAGACTAGGCGCTCGGGGAGCCCGCAGCCCAGCCCGGAGGCATCCCGCAGGCATGGCCGCCAACGTCATCGGCACTATCTTCAGTCCGTTCCGCAATTGGTGGAAGCACAAAGGCTCGCTGGCCATCAGTCTTGTTGTTACCCTCCTGTTTCTGTCCGTCTACATTTTCGTCTTTGTGGGAGAGCCGCGCACGCCGCTGGCGGAGTTCGTCCGGCGCTACGAACTCACCACTCTGGATACGCGCTTCCTGCTGCGCGGCACGGCCAGTCCGGACAAGCGCATCGTCATCGTGGCCATTGACCAGCGCTCGCAGGAGGTTCTCGGCCGCTGGCCCTTCTCCCGCACGAATTTCGCAAAGATGCTGGACGCGGTTCGCGAAGACGGCGCGCGCGTGACGGCGTTTGACGTTACCTTCAGCAAGCCGGATGAAACCGTCGAGCCCATTCGCCAGCTCCGCGCCACGATGGAAAAACAAGGCGCCGATGCGAAGGTACTGGCGGAAGTAAAGAAGCTGGAAGCCGAATTTAACACGGACCAGCGCTTCGCCGAGGCCATCGAGCGCTTCCCCAAGGTGGTCCTCGGCAATTTCTTCTTTTACAGCCAAGCGGACATGGCCGGCCTGGACGAAGCCACGCTGAACGAATACGCCCGGTTGCTGGCCTACTTCCCGTATCCGCAGACCCGCGCCGCCAAAAGCGCGCGCGGCGAGCAGAGCTTTGTGAACGCCATCAAGCAGTATGAAGTTCTCGAGTTGCTGCCGCGCGGCGCGCAGGCCAACATCCCCATCCTCACAGACGCGCTTCGCGGCGACAACAAGGCTACCGGCTTCTTCAACATCTTCACCGACCCGGACGGCGTGGTGCGCCGCGTGCCCCTGGCCATTCCCTACGGGCGCTCGGAGAAACGCTCGGAATGGGATCTCTACGCCTCGGTTGACGTGCAGGCCATCCGCTTCTTCCTGGACCTGCCGCTGGAGAAGATCATCATCACGTTCGGCGAGACGGGCATCGAGGGGCTGGAGTTCGGCCAGTCCATCAGCGTGCAGCCCGATGAGCTCAGCCGCATGATGGTGAATTACCAGGGTCCCACCGGCAGCTATCAGACGATTTCCATCGCCGATGTGGTGAACAGGAAGTTCCCGGCGGGCACGTTCAAGGACAAAATCGTTCTGGTCGGCGCCACGGCCACCGCCATCGGCGACCTGCGCACCACTCCCTTCGGCCGTCTTGACTACCCGGGAGTGGAAATCCACGCCAACGTGATTGACAACATCCTGAACCAGAAATTTCTGATTCGCGATTTCGCCCAGGTGCTCACCGACTATTTCTTCATTTTCCTGTTCGGTGTTCCGGTGGGCATGTGGCTGGCGCTTTCCCAGCCGCGCTGGATGTGGCTCTCGCTGTTCCTGCTGCTGCCGTTTGGCGGGATCGTGCAGTGGGCCTTCACGCGAGGAGGGTGGCTGAACTTCGTCATGCCGGCCGGCACGCTCGTCGCCAACTCCGTGGGCGTCTCGCTGTACCGCGTGCTCGTCGAGGAACGCGAAAAGCGCAAGGTGCGCGGCGCCTTCCAGCAGTATCTCAGCCCGGAAGTCATCCGCCGCCTGCTGGAAAGCCCGGATATGGTCAAGCCGCGCAAAGTGGAAATCAGCGTGATGTTCAGCGACATCCGCGGCTTCACCACCATTTCAGAAAAGCTCGACGCCCAGGAGCTGGCCACCTTCCTCAACGGCTACCTCGGCGACATGACCAAGATCGTCTTCCGCAACCAGGGCACGCTCGATAAGTACATCGGTGACGCGGTGATGGCCTTCTGGGGCGCGCCCTTCGAAGAGTCCGGCCACGCGGTGAAAGCCTGCCGCGCCGCGCTGGATATGATGGCCCGCGTCACCGAACTGCAGCGCGAGTGGAAGGCCAAGGGCCGTCCGGTGCTGGATATCGGCCTGGGCATCAACACCGGCGTTTCGTCGGTCGGCAACATGGGCAGCGACCTGCGCTACGGCTACACGGCCATGGGCGACGCGGTGAACCTGGCCTCGCGCCTGGAGGGGCTCAACAAGGAATACGGCACGCACATCATCATCAGCGAGTCCTCGTACCTCTCTGCGCGCGCGCCGGACTTCATCTTCCGCGAGCTGGACTTGATTCGCGTGAAGGGCAAGCTGCAGCCGGTGACCATCTACGAAGTTCTGGCCTATCGCGAATCGGGCCGCGCCTTCATCGAGTTGAGTGAGCTATTTGCCAGGGGCCGCGGCTGCTACAAACGCCGCGACTGGCGCCAGGCCATGGGTTACTTTGAAAAATGCCTGGAGCGCTGGCCCGACGATGGCCCGGCGAAAGTGTTTCGCGCGCGCTGCGAGGAGTATCTGCTGGAAGAGCCGGATCCGGCCTGGGACGGCGTGTACGTCATGAAGCACAAGTAGCGCCGGCATCGCGCCGGTTCTTTCCTTCCGCAAGCACACAGAAACCGCGGCGCAGACCCTTCTCACTGGAAAATGGCTGGTCACAAGCTCGCGGAAGGGTCGCGGAGGCTCCCGGCCGCCCGGTACCACGGCTCATTCAGCGCGGCTCGTCCAGGCTGACCACAAACGTCTGCGTCAGGTTCTCTTTGTCGGAAAGCTTGCGCGCGAGGTTCTGCGCGGCCTGTTCGCTGGGTACGCGGCCCACGCGCACGCGGTAGAACTTCCCTTTGGGCGAGTCGTAATCGAAGATGAACACCGGCTGGTAGTTCCGTTCGAGCTGCTTGCGCAGGTTGAGCGCGTTGTCGTATTGCTGGAATGCGCCCACCTGCACGGTGAACGACGCGTTGACGATTGGCCCGTTCACGTACTCCAGCCGCACCCGCGCCAGCCCGGCCGCGACCATATCAATGGCGCGAGCTGCGGCCAGCGACAGATCAATCACGCGACCCTCCACGAACGGCCCGCGGTCAATGATGCGCACGTCGCAGTATTTTCCGTTCTGCAGGTTCGTAACGCGCACGATGGTATTGAAGGGCAGCGTGCGGTGCGCCGCGGTCATGGTTTCCATGTCGTAGATTTCGCCGTTCGATGCCTGCCGCCCGTGATACGGCACGCCGTACCAGGAAGCATAGCCCTCATCAATGCGCCGCAGAGCCGCGCCTGCGGGAGGCGCGGGGTAGGGAACCGGCCCGGGTTCGATAGGCCGCGGCGGAGTGGTTCCCCGTGTGGATGAACCGCTGCCAGAAGCCCCGCCCGCCGCCGGGGGAGACGGCGAAGAGGTGCCGCCGGCCGTCGCGTGCCGTCCGCCGCAGCCCACCCCACAGAGCAGCAGCGCGGCAATGATCCCTGCCGGGAGATTTCGATTCACAAGCCGCAAGAATCCCTTCCGGTCTGGCTAGTGTCCGGCTGCGTCCTGGCTTTGCGCCGCCTGCTTGCGCGCTTCGGGCCAGCGCCGTTCGCAATCTTCGGCCAGCTCGTTCAGGCGTGACGCTGCGGCGCGCAGTGCTTCCACCGTGCCGCGCTTGGTGTTGGGCTTCACTTCTCTCTCGATGAATTCCTTGAGTTTTTCGAGTTCGCGGTCAACGGTGCGTCCGATATCTTCAAAGTCCACCATTCGCGGTTCCTCCGCAATTTTCGTATTATAGGTGGCCGCCGTGGAATTGTGTAGCGTGCGGAGATGCGCCGCTCGGGCGTCCCAGCGGCCGATTGGGACGAACCGGAGCGCACGAAGCCGGCATCGGTCGCCTTGAGAGGAGCAGCGTGTCCCTTCCCCCTCGACTGCAATGGAAGCTTGACCGCTGGCGGGAGAATTTCTCAGCGATGTTTGGCGGCAAGAAAGAGGAAGGCCGCCCGCGCCTCTGCCCGGCCTGCGGCACCTTGGTCGGCTCCACGGCCACGCGCTGCCACAACTGCGGGGCCAGCATGACGTTTTCGCTGGCCGCCGCGAGCAAGTCGCTCTCCGGCGTGCTTCCCACGGAAACGCCGGCCACCTATCTGGTCCTCATCGCCAACATCGTGCTTTTTGTGTACAGCCTGCTGCTCACGATGAAGGTTCGCCCCGAGGGTTTCAATCTTCTCGGCAACATTGACGGCATGGTGCTGTACCGGCTTGGGGCGTGTTACCCCACGCTCTTTTTTACGCACGAATACTGGCGGCTGGTGATGCCGAACTTTCTTCACGGCGGCTTGATTCATATTGTGATGAACTCCTTCGTGCTGATGGATGTGGGCCCCAAGGTGGAGGACGTGTACGGCTCGGCGCGGTTCTTCTTCCTGTACCTGGTGACGGGCATCAGCGGATTCATCGTCAGCGCCTGGATGGGGCACTTCAGCATCGGCGCCTCGGCTTCGGTGTGTGGATTAATCGGAGTGATGATCGGCATTACCTATCGTCGCGGCGGCGCGCTCAACCAGATGATCCGCTCATTTTTGATCCGCTGGGTCATCTTTATCTTCATCTTCGGATTGATGCCCGGAGTGGATGGCGCCGCGCACTTCGGAGGCCTGGCCGCGGGCTTCGTGCTGGGACGTTACGTGTTTGACGACCGCGAGCCGGTGAACGCCGCCGAACGCAACCGCGCGTACTTCCTGGGGTGGTCGGCCCTGCTGCTGGTGGTCGTGAGTTTCGCGCTGATGGCCCGGAATTTCCTGGCCCATGCGATGTAGATGTGTTTCGGGGCGCGTGGCGCGCAGCGAGCTAATGCCCGGTTTCCCCGTGATGCCCGCTGAGCTGCCGCGCAATGACGATGCTGTAGTGAATGCCGGAAGTCACCGTCAGCGCGGCCACCAGGTACACCAGCCCGAGCTCAGCGCGGTCCAGCAGGGAATTCTCCACGACTTCATTGGCAATCACAGTGAAGACCAGCAGGATTTGCGCCGCCGTGGTGAGCTTGCCCCACATGCTGGGCGGGAAGCGCCGCGTGCCCAGAACCAGCGTAATCACCACCGAAGTCGCCAGGATAATCACGTCGCGGCTGAATACCAGAATCGTCAGCCACCAGGCCACTTTGCCCTTCAGCGCCAGCACCAGGAACGAGGAGGAGAGCAGCAGCTTGTCGGCAATGGGATCCAGGTAGGCTCCGAGCGCCGTCTTTTGCTGCAGCACGCGCGCCAGCAGGCCGTCCAGCGCATCGCTCACCGCCGCCGCAGCGAGCACGCCCAGCGCCCAGTCGTACCGCTCGTACCACACCGCGATGATGAACAGCGGAAGAAATGCCAGCCGCAGAAAGGTGAGCTGGTTCGGAACCGTGAAAATCTGCGAGGCCATTCGATCGCTATCTTCTCATGCAAACCGCGCCAGATAATCCTCCAGCGCGTGCCCGGTGCGCTGCTGAAACACCTGCGCCAGCGAGGCAATCGAGCCCCGCGCTTCGTCCAGCGCGATGCGCTCCACGCGGCCCATGGGGAAAAACAGTGTCGGCAGGCCGATGTCTTCCGATTCCGGGTCGCGCACTTGCCGCACAAAATCCTCGAACGAAGCCAGGTCAATTCCACGGACGGTTACGCCGGCCGTCGAAATCTGCACCAGCTCGCCCCAGATCTTTTCTTTGGGGCTGTGCAAACTCACCACGATGATGGAATGTGGCTCCATGGTACGCCGCCGTCCGGGCGGCCCCTTTTTACCAATCGCAACCCCGGCACCTTTGCAGGCGCGAGCCTGGCTCGCCATCGGCCGGATTTACACCGCGATCGTCTTCAAATCCGCGGCAATCGTCAATTTCGCTTCCGTCGCCCGCTGCACATCCTGCGCGGACACGCCCGGCGCAACTTCGCGCAGCAGAAGTCCGTGCGGCGTCACTTCGATCACGCCAAGTTCGGTGACGATCACATCCACCACTTCCACGCCGGTCAGCGGCAGCGTGCATTTCTTCAAGATCTTTGGCTTGCCGTCCCGGGTGGTGTGCTCCATGGCGATAATCACGCGCTTGGCGCCGGCCACCAGGTCCATGGCCCCGCCCATACCCTTCAGCATTTTTCCGGGGATGGCCCAATTGGCCAGATTCCCTTTTTCGTCCACTTCCAGCGCGCCCAGAACGGTCAGGTCCACATGTCCGCCACGAATCATGGCGAAGGAATCCGCGCTGGAAAAATATGCCGTGCCGGGCAGTTCGGTCACCGTCTCTTTTCCGGCATTGATGAGGTCAGGATCCTCGCTGCCTTCCAGCGGATACGGCCCCACGCCCAGCATTCCGTTTTCCGACTGCAGAATCACGTCCATGCCCGCCGGCACATAGTTGGACACCAGCGTGGGCATGCCGATTCCCAGATTCACATAAAAGCCGTCGCGCAGCTCCTGCGCTACGCGCTTCACAATGATTTCGCGTTTGTCCGCTTCGCTGGCCATCCCGGCATTCCTTTGCGCCCTTTGTGCCTTGCGCCTGTGACGTGGCTCTTCCTTACGCCCGCTTGCGCACCGTGCGGCGCTCAATCCGCTTTTCATATGCGCCCGGGAAGATCGCATTCACATAAATCCCCGGGGTATGCACATGGTCGGGCTCAAGCCGGCCTGGCTCGACGATTTCCTCCACTTCCGCAATCACAAAGTCGGCGGCGGTGGCCATCATCGGATTGAAGTTTCGCGTCGTCTTCCGGTAAACGAGGTTGCCCCAGGCATCGCCTTTCCATGCTTTCACGAACGCCAGATCCGCGCGCAGGGCGCGCTCCAGCACATACATTCTGCCCGCGAATTCGCGTGTCTCCTTGCCTTCGGCGATCATCGTGCCGTACCCGGTGGGAGTATAGAACGCAGGAATCCCCGCGCCGCCGGCGCGAATCCGCTCGCTGAGCGTGCCCTGGGGATTCAATTCCACCTCAATCTCTCCGCTCAGCACCATGCGCTCGAACAGCTTGTTTTCGCCCACGTAGGTCGAAATCATTTTCTTCACTTGCTTGTTCTGCAGCAGCAGCCCGATGCCGAAATCGTCCACGCCGGCGTTGTTGGAGACGATGGTCAGGTTCTTCGTTCCGGCACGGCGCACCGCAGCAATCAGATTTTCCGGAATGCCGCACAGGCCGAAGCCTCCCATCATGATGGCTGCGCCATCGCGCAACCCGGCCTTCTCGATTGCCGCATCCGCGTCTCGAACCCGCTTATCCATTTGCTGGCCTCGTCCGGCGATGACACCGGCCCTGCACCGGCGCCTGACCATGGAAAGTCTACTTCATCC
>Ga0187894_10005407_pt1 | contig 13060 bp, 10 predicted proteins | sample GBC1701081metaG_FD_136650 | JGI IMG/M metagenome (GOLD analysis project Ga0187894, IMG submission 136650) | White microbial mat communities from a lava cave in the Kipuka Kanohina Cave System on the Island of Hawaii, USA - GBC170108-1 metaG ... | reverse complement strand
TGCCGCAGCAGCTCGTCCTTGGCGTCGCCGTGATAGAGCGCCGGGTCCGCGAGCCGTTCTTCAGTTTCGCGGCGCGCGCGCTCGAACGTTTCGATCTGCTCTTCCGCCGCTGCCACGCGCGCCCGCAGCGGACTAAGCCGGTTGCGTCGCTCCGCTTCCGCGCGCTTCTGCGCGCGGCGCGCGTCGGCGCCGGTGGGCTCAGCCGGTTCGTCCCCGCCGGAGTCGCCTGCCTGCGCGCGCGCGAGCCACTGCGCGTAGTCGTCCAGATCGCCGTCGAACGGCGCGACGCGCCCGCCGGCCACCAGCCACAGCGAATCGGCGATGCTGCGGATCAGGTGCCGGTCGTGCGAAACGACGACGAGCGCACCGCTGAAATCCTGCAACGCCATGCCGAGGGCGTGGCGCATGTCGAGGTCGAGGTGGTTGGTCGGCTCGTCGAGCAGCAGCAGGTTGGGGCGCTGCGCGACCAGCAGAGCCAGCACGAGCCGCGCCTTCTCGCCGCCCGAGAACGGCGCGACGGGCTCGAACACGCGATCGCCGCGAAAGCCGAAGCCGCCGAGGTGATCGCGCACTTCCTGGTCGCTCGCGCGCGCGAAGGCCGCGCCGGCGAAACGGCGCATGTGAGCGAAGGCGTGCAGGGCGGGATCGAGCTGCTCGAGCTGGTGCTGCGCGAAGTAACCGACGCGCAGATCGGCGGCGGGCACGCGCTCGCCGGCGCAGCCTGCGATGTCGCCCGCGAGCAGCCGCGTGAGCGTGGACTTGCCCGCGCCGTTGCGGCCGAGCAGTGCCAGCCGATCGCCGGGCGCGAGCATCAGGTCGATGCCCGAGAGCACGATGCGATCGCCGTAGCCGACGCTCTGGCGGTCGAGTGCCAGCAGCGGGCGCGGCAGCTTCTCGGGGTCGGCAAAGGAAAACTCGAAGCTGGTATCGACGTGCGCGGGCGCGATGCGTTCCATGCGCTCCAGCAGCTTGAGCCGGCTCTGTGCCTGACGGGCCTTGGACGCCTTGGCGCGAAAACGCGCCACGAACTGCTCGACGTGCCGGATCTCGCGCTGCTGGCGCTCGAACAGCGACTGCTGCAGGGCGAGCTGCTCGGCGCGTTGCGCTTCGAACGCGGAGTAGTTGCCGGCGTAGGTGCGGATCGACTGGCGTTCGATGTGGGCGATGCGCGTCGCGATGCGATCGAGGAACTCGCGGTCGTGCGATATGAGCAGGAGCGTTCCGCGATAGGCGAGCAGCCAGCGCTCGAGCCAGAGCACCGCATCGAGGTCGAGATGGTTGGTCGGCTCGTCGAGGAGCAGCAGGTCCGAGCGGCACATGAGCGCGCGCGCGAGGTTGAGCCGTACTCGCCAGCCGCCGGAGAATTCGGCCACGGGCCGGGCGAGGTCCGCGTGAGCGAAGCCGATGCCCGCGAGCAGCTGGGCCGCGCGGCTGCGTGCCGAATAGCCGCCGAGCGCTTCGTACTGCGCTAGCAGGCTCGCGTGCCGCGCGCCGTCGTGGTCGTGGCCGGAGCTTGCGCGCTCGATCGCCAGCTCTACGGCGCGCAGCTCGGCGTCGCCATCGAGTGCGTACTCGAGCGCCGGCCTGGGATCGGCTGCCGTCTCCTGTTCGACCCACGCCATGCGCAGCCCGGGCGGCACGCTCACTTCGCCGGCGTCGGCCGGCAGCTCGCCCTTGACCATGGCGAGCAGGCTGGTCTTGCCGGTGCCGTTCGCGCCGGTGATGCCGAGCCGCTCGCCGCGAAACATCGTGAAACTCACGTTCTCGAACAGGACGCGCGGCCCGCGCCGCAGTGCCACGTTCTGCAAGCCGATCATCGGGCGATGACCCGAAACGCACGCCGGTGCGTTTCCAGTTTCAGGCCCGGCGGCAATTGCGGGCTCAACGGGAGCGGAACATGAACGGCCGACACGCGATCCTCTCGATGGCCCGGGTGGCGAAACCCCTGGCGTTGCTTCTGGTTCTCTGGCTGCCGCTCGGTGCCGGCGCTCATCCGCGCTACCAGGCCGCCGACGTCACCGTCGAGGTGGTCGGCAGCGACGGCCGCCGCTTCGCCACCTACCCGGTGCGCAGCGAATCGTACGACGTGCGCCGCGCCTGGCTCGAAGCGCGCCACCGCGAACCCTACCGCATCCGTGTGCACAATCGCAGCGGCGAACGCGTGGGGCTGGTCATCGCCGTCGACGGCCGCAACATCATCTCCGGCGCGCGCTCCGAGCTGATGCCCGACGAGCGCATGTACGTGCTGGAGCCGTGGGCGGGCGCGGAGTATGAAGGCTGGCGCACCAGCAGCGAGCGGGTCAACGAGTTCTATTTCACGGACTGGCCGGATTCGTACGCCGAGGCGTTCGGCGACCGCTCGGCACGCGGCGTGATCGCAGTGGCCGTCTATGGCGAGCGGCATGCGCGCGAGTGGAAGTTCCCCTGGTTCGACCGCGACGCCCGGTCCGACAGTGGCGGCGGCTATGACCGCGACGGCGGCGCGAGAGAGGAAGGCGAGGCAGCACCGCCAGCCAGCGCAGCGCCGTCAGTGCCCGGCGACCCTGGCCGCGGCAGCAGCGACGTTGCACGCAGCGGCGAAACTCAAGAGCGTTCGGGCGGAGCGCAGAAACGCTCGCGCGCGGACTCGAGCGCCGGCACGGGGTTCGGCGACGAGATTCGTTCGCCGGTGCGAGTCGTGCAGTTCGACGCGAAGCGGCAGCCGGCTGCGCGTCATTTCATCAAGTACGAATGGCGCGACACGTTGTGCCGCAAGGCAGTGATCGCCTGCGACGGCACCGAATCCAACCGCTTCTGGAACGAGGAGCGTTTCGGCTACGCGCCGTATCCGCCCGGGCGTTAGGCGAACAGCTTGACGATGTTGCTGCTGCCGGCCTGCTGCGCGACGAGCATGGCGAGGAATTCCTCCGAGCTCACCACGTCGCCGAACAGGCGGCCCTGCGCGTAGTGGCAATCGTGCTTGCGCAGGAACTTGAGCTGTTCTTCGGATTCCACGCCCTCGGCCACCACCTGCATCCCCAGGCTCTTGCCCATGTCGATGATGGTGCGCACGATCGTGGCGTTGTCGGCGTCGATCGAGGCGTCGCGCACGAATGACTGGTCGATCTTGAGCGTGCCGATCGGGAATTGCTGCAGGGCGGAGAGGCTCGAGTAGCCGGTGCCGAAGTCGTCGATCGACAGGTGCAGGCCCATCGAATAGAGCTCGTCGAGCATCTTCACCGTGCGCTTGGCATCCGACATGAGCGTGGTTTCGGTGATCTCCAGCTCGAAGGACGTCGGCGACACGCCGTGCTTGCGGAACACCGACTTGAAGCGCGTGACGAAGCTCGCCTGGCGCAGCTGCTTGAGCGAGAGGTTGACGGAGACGCGGCCGGGCTGCGGCACGTGCTCCTGCCAGCGCCGGTAGTCGCTGCACACCCGGTTCAGCACCCACTCGCCGATCTCGAGAATCAGGTTGGTCTCTTCCGCCAGCGGGATGAACTGTGACGGCGGAATGTCGCCGTGCCCGGGCAGCCGCCAGCGCAGCAGCGCTTCGGCACCGATCATGCGGCCGTTGCGCAGGTCGACCTTCGGCTGGTACTGGATCACCAGCTCGTCGCGCTCCAGCGCGCGGCGCAGCTTGCTCTTGAGCATCAGCCGCTCGACTGCGGCGGCATTCATCTCCGGCGAGTAGAACGCGAACGAGTTGCCGCCGTTCTGCTTGGAGTAGTACATCGCGGCGTCGGCGTTGCGGATCAGGTCGATCACGTTCTCGGCGTCGTGCGGGCAGAACGCCACGCCGATGCTCGCCGTCAGGAACACCTCGTGCTGCTGCAGATAGAATGCCTTGCAGATCGTATCGAGGATGATGCGCGCCAGGTTGGCGACCGGTCCGCGGTTGTCGGCTTCGCGCGGCAGGTTTTCGATGAACAGCGCGAACTCGTCGCCCGCGAGGCGGCCGAGCACCGTGTCCTTGGGCAGCGAGCCGGTGAGACGCTCGGTCAGGATTTCCAGCGTGCGATCGCCGGCCGAGTGACCGAAGGTGTCGTTCACTTCCTTGAAGCGATCCATGTCCAGGTACAGCAGCGCCACGCTGGTGCCGGAGCGCGCCGCGCGCGCCAGCGCCTGCTGCAGCAGGTGCTGGAACTGCATGCGATTGGGAATCTTGGTGAGTGTGTCGTAACGCGCGAGGTAACGGATGCGCCGCTCGGCGCGCTTGCGCTCGGTGATGTTGCGGGCGACGAAGATGTTGCCCTGGAACTGCGGGTCCTCGGTGGAGATCTGGCTGCCCGAGAACTGCACCGGAATGGTCTGGCCGCTGCGCGTGCGTACCACGGTCTCGCGCGTGTCCTGCGCAGCCTGGTCGACCGCGAAGCCGGACTGCTCGCTCTCGGCGATCACGAACAGGATCGACTTGCCGATCAGCTCTTCCTCGCCGTAGCCGAGCATGCGCCGCGCGGCTTCGTTCGCGCCCTTGATCGTCCCGTCCGGCGAGGTGACCAGCACCGCGTCGTTCATGCTGTTGAGGACGATGTTGAGGTAGTTCTTGGTGATGGTGGTCTGGCGCAGCTTGACACGCATGCGCTCGAGGGCCGACTGCAGGTCGCCGATCTCGTCCTTGCGCAGCACGGCGAGCGGGCGCGTGTAGTCGCCCTGGCCGATGCGGTCGGCGCTGCGGATCAGCGCCGCGATCGGCTTCTCGATGCGCGCGGCGATCAACCAGGCGGCGATCAGACCGAGCACGATGAGCACGGCGCAGACGGCGCCGAGCAGGCCCATCAGGCGCAGGAAGTGGTCGCGCTGCGAGGTGGCGACGTCGCGCACCAAGCTACCCATCGCGCTGTCGACGGTGCTGCGCGACAGAGTGACGCGCAGCGTGCCGACCGCCGGCGGATTGGCGTCACGGTCTTTCGGCCGCGCGGGCGCGACGATCGTGCGCGTCACCGTCACCGGGGAGGTACTGTGCTGCGTGCCGGGTCGTGGCGGCGGGCTCGCCGAGAAAATCTCCGTCTCCAGCGCGTCGTGCAGCTCGATGGTCTGCACGTCTTCGATCTGCAGCAGCTCCGCCGCGATCGAGTGCGCGGCCGGCCAGTCCTTCGCTGCCATCGCCGGGCCCAGCCGCTGTGCTCCCGCGAGCGCGATGCTCTCGGCGCGCGTTTCCAGTTCGTGGGTGAGTCGCTGCTCGACGGTGCCGTACGCGAGCTCGGTGAGTCGCGACGAATCCATCCGGTATTGCCAGAACAGCAAACCAGCGAGCAGCAGCGCGACTACCGCGCCGATGCCGAGCGCGGACAACGCATACTTGGTCTTGAGGCTGTGTGCCGTCACTGACAGACCGGTGTTCGCCTTCGTTCGGGTCACCCGGGCGGACCTGCCGCGGGATCCCGCATGTTATTCAGTTTTTCCAGCGGTCCTGTGAGGAATCGTGGACCGCAGATCGCTGGTCCCCTCCCTTCGTTCCCCTCGCGGATCCTTGTTGTAATGGATTGCATCATACGCCCAAGTGCGCCAAAGACCTAAGATTCTGCGTTCGCTGCACTGCAACGGCCGCGTCGGGACTCCAACCCGAGCCCCTCGTGAACCTCTCCGAAGACCCGGGCCGACAGTAGAATCTGCGCCGTGCGCCCCGGGGGACCTTTCTGATGCACATCGAAATCTATTCGGACCTCGTGTGCCCTTGGTGTTACGTCGGCCGCCAGCGCCTCCACGCGGCCCTGGCCCAGCGCCCGGACCTGCCAGTCGACGTCCGCTGGCTGCCTTTCGAGCTCAACCCCGGGATCGGGCCGCAAGGCATGGATCGGACCGAGTACCTGACCGGGAAGTTCGGGGACGCCGCACAACTCGCCGCCATGCAACGCCACATCGGCGAGGTCGGCAGCGAGTTTGGCATCGATTTCCATTTCGAGCGCATCAGAAAAACCCCGAATACTCGTGCCGCGCACTCCCTGATGGCGGTCGCTGCAGCCGCCGGCAAGCAGAACGAGGTCGTCGGCGCCGTGTTCGCCGCGTACTTCGAGCAGGGACGCGACCTCGGCGACCTCGACGTGCTCGCGGAGATCGGCGCGGCGCATGGCCTGGCGCGCGACGCGACTCTCGCGGCGCTCGCGGATCGACGCCATCATGCGCAGATCGTCGCGCACGAGCGTCAGGCGGCGCAGTGGGGCATCAGCGGCGTGCCGACCTTCATCTTCGATCGCCGCTACGCGGTGTCCGGCGCGCAGGAGCCGGCCGTCTTCCTGAAAGTCTTCGACAGCCTGCGCGCCGCTGCCTGAGCATGACCGACAACGTCCTGCGCGGTGGTTGTCATTGCGGCGCGCTCGAGATCGAGATGCACACTGAGCTGGCGACCGGACGCCTGCCGGTCCGCGCCTGTCAGTGCTCGTTCTGCCGGCACCACGGCGCCGTCAGTACCGCGGATCCGGCCGGAAGCGTGATCTTCCGCGTGCGCGAGCCCGAGCAGCTCAATACCTACCGCTTCGCCTTGAAGCTCGCGGACTACCTCGTCTGTCGGCGCTGCGGCGTGTACGTCGGCGCATTCATGCCCGACGAGGGCGACGGTGCAGGCGCCGGCTCGCGCGCAGGCGCCGGCTCGCGCGCAGGCGCCGGCTCGCGCGCAGGCCTCGCGGTCGTCAGCGTCAACTCGCTGGCCGCGCGTGTGCAGTTCGCGGCGCCGCAGGCGATGGACTACGACGGAGAAACCGCGCAAGGGCGCGTGCAGCGCCGGCGCGAGCGATGGATGCCGGCGCGCATCGAGACGGCGCCCGCACGCGCGACGGGCGGCGGGGCATGAACGAGCTCGAGCTCACGGGACGCGCGCGCACTCACGTCGTCGACCTCACCGATCCGGCCTGCACCCTGCACCGCGAGGCGGCCCCTGCGTTCCTCGCGATGCGTGCGGCCGCGGCGCAGGCCGGCATCGACCTGGAACCGGTGAGCTCCTGGCGCGACTTCGACGCTCAGGTGCGCATCTGGAACGACAAGTACCGGGGCCGGCGCCGGCTGTTCGACCGCAACGGCAGTGAGTTGGTGCACGCGGAGCTGGACGAGCGCGCGATCGTCGCCGCGATCCTCGCCTGGTCGGCGGCCCCGGGCGCGAGCCGCCATCACTGGGGTACGGAGATCGACGTGATCGACCGCGCCGCGGTGGCGCCGGCCACGCGCGTGCGCCTGCTGCCCGAGGAATATTTTCCCGGCGGACCGTTCGCGGCCTTGAGCCTCTGGCTCGACCGCAACATGGCGCGCTTCGGTTTTTTCCGCCCGTATCGGACCGATCGCGGCGGTGTGGCGCCGGAGCCCTGGCACCTGAGCTACGCGCCGGTTTCCGGACCGGCACTGGCGAGCATGACGGTCGGCACGCTGCGTGCGGCACTCGTCGACAGCGCCGTGGACGGGAAGGAACTGCTGCTCGCTCGTCTCGACGACGTGCACGCCCGCTACGTTGCGAGTGTCGATGCGCCGCCCGCCGCGCCGGCGGGCCTCGCCTGACCGCGGGTTTGGCCTGACCGCGGGCCTTGCCTAGCCGCGGGCCTGGCTGGCCGCCATCTTCGCTCGCATGGCGGGGAACGCGGCCAGGAAACGTTGCGGCATCCAGCGTTTGAAGCGCCACAGCAGGCGATAGCGACCGGGCACGACGATGTAGAAGCGGCCCGCCGCCGCGGCGCGCAGGATGTCCTCGGCCGCTTCCTGCACCGTGTAGCGCGAAGAATTCATCAGCTTGCGCGCGATCGCGGTTTCCGCGGGCGGCGCCCGTACCTCGTCGAGCAGGTGCGTCTTGAAGAATCCCGGCATCGCCACGCTCGTCTGGATCCGCGTGCCGTGCAGTTCCTGCGCGAGCGTTTCGCTGAGCGCGATCACAGCAGCCTTGGATGCGTTGTACGGGCCCATGCACGGCCCGCACACGAATCCCGCGGCGCTTGCGATGTTGATGATGAGGCCGCCCTGCTCGGGCGAGAGGAACGGCAGGGCGGCGCGGCAGCCGTACACGCAGCCGAGCAGGTTGATGTTGAGCGCCCAGGTCCAATCCTCGCCCGGCGTGTCGCGAACGCTGCCGGCCGCTGCAACTCCGGCATTGTTGATCACGAGGTCCAGGCCGCCGAGCGACTGCGCGCAGCGATTCACCGCCTGCGTCATCGCCGCTTCGTCGCTCACGTCCGCGTGAAACGTCAGCACGGCGCTGTCCGCGGTGTTGAGCGATTGCCGCGCCATCGCGAGGCGCTGCGGATGCACGTCCAGCATCCCCAGGTTCCAGCCGGCAGCCGTGAGGCGACGGCAGATTTCGAGTCCCAGGCCGCTGGCGGCCCCCGTCACCAAGGCGCGGCGTTGGGGAAAACGGCGGGTCAGGTGGTCAACGGCACGACTCATGGGCATTCTTCCGCAATGCGGTCTCGCGCCGTGGCGGCCGGCGTGGCGCGACATCGGCGTCGAAGCATCCGGGGCGAAGGATAGGTGGCGGGCGCGTGCCTGTCGATTTGCGGGCCGGCCGCTCGTCTGGAGGAGCCGGAGTAACCAATGAGGAGAGCGCCATGCAATACATGCTGTTGATCTACGGCAGCGAGGGTGACTGGGACCGCATGCCGAAGGCGGAGCAGGAAAAGGCTTTCGGCGAATTCATGCAGTTCACGTCGCAGATCGTCGCCAGCGGTCATTTCAAGGCGGGCGATCCGCTGGAGGCCACGAGCACGGCCAGCACCGTCCGCGTCCGCAACGGCAAGCTGATGACCACCGACGGTCCGTTCGCGGAAACGAAGGAACAGCTCGGCGGCTACTACCTGGTCGAGGCCGCGAACCTCGACGAGGCGATCGGCCTGGCCGCGCGCATTCCGTCCGCGCGCTGGGGCTCGGTGGAAGTGCGCCCGGTGATGACCATCGACCAGCGGGCGAAGCAGACGCGCCGCACGCCGGAGCCACGCTGATGCGCCGCGCCGATCGCAGGGGGCGGATCGCTGGTCCGCTGCGGCAAGCATCTGCCGGCCCCGGTCTCGCGCTCGCGATGCTCGCCGCGCTCGGCCCGCTCCTGGCAACCGCTGCCGTGCCGGCCGACGGCTGGCTCGACCCGCTTGCAGGCCAGTGGGCCGGTCGCGGCCGCTTCAACGGCAACGACGCCGAATACCGCTTCGCCGCCGAGCCGGCGCTGGGTGGGAGGTTCATGCGCCTGCAAGTGCGCTACACGTGGCGCAGCGCCTCGGGCGCGGAGACGTCGTTGCACGGCGAAGCCCTGTATCCGGGGCAGGCCGCCGCCCCCGGAGCGATGACGCGCGGCGCGTGGTTCGATTCGGAAGGTCACCAGTACGCCACCTCCGCATACCGCGACGCGAGCGGCGCGGTGATCGTGCACTGGGGCGAAGGAATTTCCGGGCGCACGGAGTATCGCGTCAACGCGGCGGGCGAGCTGGAAGTCACGGACAGTTTCCGGCGCGGCAGCGGCGACTGGCAGACGTTCTCGCAAGGCCGCCTCGCGCGTTCCGGCGGCGGCTGAGACGAGCCGGGCCGCGGCCGACGACACGAGGGCAACGGTGAGCGTCGCGGCCGCGGACATCGCGCAGGCATTTCGCGAGCACCACGGAACGGTGCTCGCGCGCCTGATCCGCCTGACCGGGGACTTCGACGTCGCCGAGGACGCCGTGCAGCAGGCGTTCGCGATTGCACTGACGGCGTGGCCGCGCGACGGCGTGCCGTGCAGCGCCCAGGCGTGGATCATGACGGCGGCGCGCAATCGCGCCATCGATCAGTTGCGCTACGCCCGCCGCTTTCTGCCGCGCGCTGCCGCCGAATCGGCGCTGGAGAATCTCGCCGCGGCGGTGAACGAGCCGGCCGACGGGCATCTGCCCGACGACCGCCTGCGGCTGATCTTCACGTGCTGCCATACGGCGCTCGCACCGGAAGCGCGCGTCGCGCTCACGCTGCACACGCTTTGCGGCCTCACCACGGAACAGATAGCACGCGCGTTCCTGCTGCCGCTGCCCGCGCTCGCGCAACGCCTGGTGCGTGCCAAGAAGAAGATCCGCGATGCGGCGATTCCTTACCGCGTGCCGCCGCCCGAGCTGCTACCCGAGCGCCTCGACAGCGTGCTGGCGGTCATCTATCTGGTGTTCAACGAGGGCTACCTCGGTGCGTCGGGCGACGTCGCGATCCGCACCGAGCTGTGCGACGAAGCGATCCGCCTGGCACGGCTCGTGGCCGCACTCCTGCCGGCGGAGTCCGAGGCGCGCGCGCTGCTCGCGCTCATGCTGCTGCAGGATGCGCGGCGCGCGGCGCGCGTCTCGCCCGACGGCGAAATCGTGCTGCTCGAGGAGCAGGACCGATCGCAATGGGATCGCGCGCGTATCGACGAAGGTCTCGCGCTGGTCGAAGGAGCGCTGCGCGAGGGCGGCGCCCAACCCTACGCGCTGCAGGCCGCGATCGCAGCGTTGCACACGCAGGCGCGCACCGCGCGCGAAACCGACTGGCGGCAGATCATGGCGCTCTACGCCGTCATGGTGCGCCTGTATCCGTCGCCCGTCGTGGACCTCAACTACTGCGCGGCTGTCTCGATGGTCGACGGGCCGGAAGCTGCGCTACGCCTGCTCGACGCTCTGGAGGCGCGCGGAACGCTCCGCGGCTATCAGTGGCTGTACTCCGCGCGCGCGGATTGCCTGCGCCGCCTCGGCCGCAGCGCCGAAGCTGCCGCCGCGTATCAGCAGGCCATCGACTGCGGAGTTTCCGACCCTGAGCGCCGCTTCCTGCTGAAACGCATAGCGGAATGCACCCGGCCGTAGGTCAAATGAGGAGGCTGGGGTCAGGGCCGGTGCGGCGTTTTCGGCTCAGACAGCCATTCTCGGTATTATAGTCGTCGTCTGACTCGCTCGTATTGGCTAGACGAATTACCGAAGGACGCCTAGGTCGCGTAGGTAGTTCTCGCGTACCTCGAACGATGTTCGAGTCAGAACTCCGTCGGAGCGTCTAATCCTATAGGCCACGTCATGCAGAAGATGCACCTTCAAGATGTCGGTCAGATCGTCGATGCTGATCTGGCATTCGGTGATCTGACGGTCCTGGTGGGACCGCAGGCTAGCGGCAAGAGCATCGCCCTACAGTGGCTCAAGTTGCTACTGGATACTGGGCTGATTCAGGAGCAGCTCGATACCTACGGGGTTGACTACGGAAATCAGCTTCCGCAGTTCCTTGAAGTCTATTTCGGCGAGGGCATGAGTGCCATTTGGCGTGACGGCGGTAGTCAAGTAAGTCTGGATGCTCAGGTAGTCGACATGCCGCGCCTGATTGGGCGAAAGCAGCGCGACAAGACCGAATCTGTTTTCATGATCCCAGCTCAACGCGTCCTAGCGCTGCACAACGGATGGCCCCGGCCATTCCAGAGTTTCGGGGCGGGCGATCCGTATTGTGTGCGCGCGTATAGCGAACAGCTGCGCGTCTTGATGGATCGGGAGTTTACAAATCCAGAGCCGTTGTTTCCGAAATCGAACAGACTTAAGAGCGACTACCGGACGATGCTCCAACAGAGCGTCTTCGCGGGCTTCAAGCTAACCGTCGACCGCGTTCAATCGCAGAAACGGCTGGTCTTGGACAGCGGATCGGGAAGCCTTCCGTTTATGGTCTGGTCCGCCGGCCAGCGAGAGTTCGTACCGCTCCTCTTAGGACTCTATTGGCTGATGCCACCCGCCAGAGTGGGCCGTCGAAACGCAATCGAATGGGTGGTGATCGAGGAACTGGAGATGGGTCTACACCCGCGCGCGATCGCTGCGGTCTTGCTCATCGTTCTCGAGCTGATGACACGGGGGTATCGTGTCTGTTTGTCCACTCACTCTCCGCAAGTGCTCGAACTGGTTTGGGCGATGGGGTCGCTCAAGGGTACGAAGCGAAATGAAATCGCGTTGCTAGACCTTTTCGGCGCGCCTCATAGTGCGCCGCTCAAGGACATGGCGCGTTTGGCTGTTGAGAAAGTACCTAGGGTCTACTATTTTGATCCAAGTGGTCCTGTGCGCGAAATAACAAGTCTCGACGCAGCATCGGATGTCGCACAGGAAGCTTCGTGGGGTGGGCTCCTTGAGTTCACATCGCGCGTGAACGACACCGTGGCAAAAGCCGCTGCAAACGCCCCGGAATTCACCTCCGGCGAACTATTCAAGAACGAATCGTGAGTTTCGCAAGCGATTGCGACGATGTGCCGGGTCTCAATGGTGCATGTCGGCCCGGCCTCCAAGCGCTAAAAGCGACCGATCGAGCTCATATCACGAAACAACCGACAACCACCCTCACAGCAAGCGTAGATGTAGATACAGCCCTGCGCGATTCGCAGCCGAATGCGGCCCGTTGGGACTACGGAGTTGCTCAATCGCTTGGAGGCTCAGAGCTGGTCCATTGGCTTGAGGTTCATCCGGCCGGTGGCGGGCACACCATCACAGAAATGCAAGCGAAGCTGGCATGGCTACGAGCCTGGCTCGCGGATTCCCCGTTGGCCGCGTACGAAAGACGGCTGGTATGGGTCGCATCCGGCAGAGCAGCATTTACGGCTCGCGACCCCAAATTGAGAGCCTTGGCGAAGCAAGGTCTACATTTTGCCGGCGGGCACCTTAGCCTCTAACGAGAGTCTAGGCTTCCTTTGTAGCAGCGCTACGCCCGCGACCAGATCTCTTTCAGGTGGCTGAGCATCAACCCGCGGATGTTCTGCATCGGCTGTTGCTGCGAGGTGAAGCAGGGCGGGTTGCGCCGCAGGAGCGGCCAGCTCTCGGTGCGCAGGATCTGGGTGAGGTATTCGAGATTCTGCTGGATCGCTTCCATGTACGGATTGCGCCCTTCGAACAGCGCTTCCGCGTAGTGATATGCGCCAGCGAACTCGCCGTCGAGGCGCTTGCTGCGCACGTCCTCGAAGAAGATAGGCGTCTGGCGCAGCAGGTCGAGGCCCGAGCTGTAACGGATGCGCAGCGCCCCGGGCTGGTCCTTCGCGGCCACGCCGCCGAGGACGAACTCCGGATACAGCCGGTCGCGGCACTTCTCGAGATAACAGCGATCGGCCATCTGCGCGATCATGTCCGCGGTGCCGAGCAGGTGGCCGACGCGCCGGTCGAGCGGATCGGCGAGGTGAATC
>Ga0187894_10005406_pt1 | contig 13060 bp, 10 predicted proteins | sample GBC1701081metaG_FD_136650 | JGI IMG/M metagenome (GOLD analysis project Ga0187894, IMG submission 136650) | White microbial mat communities from a lava cave in the Kipuka Kanohina Cave System on the Island of Hawaii, USA - GBC170108-1 metaG ... | reverse complement strand
GCCTGCAAAGCAGGCTTTCTCTCTCAAGAAGCACTTCTGTAAATCATTGACGTATCTATTACTTACGATTAGTGTTTCTCGGGCTCGCTTCTCGGTCGAAGAGCCGATTACCACACTATCGCGTAATCTGGGTTAAAACATCTAAACTTCAACGATCGTCGTCACGATCACGGGTTTTGAGCTAAGTTCTTTTTGAACGAATCGTTTTAGATGGATGCGGAGATTCTCTTTGAAAACTCCGCGATCGGCGATCTGTTCGGGTTTCATTTCGCGCACGGCGTCGGTAATTGCTTCGCGAGCGTCGGCCATAAAGCCGTTTAGCGGATCGAGGCCGGCGACGCCTTGAAAGGTGATCTGCGGCTCGCCGACGAGTTTGTGCGCTTGTTTATCGACGGTCACGACGAGCGAGATCGCACCGCCGTAAGCAAGTTTTTTACGTTCACGAATAATGTCGTACTCGACTTCGTCGTTCGATTCCTCGTCGATAAAAGTTTTGTGAAGCTCGTGTTTCTCGACGACGGTCGCGCCGTATTCGTCGAGTTCGAGCACGTTGCCGTTCTCGATGAGAATGATGTCGTTGTCGTCGTAGCTACCGACATGATTTTTTATGAACTCTTTTTGCCGGAACAGCATTCGATATTCGCCGTGGATCGGCACAACGAAGCGCGGTCGCGACGTTTCGACCATAATGCGAATGTCCTCCTGCGAAGCGTGTCCGCTGACGTGAACGAGGCGGCGTTTCTCTTCGATGATATTCGCGCCGCGTTTATAAAGATGGCCGATCAGGCGGCTGATGTTTTTTTCGTTGCCGGGAATGATGCGTGCAGAGAGCACGACGGTATCGCCTTTTTCGATCTCGAGGCCCTTGTATGTCGTCGTCGCGAGATTCCACAAAGCGGCGCGCATCTCGCCTTGCGAACCGGTAACTAAATAACAGATCTCGTCGTCATCGAGGCTGCGCGAGCCGCCCAGGTCGATCAGCGTGTCGCCGGCGATCTTCAGCAAACCCATGTCGGACGCGATCTCGACATTCTTTTGCATCGAGCGGCCGAGCACGCAAACGCGTCGCCCGAATTCGTGCGCGATGTCGAAAATTATTTGCAAACGATGCAGCGACGACGAAAACGTCGAGACAAAAAGCCGCCCATCCGTCTGTTCGAAAATCTCTTCAAACGCCGGAATCACAGCCTGTTCCGACGGCGTTCGGCCCGGCACCGTCGCATTCGTCGAGTCGCACAGCAACGCAAGCACGCCCTCGTCGCCGACGCGTCGCAGCATTTCGAGGTCGTAAGGCTTTCCGATCACCGGCGTGTCGTCGATCTTGTAATCGCCGGTGTGGATCAGCGTGCCCGCAGGCGTGTGAATCGCCAGCGAAAAGCATTCGACAAGTGAATGAGACGCGTGAATAAACTCGATATCAAACACGCCGATGCTTATGCGCTCACTCGCTTTTACCGTGTGCAGCAGCACGTCGTCGAGCATGTCGAATTCCTCAAGCCGCTTTTCCGTGAGCGCAAGCGTGAATCGCGACGAGTAAACCGGCAGATTGAATTTACGCAAAATGTAGGCGAGCGCGCCGATGTGGTCTTCGTGGCCGTGCGTGAGGATGATCGCGGTGAGGTCGTCGCGATACTCTTCGAGAAAGTCGAAATTCGGAATCGAGATATCGACTCCATACGGCGTCTCTTCGGGAAAACCCATCCCCGCATCGACGACGATCATCTCGCCGCCGTAACGAATGCCCATGCAGTTCATCCCGAATTCGCCGATACCGCCGAGCGGAATTATTTCGATCTTGCTCATAAAAACTGGAGTATATCACGCCCGGCATAGTTACCGCTTATGTTAAGGTCCTGCACGAATATCTATTTTCTTATTCTTGCATTCGTGGCAATCCTGTCGGTTTACTTTTGCGCCACGTCATACAGTCTCGACCACTCCTCAAGCGTGAGCGTCTCTGCGCGGCGTTTGTTATCGATCGCGGCGGCGGACAAGATCGTCGCGGCGTCGCTGCGAATTTGTTTTAGGTTATTCAGAATTGTCTTTCGCTTTTGCGCAAACGACGCTGAGATCAGATCTTTGAACCGCACATCGTCGGCGTTCGAAAATGGTTTCGGCGTGAGAGAGATGACCGAGCTCCAAACTTTTGGCTGCGGCGAAAAGGCCGTCGGCGGCACGTCGAAAATGTGAGCAACTTCAAACGCAGCCTCGACGATCACTGTCAAAAAGCCACGCTCGCTGTTGCCGGGTGTTGCCGTGATTCGTTTCGCAACCTCTCGCTGCAGCATAAGAACGATAGTCGAAAACCGCACGCGTTCACCCGCGAGTTTCTGCAAGATCGCTGTCGAAATATAATACGGCAGATTGCCGACGAGCTTGATTGATTGCGGATTGCGGATTGCGGATTGCGGATTTGAGGAAAGTAGAGCAGCGAAATCCACAGTGAGAACATCGCTCTCGATCACGCTGAAGTTTTTGTCGTTAACAAACTGCGTTCGCAGTCTTTGCACGAGTTCTCCGTCGATCTCGATAGCTATAACTTCGGCGCCGGTCGCGACGAGTTTTTCCGTTAGCGCACCTTGGCCGGGACCGATCTCGACAACCGTTTCGCTGTGCTCGATATCAAGCGTATCGACGATGCGTTTGATCACGGCATCGTCGCGTAGAAAATTTTGTCCGAGTGATTTTTTTGCGCGCATTGTCGATGCTCTTACTTCGTGCGCTCTTCTGCAACGGACGGATAACCAGTGATCTCAATGTCGTCGCCAAGTTGCCGCGTCATTACATCCGTCAATTTGATCGCACCGTCCAAAGCGTTCGCTCCGTTGCCGCTGACTGCAATCGGAGCGTCTTTGCCTCCGATCACGAGCGGGGAATAGATGAACGTAAATTTATCCACGAGTTCTACATCGGCAAACGCACCTGCAACTTCGCTGCCGCCTTCGACGAGCACGCTTTGCAGCGATCGTTCCTTCAACGCAGCGAGAACGCCGTTCAAATCTCGCGCGTCGTGCGAGATCAAATCGACACCTGCATCTCTAAGCTGCGTGATCTTTTTTTCATCAGGTGAATTCGACACAATGATCGTGGGAGTTTCTGTCGCTGTGTTTACAAGTACGCTGTCCGTTGAAATGCGAAGACGATTGTCGAGAACAACACGAACGAGTTTTCTACGTCGCGCTCTGTCACTGCGATCCGTGAGACTCGGGTCATCGACGACCGCTGTGTTTGCGCCGACAAGTATTGCATCGTATTCGTGCCGCAGATCATGAACGCGTTTCAGCGCCACATCGCCGGACAACGTCGTCGAAACGCTCGACCCAAGCGAGATGCGTCCGTCGAGCGACAGCGCAAGTTTAAGATGAACAAACGGCCGCTGCTTTTTGTGCCAACAGATAAACTTTTCGTTCAGCTTTGTCGCTTCGTCCGAAAGAATACCGGTGACGACTTCGACACCGGCTTGTCTTAACTTTTCAAAACCGCGCCCCGAAACAAGCGGATTAGGATCTTCGATCGGACACACAACTCGTTTAATACCAGCGTTTATGAGGGCTTCCGTGCACGGCGGCGTCTTTCCGTGATGATCGTGCGGCTCTAGCGAAACATACGCCGTCCCGCCTTTCGCCTTGTCACCCGCTTGATCAAGAGCGATCACTTCTGCATGCGTCACGTTGTCGTAAACGTAAGTTCCTTCGCCGACAACTTCACCATCGTTCGAGACGATTACACAGCCGACAAGAGGATTCGGCGAGACAAGACCGATGCCATTCGCCGCGAGTTGAAGCGAACGATGCGTCATTTCTGTATCAAATTCGATCATCAAGAAAGTTTCCTACGTTGCAGAAGCCCGCACGAAGTAAGGGCACCCGTTAATTACACATAAGCCGACTTTTCATAATCGATGACATTCCGTCGCTCCGACATTGATCGGTTCTACGAGTGCCCTTACTTCGTGCGGGCTTGTGCAACAAGGAACTCAGTTAAACAAACCGTTAACATAACTCTCCGGATCGAAAACCATCAGGTCATCTACTTGTTCGCCGATGCCGACGTAGCGAATTGGTAAATTGAGTTCTTTTGCGATGGCGACGGCGATGCCGCCTTTTGCGGTGCCGTCGAGTTTGGTGAGAACGATGCCGGTGACGTCGGCGGTTTTCATAAATTGCCGTGCTTGTTCGAGACCGTTTTGGCCAGTGACGGCATCGATGACGAGTAGAGTTTCGTGCGGCGCGTCGGCGACTTCGCGAGCTGCGATGCGTTTCATCTTTTCAAGCTCGGCCATCAAGTTTGATTTGTTGTGAAGTCGTCCGGCAGTATCGACGATCAACACGTCCGATTCGCGCGCCTTTGCCGCAGCGAGCGCATCGAATAGAACCGCCGCCGGATCGGTGCCTTGTTTTTGTTGAACGATCTGCACACCGGCTCGATTCGCCCAGATCTCAAGCTGATCGCTCGCCGCAGCACGAAAAGTATCTGCTGCGCAAATGAGAACGTCGTTGCCTTCGTTTTTAATTCGTTGAGCGAGCTTGCCAATCGTCGTCGTTTTGCCGACGCCGTTGACGCCGACGACCATCAGGACGTACGGTTTTATCGATGCATCGACGCTGCGTTCGTCGGCGACGCCGCTTTCTTCGCTGTGATGAAGTATGTCGAGCAGCTCGCTTTTCATTGCAGCTTTTAGCGCCGCAAGATCGTTAATTTCGGCACGCGAAACGCCGCGTCGAATCGCGTCAAGCACCTGCATCGTCGTTGCAACACCGATGTCGGTCGAGATGAGCATCTCTTCAAGCTCATCGAGAAGTTCATCGTCAATTTGTTTTCGTCCTTCAAAAATATTATCGAGCCGCGTGTTTATCGAATCGCGCGTCTTCTCGATAGCACGGTTAAACCGCACGCCAAACTCTTTTTCGACCGCCGCTTCCTGTGCTTTCAGTTCTTCGACCGACTTATCGAGGCCGAGCACCGAGCTCGAAAACTTGTCTTCCTTATTCCTTCGCCAAAACGCCATATAAATTACTATGCACATTGTAAAATGCACAATGCACAATGAAGATCATCTTCTTCTATTGTGCATTGTGCATAGTGCACTGTGCATTTCCTGGTTAGGCCGCTTCATATTCATTTTCGCTATCCACTTTTAGTTTCATCTTTTACCTAAAACGATTTCTTTGAACGTGGAATAGGAAAGAATCTGTGTCATCTCAAATTGCCTTATATCCAAGAGGTCTTTGTCACCGGTTATAAGAAAATCAGCACTTCCGTCTTTGGCAAGAGCAAGCAAAAAATTATCTTTTGGGTCGCGGCATACTTCGACTTTTGACTTTACGTCAATGATCTCTCCAAATTCATCAAACAAACTCAATAATTCTTCTATGTCTTCGTCAGGAAAATATGCTCTGAATTTTGTCCGGCAGGCGACCTCGATAAATTCTTCTAACAATTCTTCGGAAAAAAGCAGGACAAGATCGTCACGGTCAAACAGCTCGTCTATCTCGGCCAAACGCTTGGAGATTAAATAACTAATCCAGAGGTTTGTGTCCAGTATCACTCTGACCATTAGATTTACGCGTGTATCTCTCTGAACGAACCGATTCAACCTCGGCGGTTATCTCTTCAAACGTTGGGGCATCGCCGCCTGACGAACGCATTTTATCCAAAAGCTTTTTGAACAATTTTTTTGGCTCCAATGGCTGAACCGTGATCAGGTTCATATTCGCCAGATCATCAAGTAACCGCTTTGCTTTCGGATCGATGATTTCTATTTGATAAGTATCCATAAACTTCATATACGCGCTTGATTATAGCAAAGAGTATGCTCCTCCGCTGCAAACTGAAGAGTATAAAAAAATATCGCACGCTTTGGAAACGTGCGATATTCAGGTGAGAAATTAGCCACGAATGCGCGAATAAAACAGGTGTAATTATTCGTGCATTCGTGGCTATTTTTTCTTAAACCGACAATTCGAGCAGCTCTTCTTCCTCGACAAGTTCTTGCTGCGGCATTTCGATCTCGATCGCAGTCTGTTCAGGCGGGACAAATTCGACAAGTTTTTCGTCCGGCTGCGCTATTGGTTCGTTAACGATGATCGCGTCGGCTTCGGCGGCGCGTTTTTCGGCCATTTGTCGAACGATGCCGTTCGCGACTTCGCCGGCATGACAGGCGTCGATCAGAGCTTCGACAACATCGGATTGGTAACGCGTGCCGACAAAAGCGCGAAGTCGTTCGAGTGCCGGTTCGAGTTCCATTCCTTTTTGATAAGGCCGGTCGATCGTCATCGCGTCGAACGTGTCAGCGACCGACACGATCTTGCCTTGCAGCGGGATCTGATCGCCCGTCAATCCCTGCGGATAGCCCTGACCGTTGACCATTTCGTGATGCATATACATTCCGGGCAAGTAATCTTTCATGCCGGGAATCTGCGACATAATTTTGTAGCCGCGTTGCGGGTGAGTCTTCATCACTTCGTATTCGGCATCGGTGAGCGCGGCGGGTTTTTTGAGAATCGCGTCGTCGATCGCGATCTTGCCGACATCGTGAAGCAGCGAGCTCAATCGCAAAGTTTCGAGCTCATCCGCATCCATGCCGAGCCGCTTGCCGATGGCGACCGAGATGCGCGAGACGCGTTCGCTGTGACCGCGAGTGTATTTGTCTTTGCCGTCGATCGCGGCGGCGAGAGCCTTGACCGTGCCGACAAAAAGTTCGCGATTCTCTTCGGCAGCCTTTGCGAGATTTGCGATTTGCTCTTCGATCTTGCCGCCCATCAGGTTAAAAGTGTCGGCAAGAGTGCCGATCTCGTTTATGTTTTCGCTGCCGACACGTGCCGAATAATCACCGGCCGCGATCTGCTTTGCCGCATTTGCGAGCTTAACAAGCGGCGTCGTCATCAGACGCGAAAGCATCAGCCCGCTGATGAGAGCAAACACCGCGAACGCCATGCTGATCAGCCAGGTTTGATTACGCATTTCGCCGACCGAGGCGAGCGCGCGTGCTTCGTCCTGCATCGTGATCACGCCAAAAACGTAGCCGTCGGCGACGTTCGCCGTCGAGTACGCGCCGATCATTTCGTAACTGCTGTCTCCGAAATTCGCGGTGAAGGGAACGAGCGCCGATTGCACCTGCAAACCCGATTCGAGCCACTCTTGCACGATCTTCAGATCGCCCATCGTCTTTCGCGAAGCGGCGAGCGACGCATCGGGATGAAAGATCGTGCGGCCCGATTGATCGACGACAAAAACTATCGGGAGACCGGCATTCCAAAGTTCGGATTCTTTTGCCGAGCTGATGCCGACCACGTTTTGCGCTATCGTTTGCAGCGATGCGATCGCAACTATGTCCGCAGCCTTTGCGCCGTCGATATTGACGCTCGATGCAAACGCAATGACCGGTTGTCCGCTGGTCTCGATGCGTCGCGGCTCGCCGACGACGATTTTTGTTTTCGCAGGCGTATTTGAGATTTCGGTGGAGATCGTTTCGACATCGGAGCGCGTTAACGTCTCGGCACGAAAGAGAGAAAGCGAATCGCTGCCTGCGGGTTTTACGTAGATGGCGAGAAGGTCGGGATTATCGCGCAGCAGCGATCCTAATCTCGATTCGGTCTGTGGTGACGAAATTATCGCAGGGTCGCCCGCCAATTCGAGCGCGGCCGTCAAACTCGACACGACCGCTGAATTTCGCCGACCGAACATCTCGATCTGACGCGCCTTTTCCTGCACGAGCTGAATTTGATAACGATTCTCCGCCGAACGCAGCTCGCGGCCACTTTTGTCCGACAGCAGCCAGCCCGTTAAAACCAGCGGCACCAGGCCGACGAGCAAAAGAGTCGCGACGACGAATATAATAAGGCTGACTTTTCTTGGCTTTGTTGACATTTGAAGGAAGGTCGTGCGGGAGGCTTCGAGGCAGTTTTAATTTTAACCGATGCGGGAAAGGTCGGTCAATAAGTTTTAATTTCACGGCGATTCCGTTTTATCTTGCGTTCTTCGCGTCTTTGCGTGAGATAAGATTTGCCCACGCAAAGCCGCAAAGAACGCAAAGAAAACCAAAAAGGCTTCGACGGGAAAACCGTCAAAGCCTAAAATTTATGGTACACCCGGCATGATTCGAACATGCGACCTCTTGATTCGTAGTCAAGCACTCTATCCAGCTGAGCTACGGGTGCGGAATCAATAGAATACAGAATGCACAATGCATATTGCAAAATAATGTAGAGCATTTATTGAGCAACTAATTGGTCTAAAGTTGTGGTGCTGAAAGAAAGCCACGAATGCACGAATATTTAACCCTTTTTCTTATTCGTGCATTCGTGGCAATCTTTTCGGCGCCATGGAAGATTTTATTAATTACTTTGCAAAGTAGCCTTGCCGCGTGCGTGAGATCAGTTCTGGATTTCGGACATCGATGCGGATCGAGCGCCATTTGCCGTCGCGTTTGTCGTTCACGGGTTGATATTCGATCGTGTAGAGCGTGCGGAGATCGGCGGCGACTTGAGCGTAAAGGCGGCCCATTTCTTCGAGACGATTGATCGTGTTGAGCTGGCCGCCGGTGCGGTCGGCAACGATCTGAAGACGAGTCCGAGCGGCGCGAAACATCGCGATCTGACGATTTGTCGGATCGGCAAGCTTGTCCGGATCGCCCGTTGGCAACGCAAGCGGATAGATCGTCACGCCTTGCGCGTCAGAGCGACCGAGAACGCGATTGAGAATTTCATTTGTGTCAGGCTTGAGCGTGGTCAAAACGGTGTCGTCGCTCACTTTTTCCAAAATCGCACGATCCTGATCTTTCACGGCGGTATCGACGCCGTCGGTCAGCACGATAATTGCCTTGCGACGGCTTTTCTCTTTTTCGAGTTTATCGAGTGCGAAATCCAAGGCTTTGTAAAGCTGCGTTTTTCCGCGACCGTTCGCTGCGTCGATCGAGTGCGCGATCGTCCCGCGATCGCTCGTAAAATCGTTTCGCAAATTTATTTTGTCGTAAAACTCGATCACGGCCACGCGGTCGGTTGGCGAGAGCGCGTCGATAAATCGAAACGCCGATTGCTTCAAAACCTGTCGAAATCCGAGCGTCGAACCGCTCATATCGAGCATGATAACCACGCTAAACGGTGCGTCGCTCGGTTCGAACTTCGAGATTTGCTGTTTCACGCCATCCTCGTAGATCTCGAAACTGCTCTGACTCAAATCGGTGATCGGACGCCCTCGTTTATCGACGACGCCGACATTCAGCCGCACGATCGACGTGTCGAGCCGAATCGGGTCGTCGTCCTGAGCAGCGACGCTCAGGTATGAAATCGTGAAAATTAGAAACAGGAGAATTAACCCTCGGACAGCCATAGTAAAATGTTAACAATTTGACGCAAGTGACGCGAGATTCGGTTGCTCGGCAAGTCGCTCCGATTTGGCAATTTACGCATCTTTGCGTTTCTTCGCGTCTTTGCGTGAGACAAGATTTTTCACGCAAAGCCACAAAGAACGCAAAGAGGAAGAAAGAGAGGAATCTAAAGGCGAACTATTGTTTTATGGTCTTCTTTGCGTTTCTTCGCGTCTTTGCGTGAGACAAGATTTTTCACGCAAAGCCACAAAGAACGCAAAGAAAACCATTGACGCAAAAGCTGCTCGGCGTAACCCTTAACAGATCGCGATTTATAGGCTATACTCGAAACTTCAGCGATACGTTTATGTTCTTCCGACCGAAGTTTTGTGCGAATTGTGGTGAAAGGATAGAGCGTGCGAATTGGGGATTATTGACGAGCCGCCGGTTCTGTCCGCTCTGCGAGTCGGAGTTTAAAGGACATGATTTGTTACCGCGAGCGATAGTCGGGTTTGGAATGTTGGCGGGTGTGTTTGGGTTCGGAAGTTATTTGAAAAGCGGAAGTGCAACGGATAATCGTGTTGCGAAAGTTCAGCAGGCTGCTCCGATTGCTGTTGCGACGCAACCGGCAAACAATCCGACGCAAACGCCTGCGGCTGGAAATTCTGCAACGCATGCAAAATCGCTCGCGACGATGCCGGTTACGGTCCAGCAACCGATGGCAACGCCTGAAACGCATGAATCGCAATATTTTTGCGGAGCGCAAACGAAGAAGGGAACTGCGTGCTCGCGACGCGTTAAGGGAAATATTCGATGCTATCAGCACAGCGGAATGCCGGCGATGCTGCCGGTTGAAAAATTAAAGGTAAACTAAGAAGTAAGAACATGAAACAACTCGTTCCAAACTCGATGGTTCAAAATCGCTATCTTGTCGTGCAGCCGATCGGCAAAGGCGGCATGGGCGAGGTTTATCTGGCGGTCGATCAGCGGCTCGGCAGTGCGGTCGCGCTAAAACGGACCGTGTTCGAATCGGACAACGCTCTCGGCAGCGCGTTCGAGCGAGAAGCGAAGATTCTTGCACGGCTTCGGCATCCTGTTTTGCCAAAAGTGACCGACCATTTTATCGACGGCGAAGGTCAGTTTCTCGTGATGGAGCACATCTCCGGCGACGATCTCGGCAAACGGATCGATGGTGCGACGAAGCCGTTTCCGTTGAGTTGGGTGATGTTCTGGGCAGACCAGCTTCTCGACGCGCTGAATTATCTACATTCGCACGAACCGCCGATTATCCACCGCGACATAAAACCACAAAATCTAAAACTCACCGACGACAATCACATCGTTCTGCTCGATTTTGGACTGTCGAAAGATTTTGATACGAACTCGCTCGCGAACGAGCCGCCGGGAACCGGAAGCGTTGTCGGATATTCGCCGCACTTCGCATCGATGGAGCAGATTCGCGGCACCGGAACCGACGCCCGCAGCGATCTTTACTCGCTCTCGGCGACGCTTTATCAACTATTGACCAACACGATCCCGCCCGACGCGCTGACCCGAGCCGACGCGATTCTCGGCGGTGAGGACGACCCGATACCGCCGATAAACACGATCAATTCCGAGGTTACAAAAGAAATTTCCGACGTCATTCTCAAGGGCATTTCGGTGCGTCAGGATCAGCGTTTTTCGAATGCTTCGGAAATGCAGAAATCTCTCCGGCGTGCTTTTAATAATTCGAGAAGCACGGCTGCGAGTGCCGCCGCGACGACCATTAACAAAGATACAGACGGTTCGGCCACAGCGATCATGCCTGCGGCGGCGGACAGCGACGAGATCCACACGGTCGCGAAGATTCCCGTGTCGATACCGCCTGCCGATGTAACGGCGGCAATGGATTCGCCGGCTCCGAGCGACGAACAGAAACAATCGGAGATACAAACCGCCGTCTTTCCAAAAGAAATTCAGAGAGAGAGCGATCAGCCATTGAAATCACAGGCCGTTCCTTTTGTTCATCCTGGTCAACAATTCGGCGCTGCGGTTGCACCTGCAAATCCGCAGTCGCCGCGAGTCGCCGCCGTGCCGCCGCAGAAAAAATCGAAAGCCGGACTCGTCGTTGGTGCATTAGTCGCGTTGCTGCTGTTAGGCGGAATCGTGGTCGGTGGCGGTTGGTATTGGTACACGAATTATTACGCGGTCGCTCCGCAAGCTACTCCGTCGCCTGAACCTGGTGTCGCACCGTCCGTAACCCCATCACCGAGTCCGAATGTCTTGGCCGAAACTAACAACGAAGCGAATTCATCTGCGAAGTCCGGCCAAAACGATAATACAACCAGGCGTGATGTGACGACGGCGAACCCGACCGATCGCCAAACACAGCCGGCGACGAAAACCACGCCGCGCAACACGACGCCGCCCGCGGCCAAAGCTACGCCGAAACCAAAAGGTGACGATAGAACAGTGATCTTGCAGTAATTTGAGATATGAAAAATACGTGCTTTAGACTACGCCTTCTCCAATGTTTTGCTCTTCTTCTTTTGCTGGCTACGCCGTTTGTGGCACAGTCGAAACGCGACCGCGACCGTGCAAAAAATTTACAGGATCAGGCCGACCGCGCGTTTCAGGCGAAAAACTATCAGGAGGCAGTTAATAAATACGCCGAGGCGATAGTCGTCGTGCCCAATAATCCGTATGCGCATTACCGCAAAGGCTTTTCACACTTCGAGCTAAAGCAAAATAACGAGGCACTGAATGAATTCACCATCGCGCTGTCGCAGGGCTTTCGTCCGGTCGAGGTTTATCGGGTTCGCGCTTACATCTACTTTCAGCAAAAAGATTATGAAAAGGCGCTCGAAGATATTCGCAGCGGCCTCGCGATCGCGCCAAAAGACCTTTTGTTTCTAAAAGCTCTCGGCGAAGTTCAACTTGCGCGTAATGCACTGACCGAGGCGCTCGACGCCTATCAACGAGCCGCTCGCGTCGCTCCGAATGACGCCGAGGTCGATTATTTTCAGTCGCGAGTTTACTTCGCTATGGGCAATGCACGAGAGCAGGAACGCACCGCCGCATCGGCCTTAAAGAAGGGAACTCGATTTGTCGGCGAAGCTCACTACTTTCTCGGCGACGCTCTGCAAAAGCAGCGAAACGCCGCAGCCGCCATCGACGCTTACAAAAAAGCGATCAACGCCAAGCCCGACCTTTACCAGGCTTATCGAAATCTCGCCGAGGCTTATCGCAGCGAAGGACGCTACGACGACGCGATCACCATATCAAAAGAAGGCCTCAAGAATTTTCCGAGCGACGGCAATATTTATACGGACTTGAGTTGGTATTATAGCCTGGCCGACCGGCCGACGGACGCGATTCAGGCTGCAAAAGCGGGCATTACTCTGCTGCCGACGCAATACATGGCCTACACAAATTTATGTCGCGCCTACAACGACACAAAGCAATATGATCTCGCAACTACGGCCTGCAATACTGCTCTCAGACTTCAACCCGGCGATGGCGAAACCTACTTTTATCTCGCACGCGCATTCAACCTGACCGGCAAAACCGTCGAGGCGACGCGGCTTTATGGTCTTGCCGTAAAGGGCCTGGAAAATCACACATCGAAGCTGCCCGACTACTCCGACGGCTGGTATCTGCTCGGCAACGCATATTTTGCCGACGGCCAACGCGACAAGGCGATCGGCGCCTACGTCAAATGCCTCGAACTAAGTCCGAAGTTTACAAAAGCAATGTATAACCTCGGCGTCG
>Ga0187894_10005405_pt1 | contig 13063 bp, 9 predicted proteins | sample GBC1701081metaG_FD_136650 | JGI IMG/M metagenome (GOLD analysis project Ga0187894, IMG submission 136650) | White microbial mat communities from a lava cave in the Kipuka Kanohina Cave System on the Island of Hawaii, USA - GBC170108-1 metaG ... | reverse complement strand
CGGCGGCGCTCGCCGATGCCAAGCCGTTTTCAGCAGTTCCGGTCGGTCACTCACCTGGCAACTATTGACATCTATTGCCAGTCTGGCGTACTACAACACTGACAGATTTCGACGGAGAACCCCGATCTTGAGCAGTACTCTCAACGTGCAGCTGACCGATGCGTTGCGAAAGTACGTGGACGAGCGCGCGAGCGACAAGGACGTGTATGCCACGCCCAGCGAGTTCATCCGCGACCTGATCCGGCAGGACATGCAAGATCGGGCCGTTGCCCTGAACGTACTCGAGGGGTTGGCAGACCTGCGCCATGGCAGGTTTTCCGACAAGTCAATCCTGGACCTCAAGGACGAGGATTGAGATCGGGTGCGTCGGAAGTCTTATGTCCTGACCGCCCGCGCAACCGCCGATCTACGCGAGGCGCGAGTCTGGTCACGTGCCCGGTGGGGCAAGGAATTGACGAACCGCTACCTCGAAGATCTGCACGAGGGAGCGCAGTACATTGCGGAAAGCCATGCTTCTTTCCGCGACCGCCATGAGCTCGCCGGCGGTACCGCACTGCTTCTTTACCCGGTTCGTGAGCACTACATCGCGTATGAGCCTCTTGCGCCTGGATTCATTGCAATCGTGGCTGTGATTCGGCAGGGCCGCGACATTCCGGCAATCCTGCAGAAGTGGGCGGCACCCATTCGTCGGGAAGTGATCGAGATTCGCGGCATGATCGAGCGCGGGGAAATCCGACTTCCTTCCCGAAGTGCGCCGAAGGCACGGCGCAAGAAGTAACCCGTCGCGACCGCACGCCACCGCTCATCGCACACATACGCGCACCGGGACTGCAGGAACAGCGTGTAGCGCCTCTTCGGAATTACCTGCATCCACTGACGGCTGCGGAGCGCTCTGGAGTGCTGCTGAGCAGATCACCGAGCACCCCAAGCCGCCGTTACAGCGAGAGTCTCTGGTCGGAGGCCGATTCAAGCTGTCCCAAACATAACCTTGCGTCCATCAGGATCTGCAACCGTCACCACGACATCATCGACCGACAACAGGGGAACGCCGAGCCGGTCCAGATGCGCGAGAAAGGCCTTTTGATCTTCGATCTTGAAGTAGAGATGGGTCAAGTTCGAGCCTGAAACCGCAGGATATGCGTACCCTGCAAACGCCTTGGCGTCGTGGATCGCCAGTTGCATCCCGTTTCTGTCCAGCCGCCAATAGATATATCTGCCTTTCCTCGCCGATGGCCTCTAGCGGAAACAAAGCCACTTGCCTGTAAAAGGTGGCCGTTTCTTCTGGATTCTCACTGGTCAGGAACACCCCACGAAGGCTCGTCTCCATACCCATTTCCCTGCGATAGCTATTTGCGAGCCCGCATTATTCCAGCCGCTCGAGAAGGGCCGCAATTGACCGAGAGCAGTCATCGCACCCGCACCAAGACATCGGAGCTTTCCCAGCGCTATTTCATGAATCGACTCAGGATCGCGAAGTCGTCCTGCGCGTGCCCTGCGTGTAAAGCCGCACGGAAGATCGGTTCCATCGCATCCGGCAGCCCGAGGTGAATGTGGCGATCCTTACACAGCTCCATCAGACACCGAAACGCGCCATAGTGCGCGTCGAGCGTTGCGACGGTCTCCGCGTCACCGGACAAGCGCCCTTCGTCTATCCGCTTCACGACGTCCATCGACCAGCCACTCATCGCCTGCAGGAACGGCGCAAGATAGCTGGCGTACGCGCTCAGCTTGAACTTCTCGGCCTTGCAAATGGCCACGCCTTGGAGCGTGCCGAATAGGGCGCCCCACATCACCACCAGCAACGCGCTATCGAGCGCAGCAGCGAGACCTGAATCGGCACCGACGTGCACTCCATTCGATCCCAGCGTCGACAAAGCTGCTTTGTATTGGTCGAACGCGCCGATGTCTCCCGCATACAGGATAGTGCATTGAGGCCCGCCAATCAGATCCGGCGTTGCCATGATGGCGCCGTCGAGGTAGCGAATTCCGTGCTTTGCGGCCCATGCCGCCGTGTCGCGCGCCTGTTTGGGCGATCCGGACGTGAGTTGTACGAGAAGCTTCCCACTAAGCGCCTGAGCGACGCCTTCCTCCCTCAGGAGGGTGTCGCCGGTTGCATAGTCGTTGACGTTCACTATGGCGATGTCGGCGCCGGTTACCGCATCCAGAAGTGATGTCGCCGCCCGTGCGCCGAGGGTCACGAGCGGAGCGAGCCTCGAAGGCGTGCGATTCCAGACCGTCGTTTCGTAGCTCTGCTGCAGAAATGCCCGGGCCAGCGCAGAGCCCATGCGCCCGGCGCCAAGCACTGTGATTCGCAGTTGCATCGGTGGCCCCCTCAAGACGTGAACCCGACGTGTTTGAGGCTACCGTCGACCGTCAGCTCCACGCCCGTCGTGAAAGTGGCTTCAAAGCCGAGGATCAGCACGGCTCGCGCGATTTCCTCCACCGTTCCATGCCGCTTCATCGGCGTCACCTGGTCTCCCAGTGCTTCCATCTGCGCACGCTCTTCCGGTGAAAGCGCGGCGACCGTCGCAAGTCCCATACCATGCGTGCCGCCCGTCACGACGACTTTCTTGCCCGCAAAGCTCGACATGCTGTGCTCCTCGATCGATGACAATGGAGCAATGGTCGATGCAAGCTCGGGCGTCGGTCGCGTACATTCGGACGGCGCATGCGCCACTTCGGACGAAGATGCGCGACCGCTCGATGCCGAGCCACTGCACGTGGACCGCAGGGCGGCGGCAGCTGATAATGGCCGGCATGAGTCAAGCCATGCGTAACCCACAGCAAAACAACGATGGAGCTGTCAGCCGGACGCGTCCGTCCCTGCACCTTGGCCTGCGCGTGGAGCTTTCTACGACATCGCCAGGCATCCTCGAGCTATCGGCGCTTGCCGAGCATCGATTGAAGATTCATGCTGGACCACCAGTGCGCGGCGCGTGCAGCGTTCACCGTTTCTTGTACACGCGCGGCGACATCGATATTCAACCTGCCGGTTACACCGACACGTGGCAGGAATACCAACCGAACACCTCGCTGATCGTGCACGTGTCTCGTGGATTGCTGCACCGAGCCGCCGAGGAAATGAACCTCGACCCCGGTCGCGCCATACTGGAACCGCAGCACCAGTTCCGCGATGCTCAGATCGAGCACATCGCCTGGGCGCTCGACGCCGATCGACGTTCGGCTCACCCGAACGGCAGTCTCTACACCGAAAGCCTGGGACTGGCGCTCGCCGTTCACCTTCTCGGACGCTACAGCGCACCGCGCGGATTCCAGCCCGTTTCACCTGCTAAAGGGCGCGGCCTCTCTGCGTTGCAGTTTCGCCGCCTGGTCGCATTCATCGAAGAGCATCTCGACGAGGACCTCTCGATCGCCCGGCTCGCAGGGTCAGCCGCCATCAGCGCCTCCCACTTCAAGACGCTTTTCAAGCGGACGACAGGCATGCCCGTTCATCAGTACGTCGTTCAACGCCGAGTGGAATGCGCGAGAACCCTGCTCGCCACCGGTGATTTGTCGGCGAGTCAGGTGGCGCTTGCTGCAGGGTTCGCGCACCAGAGTCACATGGCGCGCGCGATGCGTCGTCTGCTCGGTGTCACGCCCCGTGCCATTGCCCACGCTTCGGCGCCGCTCCCGAGCCCCTTGCCATCGTCGCTCGGAGCCGAGTAGTTTACCGGCGGCCGGAAGTAACTTCCCGAAGCCATCCGGTTCCATAACTTGTAGAGATCGCGGCTCAGGTCCGCCTCCGCAGCCACTACCTCACGCGAACTCGGACCGGAACTGCAGGAACAGAGCAAACCGCCTCACCGGAACCCCCTGCGTCCACAGGGGGCTGCCGAGCGCTTTGGAGCGCTGGTTGAATAGCTACACCGAGTGGCGGATTTCGACCCTTGCAAGTGCGCCCGTCGGATCACTGACTTCGATTCCCGGTGCTCTTTCTGGCAAGTTCTGGGGATGATGGCAATCTCCCTACTCCGACGCCCTCAATGCGTTTCGGTGCGCGCGTCCTTCGGGAGGAAACCGTAGAACTGCCGGAAGGCGGCCGTGAAGCTCGTCGGGTGGCTGGCTGGCCGCTCGCGACCGCGCCGGCGAGCGCGCGGACCGCGGTGACCGCAGTTGCTGAGAGTAGTCAGTTCCCATCCGCCGCTATCCGCCGTGGGCGCCGCTATCCGCCGTGGCCGCCGTGGCCGCCGTGGCCGCCGCCAGGTTCTTACGGAGCCACGATCAGGTTCGGTCCGAACTCGGAAGTGTTGTTCCCGGCATCGGTCGCGGTGCCCGTGATGAGGCTGGTGCCGGGATCGAGGATCACGTTGCCGGGAATACCGAGCGCGCCCGCGAAATTGCCGCTGGCGTCCGCGGTGAGATGCCCCAGGTAGAAAAGTCCTTCGCCGTAGCCGGAGGCGTCGTCCGAGGCGACGAACAATTCCACGCGGCTGCCACCGAACAGGCTTTGACCGGGCGCTGAGCCGACGTAGCCCGCTACCGTCAGTGAACCGTTGCTGACGCTTGCCACGGTGAGCACGGGATGGTCGATCAGCAGATTGGGCGCGCCGGCGGACTTGGCGCCGTCGTTCGGGGTAACCCCGTCGATGTCCAGGCCAATGCCCAGCTCACTGTTGGCGTAGATGCGATTGCCGAGCACTGCGTTGCCCGTTGCTCCGCCGCCGTAGATGACCACTCCCCAGCCGTCGAGGCTGCCGGCAATCGTATTGCCGGTTCCTGGGGCGGTACCGCCAACCGTATTGTTGCTTGCGGCGTACATGGCCACGGCGGTCCACCCGTTGCCCAGCAGTACCGTGCCGTCCGCACTAGTGCCGATCTTGTTGCCCATGACGCTGTTGGCGTCGCTCTCGACGCTGATGCCGCGCAGGACATTCCCGGCGATCACGTTGCCCTGATCCGCAACAGTGCCACCAACGATGTTGCCGGAGGAAGCGAGAACGATGCCGTGCAGCGCGTTGCCCGCGGCGGCGGTGCCGGCCGAGTTCAATCCGATGTAGTTGCCGTGTACCCGATGACCGCCTGCGCCACCCAGAACGATCCCGTTGGCCGCAAAGCGGTTGACTACGAGCCCGCGCACCACCCCGGCGGTGCCCGATAGAAGCAGCCCGCTCACGGCGCCCGCGTTGCTGCCGTCGAACTCGATCACCGGCGCCGAGGTCCAGCCGGGTTGCGACCAGCCGTCGATGGTTGCCTGCGCAGCGGTGAGCGCCGGCAAACCCGACATCGGACTGAGGGTGCAGACAACCCCGCAGCCGACAATGTTGAAGTTGATCGAGTATGGCCCGCCACTGCTGTTGTTGACCGCCATGATCGCCTCGCGCAGCGACACCACGCCGTCGGCGCCCGGGCTGCTGGTCAGCGCCGCGATCGACGAAGTATCGCCGTCGGCGGCATCGCTGGTGGTGGTGACCGTCACTCCGATCGCCGTTGTCACGGCTACCGATGACACCGCGACGCCACCGACATTGCTGACCACCACACTGAAGCGCGCGCCGTTATCGCCCGCCCCGAATGAAGCGATGGTGTACGACGCGCTGTTGGCGCCGGCGATCGCGGCGCCGTTGCGCAGCCATTGATAGGCGAGCGGACCGGTGCCGGTCGCAGTGACCTGAAGCACCACCGCGGCGCCGAATGCTGCCGCGACGCTCTGCGGTTGCATCGTGATCGTCGGCGCCATCGGCGGCAGCGCCACAGTCAGCAGCGCGGCGGGACTGGTGATGCTGCCGGCAGCATTGCTGACCGTCGCGCTGAACTGCGCGCCGTCATCGCCTTGAGCCACGGAATTCAAAACGTACAGCGCACCGGTCGCAGCGGCGATCGGGCTGCCGTTGCGCCGCCATTGGTAGCTCAGCGGCGCGCTGCCGTTCGCTTCTACATAGAAGGCGGCGCTGCTGCCCGCACTGACTGTCGTCGATGCCGGAGCCAGCGCGAATGTCGGCGCGACCGGCGCCGTCGTCACCGTCAGCGACGCGCCGAAGCTCAGTGCGCTGCCGGCCGGGTTCCTGGCCTGGAGCGAAAACAGAGCGCCGTCATCGGCCAGAGTCGCGCCTGTCACCGTGTAGCTCAACGCGGTCGCACCCGGGACAGGCGCGTCGCCCCGGAACCACTGGTACTGCAGCGGCGCCGTACCGTCGGTCTGCGCCATGAACGTGATGCTCGCGCCCGGATTCACGCTGGCCGACTGCGGTTGCTGGGTGATCGTCGGCGCAACCGGGGCCGCCAGCACGCTCAGCAGCGCGGCGGCGCTCTCGGCGGCGCCGGCGTCGTTGCTGACGCGCACCGAGATCAGCCTTCCATGGTCGGCCAACTGCACGTTGTCGAGCGATAATAGCGGCGCGGTGGCGCCGTCCATCGTGGCGCCATCGCGCTTCCACTGGTAGCTGTACGGGCCCGTGCCGGTTACGGTCACTGCAAACAGCGCGCTTGCACCCGCCACCGCCTGGACAGCACTCGGGCCGGCGGCGATGACCGGCGGCAACTGGGTGGCGCTGACTCTCAACCTTGCCGTGATACTGGTCAGGCTGCCGACCGCGTTGCTGACGGTGACGCTGAATTGCGCCCCGTCATCGGCCAGCGCCGCAGGCAACGTGTATATCGATTGATTCGCGCCTGCCACAATGACCCCGTCGCGTCGCCACTGATAGTCGAGCGGAGCAGTGCCGGTGGCGGTGACGGCGAAGACGGCGGGTTGCCCGCTGACGACCCACTGATCTATCGGCGGCATTGTCAGCAGGGGCGCAACCGGTGCAGCCGATACGATCAGAATGGCATCGGCGCTCAGCGCTGCGCCGATCGCGTTCGCGACCCGCGCGCGAAAACGGCTGCCGTCATCGGCCACGCCGACGGCCGGAAGATGCAAGTCAGCGGCGGTAGCGCCGGCGATGTCCACACCATCGCGCAGCCACTGGTAGCTGAGCTGACCACTGCCGACCGCACGCACGGAGAAGTCGGCGGCCGCGCCTGCAGTCACGGCCACCGTCGTTGGCGCCTCGACGATCACCGGGGGCGTGGGTTCCGGGGCAGAGTCGCGGGTGCATGCAGACAGCAGCAGCAACGAGCCAAGACAGAGCCCTGGCGCGCGGAGCGCCCGTCGAGCCGCTCGGTCCTCTGCTCCTGAAATCGGGCGGATCGCGCGCGCGTTATCGCGTGTGTGCGGTGCATCAAGGAGATGCATAGGCGCTCAACCCTCGCGTGGTTCTGGCGATATCGACATTTCATCGGCTGCAAGCGACCTTACTTAAGGGGGTTCTCCGCATTCGCGGCAGCCGGAATGCGGCTCGCGGCGCACCGGGAGATGTGGGGCTTCGTGCTCGGCGGCATGACGCCGATGCAAGCGTTGCAGACCGCGACGATCAAACCGGCGTCCTATCTGGGGCTGGCGCGCGACATCCGCTCGATCGAGAACGGCAGACTGGCCGACCTGCCGAGGCTGCAGGCCTCCTCAGAGGAAGCCCAGGTTCCAGGACGACGTGTTGTAACTGCCTATGTTCGGCAGCACCGTCGGCATGTCACCGCCGGCGACACCGAACCAGGATGCAAGGGTGGCAGCGTATTGGTCGACCGAGACGCCGGGAAGCAACCGGCCCTGGCCCACATCGTCGGGGCCGCTGTCGTCGATGACCGGCGGCGCTCCATAAAACCTTCGGCCACGCACTGCACCACCCAGTGCGAAATGGTGACCGCCCCAGCCGTGATCGGTGCCGCTGCCGTTCGCGGTTTGCGAGCGACCGAAATCGGAGGCGGTGAAGGTCGTGACCTTGTGAGCCGCGCCAAGCTCGACAGTGGCATCGTAGAACGCTTTCAGCGCGGCCGCGACTTCCGCCATCAGCGGCGGATGATCTTCCAGCAGGCGAGCGTGGAAGTCGAAGCCGCCCACCGAGACGAAGAACACCTGCCGCCGCGCACCCAACTCGCTGCTTGCCGAGATCAAGCGAGCGACCATCTTGAGCTGACTGGCGAGAAAGTTCCCCGCCGGAAAGACCGTGGCCAGCGGTGGCACCGCAGCCAATGCACTGCTCACCTGCGCATAAGTATCCAGTGAGCGCTTGACAATGCGGCTGTGTTCGTTCTCGAGCAGGTGGGTGCGCGGCGCGGTGATCAGGCCACGCAACGCCTCCCTCGCCGCCGTCGATCCGAACAAGCTGCCTTGATTGAGGGGAATCGGGCCCGAGGGGCTGATTGCATACTGGACCGCGCTGCGGCCCGCCAGAAAGACAGCGTTGCCCGCCGCGTTGATGCACGTGAGCGTCGCCGAACCGTTGCCGCTCGCGAACAGATCGCCGATGCGTCCACCCCAACCGGACATCGCACCTTCGGGCGTCGATGCTTGCCAGAAAGATTGCTGATCGTTGTGCGAGAACAGCTTCGGCGGCAGCGCGACGCTGTTGGCATCGTATTGCGCCTTGGTCGTCGGCTCCATCAGCGTGCCGACGTTGAGCACGACGGCGAGTCTATCCGCGTTGAACAAAGGAACGAGCGGCGCAAGATTCGGCGCCAGCGCGTATTGCAGGCCGCCGGGCAGCGCAGCTGCCGGATTCAGCAACGTGGCTGTGAGCTCGTCGCGCGAATGAACGATGCCGGAGCGGAAGCTGGCATGCGCACTGTAGCTCGCCTGGTCGTAGGGTGTAACGGTGTTGGCGTGATCGTTGCCGCCGTTCAGGAAGACACAGACCAGAGCCTTGTAGTCGGAATTCACCGCCGCGGCTGCCTCCCCCAAGGCGGCGAGGTTGACGAGGAACGGCGTCGCCGCTCCAGCGATGCCGAGGGCGGCTGAATGCTTCAGAAATGCGCGTCGCGATCCATCGGTGGGCATGGGCCTGTTCCTCATTTCAGCGTGATGTACTCAGGCGATGCCATGACCAGCATGATCGCCGTGTGGACACGATTCAGCGGCCCGCGCGCGGCGCTCGTCGAAATGCTTTCGACGGCCGTGCGGATTGTCGCGAGCGTGGCAGCGCTGAGCTGCCCGGCGGCGAGCAGCAGGTTGACCTCCTCGACCAGCGCCTGCGCATCGCCGGCCAAGGTCAGGATCTCGGCATAGTTGGGCTTGAAATCCGTGAAGGGAACGCCCTCCTCGATCAGCGTCTCCAGGTAATTGAGATAGCCGACGACGCTGATCTCGTTCGTGATCTGGAACTCGGGCGCGACCAGGCTCTGCTGCGCGATGGCCGTATTCGGCGGCCTGTAGCCAGGACGGAAAAAGTTGAAGACGCTCGGGCTGTGTCCGGCACACTGTCCCAAGGCCGCTGGATCACCGGTGTTGCCGATCTCCCAGCGATCCGACGGCGAGGTTGCGCCGAACGCGCGCGCCCAGCCTGTCAACCGCATGATGGGCTCGCGCAGCTTGCCGAAACTGTTGGTGGCAGCCCCATTGCGGGCCTCGGCATCGAGCAGGATCGCGCGCACCACGGCGCGCAGATCGCCGCGCACGCCGGATCCGTTGTTGGCGAACGCCGCTGCGACGCGTCCCACATAAGCGGGCGAGGGGTTGCTCGTCACCAGGCGCTGAATCAGCTGCTCGGAAACGAACGGCGGAACGTTGGGGTGCGCGAAGAGCGCGTCGAGAGCGATGCGCAGGCTGGCGAAGCCGTCGGTCCCGGCGGGAATGGTTGTGCCGAGAAACGTCTTGACGCCCATCTCGTGCCATTGCGGCTCTTGAATGAGCGGGCGGCGCAGTCGCGCTGGCGTGGTGTCGTAGTTCGACTGATAGGTGAACGGGTCCCAGGTGAAGCCGGTGAACACCCGCGCCAGGCCGGAGACGTCCGCTTGTGCATAGGTCTCGACTGGTTTGCCGCCCGACATCTTGAGCGTGCCGTCGGGATTGAGCTGGTACAGGCCGATCGTGAACAGCTGCATCAGCTCCCGCGCGTAGTTCTCGTCGGGCTGCGCGCCGGTCTGCGGATTCGCCTTCTGATTGTTTTCAAAGGTGAGATACCAGGACATCGTCGTGCTGGTCGAGACTTTCTCGAGCAGCGTGCGGTAGTTGCCGAAGGAGTTGTCCATCAGCACGTCCAGGTAGCCGGCGATGGCGTAGTCGCTCCAGTTGCCGTCGAGTCCGCTGACCCCGACCACGAGCATTTCGAGCAGGGCCATGCCGACGCGCTGACGCAGTTGATCCTGTCCGGTGATGAGCTGGCGCCAGACGCTGTTGTCGAAGCCTTCCGGCACGTTCGGCGAGGCATAGCCTACGGCCGCCATCCAGTCCCAATGCGAAGTCGCGCGCGGAACGCTGAACTGCTCGGTCAGCCATCCGTCGTAGCCGAGCGATTGAACACGCGCGATATCGGCCCTGCTCGATCCCATCGTTGCCTGCGCGAGGAAGCGGGCGGCCTGAGCGCGCGTTGGTGGCGTGCCGGGCGGTGGTGGCGGCGGCGGCTGCGGCGGCGAAGGCTGCGGAGGCTGCGGCGGCGGCAGAGGCTGTGGTGGGGGTGATGATGACGGCGGTGCCGGCGCCGGTGACTCGGTGCCTCCTCCGCACGCGCCGAGCAAAAGCGCCGCGATGGCAATGCCGACAGTGCCCGCAGTTCCAGGCCCTGTTGCAGCCGCCGTGGAGTCGATGCCGTCTGGTTCCAAGCGAGCCGATTGCGGATCCTCGCGCGCGTCACGATCAGTTTGCGAGTGCACTGGGCTACCCGAGTGATTGGCTTCTTCCATTGGCGCACTTCTCACTTGTCGTTCTCAGTGGCGGGGCCGATCCTAAACTCGTTTCCAGCTGCGCTGCCAGTGTCTGCATCGCGCGACGTGCGCTGGCGGCGACAAGGCCCACCCGGCCGAGCGAGTTGCTCACGATGATTGCGAAAGCGATCCGAAGCCACGAGGCGGGCCCTTCATGAGCGAGGCAGCCACTCGAAACTCTTACGCGCGACGGCGCGTTATTGGCGGGGCCGCTACTGATCGTGATCGTGATCGTGCGCCCGAAGTCGCCGTCAAATGCCATGCGCATCGCGCAGATCGCGCCGTTGTATGAAGCCGTACCGCCGAAGCTGTACGGCGGCAGCGAAAGGGTCGTCGCGAACCTGCGATGCGCTGGTGCAGCCGGGTCACACCGTCACGTTGTTCGCGAGCGCCGGTGCGCGCACCAAGGCCAGCTTGGTCCTCATACGCGAGCAACTGATCCGCCTCGACCCGGTGCCGCTCGAGTCGGACATCGCGGTACATCTGAAGACTGCCGCGCCCTCACGATAGGAAGCGTATCCGGTGATCTGCTCGGTACTTACCACCGCGCCGGCGAATCCGTCGTGCTCGGTGGCTCTGAAGTACCCCAGACTCAGCGTGTCAGCAGTGGAGCGCGCAAAGATGTAGCCCTGCGCGACTCAATCGGCGACGAACGCGATGTCGCGGAAGTAGTTCGGCTTGTCCGGACTCGCCTGGGTCGGAAACGCGCCGGCAGGCCCAAACAGTGAGGGCGCGGGATCATCGAGGCTGGACAACGCGCCGCGCACGATCGGGAACCCCAAGCCTCCGTAGCCGCTGATTACAAAGTTCGAGTTCGCGTTGACCGTGACCACGTAAACCACCCCTGGCGTCAGCGCCAGGGGTGAAGCCAGGGCCGCGCTCTGCCAGCCTGCCGCCGTCTCACCGGCGAATGTAACGCTCGCGAGCAGCGTGCCGTTCGTGGTCCAGATGCGTCCGACGTGTCCGCCGACCGGCTCGTTAATCGGTTTCCAGTACCGCACGGCGACGACCTGCCCGGCACGGTCGGCGACGAACTTCATTCCCAGCTCGCAGGGCACGCAGTCGTTCAAAGTGAACCCGGGAATCGGAACTTGCTGGCCCAATACCGTGTGCTCGCACGGGGTGCTCGCGGGATCGACGCCGGGTCTTTCGTTCACGCGCAGCAGCGCCGGCGTGCTGCTCACGGTGCCCCCGGCATTGGACACCCGCACGGAAAATGACGCGCAGTGATCGGCAACGCCGACGAATGCGGGCAACTCCAGAACCGAGGTTGTGGCCCCGGGGATCGTTCCTCCGTCGCGCAGCCATTGATACTGCAGCGGCCCGCTGCCCGTGGCGTACACCGCAAACAGCGCGCTCTGCCCGCTGTTGAGGATGACGCCGCGTGGCGATTGCACGATGACCGGCGCCGAAGGGGGGTTCACGGCAAGCAGGGCCGCTGATGACACTGCCTGGCCCGCTGCATTGCTGGCCCGCAGCGTAAACAAGGCACCGTTGTCCGCCGCGCTGGTCGCGGTGAGCACCAGCACCGGACTCTGTGCTCCCGGGATGTCGACGCCGTTACGTCTCCACTGGTAGGAGATCGGATTCGTGCCGGCGACGACCGCATTGAACACGGCCGTATCGCCGTCGACCACGGTAGCGGGCATGGGCTGCTGCGTGAAGCTGGGAGCGATCGGCTGTGGGGTGACGCCCAGTCTCGCCGAGAAACTCGTGGCAACACCTGCGGGGTTGCTGACTCGGGCGGCGAACAATGCCCCATCATCGGCCACGTCCACGACAGCAATGGTGTATGTCAGCGAGGTCGCGCCGGTAACCGCCGCGCCGTCGCGATACCACTGGAAAGCCAGTGGCGCGGTGCCTGTGGCTTGCACTGAGAACGAAGCGCTGGCGCCCGGATTCACGGTCACCGACTGCGGGTTCGAGCTGATGCCCGGGCTGACGGGAACGCTCGTTACCGTGAGCGTCGCCTGCGGACTCTCCGTCGAACCCGCGGCATTGCTGACCAGCACCGAAAGCAAGGCCCCATCGTCGCTGGCCTGCACGCCCCCGACCGCCAGCATCGGCTGGGTCTCGCCCTGGATCGGCGTACCATTGCGCTTCCATTGGTAGGTGAGCGGCGCCGTGCCGGCCACGGAAACGTTGAAGAAGACGGTGCTCCCGGTGACGCCCTGGGCAGATCGGGGCGCCGCGGTGATGACCGGTGGCACGGCGACCTGGGTCACGTGCAGCGTCGCCGGCGCGCTCAGCGTGATACCGGCCGGATTCCCGACCGAGACCGTCAGGATGGCGCCGTCATCGGCAAGGCTCACGTTGTCGAGCCTCAGCACCCGGTCCGTCGCGTTTGGAATCGAAATCCCATTGCGTTGCCACTGGTACAGGATCGGAT
>Ga0187894_10005404_pt1 | contig 13063 bp, 10 predicted proteins | sample GBC1701081metaG_FD_136650 | JGI IMG/M metagenome (GOLD analysis project Ga0187894, IMG submission 136650) | White microbial mat communities from a lava cave in the Kipuka Kanohina Cave System on the Island of Hawaii, USA - GBC170108-1 metaG ... | reverse complement strand
GGTGACGCGCAACGCCGACATCGACTATGAGCAGGAAGAAGATGAAGTCGGCGATATGAGTTCGATGATTGAGGAGAGCGTGCGCGAACGCAAGTTTGGCTCGGTGGTGCGCCTGAGCGTGCCGGACAATATCAGCGACCGCACGCTGCAACAATTGATCCAGAAGCTGCGGGTTGACCCGCAGCGGGATGTGTATTTGATCGACGGGGCGCTGGGGGCCAGCAGCCTGTTTGAAATTTCGGGCATTGACCACCCCGAACTGAAATTCCCGCCCTTCATCCCGCGCCTGCCCGATATTTTCCTGGATAAAGACCTGTTCACCTCGATCCGGCACAGCGACATTTTGCTCCATCACCCGTTTGATTCGTTCAAGCCGGTGGAAGATTTTTTCTGGAATGCCGCGCGCGACGAGGATGTGCTGGCGATCAAGGCGACCCTGTACCGCGTCGGCAAAAATTCGCCGATTGTCGAGGCGTTGTTAGCGGCGCGCGACAACGACAAACAGGTCGCGGTGCTGGTCGAACTCAAGGCGCGCTTTGACGAGGAGAACAACCTGGAATGGGCGCGGGCGCTGGAGCATAAAGGCGTGCATGTCACCTACGGTGTGGAAGAACTGCCGGTCAAGACCCACGCGAAGGTGGCGCTGGTCGTGCGCCGTGAACCGAACGGCGTGCGGCGTTACGTCCACCTGGGGACGGGGAATTACAACGCCAGCACCGCGCGCCAGTACACCGACCTCGGCCTGCTGACCTGCAACCCGGAGATCGCCGACGATGTATCGCGTTTGTTCAACCGGCTGACGGGCTACGCGCCTTCGACGGCCTACAAACGGCTGCTGGTCGCGCCGGAATATTTACACACGAAAATCCTGGCGCTGATGGACAACGAGATCGAGGCGGCGCGCCAGGGCAAACCGGCGCGCATGGTACTGAAGATGAACCAGCTTGAAGAAGACGTGATGATCCAGAAGTTGTACCAGGCGTCGCAGGCGGGCGTGCAGATCGACCTGATTATTCGCGGGCTGTCCTGCCTGCGGCCCGGCGTCCCCGGCGTGAGCGATAACATCCGGGTGCGCGGGCATGTCGGGCGCTTTCTGGAACACAGCCGCATTTTCTACTTCCAGAACGCACCGCACGACCAGCGCATTTACCTGGGCAGCGCCGACCTGATGCGCCGCAACCTGTACAACCGGGTCGAGGTGGTGTTCCCGGTGCTGGACAAGACGCTCCAGGGGCGGATCATGCGCATCCTGGCGACCTGCCTGCTGGAAAACGAGTACGTTTGGGAGATGCTTACGGACGGCACCTACCGCCACATCATGCCAGGGGACGATGAGCAGCCGCTCGACAGCCAGCAGGCGTTCATGCAAGACAGCGCGGGGATTGAAGCAGTCCTGTAAGGGCGTGATATATCACGCCCTTACAAAGGCGAACACAAAAAAGATTCTAACCGGGGGTAACGGATTATGCCCTGGAATCCGGATCAGTATCATCAATTTCAGGCGGCACGCTGCGCGCCGTTTGAGAACATCGCCGCGCTGATTACCGTGCGTGAGGGACTATACGCCGTTGACCTGGGCTGCGGCACGGGCGAACTGACGCGCCAGTTGGCCGACCGCTTGCCCGGTTGTGCTATGCTGGGGATCGACAATTCGCCGGAGATGCTATCTCGCGCTGCCCCGCAGGCACGCGACGGGGTGCGTTTTGAATGGGGGGCGGTGGAAGATTTCGCCGCTGCGCCTGGTGAATGGGATTTGATCTTCTCCCATGCGATGCTGCACTGGATACCCGACCATCGCACCTTGATCCCGGCGCTGCTGGCAAAAGTGCGTCCCGGCGGGCAAATCGCCGTCCAGATGCCGTCCAACTTCAACCACATCGCCCAACGACTGGTGGTGGATATTGCGCTGGAAGAACCCTTCCGCACCGCGCTCGACGGCTTTGTGCGCTACTCGCCGGTGTTGACGATTGACGACTATGCGGAGATGTTGTTCGCGGCGGACTTCGAGCATATCACCGTCTTTGAGAAAATTTATCCACAAGTGCTGGAAGATTCTGATGGCGTGGTGGAGTTCACCAAAGGCACGGTGCTTGTCCCCTATTTAGAGCGATTGGGGGATCGCGCCGATGCGTTCATGCAGACCTACCGGGAACGCCTCGGCCAGCACATGCCCGGCAGCCCGCTATTTTACAGCTTTCGCCGCATCATTTTCGTGGCGACCAGAACGTCTTAACGCCCTGCCAGGAACGAAATGCTTGTCAAACCACCTATCTTGCCTGATAATGAGGGGTAAGTAATGGATAGGAAGTTTCCCATGCGTAAGGTATTCATCAGTTACGCCCAACAAGATAGTTCAGTTGCCCGGCGGGTCAGCGAGCAACTCAGCAAAGCCGATGTTCAGAACTGGTTGTATGAGCGTGATATACAACCCGGAGATGATTGGAAGGAGCAGACGGCGCGCGCCCTGCGCGACAGCACTCACGGGCTGTTCCTACTTTCGCCATCGTCGTTGAAGTCACCGGCGGTAAGCGCCGAATGGCAGTATTTTTTGATCCAAAACAAGCCGCTGCTGATCGCCCATGTCCTGGATGTGCATCCCGAAGAAATTCCCTGGCGGTTGGCGCGTATCCAGCAGATTGACCTGGTGCATAATTTTAACAAGGGAATGCGGACGCTGATTGATGCGCTGCGATCAGAAGACACGCTTGTTCAACAACGAAATGTGCCGGACAGCGCCCGCGTGGGACATTCGCGCGCCTCTGTTACCCTGGAATTGAACCTGAAAGAACTCGACACCCAACAATTGGTTGATCTGATCACCGAATTGACGGACAAGGGCATTGAAGACATCCGGGTGGTACAAGTTGCGGAAGGATAGCACCGCAATCACCCTGCGCGTGCCGAAAGATAAAGAAGCCGATTTTTATCACCTGATCCAAAGCTACCCGGACATCGTTCCCGCTTTTCAAATAGCCTATGCCTATCCCAACAAACAGATTTTTGTCAGCTACCGCCGCGACGACAGCGAGGATGTTTGCGGGCGCATCTACGACCGCTTGAACAACGCCTTTAGCAATGTCTTTAAAGATACAGAAGCCATCCGGCCCGGTGTTGATTTCCGCTTTGAACTCGAACGCGCGGTGGCAGCCTGTGATGTGATGCTGGTCATCATCGGTCAACATTGGGATAATGCGAAGCAACGAAAACGATTGAGCAATCCCAACGACTTTGTTCGCATTGAGATCGAGGCCGCTCTCAAGCGAGATATTCCGGTCATCCCGGTTTTTGTCCACCGCCGTGTAAAAATGCCCAACCGCGATCAACTGCCCGCCAGCCTGCATCCCTTGACCTACCGCAATGCCCGCCAAGCGCGTCCCGATCCTGATTTTCACCGCGATTTAGACGGTCTGATTCAAGATATTCAAGAAATTTTTGATTTGACTCCCTGATACTTGAATCCGGGCGGATAAACCTATCCGCCCCTACTTGCTATCAACGGCTCAATTGCACACGATGCTGTAGGTCGCCAGATCGTAATAGCAGCTTTTCTGGCCGCCGCCCACGCCCGGATCACGCGGGAGGGTCAGCCGGCGCGTGACGCAGGCCACCTCGCCGTTATACAACGCCTGGACGCTCCACGTCAGCAATTCGACATTCAACACCGTCGTCAGATCGTAGAAGGCGTTGGTCGTGGGCGTATCCACCGTGGTGACTTCATCAATTACCAGGCGATAGCTAGTTGCGCCCGGCGCGGGGTCCCAGTAGAAGGTGGTCGGCTGCCGCCCCCAGGCATCCAAGGGCGAGGTCAGGCGCAGCGAACGGCAGGTCACATGGGCTGCCGCAGCAGCCGATACCACGCCACCCCCACCGCCGACGGCTGCTGCGAGTTGATTGATCTCGCTGACAGTCGGCAGTTTGACCGGATAATTCATCACAGTGGCCGGTATCAACTCGACCACATTAATCGCATCTAGCTCAGCCTGATTCATCGGGTGAAGGTCAATGAGCGCCCCGTCCTGGCTGTGACCATCGGCACTCAACGGGACACGCACGGTAAAGCCGGGCGGCAGCGGCGCGCCAGCCACATGGATGCTGCCATGAACGGCGAACACTTGCAGGGTTTGGGGATCGGCCAGGCGCAGCACCAGCGTTGAGGCCATGCTGATGTCCACCCCATTGACGGTCAGGTCAACCGTCACCTCCTCCGGCCCCTGGATGACGACCAGCGGCGGCGCTTTCTGGCAGTTGACCTTGCTCAGGGTAGAGGTCAGGTAAAAAGATTGCATCGCCGTCCGGCTGGCGTGCGTCAACACCGGCAGTTGAGCCACACCCTCGGACGGCGCATTCACCACACCTGTGTTCACCCACCCAACCGTCGTGCCAGATACAACCCGCAGCCATTCGCCATCGGCGCTGACGGCATCAGCCGGCAGTTCCGTACCAGCGGGCGCGCTTAGATACACACTGGCATTTTTAGACGGGCCGCTGCGAATGTTAACAGCCGAAGCAGCAGTGACCGGAACGGGCTGGGGCGGCGGGGCGAACATGTCTTCGGTCGAGACCGCGTTTTCCACGCCAACATCGCCGAACAGCACGAACACAACCCCTTGACCGGGCAGCGTATCCGGCACATTGGCTTGTAAACGCAGCAGCGACACTCCCCAGATGTCCGAGGTTTCGTCGAGCGGGGCAGTGTGGATGGATTGCAGCACGCTCACGTTAGCGATATCACCGGGTTCGGTAAATTGATCAGCGGCCTGCTGGTCAACGAAAGTGGCTTCGACGTTGGTGTTGCCGTAGCAAGCACTGTTGCGCGATAGATGGTTGCACAAATCGCCCACTTGCAGCAGGGCTTGCTGCACCTGAGGCAGACAGGCTTCTGGCGACTCCTGGGATTGGGCCGGTCGCGGTGCGGATGCCAGCGTGAGGCACAACAGAACGATACTGATCGTTAAGGGCTGCACAAGACGAATGCGCATGAGCAAAACCTTTCTCAACAATAGGCAGTATGAATTGATTTATGGGCAGTATACTGTAGTTATGGACAGGAAGTCACCCTCCCTAAGGAGGGAGTTTTCCTCATGCGGAAATCAGGAGCGCCCCAAAGTCGCCTCATTCTAGGGTATATTCTTGGGCCGTGAGGGGGTTCCGATAACGGACGAAACCGACCTGAAACGAAGAAGGTGATCTAGGTTTGTGGAATCGTTACCGTACTCACCTGACCGCCAATGCAGGAGCAGACATGGCAAAGGCTACCATCATGAGGGTTCAGATGGCTTCCGTGAGCCGCGTTTGACCGCTTGGGCAGCGGCTTTGTCGCCCGCGCTGGCTTTTGGCTTGCGAGTGGCTGTGCGCTTCTTGGGCGCGACCTTTTGCGCCTTGATGGGTTCACCACCGGCTTTCGGGGTTTCCGGCGCTTGAATGGCCTGGGGGACAATCGCGGCAGGCGGCTTGACCATCACCTGTGCCGGCGGGTGAACCATCAGGCTTTTTGCGTCCTCGTCGCTGCCGGGTGAAGCGGGCTGCTTTTTGAGGATGACGATGCCCAACGGCGGGATGGTCAGGCTGATGCTGTGCGGCCAGGCGTGCCAGGCGATGGACTCGGCCTGCACGCCGCCGTTGTTGCCGACGTTACTGCCGCCATAATGGTTGCTGTCGCTGTTGAGCAGTTCACCATACGCGCCCATCTCCGGCACGCCGATGCGGTAGGCCTGGCGCGGGACGGGCGTGAAGTTGCAGGCGACCAACAGGAAATCCGCCGGGTCGTCAGCGAAACGGACATAGGTGAACACACTTTGCTCGGCGTCGTTGGCCTCGATCCAGCGAAAGCCGGTCGGGTCGAAGTCGTGCTGCCACAAGGCGGGTTGTTCTTGGTAGAGGCGGTTGAGATCGCGCATCCACGCCTGTACACCCCGATGCGTCTCAAACTGGAGCAGATACCAGTCCAGGCCGCGCGTCTCGCTCCACTCCGACCACTGGCCGAACTCCGCCCCCATAAAGTTGAGCTTCTTGCCGGGGTGGGTGTACTGGTAGCCGAACAGCAGCCGCAGGGTGGCGAACTTCTGCCACCAATCGCCCACTGCTTTGGTCATCAGCGAACCTTTGAGGTGGACAACCTCGTCGTGCGACATCGAGAGGATGAAATTTTCGCTGAAGGCGTAAAAGAGCGAGAAGGTGATGCGGTTGTGCTGGTAGCGGCGGTAAACCGGGTCGGTCTTGACGTAATCGAGCGTGTCGTGCATCCAGCCCATGTTCCATTTGAAGGTGAAGCCCAGGCCGCCAACATAGGTTGGGCGCGAGACCATCGGCCAGGCGGTGGATTCCTCGGCGACGGTGAACGCCCCCGGACATTCGCTGTAGATAGTCTGGTTAAATTCTTTGAGGAAGGCGATGGCCTCCAGATATTCGCGCCCGCCGTATTGGTTGGGTATCCATTCGCCCGCTTTGCGCGAAAAATCGAGGTAAATCATGGACGACACCGCATCCACGCGCAGGCCGTCGATATGATATTCCTTGACCCAGAACAGCGCGTTGGAGAGCAGGAAGTTACGCACCTCGTTGCGCCCATAATTGAAGATATACGTCCCCCAATCGGGGTGTTCGCGCTGGCGCGGGTCGGCGTGCGAATACAGGTGCGTGCCGTCGAAATAACTCAGGCTGTGGCCGTCCTTCGGAAAGTGCGCCGGAACCCAATCGAGGATCACGCCGATTCCGTTCTGGTGGCAATGATCGACAAAGTACATAAAATCGGTCGGCGATCCATAGCGGCTGGTGGGCGCGAAATAGCCAGTAGTCTGGTAGCCCCACGAGGCGTCGAGCGGATGCTCGGCGACCGGCATCAGTTCGAGGTGGGTGTAGCCCATGTCTTGGGCGTAATTGACCAGTTGATGCGCCAGTTCGCGGTAGGTTAGCCAGTTGTCAGCGGCGTCGCGCTTCCACGAACCGAGATGAACTTCGTAGGTGGACATGGGCGCGGTGAGCGGTTTGCTGTTTACGCGGGCTTGCATCCAAGCGGCGTCGTTCCAGGTATACGTCAGGTCGGCGATGACGGAGGCGTTGTTCGGGCGCAGTTCGGCGAAGAAACCGTAGGGGTCGGATTTTTTGGCCCAATAATCGCCAAAAATCGAGCGCAGGTCGTAGCGGTAGACCTCACCCGCCACCACGCCGGGGATGAACAACTCCCATACACCACTGGGCGCGTGTTTGCGCATCGGATGGACGCGCTCGTCCCAACGGTTGAAGTCGCCGATCACGCTGACGCGCAGAGCGTTGGGCGCCCAAACGGCGAAATGCACACCCTTCACTCCGTTTATGTCGACCAGGTGCGCACCGAATTTTTCGTAGCTGTAGAGCAAGCGACCTTCGCCGAACAGATGCAGGTCATAGTCGGTCAGGAGGGGCGCGAAGGCATAGGGGTCGGCTAGCGTTTCGCGCGCGCCGTCGTGGGTGATCACCTCGTAATGATAGCGCAGCGGCAGGTCGCCGGGAATCGTGACCTCGAAAAAGCCCTGGTCGCGCAGTTTGGTCATGGGGTGACGGGTGCCGGTTTCATCGACCACGACGGCCACATCTTTCGCGGTCGGGCGGAAGGCGCGTATCGAGAGTTTGCCCTCGCCCGCCGGGTGCGGCCCCAGCAGGTCGAAGGGCGCGCCGTGATGCCCGTGCATCAAGGAATTGATCGCGTCGGGGTGCAGATTAGCCATCATGCTTGGCAGCGCTCCGTTCGACTCTGGCGGGTGGATGCAACGCGATTGTGACGCTCCCCAGACCTAAAGGTCAGGGCTTCTGATGCACGCTTGCTCATGCTACGTTACGCATCAAGGGCGCGTCCCGCCCAATGCTTATTGAACAGTATCGGTAGGCGGCTTTTAAGCACAAGCTCTACCACTGTTTTGCAAACTCGGATGGCGTTTCAAATCTTACGGAGGGGACTTCCCCCTCCAGCCGCCCAATTTGAAGTTGTTAAGTTGCGTCGGGTCTGAACCCATGCAACCATTATAGCCCAAAGGAGCTAACATGCACCTACGAGAAATACAAGCGAAACGTGCGTGACCTGTCCGTAAACGGTCAGGTCGGTCACATCCACGCGCTCAAGCGCGAGGTTTTCCCGCGCCGGTAAGCTATAAATTATAGGTCATGCGGCTTGAAGTCGCTCGCCGGACTCAAACGGTTGGTGAGCGACTTTCACGCTGCACGGCAGCCGGATGGCTTTAGCCGCTGGTGGCGCACCGGCGAGCAATCGGGTTTATGGATAGGTTCTAGGCCCTGCCAGGAGTCTACATTGCCGCCGTGCCTATTCGATGGCATAATGGCAGTAAAGTTGACCAGGCACTAGAAATCCAGAGAAATTCATGTTAAATGCGAATAATGCTTCCCTAAATATATTTGTGACGGCGGCGACCAGCCCGCTGGGGAACGAGACGGTGCGCCAACTGGTCGCGCGCGGCCACCACGTCACCGGCTTGACGGATGGCTCGGAAGGGGCGACACTGCTGCGCCAGGGCGGGGCGCTGCCGGCCTATTCCGACCCATTTCGCGCGGGCGAACTGCGCAGCATCATTAAGATGGCGAATACGGATGTGGTCGTCCACCTGCTCAACCAGGAAGGCAATTGCTTTCCGCATAAGGGGCTGGACGCGGCGGCGCAGGCGCGGATTGTCACCGACTCGACGGCGGCGCTGGCCGAGGCGGTACGGGACACAGCGGTGAAGTTCATCGTCTACGTGAGCGACGCCTCGGTGTATGGCGACAGGCATGGCGAATGGGTAGACGAAGATGCCCCGGCCAGTGGCGTGGCGCGCCAGGCAGAAGAGAAAATTTTGAGCGGCAGCGTCCCGTCCTGTGTGCTGCGGGCGGGGACAGTGTATGGCGCGCGCGACCCCGGTATGCAGATGTTGGGCGAGGCTGCCCAGCGTGGACGTTCGGTCTATTTGGGCGACGCGCACGCCTACCGCAGTTGGGTTTACGAGGCCGACCTGGCAACCGCCATCGTCCGCGCCGCCGAGACGCAGCCCGCCGGGCAGGTGTTCAACATCGCCGACGACACGCCCACCCACGCCCGTGATTTCGTGGCTTACGTGGCGACCAACCTGGGGATGCCCGCGCCCGCACCGTTGACCGCTCCGGCCTTCGCGCTGCCCCTGCTGACCAGCCAGGCGCAGCGGGACGCTCTCAACACCTCCGTCCGCCTGAAGACTGACAAGGCCAAACAGGCGCTCGGCTGGATGCCGCGTTACCCTAGTTTCCGCCCTGGCATCGATCAAGCGTTGATGGTGTGGCGGGCGGAGCCACTGGTACGCGAGAAGTAATCCGTTTTCAGTTACCTGTTTTTCCTGGCAACCGGAAACGGGTAACTTCTAAGACCAGAATGTCGCACCCTATCCACGAAGAGAAACTAACCCGTGCAATGATGCTGAAAGCCATATTATTTGACCTGGACGATACCCTGCTGGATTGGCACGGGTTCGTCGAAGAGTGGCCGACGTTCGAACGGGCGTATTTGCGCCGTGTGTATGATTTTGTCGAACGGGAACATGGCACGCTGCCAGATTTTGAAGCGTTTGTCAAACAATTCCGTGACCGAACGCGCGCTGCCTGGGACGCTGGACGCGGCAGCCTGCTCGCGCCCAACCTGGGCCATATCCTGCTGGAGTCGGCGGAGGCTGCGGGCGCGCCTTTAGGCAAACTGACGGTGGATGCACTGTTGAGCGCGTATGAGTGGACAGCCGTGCCGGGGACGGTCATTTTCCCTGACGTGGCCGACGCGCTGGTGCTGCTGCGGGAAAACGGCATCAAGATCGCCATCGTGACCAACGCCTACCAACCGATGTGGCTGCGCGACCTGGAGATCGAGGCACACGGGCTGCTGCAACACTTCCCCGACTGCCGGATTTCGGCGGCGGACGTGGGTTATCTCAAGCCGCACCCGGCCATCTTCCAGGCGGCGTTCGACTGCTTGGGCGTGACCGCCCAGGAAGCGGTGTTCGTGGGCGATAACCCGATTGCCGACATCGCCGGGGCGCAGGGGGCGGGGATGCGGGCGGTGCTGCGCGTCACCTCGCCGACGCCGCCCATGTTGAGCGGGTTGATCGTGCCAGACGCGGCGGTGAACTCGCTGGCGGAGCTGCCGCCGATTCTCGATGAATGGTTCCCGGGCTGGCGGATGTAACCGATGCTGCTGCCATTTGCAGACCGCAATTTAATCCTGACCGGCTACACCGGCCCGAACCAACCGATCATCGGGCAGCAGGCCGCCGAACGCCTGAAAATGCGCTATGTCAATGTGGAAATGCAGATCGAGACGCGCGAGGGTCTGTCGCCGGAGGCGCTGCGGGTGCGCTACGGCGAGGCACGGCTGAAAACCGTCGAATCCGAGGTGATGCAGGATGTGCTGCTCAACCGGGGGGTGGTGATCCGGGTGAGCGGGCAAACGCTGCTGCGGCTGGATTATGCGCGGCGGCTGAGCGCGACTGGGCCGATTGCCTGCCTGGTCGTGACGCTGGACGCGGTGCTGCAACGGCTGCACCTGTCGCTGGGGCGGAATTACCACAACCCGGACGAACGGGCGCTGGCGATCGGCTACCTGAAACGAGAGTGGGCGGTGCGCAAGCTGGACAGCGTGCGCGAACTCGACGTGACGTACCTGTCGGAAAGCGAAACGGTGGATGCGTTGATCGCGCTGTGGCAGCAGATGATCCTGGAAAGCAATACCTGACCCCACTCGCATTTGCGTCCCCATCGCAATCGGGAGGGGCAAAAAGTCCTAACGGTGCAAGCGTGAAAACGGCGGTAAAATGGCGGATAGTGGAATCGATTTCCAATGGCAAGGATGTGAGTTGTGGCAAAATTAGTCATCAGCCTGGCACAAATGAATATCGCCCTGGGCGACGAGAAGAAAAATGCTGCTACGATGGAGCGCCTGGCAGTCGAAGCGGCGCGGCGCGGGTCGCACATGGTCGTCTTCCCCGAATTGTGGTCAACCGGCTATGCCCTGGAACAGGCCAAAGAATTGTCGTCGGCGCTGAACAGCGGCATGTTCTCGCAAATCGGCGGGGTGGCGGCGCAGAATAAGATCAGCGTGGTTGGCTCGGTGCTGGAAAAGCGCGGCCAGGAAGTCTCGAACAGCGCGGCCTTCTTCGCGCCGAATGGCCGGATGCTGGGCGTATACCGCAAGATTCACCTGTTCCGGCTGATGCAAGAAGACCAGTGGTTGCAGGCCGGGTCGTCGGCGCTGGCGGTGGACTTGCCCTGGGGCCATACTGGGCTGGCGATTTGCTACGACCTGCGCTTCCCCGAATTGTTCCGCAAGTACGCAGTCGAGGGGGCGAAGATGGTGATTGTCCCAGCGGAGTGGCCGCTGGAACGCATCGAGCATTGGCGGGCGCTGCTGCAAGCGCGGGCGATTGAAAACCAATGTTACATCGTCGCCACCAACGCCGCCGGGCAGACCGGCGACACGGTGTTCGGCGGCCATTCGATGATTGTTGACCCCTGGGGCAAGATCATCATCGAGGGCGGCGAGTCTCCGCTGCTGCTGACGGCGGAGATCGAGATGGACGTGGTGGACGAAATCCGGCGGCGCATCCCGGTGTTTGAAGACCGGCGCGGCGATTTGTATTAGCAGTAGCAAGTGACAAGTAGGAGAAGCAAATTAAGTACCCGGTGGCCGGAACAAACCGGCGCTGGCTATGCCCAGTTGACTGATCCAGGTCGCAAGCTGTTCCACCGTGCAGGGCTGACCACTCTCCAGCCACCACAGGATCGCGCCGACTGCGGCACAGGAAATGTAATTCAGCTTGAGATCAATCGGTGGGCCGTTCGGGGCTGGTTCGCTGCCCATATTCGTGAGTAAGAAACGGTAGCGGTTCATGGCATTCTGGCGAAAGCGCTCGGTGAACACCGGATCACCCATCTGGCCGAGCATCACCCGATAAAAGTCGGCAAACATCTGGACGTGTTGAAGCAAGTTGATTAAACCCGTTGGCCCGCCTTCCCCCGTCTGTCCCAGCTTCTCTTCGACAAATCGCGCCGTGAACCTCTGCACGTAATCCATATACTTGTCGAGTAGGTCGTATTTTCCGCCGGGGTAATGGCGATAAAACGTCGAACGATTGACCATTGCCCGTTCGCAAATGTCGCTCACTGTGACGGTGTTATAACCCTTCTCAACCGTCAGTTCGATCAGCGCTTCCTGAAGCAGTTTGCGGGTGCGCCGGACTCGCAAATCGTCGTCTGCCGCCTGGTTTTGCGTCACTTTTTCACCCTCTGTCGCATAAGCATCAGAACCCGTTGCTTTGATGATTGACGGTCGAGTGTACCCAACAGTATGCTCGATATGCAACACGATGATGCTTATCGTGGAGCGAGTTGAAGTGGTGCAGTAAAGGAGTGCGGAATGTCTGTTACACCAATCCTTACCTCGATTGACCATCTGAAACACCAGTTTTCCGGCGACGTGTTCACCCCCGCTGATCCCGGCTACGACGGGGCGCGGCGGGCGTGGGACTTAAATTTTCAACATCGTCCAGCGCTGATCCTCGTACCTCGCAGCGCCGACGATGTGGCCGCAGCAGTGCGCTTTGCGCGGGAGGCCGGGCTGAACGTGGCGGTGCAGTCCACCGGGCATGGGATGTTATACCCCGCCGATGACAACCTGCTGATCCTCACCTCGCGGATGAACGCGGTTCAGGTGGACGTGCAAGCGCGGACAGCGCGAGCCGAGGCGGGCGCGCTGTGGAAGCAGGTGCTGGATCAATCCACGCCGCATAGTTTAGCGCCGCTGCTGGGTACAGCGCCCCATATCGGCGTGGCCGGCTACACGCTGGGACGCGGCATCGGCTGGCTGTCGCGCAAATATGGGTTCGCGGCGGACAGCCTGCGCTGGATTGACCTGGTGACGCCCGATGGTGTGCTGCGCCGCGCCAGTCCGACCGAGAACAGTGACCTGTTCTGGGGTTTGCGCGGCGGGGGTGGCAGCTTCGGCGTCGTCACGGCGCTGGAATTCGACCTGTATCCCGTCCCGACGATTTACGGCGGCGATCTGGCCTACCCCGGTGAAATGGCG
>Ga0187894_10005403_pt1 | contig 13066 bp, 14 predicted proteins | sample GBC1701081metaG_FD_136650 | JGI IMG/M metagenome (GOLD analysis project Ga0187894, IMG submission 136650) | White microbial mat communities from a lava cave in the Kipuka Kanohina Cave System on the Island of Hawaii, USA - GBC170108-1 metaG ... | reverse complement strand
TCAGTGTCCCGTGGTGGCCACGAATTTGCGGTCGGGCCTGAAATCCTGCAGGGACCTGGCAAGCCCGCCGTCGACCATTTCCTGCGCGACGTACTTGCCGACGATCGGCGCGAGCGTCACGCCGCTGTGCGTCACGGCGAGATAGACGTCGGGACGGGCGGGCGAGGCACCGAGGACCGGGTAGCCATCGAGCGGCATCGGACGCCAGCAGATCCGGACATCCTCGACTTCAAATTCATCGAGCACAGGCACGTAACGTTGCGCGGCGACGCGCATGCGTTCTGCATGTTCGAGCGCGATGTCCCGGGTCGGAAACCCGTCCGGGCGCCCTGCCAGGCGCGCAGCGTGCGCCTCGTTCTGTGGCGGCCCGTCGTCCTCACCGACCACCAGGCGCCCATCATCCCGCTGGTGCAGGTGCACGCCCGGCAGCCACAGGACGCGTTGGACCAGCCGCGGCATGGGCACGGTAACCGCCGTCACGCCCGGTGCATCGCGCTGCGGGAAGTCAAAGTCCGCGAAGCGTCGGGCCGCGTCGGCCGCGGCGCCGGTCGCGAGAACGAGGCGGTCCGCGGCGATGTCGCCACGGCTGGTCTGCACCGCGCTGAGGCGGCCGCGTGTAAGTGCGACACCGGTAAGTTCGCACGGATACGAAAGCTTTACGCCCAACGCTATCGCTGCATCGAGAAACAACCGCGTCGATGCGACCGGATCCGTCGCGCCGTCGTTCCCGGAAAGGACGACCTGGCGGAGGCCGCTGAAGTCCACGTTCGGCTCCAGGGCGGCAAGCTCCGTGCCGGCGACGAAGCGTGTCTTTTCGCCCCAGGCGGCCTGCTCCGCCACGCGTCCCGCCAGCGTCGCCTCGAACGCGGCATCGGCGTTGCCTTCCAGCGATCCGCCCCAGCGTACCGGCAATTTCAGCTCCCGTTGCAGGATCCGCCACCCGGCGACGCCTGCCTGGTTGAGCGAATGGTAGTCCTGCGGTTGCTTCGACCAGCTGGCATTGATCCAGGCAAAGGAACCGCGGCTCGCGTGCGTCGCAGGGCCGGTGCGGTCGATCACCGTGACGTCGGCGCCTGCGCGCGCCAGGTGCAAGGCGGCAGAGGCGCCGATGATGCCCGCACCGGCGACGACCACCCGCAACGGCGTCCCCGCGCGGGCGCGCGGCGCCAGCGCGGCCGCGACGCCGAGCTGCAGGAAGCGCCGCCGGTCAAGAACCGTCATAGGCCTGCCGCTCGAACCAGTTGTCGCGGTAGCAACGCCGCCCGCAGGCGAGCTGCCAGAGGCTGGACGCCACGTACGCGGGAATGAAGAGCGGCCCCCATTGCTCATGTTGGCGGACATGCACGTGCTCGTGTGCGCGGGACCTGTCGAGCGCCGCCGCGTCGATGCCGAGAATGACGTGGCCGAGCGTGATCGCGCGCCAGGGCAGCGCGATGCGCGTCGGGCCGAGCCAGGTGCCGACGAGCCCGCCGCCGACCTCCATGACGCCCGCGACGCGCCGCCCTTCTGCGCCGAGCAGCAACATCGCGGCGGCAATCGCGAGACCTATGAGGCTGTTCGGGCTCGCCCAGGCGTACGACATGAGGCTTCTCGCCATGCCTGCTACTCGCCCACCGGCTCACGCCGGAATCGAAGGTCCCAGACGCGGTCCTGCACGACGCTGAGCCCGGTCACGTGGCCACCCGCGTCGCGATGGAAGATGATCGTGCCGAGCCCGCTCTCGAAGGCATCCGCATAGAGCGGCGCGAGCCTGAAAACCGTAGCCGGACGCTGGGTCAGTTCGAGCGCGCCGTCTCGCACGCGTGCGTTGAACGTCGTTTCCGCCTCGCCACTCGAGTAGGTGCCGGCAAGAACCTCCAGCTCTGCGAGCGCCGGCATTGCGGCCGGCACCCGCTCGAAGATATCGGGCGGCCCGCTGCCCTCGTCCAAAAGCGCGCCGCCGTCCATGTCGAAATGCATGAAGCTGCCGTCGCCGTCTGTCACGCGCGTCGGGGACAGAGTCACGAGCGGCGCGCCGTCATCGAGGCGCAGGTGGTCGCCGTCGCGCTCGATCCGGACCACGCTGCCGCGGTCGACATTGCGATACAGGCCGGCGATGGCGTCGAGCTGCGGCCCGGACAGCACGACCGGCGTCGACGGCGGATCCCCGGCCGCAGCGCGTCGCCGAGGTAAAGATCCGCAACCGCGTGCAGCGTCTGCCGCGGCGTGCTGTCGCCGGCGTTGCAAAGCACGGCGACGGAGAGTCGCGGCCCGGGGAAGCGCGCCAGAAAGGTCCGGTAGCTCCCCGTCGAACCGCTGTGACGGAACTCTTCCAGGCCCTTGTAACGCGCGAGTCCGAGGCCGAGGGCATAGTCGGTCACCTCGCCACTCGCAAGACGGCCGGAAGCCTGCATCGTGCCGACGAAATCCGGGCCGCCGACCTTGTGGGTCGCGAAGTTCTCGTTCCAGCGCAGGAGGTCGCCCACCGTCGTCAGGAGGCCACCGTTGCCGTGGATGTTCTCGAACGGCATGTCGGATGCGTAGTGGTCGCCAATCTTCGCGTACGCGACTGCGCGGTCCCTGACGATGCGGGTGAAATCGTCGCGCCAGCCCGTACGCGTCATGGCGAGCGGCTCGAAGATGCGCTTGCGCGTGAAGTCGGCGAATGATTCACCCGCGACGCGCGAAACGAGGATCGCGGCCAGGTTGTAGCCGGAGTTGCTGTACGACCAGCGCGTGCCGGGCGCGAAGTTGAGGGCTTGCTGGCGCGCCAGGATGTCGAGCACGTGGTCGTGGGTGTGGACCCGGGTTCCGCGTGGCCAGCCACCGATCCACGCGACGTTGCCCCAGTCACGCAGCCCACTCGTGTGGTGCAGCATCTGCCGGATCGTGATCGGCGCGTCGATCTCGGGCAGCTCGGGAATGAATTTGCGCACCGGGTCGTCGAGCGAGAGCTTGCCGTCTTCGGCGAGCAGCAGCACGGCGGCCGCCGTGAACTGCTTCGAGATCGAACCCGCCTCGAAGATCGTGTCCGGGCGGTTCGTCACGCCATGCTCGAGGTCTGCCGTCCCGTAAGCCCGCTCGAGCAGGATGCGGCCGTTCTCCGACACGCCGATAGCGCAGCCGGGCGTCACATTCGTCCACGCCGCGAAGAGCGCGTCGACCTGCGGCATGGGGACGGCATCGGCCGCGCGTGCCGGCATCGCGGCAAGTCCCGCGAGGCAGGTGGCCATCGACGCAGCGATGAACCTAGGATTCAGGCGGGCGACCCTTGAGTTTCGCGCCGAACGTCGCGACGGCCACGCCAGGCAGCGACAGGATACCGAAGAGGGCTAGCCCCAGCGGGAACAGGTTGCCGAGCTCGCCATTGCGCAGCAGCATCGCGCAGCACTGGCCCAGGAAGAACGCCAGCGCCCATCGCCACGGCCGCACGGGAAACAGGTAGCCCAGGACGCCGCAGGCCGCAATCGAGAGCGGGTAGAAGAGCGTCCAGTACATGCCGCTGTCCCAGGCCTCCCGACGGCCGGAGACTTCGGCAGCCACGAACATGAGCAACATCCCGCCGACGACGGCGATCGCGTACGGCATCATCGTGCGGGTATCCTGCGCCGCCGGGCTAACGCCCGGCCGCAATGACGGCCCGCGCGCCGTGGTACCGGAGCTGGAGCGCCGGCAACCCAAACTTCGCGGTCTGGTCCACGACCTGCCCGATGATCGCGCGCGATTCGGCCTCGCTGCTGACGAGCCGCGGAATGCCGCTCGTCGTCAGCCGGTCGCCGTAACCGAGCTCCACGGGGTGCAGGATCACCTCGGCGAGCTCATTGCCTGAAAAGCGTGCCTCCGCGATCACGCTCTGGAACGTGAAGGCATTCGCGAAGTAACCCGCATTGAGCGGGACGGTGAGGTCGTACTCGGTCGCACGCTCGGGATGCTGCCACGTCCTGGCGAGCAGCTCGCGGTTCCGGGAGAACAGGTCGGCCGGCAGCAGTTCCTGCACGTCGCTCCAGAAGAAGTTGCCGAGCCCGTAGAAGATCGGCCGCTTGCCGCGGTTCGGTGAGTCGTAGATCTCGATCGGGCCCAGGTTGTGGTTGCCCGTGGTCACGAACATGTCCGCGCCAGAATCGATCGCGCCGCGAGCGAGCTCCTTGAGGAAGTTCGCGGCGCCGTACGGCACGCTGGAGTCGTCGCAGCCCAGCGAACACTCGTGCGCGTGGATTGCGGCTATCACGAAGTCGGCGTTGAGCTGGGCGGCGCGGATCGACGCGTATATCTCTGCGAGGTCGCCAGGGTCCATCGCATGTTCGTACGATTGGCGCGCGCCCTCGCGATACGACGTGCCGAAGAGACTGCCTGCGGCCGGCGCCCTGCCGCAGTGCCTTCCGGCGAGACTGCACTGCACCTCGGCGAGCGCCTCGATGGTCGACCGCGGCGCGACCAGGGTTGCGGTCACGAGCAGCGCACTGAGGCCGGGACGGCCCGGTGCCGTGGGCGCGGGCGGAAGCGACTCGCTCGTCGGCCGGAAAGTAGAGGCGAATGAAACGACCGCGATGCGGCCTTTCGGGCTTTCGAAGTAGGCCGGCGCGCGCGCCAACCCGTGCGTTTCGCCGGCACCCGCGTGCGGAATGCCGGCCTGGTCGAGCCAGTGCGCCGTTTCGCGCATGCCCTCGAGTCCCCAGTCCTGGCTGTGGTTGTTCGCACGCCCGACCAGGTCGAATCCCATCGCCTTGAGATCCTCCGCGACGGCAGGAACCGAGGCATTGGTCCAGTCGCCGTCCCAGGAGTACGGCGCGCCTTCGAAGGTCTTCGGGTCAAAGATCGTGGTCTCGAGATTGCCGAAGGTGGCGTCCGTGCCGCGCAGGATCTCGATGACGGCTGCAAAGGCCGGCATCTGCGACGCAGCCTGCGAGAGTGGCCGCGAGATGATGAGGTCGCCGACAGCGGCGGCCGTGAAGCCGTCCGGCACGCTCGCCTGCATCTCGGCCTCGATCGGCCGCTTCGGGTCGAGCTGTTTCTCGTCCTCCACGACCGGGTCGGCGGGCCCGAAGCGCTCGTCCTGGGCGATGGCGCCTGGCGGGCCGAGCATGAGAGCAAACGAGGCCAGCGATATCGCGCGTTTCATGACTCAGCCCCGCAGTTTTGCATCGTAAGGATACTTCGAGAGCACCACCGGCCCAGCGGCGGACACCCAGACTTCGTCCTCGAGCTTGACGCCATCCTTCGCGCCGACCTTGCCGGCGTAACACTCGACGGCGAGCACCATGTTCTCCCGGAACTCCCCTTCCGGCATCTCGGTATACGGATCGCCGGGTAGCGGGATGTTCGGCGATTCGTCGTCCACGCCGATGCCGTGCAGGATCACCCCGTAGGCCTGCTCGCGATACGCCGCCGGCAAGGTCGGGCAGAGCGCCACGAACTCCGAAAACGCGAGCCCTGGCCGGATGATCTCGCAGCAGCCGCGCACGAAATCGTACGCGACCTTGTAAGCTTCCTTCTGCGCCGCGCTCGCCTGCTCCCCGCACAGGAAAGTTCGCGAAAAATCGGCGACGTAGCCCTCGGGGCCGATCGTATCCGTATCGATCGCCACGAGATCGCCGGGCTCGACCCGCTTGTCGTCGGCCTCCTGCAGCCAGGGATTCGTCTTGTGGCCGGAGACGAGCAGGCGGGTGAAGCAATGCTCGCCGCCCTGCGCGAGGATGCGGTGCCAGAAGGTCGCGAGCAGTTCGTTTTCGGCGATGCCGGGGCGGAGCGCTTGCTCCACTTCCGCAAGCGCCGTCTCGACCACGGCGCAGGACCGGCGCATCAGCTCGACTTCATCCGGGAGCTTGATGATGCGCGCCATCGACATCGCGCGGTCGGCGTCCGTGAGCTCGAGCCCGAGGGCCTGGAGAGACACATAACCGTTGTAGTCGAGGACATCGATGCCGATCCGCGCGCCGGCAAGCCCTTTTTCCTCGAGCACCTCCTTGATCTGCGACGCCCAGATCGCCGCCTTGCCGGGAGAGTCGGCGTCCGTCACGCGTGCCTGCCAGAACATGGAGGGCCGCACATCCGGCCAGTACGCCCGTTGGCGGAACTCGGCGCCGCCGTATTCAAAGATGACGGGATCGCCGGTCGCGGGCACGACGACGTAGTGCGCGATGTTCACCGCGGTCCAGAGCGGCATGACCGCGACGCCGGTGCAATACCGGATGTTGATGATGTCCGTCAGGACGAGCGCGCCGATGTCATGCGCCGCCATGGCGCGCTGCACCTTGGCGAGGCGGTCGCGCCGCAAGCGGACAAGATCGACCAAGGATTCCCCCTGCGCCGATTATGATGAGGCACCGCACCCGCAGCAATCCGGAGCTCCGCATGCGCAATGTCGTGATTTCCGCGTTCTCCGCACTCCTCGCCGCGAGTCCCGCCGCCGGGGAGCCCGTCGCGCTCGTCGCCGAGCGCGTCATCGACGGCGTGAGCGATCGGGTTCGCACGAACACGGTCGTCGTCGTGCACGGCGAGAAGATCATCGCAGTCGGCGACCGGTCCGCGATACCGGCAGGCGCCAGGGTCATCGAGCTGCCCGGCCAGACATTGATGCCCGGGTTCATCAACTGCCACGAACATCCACTGATGTACAGCGACGACTACCAGAACGCGCACTTGCAGGCCTCTTCCGCCTACAAGGCGTTGATGGGTCTCGCCGCGTTGCAGCGGCAGCTCCTGGCCGGCTGGACGACCGTGCGTGTCATGGGCGACGCGGACGTCCATTACGCGAACCAGGACATTCGCAAGACCGTCGATGCCGGCGTCTTCGTCGCGCCGCGTCTCACCGGCGCCGGCCATTACCTCTCGATCACGGGCGGCGGCGGCGACGTCAATTACCTCTCGCCCGAGCAGGCCGTGATCGCGGACGGGCTCGTGGTCGACGGCCCCGAGGAAGTCCGCAAGGCGATCCGCGAGGAGATCAAGTTCGGATCCGACTGGATCAAGCTGCTCGTGACCGGCGCCTACCAGTCGGTCGGCGACGATCCGCGCAACGTGGCGTTCAGCCCGGAAGAACTGCGCGCGGCGGTCGACGAGGCGAACCGGCACAATGTCCCGGTAGCCGCGCACGCACACGCCGCTGATGGCATCAAGCAGGCCGTTGCCGCGGGCGTGCGCTCCATCGAGCACGGGACGTTCATCGACGACGAAGGCATCAAGATGATGGCGACCAAGGGCACTTTCCTCGTGCCGACCATCTACGTCGGCGACTACTACACCGAGGGCGACAAGCTGCGCGCCCAGGACAAGCAGGACGACTACGCGACCCACCAGCGCGGCAAGTTCCTGGACGCGGTCGGCCGGGCGCACAAGCAGGGCGTGAAGGTCGCGGTCGGCATCGACCTCGGCGGCTACATGACGGACCCGGTCGTGTTCGTACGCGAGATGACGGTCCTCGTCGAGGCCGGCTTCACGCCGATGCAGGCGATCCAGGCCGGCACGCGCGTCGGCGCGGAGCTGCTGCGCTGGGACGACCGTCTTGGCACCGTGCAGATCGGCAAACTCGCTGACCTCGTCGCGGTGCCCGGCAATCCGCTCGAAGACATGAAGGCACTCGAGAGGGTCGAGTTCGTGATGATCGGCGGGAAAGTCGTCAAGACGCCGGGCGGCGGAGAAACGCTCGGTGGCGCGTTGCCGGCGCCGAAGTGAATGCAGTCTCTAATCTGACTCGAGCGACTTGTGCGCGATGACGCGCTTCCAACCTGTTGGTTCCCGCTGCCATACCGTCGTGAAGACTACGCTCTCGGTCGTGCGCTCGCCTGCGAGGCTCTCTTCGACCGTCTCCGCCCAGCCGGTGAAAATCACGATTGTTTCCGACAAGGGAGTCGTCTCCCAACGCTTCCACTTGAACTGCAGTGACTTGAGGCTCGCGTAAGAGTCGCCAATTTCCTTGCGATAGTCGTTTCCCCTGATCGGAAAGCCTTTGCTGACATAGACAACGGCGTCCGTCTCCGGGATGAACCGAAGCAATGCCTCGACGTCCAGGCGGGACATGGCGGCAGCCATCTCGTGAGCCTTCTGAACGGCGATTTCGGACGGCGTCCCTGCCTCCAGGAGTTCCGCCTTTGCAGGCACCGAGAGCAACAGCCAGGCAAGCAGCAGGCCAGTTCTCATGGGTTGCTCCAAGGTGAGTTACAGTTCCCGGGGCGCGCTGGGGGATTCTAATGCAAGCAACCGAACTCGGGCAGTTGCCCTGGCTTGCGCCGACGCTTGGCGCGCTCTTCGCCTGGGGCCTCGCGCAGGGCCTGGTCAAGAAGTACATCGGCGAAGTCTCCGCGGCGAGCTTCTGCCTCTACTACGCGATCGCCAATGCGGTCGTAAACGTCGCCTTCTGGGCTTTCCACGATGCGCCGCCGGCATTTGCGCCGGAGGGTCAGCAGTTCGCGTTCTGGGGCTTGCTCGCCTACGTGCTCGACGGCATCGCCTGGATCTTCTACTACCAATCGCTCACCTACGGACCGATCTCGATCGTCGGCACGCTGTCGGCCGCCTACCCTGCCCTCACGGTCATTTTCGCACGCACGTTTCTCGGCGAAAACCTGACGCTCATGCAGGGCCTCGGCGTGGCCGCCGTGCTGTTCGGCTGCCTCGCCCTCGCCTGGTCGCCGCCGGACTCCAAGCCAGCCAAAAGCGGCCGCTGGAAGTTCCTGGCCGGCGCTGCGCTCGTCATCTGGGGCGTGAGCGGCACACTCATCCGCTATTCGTACGGCTTTCCGGGCGCGCACGAGGCCAACATGGCGCTCTTCATCGCCATCGGCGGCCTCATGACGCTCGGCGCTTACGGCTTGCTGAAAGGCGCATTGCGCAGCGCCTCGCGCGCCGAATGGTTGCGCTCGGTTGGCCCGATGTCGACCATGGCGGTGGGCAGCCTTCTGGTCGCGATCGCGTACAAGAGCGGACCAGCATCGATCGTGACGCCGCTCGCGGGCGCCTACCCCGTTGTGACGCTCGGGTTCGCCTGGGCCGTGCTGAAGGAGCGTCCAACGCAGCTGCAATGGGGCGGCATCGGGCTCGTCCTGCTCGGCATGGTCCTCACGACCGCGTCGTCGTGACGCGGGCGCAGGATGCTATAGCCCCAACGCGGAGAGTCCCGGGTGATCTTCCGGCCGCCGGCCGAGCGGCCAGTGATACTTGCGGTCCGCAGTCGCAAGCGGCAGGTCATTGATGCTCGCAATGCGCCGCTGCATGTAACCTCGCGCGTCAAACTCCCAGTTCTCATTGCCATAGGATCGGAACCAGTGGCCGGAGTCGTCGTGCCACTCGTAGGCGAAGCGGACGGCGATGCGGTTGTCGTGAAAGGCCCAGAGCTCCTTGATCAAACGGTAGTCCAGCTCCGTCGCCCACTTGCGAACCAGGAACTGCCGGATCTCCTCGCGGCCCTGCAGGAACTCCGCGCGGTTGCGCCAGACACTATCAGGCGTGTACGCGAGCGAGACGCGGTCCGGGTTCCGGGTGTTCCAGGCGTCCTCGGCCATGCGCACCTTTTGCGCCGCAGTCTCGGCCGTGAACGGCGGAGAGGGTGGGCGGGGTTGCTCGGCCGCGGCCCGCGTCATGGTGCGACTTCCGGAATCCGGATGCGCAACCGCGTCGCGAGATGCACCTCGCGCAGGAAGTACGCGAGGCCGATGATCAGGGCGAAGGTCGAGCCCATGAACAGTGCGCCGACAAGTGCGCCCAGCGCCACCCCAAGCATGACTTCCACGAACAGGGTCGCGACAACCAGGCAAAGGAGGAGCGCCGCGATTGTGCAGGCCGTGATCGCGATGCTCGTGAAGTGGCGCCGGCGTTCGAGGACACGCACCTGCACGACCAGGCTCTCCAGCTCTTGCGGCGTTGCGATGCCACGCTCCACCAGCATCCGACCGCGGTCGATGATCCGCGAGAGGCGCGTCGACATCACGTTGAGCAGGCCCGCAATGCCGGTCAGCAGGAAAACAGGCGCCAGCGCCAGCTGGATCGCGCGGGCGACGTCAGGGAAGTCATCGGGTATTGGCCACATGGCGTCAGTAGATTAATTGAATGTCATGCGGACTGCGCGCGCCCCACCCGTACCGCCAATTTCCACAGGTTTGCCCACATGATCGAATAGTTCGTAGCGAATCTTGGAGGTGAATGCGTTGCCGTCCGGGGATACCTTGATCGTCTCGATCAGCAGACCTCGCCCGGCGGGCAACCATCCGACAGCCCCGGCTGTTGCCTCGGTCGGTGTTGCCGCTCCTGTCATGAAGATCCCTCTCGAGGTTGCTCCAACGCGGTGTCAGGCGTCACGACCCGTCACTGCTGTTAGGTTGGTGGTGTGAGACCGGGCGGTTTGACGTTGGCGTTCATCCGGAACAGGTTGTTCGAATCGAACTTGCTCTTGAGCCCCACGAGACGATCGTAGTTGGCGCCGTAGTTGGCGCGTATTCGACGTTCGGTCTCGTCAGGCGCAAGTTCGTTCACGTAGAAGCCATCGGTGAACGGCTCCAAAGTCCGCCAGGTACTGCGCACCCATTCCGTGTTACTTTCGGCGTCGAGGGGATCGTCCCAGCTCGACTCGAGAATCACGCTATGGCCCGCGTCCCGGTGCCAGAACGCGGTCGCATCGCGCGGGACCCGTCCGACGGCGCCGCCGTGATGGACGAAAACGACGGTCAACGACGACAGGGGCGAGCTTTCGAAGCGCGACACCATTTCGTCGATGAGTGTGCGATCGAGGTGCCCCACGAATCCCGACTTGAAGTAATAGCGCCGGCCAATGGGGTAGTCGGTGTCACCACTGCTCTGCAGGCGAACATACGGGGTCGGGGCGATCGTGTCTTCAAGCGACTTGCGGAATTGCCGCAGTGGTTTCAGGGCGCGTTCACCGCTCTCAAACGAACCGCACCAGCAGACATCGATCAAAACGACCCGTTGGCCATCGGGAAGTGTCGTCAGGAGGACATCCGTGTTGAGCTCATCGGGTGCGTTCGACGCGAACCCGGCGAAGAAGTCTAGGACATCGCGGGCCTGCGCCAGGGGAAAGATGAGCACGCCGCCCAACAATGTTGACGTGACGGCATGAAGTTGAAATTCGAAGGAAGTCACTACTCCGAAATTGCCGCCTCCCCCGCGCACGCCCCAGAACAAGTCAGGGTTTTCGCCCGCACTCGTTCTCAGGAATTGGCCGTTGGCAGCGACAAGGTCCACTGATCGAAGGTTGTCGCAGGCGAGACCGTACTTGCGGCAGAGGCGGCCAAACCCACCGCCGAGCGTGAGCCCCGCAACCCCGGTGTGCGATATCGTTCCGGCTGTGGTCGCGAGGCCGAACGCCTGCGCCTCGCGGTCGAACTCATTGAGCAACACGCCGGGCTCGAGCCTGGCGATCTTACCCACTGGGTCCACGCGAATACTCTTCATGGGCGACAGATCGATCATGAGCCCACCCTCACAGACCGACTGCCCGGAGAAACTGTGTCCGCCTCCGCGTACCGCGACCAGCAGATCGTGAGCCCGACCGAAGTTGACCGCCTGAATCACATCCGCGCCACCAGAGCATCGGGCGATGAGAGCGGGACGACGGTCGAACGCACCATTCCAAATCCGCCGCGCACGATCGTAGCCCTCATCACCGGGGAGAAGCAGCGCACCCCGAAGGGCGGCACGCAAATCCTCGATATCCGACCTGGTGAGAAGAATCTGTCTGCCGGCGCCGTTGATCGCGGCAATGTCGTTGGAGATTGGGGCTGCGGCGGCTGCCATGAGGCGACTGACAGGCAAGGCCGCAGTGGCCATTGCAGCCAATGCGGAGCCGCAGAATATTCTTCGCTTGATCATGGGCCTTTCTCCTCGCACGGCTGCGTGGTCCTGTCCTCTTGTTTTTTTCCGTGGGACGTATCTATATCCCCCAAAGCATAGTTAGACGGCAGTGCGCCGTGCCTTCGGCTGAGACTTCTCGAGAACTTTCGCCATCCGGGATTGCCAGCCAGGGCCGGAGGCCTTCCAAGATGCAATCACTCCGGGCGGCAGGCGCAGCGAAAGCAGCGCACGAGGATTCTTGAGTTTTGGTCGACCGCGACGGACGAGCCGCTTGCCACGATACAGATCGGCCTCGGCAACCCAGGCGTCCGTGATCTCTGGCGCCTCATCCGTCGATAGTGAGATTCGGCCTGATTTTCTTCGCTTCATGTTCATGACAATGCCTAATGCTGATAATTCGCCGCGCACTACCACGTGGAGTCCAAACCAAGACGACGATTCGATCGTCCAGCCAGCCGGCAGAGATGTAGCGCGGCTCGCCATAATCGAAGCGGTCGTCAACGCGAGTCAGATGAGTGCCGGCAAAAACCTCTCTGGCTCGCCGCATGTCGAGCCCGCGCTCGCGAAACAGCACTTCTCGCTTCTTCGCGTCGCAGGTAATGCGCACGTATTAATTGTAGCTACAATAAATCCGCACGTCAATTCACCCGCGCCGCTGAGACTGCCGTCAACGTTCGAGCTGAGCCGCCCGCGGAGGCAGGTGTTGCTTGGCCGCGCAAGGATAATGAGCGGCGCGACCTGGAGCGGCCAAGCAACGCCTGCCGTAGCGGGTCGGCTCGAGCGAGGGGTTAGGCGTCATCGCGCTGCACTCGCCTATTGAGGCCGGAACGAAGCCAAGAAGCCGTAGAACTGCTCATTCAACTCGATGCTGCACTGGCTAAAGCCGTCCGCCGCGTTCTCAAGGTCAGGAATCTCAAGCACTTTCGACGAACTGAGTCGTGATTCTCCATTGGGGCCCGTGCAGGGCTAACCTCGGTGTCAGGACAATCGGGGGAAGTCCAGAGTGAACTCGGTACGAGCAAGGTAAATCTCTGAATCGCCATCACTGAGGAGGGCGTCGGGCTCCGGCCAAACGCTGGCGAAAGCATCTGGACCGCCGCTATACCTCCATATCGCCGTTGACATTAGATCAGCTTCGGTCAGCTCAGCGAGGCGCTTCATTGCGACCTAACGAATGTAAGGGACTTCCCCGTCCCGAGGCGGCATTGGAGTGCCAAGATTGAGTGTGTGTATTTTCAATCTGAATCGAGAGGGGAAGTCCATGGGCGACATTACTACCGTTGGAATC
>Ga0187894_10005402_pt1 | contig 13068 bp, 9 predicted proteins | sample GBC1701081metaG_FD_136650 | JGI IMG/M metagenome (GOLD analysis project Ga0187894, IMG submission 136650) | White microbial mat communities from a lava cave in the Kipuka Kanohina Cave System on the Island of Hawaii, USA - GBC170108-1 metaG ... | reverse complement strand
TGGCTGAAACACGGCGTCTGGCGCACGGTCTTGCTGATGTATATGCTGAGGCTCGGTTATTGGGTCGGCGTTTCGCCAGCGACACTCAAACAGTTTTTTCTCGACGTCAGATAAAATTGGCTCCATACTTCATACCCCCATGTCGAACTTGCAAAAAAAACATCTGGTTCATCTTGTCACGGTTCTGCTGAGCGCAAGCGTCTGCCTGCCCGCCCGGGCGCAGGAATCGCGGCAACAACAACCGAAACTCAAACCCGTGCCGATGAATCCGGGGCCGCTCGGTTCCGCCGGATACATCACGCTCGTGCCGATTGACGATCGCCCGGCGGTGGGCCAGTTCGCTCAGATGATCGGGAAGATCGCCGATCATCGCGTGACGGCGCCGCCGCGCGAGATGCTCGGACGATTCACGCAGCCTGGCGACACCGCGCGCATCGAGCAGTGGCTGCGGGCGCAAGACTATTCCAAAAACGACGCGTTGATCGTTTCGGTTGATATGCTGGCTTACGGCGGACTTGTGGCGTCACGCCGTCACGGCGTGACGTTCGATGAGGCAAAAAAACGATTGGAGTTTTTCCGCTGGTTCAAACAGAAAAATCCGCGCGTGCCGGTTTACGCCTTCAGCACGATCATGCGCGTCGCCCCGACGGCCACGGCGGAAACGCGAGGCGTTCACGACAAACTGGCGCGATGGGCTGAGCTGAAAGATCGGGTTCCGAAAACTAAGGATCAAAACCTTGCGGCTGAACTCGGCCAAATCAACAGGGAACTCGCCCCTAAGGTCATCGAAGATTACCTAGCGGCGCGCAGCCGCAATCTGCAAATCAACCTTGCCATGCTCGATCTTGTCAAAGCGGGCGCGGTAAATGAGATGATCCTGTTGCAGGACGACGCGCGCGAGTTCGGATTGCATCGTCAGGACCAAGCGGCGCTGAAAGACAAATTGAAACAACTCGGCGTCGAATCGCGAGTCCCGATCTACAATGGCGCCGACGAAGGCGCGATTTCATTGGTCAGCCGCGCGATTCTCGACAAATTCCTCCATAAACTTCGCGTCGCGGTTATTTATTCGTCCGAAAAGAGCAGGGAAGTGATCGCGCCTTACGAAGATCATCCGCTTCAATACACGGTCGAAAGCCAGATCCGCGCGGCGGGCGGGATTCCGGTCAGCGAATACGACAAATCCGATTACACGCTCTTCGTCAACGCGCCCGGAACCGACGCGGAAGAATTCGACCTGTTTCTCAAAAAAATGATCAAAGAGCTGAAAGCCGTTCGCTACATCGCGCTCGCCGATCTGCTCTTTCCGAAACCGCATTTCAGCGGAGCCGACGAACGCGTCATCGCCGCGTTGAAACAGGAGAACATGCTTGACCGCCTCGCCGGTTACGCCGCCTGGAACACTGCGGGCAACACGCTGGGAACCGCGATTTCGCACGCGAATATGCGCGTCTTCTACAAAACGAAGTTGAACGACGGAGTCGAACGCACCGCGCGAGCCGAAGCGGCGCACCTGGAATTCCTGCTCCATCGCTACGCGGGCGATTACCTTTACCACGACATTGTGCGGTGGGAGATCAATCGCCGGTTGCGCGATGAATCAGAGGATGGCGCGGCCACCTACCAATTGACGCCCGAGAAATACGAACGGGTCAATGGGGAAGTGGAGCGGAAGCTGCGCGAGCAGGTCGAAAAATTCTTCGACGAGAATTTCCGAGACAGGGCGTACACCCTGGCCTATTACAACAACGTCAAACGCGCGATCACGTTGAAAGGCCTGAAAGACCTGAAAATTTATCTGCCCTGGCCGCGCACGTTCGAAGTCGCGGTCGAATATAAACTCGATTACACAACCAACTGATCGAAGATTGAAGTGAAATGTTCGTAGCCCCGCCTTCAGGCGGAAGGGCTTGAGGAACGGAACTTCCGCCTGAAGGCGGGACTACGAACACCTTTCGAGGAGACCATCGTGTTCAAATCAACATTGCTGTCACTTGCCTCGCTGTTTTTATTCACGCATCTTTCTTTCGGACAACAGTCGCCGCAACAAAGACCGCAGTCGCCGTCGCAAACGCCACAATCGCCGGCGACTGCAGTCACGCCCGCGCCTGTTCCCGACGAACCGCCCGTCGTCACCAAACACGAGATCAAACTCGGCGAGAGGACAATCAACTACACGGTTACGACCGGGATGATGCCGATCAAAAATCAGGTGAGCGGCGAGACCGAGGCGCGGATATTTTTCATGGCTTACACGCAGGATGGCGAGCGCGATCCGTCGAAACGGCCGTTGATGTTCTCGTTCAACGGCGGGCCGGGATCGTCTTCGGTCTGGCTGCATCTGGGCGCATTGGGGCCGAAGCGCGTGAAGATGCAGGATGACGGGATGATGCCCGCGCCGCCTTATCAGCTTGTCACGAACGATCACACCTGGGTCGACCTGACCGATATGGTCTTCATCGACCCGGTTGGCACGGGCTACAGCCGCGCGACACGGCCAGAGCTTGCGAGTAAATTTCAGGGTTTGAGCGGCGACCTCGACTCGGTCGGCGAATTCATCAGAATGTATCTGACGCGGAGCGAACGCTGGGCGTCGCCGCTGTTCCTGGTCGGCGAGAGTTACGGCACGACGCGCGCGGCGGGGCTATCGGGGTTGCTGGTTGAACGCGGAGTGGCCTTCAACGGCGTTCTGCTGGTTTCGACGATCATGAATTTCCAGACGGCGCGTTTCGCGCCGGGCAACGACCTGCCGTTGATCCTGATCCTGCCTTCGTATACGGCGACGGCGTGGTACCACAAAAAATTGCCAGCCGATTTGCAGCGCCAGCCGCTGCGCAAAGTTTTGGACGAGGCGGAGAAGTGGGCGATGAGCGAATACCAGCTCGCGCTCGGCAGAGGCGACCGGCTCGCCGGTCAGGAGCGGCAGAAGGTGGTTAAGCAGATGGCGCGTTACACCGGCCTCAGCGAGACGTTCATCGAGAACTGCGACCTGAGGGTGGAGTTAGGCAAGTTCAACAAGGAGTTGCTGCGCGATCAGAAGCGCACGTCGGGCCGTCTGGACAGCCGCTTCACCGGCATAGATTCGCGCGCCGCCGGCGACGGACCGGAATTCGACCCGAGCATGACGGCGATCCGCCCGCCCTACACCGCGGCTTTCAACGATTACGTGCGGCGCGATCTGGGATTCAAGAACGACTCGGTCTACCACATCCTCGGCGGCGGTTTCACCGGGCCGTGGAATTGGAGCGCGGACAACACCTACGCGGATACGAGCGTCGCGCTGAAGAGCGCGTTCTCGAAAAACCCTTTTATGAAGCTCTTCATCGCATATGGCTATTACGACATGGCCACGCCGTATTACGCCGCCGAATACACGATCGATCATATGAACCTCGATCCGAGTTTGAAGGCGAACATCAAGACGGCGTATTACGAAGCGGGGCATATGATGTACATTGACGTGAGGTCGCTGGCGAAATTGAAGCAGGACGTAGCGACATTCATTCAGAGCGCGATTCCAGGCAAGTAAAGAATCATCCACGAATGAAAGGTCAGTTGAAGGATGTCAGTTCACCACAGAGACACAGCGTGGCAGAGCCGCAACCATATCGATCGGTGTTGCTTTTTTAGCCCTGCCGTTATTCTCCTTGTTTTTTGGCTGGCGATCCCCAACCCATCTGAAGCGCAGACCGGCTCCCCCAAGCCGCCGCCGCCGCCAATGGCTGCGCGAGAGGATGAAACGGCCCGCGCGAAAGAATTGATCAAACTCGCCCGCGCATCCATAGGCGGCGAAGAGTCTTTGAGCAAAATCCGGACTCTCACGGCCTCGGGCAAATACAACCGATTCGTCAAATACGTCAGCGTTCAATCGCCCAAAAAGGTCGAAGAGAAGCGGAAGTCGCTGTCTGGCAAGATGGAATTTGAATTTTCGCTGCCCGATAAATTCAGAAGACGCGTCACGGGCGAAACGTTGCGAGGCTTCGGCTATTCATTCGCGCAGGTAGTTAATGGCGCGCAAGCCTGGCGCGATCCGCCGATGAGACCGATGTCGTCATACAGCGATAGGCGCGTGATTGATGTTGGCGACGTCGCAAGAACCGAGTTCATACAGGCGACAGGCGCGAAACAGGAATTGACCTATTTTTCCTTGGGATGGCTGATGTTCCCTCTGCCCGGATACCCATTCGAAATGAGCTATCTGGGGCTTTACCGGGCCGGCTCCGAGAACGCGCACGCGATCAATGCGGAGGGAGAGAGCGGTTTTCGATTCATCGTATTGCTGGATGCGATGACTTATACGCCTCTGGCTATGATGATCTCGTTCGTCGAAAACATTCAGCCGACAATCATGGTCGAATCCGCCGGCTTTTTTGACCGGAGATTTATGCGGGAGACCTATGCGCGGGCGCGCGCCGAGCGGAAAGCCAGGGAGAAGCCGGCGCAACAATACGAGATGCTGATACGGTTTTCCGACCGGCGTCCGGTTGACGGCGTGCTGCTCCCGTTCCGAGTCACGACCACGCTCAACGGAGAGGTGATCGAAGAGATGACGATCAGCGAATTCGAAATCAACCGCCCCATCAACCCGAAACGATTCGCGGGACCTCCGGAGCCGAAAGATTGACTGGCGCGCTCAATAGAAAACAGTGAAACATCCTCCAACCGATTCTGATCACGGCTCACTATTCTGAACTATGGCTTACTTTCTAGGCATTGACGGCGGGCAGAGCCATACGACCGCGCTCGTGGCCGACGCCCAAGGGCGAATCATCGGACGTGGCGGGGCGGGCGCGTCGAACCACACGCGGGAACCGGGCGGACGCGAGCGCCTGGTCAATTCGATCAATCAGTCGGTCGAAGGGGCGTTGCGCAACGCGGGATTGTTGAAGAAGAAGTCTGTCGCTGATTTCCGCTTCGCGAGCGCTCATCTGGCGATGACCGGCGAGCCTGAATACAAAGTTGACATCGTTCAAGAGCTTCTGCGCGCCGAGCAGTTAGTCGTCGGCCACGACGCGCCGGGGGCGCTGGCGGGCGCGCTCGCGGGCAGGGAAGGCGTGATCGTGCTGGCTGGCACGGGCTCAGTCGCCTGCGGCGAAACGAATGAGGGCAAATTTGTGCGCGTCGGCGGACACGGCTATATGTTCGGTGACGAAGGCGGCGCGTTCGCCATTGCGCGAGAAGCTATGATTGTGGCGTTACGCAATCAGGATCGTGACGAGCCGTGTTGTCTGACTCCGGCCCTGCTTTCGCATTTCAGGCGAAAGACGCTGAAGGACGTCGCCGAGGATTTCTACGCCGGAGAGATGTCGCGCGACAGACTGGCTTCGTTTGCCGCGCGCGTGGGCAAACTGGCGGAGCGAGGCGAAACGGCGGCCGAAGAGATTAGTGATCACGCGGCGTGCGCGCTGGCCGAAATGGCTGTCGTGACGGCCGTCCGATTGGATTTCTCGGATCGCCCGATTTACATCTCATACGGCGGAGGCGTTTTCAAAAACACCAGGTTGCTGACGCGGTTCGCCGCCGAAGTCTCGATTTGGCTGTCGCGGACTCAACTCGTCAAACCGCGATTTGGGCCTGATGTCGGCGCGTTGCTGCTTGCCTATCGCCAGGTGGGCAAGAAAGCGACTGCAAAATTGCTCGCAAATATTGAAGAGACAATTGAAGATAGCCCATTGTCTGGCAGGAGTTAGCGTTTGAAGGGAGTCTCCGGCGGCCAGAAAATTGACAATCATCAATGGGCAATGGCCAATGTGGCGCGCGCTTTGCTGTGCGCCGGATGGCCCGCCTTTTTCATTAAGGTGATTGAAAGGCGCGATCAGTTTGAGTATGATGGTTTTCGTTGAAAGTAACACTTTCCCCAGCCCTTGAATAACACACAAATTGATCAAAACAGGATTTGGGCGATTAGCAACAATACGGACGATCAGGTCGTAATCAAGTCGTAATCAAGTCGAAAACAAAATCAACAAACACGCTCTCACTCGGTTGTAAATTCCACAAGCGGTCAGTCGCTATAAGATTACAACATAAAAATGTGGCGATTGAGCTTAGGGCGAGAGCATCTGACCAACTAGAGTTATTGGTTAGACATCCAAGGGCGCCGTTTTCAACAGGCTTAGGAGATGCAAGAATCTTGAGAGTATTTAAGTTTGAGTCGTTCATTGTGACAACCGAATCTGGCAACAACTTTAAGGAATCTGGAAACAGCTTTAAGATGGAAGCAGAGACTAGGAGGCGATGATGACTACCGCGCAGAAAACAGCTACGAGTTCCGTTTACCTCAACCCTGACTTGAAAAGCCCCGCGGCTCAGGAATTCGAGGATAAGCTTTCCGCATTGATTGTCGGACAGGAGCGCGCCGTGCGGCGAATCACCGGCTTGTATCAGATCTTTCTGGCAGGCCTGACGCATCCCGGCCGCCCGATTGGAACGCTGATTTTCCTTGGTCCCACGGGTTCCGGCAAGACGCGAGTCGTCGAGGCCGCAGCCGAAGTCCTCTTCGGCGATCCGAACCTGGTCACGAAGATTGATTGCGCGGAGTTCCAGCATTCGCACGAGATTGCGAAGCTGATCGGTTCGCCGCCGGGTTATCTCGGCCACCGCGAAACTTCGCCGATGTTGACGCAGGAGAACCTCGATCGTTCATATACCGAAACGACCAAGCTCAGTCTGGTGCTGTTCGACGAGATCGAAAAGGCCAGCGACGCGCTGTGGCAGTTGCTGCTCGGCATCCTCGATAAAGCCACGCTGACGCTGGGCGACAACCGTCGCGTTGATTTCTCCAGGTCGATTGTGATTATGACGTCGAACCTCGGCGCGCGCGAGATGAGCGAATTGATTTCGGGCGGGATCGGATTCGCGCCGAAGAGCGGGGTGGTTGACGCCGAAGTCGATCAAAAGATCTATCGAACGGCGCTTGAGGCCGCGAAACGCAAATTCTCGCCGGAGTTCATGAACCGGATTGACAAGGTTGTGGTCTTCCGCAGCCTCCACACCGAGCACTTGACGGAGATTCTGGAGATCGAATTGAGAGCGGTTCAGAAACGGATCACAGAGGGCACGGGCGAGAAGTTCGTCTTCAAATGTACCGACGGGGCGAAAAAATTCCTTCTCGAAGAGGGAATTGATTTCAAATACGGCGCGCGCCATTTGAAACGCGCCATCGAACGCTTTTTGGTCTATCCGCTGTCGAACCTGATTGCGACCAATCAGGTCGGGATGGGCGACCTGCTGATCGTTGATTATTCGGCTGAGATCGGCAAACTCGTCTTTTCAAAAGACGCTGGCGGCGCGCTGATCCACGAGGAATATCACCAGCACGTCTTCCCGGATCACGGCGAGCAGGAAGTCAGCAGCGCAATCGCCGTCGCAACGCCCGAATGGGCGCCCGCGCCCGCCATCGCGAAAAACGATCAGAATCAATAGGGAATGGGGAGTAGGGAGTGGGGAGTGGGGGACGAAGAAGTTTCTTCTCCCACTCCCCACTCCCCACTCCCTACTCCCTACTCCCTACTCCCTACTCCCTACTCCCTACTCCACCTTCACGGAACAATTCTCACCGGAGTTTTCACCGGGATCAGATCGAATAACTCTTTTATCTCATCATTTTCCAGCGCGACACATCCCAGCGTCCAATCCTGAACCAATCCGAACAATTTACCGGTCCCGCCGCCGTGAATGAATATGTCTCCGCCGAGTCTTGTGTTCTGCGGTGGCTTCGTCTTGCCGCGGATGGCGCTGACTATCGCCTGATGCTGGGCATTCGTGACCAGGCCTTCTTTCAACCCTTTGTCGGCGTCGGCGATGTTGGGATAGCTGACGCCCAGCGAGAGGTAGAATTTGCTGCGCGCGTTTTTGTGTGTGATGTAGTAATCGCCTTCGGGCGTCGCGCCGTCGCCCTGTTTCCGCTTCGCGCCGGTCGGGGTGTTACCAAGCGCGATCTGATAGGTCTTCGCCAATCTCTCTTTCCCGTTTTCCCGGCTGTAAAGGTAAAGCTTGCGCTCCCCTTTTTTGATGAATATGCGGTAGCGCTCCTCAGGATTGCCGTTCTGTTGTGTTTGATTGCGCTGTTGCGTCTCCTGTTGAGCTGAGGATGATTGAGCTGTCGCGATGATCATCAGACTTGCGAAAAGAGACGAGACAAGGATAGTGTTTGACCATAGGCTGTTCATTTTGAATCACTCCTTGACCGAAACAACTTGATTGATCTCGACGGCGGTGCGTTCAGCATGTTTTATGCAATCGCCCAGGGAAATTCCGCGCAGATAATTTCCCGCAATCCATAATCCCGGAGTATCGCCCAACTTCGATTCAATTCGCTCGGCGCGTGCGGCGTGGCCCATCGTGTATTGCGGAATCGCGCGTTTGTACCGCGTGATCGGCAAACGCCGAGGCTCTCCGCTGATGCCAAGAACTTTGCTCAGATCGTTGTGGACAATACGGATCAGCTCCTCGTCGCCGAGCTTTATCGCCTCCGTATCGGTTGCGCCGCCGATGAAATTGGTCGCGCAGACCCAGCCTTCAGGCGAGCGCCCGGCAAATAGAGATGAGTTCCAGATCGAGCCCAACGTTCGCAGCCCCTCGCCGCGAGGCGCGAGAAAGCCGAAGCCATCGAGTTTGCTAGCTACTTGCTCCGCGCGATAAGCGAGCGGAACTGAAGCGATTGAAACATACGGAATTTCAGCGACGAGCGCCGCGATTTCCGGCGCGACGTTATCGAGCAGATGCGCCGCCACGTAAGCGGGCGTGGAGATGACCAGCGTCGAGCAGTTGATCGTTTTGATCTCGCCCTGACGTTCGATCCTGATCTCAAATCGACTCGTTGAATGGCTTTTGTTGATTTCGATGATTCGGGCGCGAGTCAGTAAGCTGTCGCCAAGCGATTTGGACAATGCCTCCGGCAACGCGCTCAAGCCGTCACGGAACGAGCAGAGGCGGTAAGGGCGCAATGACCTCTTCCGCTTATGCGCTCCTTTGTGGGCCTCTTTGCGAGCCTCTTTGCGGGATCGCCGCGCGGCGCGCAACGCCCCGCGCAAAATGCCGCCTGCTTCAGCCTCGAACTCCGCGAGCTTTGGAAAACAGGCCTGAACGCTCAATTCCTTGGGATCGCCCGCGTAAACGCCGGAGAGAAACGGTTCGACCAGCCGCTCCAGAATTTCATCGCCCAACCGTCGTTGAACAAACGACGCGATGCTTTCTTCGCCGCTCTCGTGGCGCGCTTTGACGAACGGTTCTCCGAGCAGTCGCAGCTTGGCCGAGGTCGAAATCAGCTTTGTTTTGACCAGCGCAGGCGGACTCATCGGCACAGCGTGGAGCTGGCCATTAGCGTAGACATAAGCCGGCGCGCGCGGGTCGGCCGTGACCAACTCGCCGGTTAAATTCAGTTCTTCAACCAGGTCGAGGAATTCATGCGCGCCCCGCATACTGTTCGGCCCGCGTTCGATCAAAAAGCCTTCGGCGTCGAGGCTTTGAATCACGCCTCCCACGCGGTCGCCGCTTTCAATGAGCAATAAGTTGCGGCCCATCTTTTTCAAACGATGAGCCGCAACCAAACCTGAAATGCCCGCGCCAATGATTGCCGAATCAACATTCATGTCGTTGTGTTTACCTGCGCCTCAGCCATAGCGCCTCTCCGGAACAGAGTATCCCAATCAACCCTCCCGGTAAATTGCATCACGACAAAGAGCGTGAGTACGCACAGGATCGTGACCGCGAGCCCCGTGAACCGTTCGAAGAAGAACGTGTAAGAGAACAGGACCAGATAGACGAATTGCAGGATGCCCGCTTCGACGAACGCGAAACGATTGCCCACGGCCAGCCGCAGATAGGACACGACCAGCGCGATCGAGACCAGTGAGCAGATCAGAAACGAGATGTGGATCGGAATGTGATCAACCAGATAAGCCAGCAGCAGGTGGAAGCTGAAGAACGCCGCGCCGATGAAGAAATAATTCATCGGATGCAGCCTGATTCTTTTCACGGACGTCAGGACGAAGACGACGAAAAAGAAGAGAAAGAGCGAAACCGGCGCGGCGAAAGTGATCTGGCTGACCCACGGGCCCGGATTGAGTTTGCGCGGCATGACCATCCCGATTTTGACGCCTGAAAGCAGGTTGGTGTATTGCCATTTCAATTCCCACCCGGAGCCGCCCTGCGTTTTCTGCGTGGGCGAAAGACTGCTCTGCGGAAAATCAACCTGGTCGAAATCGGTCTGCATCGCCAGCGAGAAGTTCTTGACTTGATTCACCGTCTCGCCGAAGTCGTACCACCATTCGTCCATCCCCTGCGAGCCGTACCCGACCTCGACGATTTCGGACTGTCCCGACGCGAGTTTGATCTTGTGGCTGAGCGCGCCAGCCTCGAAGGGCAGGTTCGGTACCTCCTTACCGCCGACGACTAAACGAAAATTGTCGTAAACACCTTGCTGGGTCGGCGCCGAAAAATTGAAGAAGATTTCGCCCTCGGCGTTGGTGTAATTGGTCACGCGGTATTTTCCGTCGAACTGGACGCGATATGTCGAATACCAGAGCAAACCTTTCTGACGATAATCCAGATTCAGGTTGACTTTGATGTCGCTGCCGTCGAGCAGCAAAGGATGATTGATCGTTTCGTCCCTGATTTCAGTGATAGTTTTGTCGCCCTTGACGGTTTCAACTTTGGTCTGACGAACCGTCTGGTAATAAATCCGCGGCGCCGATTGCCGCTGTTGCGTTCCCCAAAGCTGGCCCACGGCGTTTTTCAGACTCTCATCTTGATTCGTTGTGCGATACATCACCGTGCTTCCCAGAACGGCCCAGGCTCCGGCGATGCAGAGAAAGATAAAGACGATGGCCGCCATTCGCGTAAGCATAGTTCCTCCTCGAAGATTATCCGCAAAGCCACACGAAGAAGACACGAAGAGATTCGAAGCGCCTTTGTGGGTCTTTGTGTGGCTTCGTGGATTGCTTTTTGTTTTCCTATCGCGCGCGATTATCCGAGAAATGTTTCAGGCAGGTTAGCCGCACGGCTACGATGATTGGTTGTGTTTTCCCGCGCGCCAGGTGTGGGAACCCACACACTCGATCATCTCAGCTTTTCGCAAACCAGGTCGGCGAGCGCGTTGATAAAGGTTGGATTGCAATTCAGCGCGGGAACGCGGCGGTAAGTTTTGACGCCTATCTCATCAGCCAGCTTTTTGTAGAGGATGTCGAGTTCGTAAAGCGTTTCGATGTGGTCGGAGACGAAACTGATAGGAATCGGCAGAATCTGCTCAACGCCCTGCGCCGCCAATTCGCGCAGCTTCGAGTCTGTCGAAGGTTCCAGCCATTTGACCGGCCCGACCTTGCTTTGGAAGCTGAGATGAACAGGGCTGAGATCGCCGAGCTTCTCCGAAACCAATCGAACCGTCTCCTCGGTATGTCGAAGATAAGGGTCGCCGTTTTCGATGTAACTTTGCGGGACGCTGTGGGCGCTGAAGAGCAGATGGACGCGCCGCGGGTCCGGATCGGGAAATTTTTCGATCTCCTCGGCGATTTGTTCGGCCAACGCGTCGATGTACGTTTCGTGCGTGTGCCATTGGGAAATGCGATGTTGACGAATGTGAGGAAGTCCGCCACGTTTGTCCATCAGCTCATCGAAGTCTTTGAAGCTCGACCCGGTCGTCGAAACGGAGAACTGAGGGTAGAGCGGCAGCAGAATCAGCTCATCAATGCCGTCGCGAACAATCTGATCGATCGCTGTTTCGGTGAATGGACGCCAATAACGCATCCCGACATAAGCGTTCGCTTCAACGCCACGCCGGGCAAGTTCTTCGCGCAAGGCCGCGGCTTGCTCTTCCGTGATTCGTCGCAAAGGCGATCCGCCGCCGATCTGCGCGTAATAGCCCGAAGATTTTTTATGACGAGCCGTCGAGATCACCCAAGCCAACGGCCTCTGCATCGCGCGAATCGGCAGCCGCACAATCTCCGGGTCGGAGAATAAATTGAAGAGGAACGGGCGCACGTCCGCCAGTGTTTCAGGCCCGCCGAGGTTGAAGAGTAATACGCCAATCTTCATACAAAAGGGACAGAGGGACAGAGAGATGGAGGGACAGAGGGATGGAGAGACGGAGGGATGGAGGGACGTAGGGGCAGAGAGACAATCAAGCTCTTCATCTCTCCATCCCTCTGTCCCTCCATCCCTCTGTCCCTCTGTCTCTCCGTCTCTTCATATAGTTCCCGCAATTACCGTCGTCGCCACTTCTGGGTGAATGTATTTGCGAATGGCTTCGTCGACGTCCGACTTCGTGATCAGCGAGACCAGGGAGGGGTATTCGTCAAGGTATTTCACTCCGAGGCCGAACAGTTCCGAGGCCGCAAGTTGGCCGGCCATGCCGCTGTTAGTGGCGAGGCCGATTTTGAACGAGCCGATCATCGAGGACTGTTCATCTTTCAACTCGTCTTCTCTGATGCCGTTGGCGATATAGTCGTTGACGATCTCTATCGTCGCGCCGACCGCTGTGTCAATGTTCTCCGGCGCGACGGTGACGGTGATGACGAATGGGCCGTCGCCAATGCCCGATTCGGCGAAACTGGAATTGATGCCGTAGGTCAATCCCATCTCGTCGCGCACTTTCAAACCGAGGCGCGAGGAGAGAGTGGATTGGCCGAGCGCGTTGTTGGCGATCCTGGCCGCGACGAAATCCGGGTTTGAGCGGCGCAGTCGTGACGCGTGGCCAATTACGACATCCGCATTCGGTTTGTCTTTCATCGCCACTTCCTCACGGATCGCCGCGGATTGGAGCGGGGTTTCGGGAATATCGATCAACGCCTCGGGCGCGCCCTGCCAGCCGCCCAGTTTCTCCTCCATCAGCGCTCGTACGTCGTCGGATTTAACGTCGCCGACCACGACCAGAATCATTGACGAAGAGCCATAAAACTTTTGATGGAATTCGCGCGTGTCGTCCACAGTAATCGTTTCGATCTGGCCAATCAGTTTCTCGGCGGGCGTTTGATAAAACGGATTGCCTTCGGGGAAGACCAGTTGCGTCATCCGGTCGTAAGCGCGAACGCGAGTGTCGTCCTGCTCTTCTTTGATGTTGGCGATAATGCG
>Ga0187894_10005401_pt1 | contig 13072 bp, 8 predicted proteins | sample GBC1701081metaG_FD_136650 | JGI IMG/M metagenome (GOLD analysis project Ga0187894, IMG submission 136650) | White microbial mat communities from a lava cave in the Kipuka Kanohina Cave System on the Island of Hawaii, USA - GBC170108-1 metaG ... | reverse complement strand
GACGGCACGCCACAAAAATCGGCATGACGTCGCACGGCAGGAGTCTGCCCCCTCCCACCCCAACGCGAAAATGCGTCTGTCGCTTTCCCCGTCGGTGACTGTCTGACCGCCGATCACCCCTGGCCGGGCAGGGACCGGGACGGGCGTCTTCCGTCTTCCAGTCGGAACGAACGAACGATGATGATAAGGTGCGCTCCTATGACGAAGGGCTGTTCATTATTCGCTTTCCCGGTTCTGGTCTTGTCCGCGGCAGCGCTGACCACCGCGGCGTCATGCAGCGGCCGCACAGGCATCGTCGATCTGGAAGGGGGCGTCGGGAATCCGCGCGACGGCGGCGGATCCGAATCATCCATCCCCCCCGACGGACCGCGCGCCGAGCGCCCGGGCGCCGAGAGCGGGCAGCCGCGCTGCACGAGCCCGCTCGAATGTCAGGACATGAGTGCTTGCAACGGATTCGAGCTGTGCGTCAGCGGCCGCTGCGTCCCCGGTCCGGCCCTGCGATGCGACGACGGAATCGCTTGCACCAGCGACCAGTGCATGGAGCCCTTCGGGTGCGTCAACCAGATCGACCCGAGCCGGTGTCGTCCGGGCGAACGGTGTGATCCCGGCATGGGCGGCTGCGTCGACGTGGCCGCTTGCCGGGTCAGCAGCCAGTGCGACGACGGCCGTGTGTGCAACGGCCGCGAAAGCTGCCAGCGCGGCCGCTGCGTACCGGGGCCGCCGCCGCGGTGTTTCGACGGCGTCGGCTGCACGGACGATCGCTGCGTCGACCCGGTCGGGTGTGTCTTCGTTCCGGACCCCATGCTGTGCGGGGGCGGAATGTGCGACCCGCAGCGCGGATGCATCATGCCGCCGGCGTGCAGGTCGGACTTTTCGTGCGACGACGGGCGGGTGTGCAACGGCCGCGAAATTTGCAACAACGGGACGTGCTTTCCCGGCAAGCCCCCGTTCTGCGACGACGGCAATCTCTGCACGTCGGACTTCTGCGCCGAGAGCGCAGGGGGCTGCCTCAACACGCCGGTCATCTGTCTGGGCGGGCAGATGTGCGACCCGGGCAGCGGGCGCTGCGTAGCGCCCCCCGAGTGCACCCGCGACGATCAGTGTAACGACCGCAGCTTCTGCAACGGGCAGGAGCGCTGCATAAACAATCGCTGCCGCCCGGCGGCCGCGTCCCCATGCTTCGACGGCGACGAGTGCACCCTGGACGCGTGCAACGAGATGGCCGACGTGTGCCAGAACCGGCCGCGGGACCTCGATGGCGACGGCGCCGGCGACGCGTCGTGCGGGGGGGACGACTGCGACGATTCGGATTCATTGGTACGTCCGGGAGTCGAGGAGATCTGCGACGACGGGCGTGACAACGACTGCGACGGACTGCCGGACTGCGCGGCGAAGGCCTGCGTCGGCCACCCGGTGTGTCTCGCGTGCCGGCCGGACGGTGGCAGCCCGGATGGCGGCGCTTCCGACGGGGGCGCCGCGCCGGGCGAGGTGTGCGGCAACGGAGTCGACGACGACTGCGATACGTTGGCGGACTGCGATGATCCCGAGTGTGACGCGGCGCCTGAATGCTGCTCGCTGCAACGCGAGATTTGCGACAACGGCCGCGACGACAACTGCAACATGTTCCGGGACTGCATGGATCCCGGATGCGCGCGCGACCCGAACTGCGTCACGTGCAAGCCAGGCATGGAGATCTGCGCCAACACCATCGACGACGACTGCGACGGCTTGACCGACTGCAAGGACCCGAAGTGCGGAATGAACCCGGCGTGCGTGTGTGGCGTTGAATTGTGCCGCGACGGCGCCGACAACGACTGCGACGGGAAGATGGACTGCAACGATCCCGACTGCGTCGGCGATCCGGTGTGCGTGCCGTGCAGCCGCGAGCTGTGCCGGGACGGACTGGACAACGACTGCGACGAACGCGTGGACTGCGACGATCCCGAGTGCGCGGGGTCGATCTTGTGCCAGATCTGCCTGCCCTTCGAGTACTGCGGCGACCGCATCGACAACGACTGCAACGGGCTTGCGGACTGCGCGGATCAGGCCTGCGCAAACAACCCCAACTGCGTTCCGGGGTGTGCGGCGGTCGAAACCTTCTGCCGTGACGGCCGCGACAACGATTGCGACGGCTTCCGGGATTGCGACGATCCGGATTGCGCGCAACAGCTGGCGTGCTTGCTGTGCTTGCCCATCGAGCTGCCGCCGCTGTGCCAGAGCGCGTTCGACGAAGACTGCGACGGCCGCATCGACTGCGACGACCGGGACTGTCGACAGCATCCTGCCTGCCTGGGCAAGTAACCGGGGCGCTCGGCTTGCTGCTGTGTCTTGCGGCCTGAAGCCGACGACTCAGGTTTCATGGAGGCTGGGAAACGCGGCCGGTTCCGCGAGGCCAGCGACTCGACGAAAGGAAGCACATGGGCGTCGTATGGGCTTTGATCATCGGTCTCATCGTGGGGGCCATCGCCAAGTTTTTCATGCCGGGCCGAGATCCGGGGGGCGTGGTCATCACCATGCTCCTGGGTGTGGCGGGCTCGCTGGTGGCGGGTTTTCTGGGCCGTTCGATGGGGTGGTACGACTCGCCCGCGTCGGGACCGGGCATCGTGGCCTCCGTGCTGGGCGCCATGCTGCTTCTGTTCCTGTACCGGATGATCGTGAGCCGTCGTACGGCTTGAGGTCGGCGAAGCGTTAGGACCCGGGGAAGAAATAAGTTGCGCAGATCAGGGTGCCGAGGCGCCCGGATGGCGAGGCGCGAGGAGTGCGCATACCCGTCGGTATGTAAGCGACGAGCAACGAAGCCAGCCGGGATGGATCGGCGTCCTGAATGGGCAAGTTATTCTTCCCCGGGTCCTAAGCGGCGGCGCGGCGCCGTCGGCCGCGCTTGCCCCCGCGACGGACCGGGGTTTACGGTCCGCGGATGACTCCGGCCGCGGCGATTCTTTTTGATCTCGATGGCACGCTGGTCGATTCCGAGCGCGAAAACGTAGAGTCCGTGGTCCGGGCCGCTGGCCGTCTGGGGGTCACGCTGACCGGGGCCGAGCGCGCATTCATCGTGGGTCACTCGTGGAATGAAATTCACGCCCTTGTCACGCGCGGTCACGGGCTGGCGGTTTCGATGGACCAGATGATCGCGATCGCCGTGGAAGAAAAGCGGCTGATGCTGGCGTCGTCGGGCTACCGGGCGCTGCCGGGCGCCGTGGCTGCCGTCAAACGCCTGAGCGCGCGCTCGGCGTTGGCGGTGGTCTCAGGAGCCAGCCGCGTGGAAGTGCGCGACGCGGTCGATAGCCTGGGCATCGCCGGTGCGTTCCAGGTCCTGCTGGGATCCGAGGACTATCCCCGAGGCAAGCCCGCGCCCGATCCGTACGCCCTGGCCATGACGATCATGAAGGTGCCGCCCGCGCGCTGCATCGCTGTCGAGGACGCCACGCCAGGCATCCAGTCCGCGCGCGCCGCCGGGGCGCGGGTCATCGCCGTTTCGGAGGGCAACTTCAGTGGATTCGATCTCTCGGGCGCCGACGTGATCGTGAAGACCCTCGACGACGTCACGGATGAGCTCTGCGACTGGTTGGCCGGCTAGCGGCGGTGCACTAGGATCCGCGGCGTGCTCGACCACCTGCCACCGGACGTCACGATCTACGAGGTCGGCCCTCGGGACGGCTTGCAAAACGAAGCCCGCCTCATCGCGACGGACGACAAGGTAGCGCTCATCGACGCGCTGTCCGCGACCGGGCTGCGCGCCATCGAGATCTCGAGCTTCGTGAATCCGCGGTGGATTCCTCAGCTCGCCGACGGGGCGGAGGTGTCGAGGCGCATCACGCGGCGCCCCGGCGTCGTGTATTCGGCGCTGGTGCCGAACCCGCAGGGCCTGGAGAACGCCCTGAAGGCCGGCATGAAGGAGATCGCCGTCTTCATGTCGGCGTCGGAGACGCACAACAAGAAGAACGTCAACAAGACCATCGCCGCAACACTGGAAGCGTTTCGTCAGACAGTGCCGCCCGCCCTCGCCGCCGGGCTGAAGGTGCGCGCCTACGTGTCGACGGTCTACGGCTGTCCTTATGAGGGCGCCGTCGACCCTGCTCGCGCGGTGGAGCTCGCGCGCGAGCTGCGCGCGCTGGGCTGCTACCAGGTCTCGTTGGGTGACACCATCGGCGTCGCCAACCCGCGCCAGGTGCGCGACGTCTTGACGCCCGTGCTGGCGGAGATTCCGGCGCCGCAGGTCGCCGTCCACTTTCACGACACCCGCGGGACGGCGCTGGCCAACATCCTGGTGGCGGTGGATATGGGCGTGACGACGGTTGATTCCGCGTTGGGGGGCCTGGGCGGCTGCCCTTACGCCCCCGGCGCGTCCGGCAACGTGGCCACCGAGGACGTCGTCTACATGCTCGAGGGTATGGGCGTCCGCAGCGGCGTGGACCTCGACAAGCTGGTCGATTGCTCGCGCCTGGCCTCGACGCTGGTGGGCCACGAGATGCCCTCCAAGCTCTACCGCGCGTACATGGGCGCCCGCCGCCCCTCAGGTACGCCCGCGACGACCAGGTGAAGGGGGGGGCGAGGCGAGCGAAAAACCTGTTCCCGCTTCCGTGCCGCGGCCCGCATACCCGCAGGTATGCTAGCGTGCGCCGCGATGTCTGACGGCGCGTCTACGGGGCCGGTTCTCGTCGAGCGCGGCGGTCCGGGGGGGGCGGTGGCGGGGGTCACGCTGGCGCGTCCCGAAGCGATGAACGCGCTGTCGCGGGCGATGGTGGCCGGGCTGCGCGCGGCGGTGGCGGACCTGCGGGCGGACGCGGCCGTGCGGGTCCTGGTGATCACCGGAGCCGAGGGCAAGGCGTTCTGCGCGGGAGCCGATCTCAAGGAGCGCCGAACCATGTCGCTCGACGATACGCGCGCCTACCTAGATGCGCTGGGGGGGCTGTGCGACGACGTCGCGGCGTTCCCGCGCCCGGTGATCGCCTCGCTGAACGGCATCGCCTTCGGGGGCGGCCTGGAGCTGGCCCTGGCGTGCGACCTGCGTGTGGCGGCCGAGGGCATCGAGGTCGGGCTGCTGGAGACCGCCGTGGGCATCATCCCGGGCGCGGGGGGGACGCAGCGCCTGTCGCGTCTGTGCGGCGTGGCGGCGGCCAAGGAGCTCATCTTGACCGCGCGCCGGATCCCGATCGCGCGCGCGTTCGCGCTCGGCATCGTCAACGAAGTCGTGCCGCGTGACCAGTTGCGGGCGACGGTCGACCGCTGGATCGCGGACGTGGTCGCGTGCGCGCCCGTCGCGGTCACGCAAGCCAAGCGCGCCATCGACGGAGGAGTCGGATTGCCGTGGCGGGAGGCGGCGGTCCTGGAACGCACCTGTTACGAGGTAGCGCTGACGACCGAGGATCGCAACGAAGGGCTCGACGCGTTCGCCGCCAAGAGGAAGCCGGTCTTCACCGGCAAGTGAGGAGCTGGATGTCCAGGACTGACGAGATGAAGGCGCAGGCGCAGAAGATCAAGCAGGGCGGCGCCGCGAAGTACCACCAGAGCAACGCCGCCGCCGGCAAGCTGTTTTGCCGCGAGCGCATCGCGCGCCTGTGCGACGACGGGGGGCGCGACTTCGTGGAAGACGGGCTTTTCGCGAACGTCACGGCGGGCGATCTGCCGGCGGACGGGGTCGTGACCGGCGTGGGGCGCGTCCACGGGCGGCCGGTGGCGATCATGGCGAACGACTCGACCGTGAAGGCGGGTTCGTGGGGCGCGCGCACCGTGGAGAAGATCGTGCGCATCCAGGAGACGGCGGGCCGCCTCCGCATTCCGCTGTTCTATCTGGTGGACTCGGCCGGCGCGCGCATCACGGATCAGCTCGACATGTTCCCGGGGCGGCGGCATGCCGGGCGCATCTTTCACAACCAGGTGCGTCTGTCCGGCGCCGTCCCGCAGATATGCCTGCTGTTCGGTCCGTCGGCGGCGGGTGGCGCCTACATTCCGGCGTTCTGCGATGTGGTCTTCATGGTCGAGGGTAACGCGTCCATGTACCTCGGCTCGCCGCGCATGGCGGAGATGGTGATCGGCGAGAAGGTGACGCTGGAGGAGATGGGCGGCGCCCGCATGCACTGCGAGGTATCCGGTTGCGGGGACCTGCTGGGCAAAGACGAGGTGACGGTGCTCGCCGCCGCGCGCGAGTACCTGAGCTATCTCCCGCAGCGCGGGGGCGACCGTCCGCCGTCGACCGAAGCGCGCGCGCCGCGGGCCGGGGTCAAGCGGATCGACGAGATCATCCCCGAGGGACAAAACCAGTCCTTCGACGTGTACGCGGTGCTCGACGCGCTGGTGGATGAGGGCAGCTTCTTCGAGATCAAGCGGCTCTTCGCGCGCGAGCTGGTGGTGGGGCTCGCGCGTTTGGGCGGACGCCCGATCGGCGTCGTGGCCAGCCAGCCCAAGTGGAAAGGCGGCGTCTTGTTCGTCGATTCGGCGGACAAGGCGGCGCGCTTCATTTGGCTGTGCGACGCGTTCGGGATCCCGCTTTTGTTTCTGGCTGACGTGCCGGGCTTCATGATCGGCAAGGCGGTCGAGCGCCAGGGCATCATCCGTCACGGCGCGAAGATGATCTCCGCCGTCGCCGACGCCACGGTGCCGAAGGTGTGCGTGGTGCTGCGCAAGGCCTACGGCGCCGGCCTGTACGCCATGTGTGGACCCGCCTTCGACGCCGACGCCACCTTGGCGTTGCCGCAAGCGATGATCGCGGTGATGGGGGCCGAGGCGGCGATCAACGCCGTGTTCGCGAACAAGATCGCTGAAAAGCCGGAGACCGAGCGCGCGGCCTACGTCGAGGAGCTGCGCCGCCAGTATCGCGACGACATCGACATCCTGAAGCTGGCGGCGAATCTGCACGTGGACGCCGTCGTCCCCGGAGACGACTTGCGCGCGGAGCTGATCCGGCGCTTCTCGGTCATGGACGAGAAAATCGTCCCCGGCCACGCACGACGCCGTCCGGTCCTGCCGGTGTGATCGCGGCCATGCGCAGGCTCGTCTTTCCCGTGGCGCTGGCCTCCACCGTCGGTCTGATCGCCGCTGGCCAGACGCCCGCCGCCCCGCCGCCGGCCCCGGCCGCTGTCGCCGCCGTCGGCCCAGCCCCGGGGGCGCCGCGGTCCCCGTCCGGCTTCCTTCAGATGACCATCGGCGCCGACCGCACCCTGGCGGATTACCGCCAGATGGTGGCCTATTTCCGGGCGCTGGATGCGGCGTCGGCCCGCGTCGACATCGAGAGCCTGGGCAATACGACGCTGGGCGAGGACATGATCATGGTGGTCATCTCCTCGGAGGCGAACCTCAAGAACAAGCAGCGCCTGCAGCAGGTTTCCCGGCGGCTGGCTGATCCGCGCGGCCTGACGGAGACCGAGGCCGCCGCGCTGATCGAGGAAGGCCGCGCCGTCGTCCTGGTCACGTGCAACATCCACTCGACGGAGATCGCGTCCAGTCAGATGGCGATGGAATGGGCGCACGCCCTCGCGACCGCGCAGGACGCGGAGACCAGGCGGCGGCTGGACAACGTGATCTTGCTCCTGGTCCCGTCGCTGAATCCCGACGGTCAGATCATGGAGACGGCGTGGTACCGCAAGCACCTTGGCACCAAGCACGAGGGCGGCCGGATGCCGTGGCTGTACCACCACTACGTCGGCCACGACAACAACCGCGACTGGTTCATGTTGACCCAGAAGGAGACGCGGCACCTGAGCCGCGCCATCTACCACGATTGGTCGCCGCAGGTGTTCGTCGACGAGCACCAGATGGGCCAGGACGGCCCGCGCATGTTCATCCCGCCGTTCGCCGATCCCATCGACCCCGACGTGCATCCGCTGATCTGGCGCGAGGTGAACCTGGTGGGGACCAACATGGCGTTCCGCCTGGAGCAGCAAGGGAAGGCGGGCGTGATCTTCGGTTATTCATTCGACGCCTACTGGATGGGAGGCACGCGCAACACCGGATGGTGGAAGAACATCACCGGCCTGCTCCTGGAGGTCGCGTCGGCGCGGATGGCGACGCCGGTCTTCATCGACGCCACCGAGCTGGAGGGCAAGAGCAAGGGGCTGGTCGACTATCAGCCGCAAACCAACCACCCCAATCCATGGCGGGGCGGTTGGTGGCGCATGCGCGATATCATGGACTACGAACGCATCGCCTCGGACGCGCTGCTGGAGGCGGCGGCGGACCGCCGCGAGGATCTGCTGCGGGATCTGGTGGTGCGCGCCCGCGCGGCCATCGCCGACGCGGCGCCGGGCGAGGCCTACCGAATCCCCGCGCGCCAGCGCGACTACCCCACCACCCGGCGGCTGGCGCTATTGATGGCGGACCATAACGTCGAGGTGCTGGCGGCCCCGGACGGTGACTTCTGGATCCCGCTGGCGCAGCCCTACGGCCGCTTCGTGCGCGAGATGATGGAGCCGCAGCGCTACCCCGAAGTGAAGCTGATGGAGGGCAAGGAGATCCTGCGCCCCTATGACGTGGCGACGTGGACCTTGCCCTTGATGATGGGCGTGACCGTCGAGCGCGCGAAGCTGCCGGCGGCCGGGGGCGGCGCGCGCGTGCCGGCGCCCATTCGTGCCGGCGCGGGGGGGGTGGGCCGGCTGCCGGGCGACCCGCCGGCGCCGAATCGCGGGATGACGGTGGTCGACGGCACCGGGCCGGAGGCCGCGAAGGTGGTCAACGCCGCCCTCCGCAGCCAGGGAGTCGTTTCGGTCATCCGCGCGCCGGCGCCGGGCGCTGCCCTGGCGGTGGGGACGGTAGTTCTCGACGCCACGGCCGCGGCGGGGGCGGCTTCGGCGGCGGCCGAAACGGCGGTCAGGCTCAGCGCGCTGCCGTCCACGTCGGTTCCTCCCGGCGCCGTTCGTCTACGCGCACCCCGCGTGGGCCTCTACAAGCCGTGGGCCGCCTCGATGGACGAAGGCTGGACGCGCTGGCTCCTCGAGCAGTACGGCTTTGCGCCCCGCAGCCTGGACAACAAGGCCATCCGGGCGGGCGGGCTTCGCGGCCGGTTCGACGTCATTGTCCTGCCCGCCATCGACAAAGACGTCATCGCCGCCGGCAGGCCCAAGCGCGAAGAAGGCGAGATGAAGTACTTTGCGGAGCTGCCTGCAGAGTACGCGGGTGGCCTCGATCGCCAGGCCGGTGGGGGTGGGGGAGGCGGCGGCAAGGGGGACGCGGACGCCGGGGGCGGTGACGGTGCGGGAGGCGGCGGCTCGAAGACCGGCACGCGCGCGCTCAAGACGTTCGTCGAGGAAGGGGGGACGCTGGTGGCGTTCGGGGCGGCCTGCGACTACGTGATCGCGGAGCTCAACGTCCCCGTGCGCAACGCGCTGATCAAAGCCAAGCGCGAAGACTTCGCGGTCCCCGGCTCGCTGCTGCGGGCCCGGGTGAGCGGCGGCCATCCCGTGACCTGGGGCCTACCGTCCGAGGTGGCGTTGTTCCTCGATCGATCCATGGCGTTCGACACCACGCTGCCGGGCGCCGAGATGCAGCGCTGGGTGCTGGCCTCGTATCCCGACTCGGGGCGGGACGTCCTGTTGTCGGGCTGGATCCACGGCGAGGACAAGCTGGCCCGGCGCGCCGCGGCCGTCGCGATGACGTACGGCAAAGGCAAGGTCGTGCTCCTCGGTTTTCGCCCGCAGCACCGCGCCCAGACGCACGCGACGTTCCCGTTCGTTTTCAACGCGCTCTACTGGTCGGTGTTGTGAGCGCGGCCGCGCCTGAGCTCCTGACGCTGATCTCCGCCGACCAGGCGCGGCGGCTGATGTCGCAGACGCCGCCCGTCTCGACCGAGACGGTGGATCTGGGCGCGGCCCACGGTCGCGTGCTGGCGTCGCCGCTGATCGCCGACGAGGATCTGCCTTCGTTCCGGCGGTCGACCATGGACGGGTATGCGGTTCGCGCGCGCGACGTGGCCGGCGCCTCCGACGGAGCGCCCGTCCCTCTCGTCCTCGTGGGCACCGTCCCGATGGGGGGTGTCTTTTCGGGGGCGCTCACCGAGGGGCAGGCGGTGGGGATCTCCACCGGCGGGTTCGTCCCCGATGGCGCCGATGCGGTCGTGATGCTCGAGTACGTCACCAGCGCCAGCGGTCGCGGCAGCGGCAACGACGGCGGCGGCGGCCGGATCGCGATCGCCAAGCGCGCTGCCCCCGGTGACAACATCATCGAGCCGGGGGAAGACATCCGGCGCGGCGCCACGGTGCTGCCCGCCGGCCGCCGCCTGCGGCCGCAGGACGTGGCCGCGCTCGCGTCGTTCGGCACGGCGCGCGTCTCCGTATTCCGCCGGCCGCGCATCGCCGTGCTCTCCACCGGCAACGAGCTGTGCGAGCCCACCGCCCGTCCGGCAGCGGGCCAGGTGCGCGACGTCAATCAGTCCGTGCTCGCCGCCCAGGTCGAGGCCGCCGGCTGCGAAGTCACCCATGGGGGCATCGTGCGCGACGACGCGGACGCCCTGTCCGCGGCGGTCTCCCTGCTGCTCCCCGCGCACGACGGCCTCATCCTGTCGGGTGGCTCGTCGGTGGGGGTACGCGACGTGTCGGGCGAGGTGCTGCGCGCGCTCGGCCCGCCGGGCGTCCTGTTTCATGGCATCCGCATACGGCCCGGCAAGCCCACGATCTTCGCGCGCGTGGGCGACAAGCCGGTGGTCGGCATGCCCGGCTTTCCCACGTCGTCGATGATCGTCTTCGACGCCTTCATCCGTCCCATGCTGTGGCGTCTGGGCGGCGAGACTGGCCGCGCGTCATGGCCCGCCCGACGCCGCGCCCGCCTCTCGCGGCGTCATCCGTCCGCGCCCGGCCGCGAGGACTACGTGCGGGTGCGCCTGCGAACCGACGCCGACGGCGAGGCCTGGGCGGACCCGCTCCTCGGAGGTTCCGCCGCCATCTCGAACGTGATCGACGCCGACGGCCTGGTGATCATGGGCGCCGAGATGGAGAGCGTCGCCGAAGGCGAACAAGTCGAGGTCTGTCTTTATGCGTGAACGTGAACCAGGAGATGATCCCATGGCCCCACCGCGTTCCATCGTCGCTGCTGCCGCCGCCTTCGTGATGGTGGCGGCCACCGCCGCCGCCGCGCCGGCCACCGCCGTCGCCCCCGCAGGCCAGAGACGCGCGACCACCCACCACCCGCTGGGTATCGACGACGTCGTCGGCGCCGTGCGCGTCGCGGCTCCGGATCTTTCGCCCGACGGCCGCTGGGTCGCCTACACCGTCACCACGACCGATCTCGCCAAGGGCAAGCGCGTCTCCCACGTATGGGTGGCTGCGGTCGACGGCTCCTCCGCGCCGCGCCAGCTCACGGGCGGCGAAAAGGGCGAGAGCGTCCCGTGCTGGTCGCCCGATGGACGCCGCCTGGCGTTCCTCGCCAACCGCTCGGGCGCCACCCAAGTCCACATCATCGCCCTCGACGGAGGCGAGGCCCGCCGGCTCACCGATCTCTCCACCGGCGCGCAGGGTCCGCTGGTTTGGTCGCCGGACGGGCGTCGCATCGCGTTCGTCAGCGACGTCCACCCCGACTGCCCGGACGACGCGTGCAACAAGAAGCGCGCCGAAGAGAAAGAGAACGGCCCCAAGGTCCATCACGCCAAGGCGCTTTTCTACCGCCACTGGAACGAATGGCGGGAGGACGTCCGGCACCACGTCATGGTGGCGGACGCCGACACCGGCGCGACGATCGACGTGACCCCCGGCGACTTCGATTCACCCGCCTTCATGTTCGAGGACGGCGCCGTCGCCTTCGCGCCGGACAACCGCGAGATCGCCTTCGTCTCGAACCGCGACGGCAAAGACGAAGAGGCGTGGTCCACCAACAAGGACGTGTGGACGGTGGCTCTCGCCGGCTCGCCGTCGTCCGCCGCTAAAACCGTCCGCCGTAGCACGGGCAAGGGCGCCGACACGGAGCCCCACTACACCCCCGACGGGCGCTCCATCGTCTTTCGGTCCCAAGAGCGCGCCGGCTTCGAATCCGACCGCTGGCGGCTGATGGTCCTCGACCGCGCCAGCGGCAAAGCGCGCCCCGTGTTCGAGACGCCCGATCTCTCGGTGGAGGAAATCGCCGTAGTCCGCGACGGCAAGACCGTGTTCTTCACCGCCGAACGTGCCGGCCGTCTGGGGTTGTTCGCGGTCCCGCTCGCCGGCGGGACGCCGCGCCGGATCGTCGAAGGGGGCTCCATCCATGGTGTCCGCGTCTCGCCCGACGGCGACACCGCCGTCTTCGGCATGTCCAGCCTCACGGCACCCGCCGAGATCTGGCGCGTATCCGTCGCCGACGGCAAGGCGCAGCGCCTGACCGACCACAACCGATCCCTGCACGCCGCCAACGAGATGCCCGAAGTGCAGAGCTTCACGGTCAAGGGCGCGGGCGGCGCGGACGTGATGTCGTGGATGCTGCTGCCGCCCCGCTTCGATCCCGGCCGTAAGCACCCGGTGGTCTTTCTGATCCACGGCGGTCCCCAGGGTGCCTGGACCGACGGCTGGTCGCCGCGCTGGAACCCAGCCTTGTGGGCCGCGCAGGGCTGGGTGGTGGTATGCCCCAACCCCCGCGGCTCGACCGGTTACGGGCAGAAGTTCGTCGACGAAGTATCGCGCGACTGGGCGGGCAAGGTCATGGAGGACCTTCAGGCCGTGTTCGAGGCGACCGTCAAGAAGCCGTTCGTCGATCCGAAACGGCAGGCCGTGGCGGGCGCCAGCTATGGCGGCTACGCGGTGAATTGGCTCATCGGCCACACCGATCGCTTCAAGGCGGCGGTCAGCCACGACGGTGTTTTCAATCTCGAATCGATGGCGCTCGCCACCGAAGAGCTGTGGTTCACCGAATGGGATCTGGGCGGCCCGCCCTGGACCAAAGAAGCGCGCGAGGTGTTCGCGCGATCGTCACCGCACCACCATATCGAAAAGATGAAGACGCCCACCTTGATCATCACCAACGACCTCGACTTCCGTGTCCCCGTGGATCAGGGCCTACAGCTCTTCACCGCGCTCCGCCGCCGCGGCGTTCCCGCCGAGCTCCTGGACTTTCCGGATGAAGGCCACTGGGTGCTCGCGCCGAAGAGCTCCCGGTACTGGCACGAGCAGGTCTTCCGCTTCTT
>Ga0187894_10005400_pt1 | contig 13073 bp, 13 predicted proteins | sample GBC1701081metaG_FD_136650 | JGI IMG/M metagenome (GOLD analysis project Ga0187894, IMG submission 136650) | White microbial mat communities from a lava cave in the Kipuka Kanohina Cave System on the Island of Hawaii, USA - GBC170108-1 metaG ... | reverse complement strand
TATTTTCTCAGTCATAACAACGTCGAAGAGATCGAGTACGTCATCAGTGGCGCTGGCCTCGACTGTGTCAATGAAGGCAGCCAACGTTGCGTATCTTCTGGACTCCGGCAATCGTTCAATAGCGGGTCCCGACATTTTTCTGGTCAAAATCCCCGCTAAGGCATTTGACAAGCCTGCCGACTTGACAGAAACCTGATTCTGTCAACCTTAGAATCAAGATATATGTGCATTTTAGCCTTCCGCTCCTTTTTTTGCCCCTCTATACTTAACAAAAGCTGCATTACGCAAGAAGGCGTCAAGTACAAGAAATGGCCGGGCAAGCTCGAATTTTAAGCACGAAAGAGATCGCAGACATTTTTAAATTGCTTCCAACAGCAAGAGATAAAGCCATTTTTGCAATAGGCATCTACACAGGACTTCGTGTGAGTGAGATAGTAACACTTAGGACCAGTCAGCTTTTTACCGAGGCCGGCAACGTCAGGCACGTTCTAAAGTTGAAGCGGCAAAAGAAGAAGAATATTGTCTACAGCGATATCCCAGTGCATGAAAAGCTCAAGAAGCGCTTGGTTGATTATTACAAAGAAACTCAAATAGGTGTTTGGCTCTTTCCATCAGAAATGGCGTCCTCTGGGCATTTGACCAGAGCCGCCGCTCATAACCTTTTAACTAAAGCCTTTGATTCACTCGGTCTTGATGATGCATCTACACACTCTATGAGGCGTTCATGTCTCACACAAATGAGTCGTGCTGGTGTTCCCTTACGAACTATTCAAGAAATTTCAGGGCACGCCAGTCTAAGCGATCTTCAGGTGTACCTGGCCGTAGACCCTGATGATAAGCGAAGAGCCATTAATCTCTTGAGGTACTGATGAAGTCTCGCAATGCCCTTATTCTGACTCCAGAGCAGCGATTGCAGCTCATTCAATTGCCGGAAGACTTATCAGATAGGCTTCTTGCCCGGTATCACACCCTGTCAGAAAAAGACTTGCGCGTCATTCACGAACATCGTCGAGATTACAACAAGTTTGGTTTTGCCGTTCAGCTTTGCCTCTTGAGGTTTCCAGGAAGAGTCATTTCCGATGTACTAGAAATTCCTCAGAGAGTACTTTCACATATTGCCGCCCAGCTTGAATTGCCAGTTTCGGCATTCAACGATTACGGTAACCGCGACAATACGGTCTATGAACACTTGGATGAAATACGCTCGGTCTATGGGTTTCGTAACTATGGCTGGAGAGACATTCTTCTTGTAACACGTCAGCTCTTGCCTCTTGCAATGCAGAACCACAGACCATTGCCGCTTGCGATGAAGGCGTTGGACATGATGCGAGAGGAGAAAATAATCGCACCAGGAATTACTGAAACCGAGCGCTTAGTGGCACTGGTTCTTGATTTGGCGAATACCCGTATCGAAAACCAAGCAGTATCCGGTTTAACCGCTGTACAAAGAGCGCGACTGGATGGGCTGTTGCGGACAGAGACATCTTTGAATGGCAAGACCGCTTTTGCCTGGCTAACCCAGCCTGCGCAGACACCATCAGCAAAGAGCCTCCGCAAGTTGGTGCAGAGGCTGCAACTGATCAAGGATATAAGACTTCCCAGCCTTGACGGAAGACTGCACAGGGACAAGATCATCGAACTTTTCAGAAGGTGCAGCAAGTATAAAAGCCAGGCGCTGCTAAAGCTTCCAGAAAATCGCAAGCACGCGTTGCTGGTCTGCTACCTCTCAGAATTGTCCCAGGATCTCATTGATCAGATACTGGACATGTTTGACAAGCTTATGACTGAGTTGATGACTAAAGGCAAAAACCGCCAGAAGGAGCACTTCAAGGTCAATGCCAAGAAGTTCAATTCCCATCTGCGGATTCTCACGGCCGCGTCAAAAGCCTTGCTCAAAGCCAAGACCGAAGGGCTAGATCCATATGCCACTGTATTTGCGCAAGTAGACGAGACAACGCTCGTCGCCACTGTCAACGGTGCTGAGGGCATAGTCCGACCGGAAGACCTGGACTATCTCGACATGATTGAGAACAAGTATAGGCACATGAGATTGGCTCTACTAGAGATGTACGAGACTCTGAACTTTCAGTCGGTCCTCAAGAAACAGCCAACTCTTGACGCTCTCAACCACGTTTCCATGCTTGCGCAATCGAAGAAACGTGTTACTGCAGTGGAGCAAAAGGTTGATGGAGCCGTAGTAACAGCTCCCCTTGACCATGTTGCTAATTCATGGATGCCGCATACTGTTACTGACGAAAACAAGATCAATCCTAACTTCTACGAAGCTTCTGCGTACTGTCGATTGAGAGGAAACTTACGCGCCGGCGATTCGCATGTTCCCGGAAGCCGCCGGTACAAAGACTTTGAAAGCTATTTGATTCCCGAAGAGCCTTGGAAGCATTTGGTTGCTTCAGATACGGTTAGGTTGGCAATAAGCACGGATGCGGCTGCCTATCTGGAATCCCGAAAGACGCTGATGACCCAGTTGATGCAATCGCTGAAAGACGATTTGCCAGATCTTGCTGATATCACCATTGAAGCGGATGGTTCCTGGCACTTATCCCCATTGGATAGCGAGGTGCCGGCAGAAGTAAAAAATACTCAGCGCCGCATCTATAACCTGTTCCCGCGTGTGTCCATTCCCGATCTGCTCGTTCAAGTAAACGCCACAGTTGGTTTCCTTCGCCATTTCACGCACATCGGCACGGGCGAGCCAGTGCCTGCCGATCGCCAGGCCGTCCTTCTGGCTGCTATTGCGGCGTCCGGATTGAATCACGGACTGACAAAAATGGCTGAATCATGCTCCTTCACATACAAGCAACTGGCCGGTGCTCGCGACGTATACATCCGAGAAGAGACGCTCTCTCTGGCTCAAGCTGACATTGATAACTTCATTTTGCACTCGCCAGTGTCTGACGCCTGGGGCGATGGTACTAAATCATCGTCAGACGGTATGCGGATCAAGGTTGCCGTGCAAGCCGCTAATGCCGACAGGAATGCTCGCTACTTCGGCACCGGCTGCGGTGTGACGATCTACAATCACGTAGCAGATATTGGACTCCCTTTCGCTCAAAAGGTCATTAGCACTAATGATCGAGAGGCGCTGCACGTAATTGATGCTCTCGAAAACCATGAGACTGACCTGAATATTCAAGAGCATTACACCGATACACAGGGTTATACAGATCATGTCTTTGCTCTCACTGCCTTGCTTGGCTACAAGTTCGCTCCACGAATCCGAGACCTGTTCAAGCTGAAGCTATTTTCAATAGGACCAATCGATGACTTCGGCAACGTCAACTCCCTTTTCAAAGACCGCATAAACACCAAGCTTATCGAGGAAAATTGGAATGAGATTCTTCGAGCTGCAGCCTCGATTCGGCTCGGTACGACGTCTGCATCGCTCTTGATGCGCAAATTGGCCTCATATCCAAAACAGAATCAAATTGCCAAAGCGCTACTGGAAATGGGCAGAATCGAGCGCACCATTCATATTCTCAACTGGCTACAAGACCCGGCCATGCGCCGACGCACGATGATAGGACTCAACAAGGGTGAGAACGTACACTCGCTTCAGAAGATCCTTTTCTTCGCACGACGCGGCGAGTTTTGGGATCGAAAGTTCGAAGATCAAAGCAACCGCGCAAGCTGCCTTGGTTTGCTCGTGTCTGCCGTTGGAGCCTGGAACAGTGTTTATCTGCGCCGTGCCATTGAGGAATATTGCCGCCGTGGTAATAACCTACCACCGGAAATACGCCAGCACATCGGTCCATTAGGGCACGAACACCTCAATTTGATTGGTCACTACAACTTCGATAGCATGCAGCAGTTCTCGCTACACAACTTGCTTCCGCTACGTTCTGTTGCCGACATCGAAATTGTTGACGAGGATGATATCGAAGCCTATGGTGCCTTGTCTGGACTCTTTTAAGGTGACCGAATGATTTGCTTTACCTTGAAGGAGTTCTGATATGACTAGTAGTCCCAATCGTGATCATATTCCGCAATATGGTAATCATCCAGAATCCTGGAAACGCTTCCTGTTCAAGGCAAGTCGGGGATCTGATAAAGCCGTAGAAATGCTGCGGCTGGCAGAGCTGTCCTTCCTTAAGGAATTAACTGCACACTCAGAACCGCAGGACTTGCAACTGGAGCAATACTATTCACTACTGGCAGCTCGCCTTCCCACGTCCGCTCCGCTGCTAACAATCAAGGAATTTCTGACTATTGCAGACTGCGTAACGATCGACCTTCCAGACAAGCCTCTTCATGAACATGCATTCTATGACCGTCTATGGAAACGCAAGCAGTCTGTCAACACCCGTGAGTTGGTGCTTGATGCTGTCGTTCACTGCTTGCGTCACTGGAGCCCGGCAGAATATCGGCACCTCAGTGAAACTGTTTGCGATAACGATCCTGAGTACAACTCCCTAAATGCAGTCGCAGCGATGCTTTATCTGTACTGTGGCTGGGAAGCCGGAAGTTAAGTAGCCGCAAAAGTTTTCGTATGTCACGGGCTGATCACCCTTTTGGCAGCCTGCCAAGCCCCTTAACGGGACAAAATTCTCTTTTCCTGCGTTGTCAAATAGCTTAGCGGGGATTTTGACCCAAAAAATGTCGGGACCCGATAGAGAGCTTCTGCTTTGGCGAAGTCACGCTTTTTTTCCGCATCCCTGGCCTTTGATCTGAGGTCGCGCCAGTCCTGGTCCGGTGTCATAGGTTCGCCCTGTTAGGTCTTTGGCGTAGCCGATCAGTCTGTACCCGCAAGAGCTGGACAGCTCACGTTATCTCTCTCTTCGCTGTCTCACGGACAATCTCTATCGCATACTTCGTCAGGATGGCGCGGATGCGCTGATAGAGCGGCTCTGCTTCGTCGCGCTTGCCCAGTGCCTCAAAGCAGTGGGCCAAGCCAAGAAGGCTTACACCGGTGGTGGCGCTCATCGGGCCAAAGTCCTGTTCAGCCAGGTCGGCGGCACGTTTGTACTGGATAAGCGCAGAATCCAGATCCTGTGTGCGATCAGCCATAGCCATGAGAGCTTCCCAGGTCGTTTGCTGGTCATCGTCTTTCATGGCTCTAGTCCCCAGCAAACCACCCCCCTTATCAGACATGCCCTGATGACAAATTGCCATAACGGGCAAGCCATGAGCTTTTACACAATACAAGCACACTTATAATGGGTCGACTCTAAAGCCAAGCCCCGCCAATGTTGGTGGGGATGAAACAAGTAAGGATTGCCGCAAAGCGGCTGGGCAAGCGAATCAGAGAGTTACGGCAGGCTAAAGGCTTATCACAAGAGGCTTTGGCGGCTGATGCTGGCGTCCATAAGAACTACCTGGGCGGCATTGAGCGTGGTGAGCGGAATCCCTCTTTGCTCAACCTGGCGCGGATTGCTGACGCCCTGGGTGTTACGATACCGGACCTGGTGGAGACGTTGCGCAGTGTCTGATAAGAATAGTTATGTATTACTCGCTCCTAAAACGCCGACAGGGTGAGGCTTTTGAATTATCGAGCTGTCGGCTATCCGCTTTTGGGGTAGGCATTTTCAGCCCATCTCGCCTTTTTCCCGACAAACTCTGTCAGGATTTACCTGACAAAATTGTAGGACTTCGCCTGACCGTGTGACCATGTTAGCACCACATATGGTGCACGCGAGCTCCACGATCCTGTTCCGCCGGCGGCACCCTCCAAAAGGCCGGAAACGCCCGTTCTTCGTAGGGGTGATTCCCTTGCCGGCATCAATTACGCCCCTTGTATCGCCTCCTGGTCGGCAGCCAGAAGGGTTTGTCAATCTTCTTAGTGGCGGCGTCAAACACCCTATGGTATGATAAACCACCATGAAGGCAATTCTTCTGAGACAGAAAAAGGTCGTCTACCCGGACGGATCGATTGCTGAAATCGTAGTTTGGCAATTACCTCAACCTTCCCCGGACCGCCCACACGGCTACAAGTACAGACTTAATTACTGCACTGCAGACGGCACAACCCGCGTCAGGTACGACAACGAAACAGGCAAAGGCGATCACAAACACATCGATAGAACTGAGCTGCCGTACGAGTTTGAATCACTCGAAAAACTCTTCCAGGACTTTGCCAACGATGTAAACAGAGCAAGGAGCAAGCCATGAAAAAACGCAAACTAATAATTGGCGTATCTACGCTTGAAGAGTCTTTGAATGAAACTTTAGAGGCCTGCAAGCGAGCTGAGAAAGGCTTGCCTGCTGGTCCCGTACATCGCATCGATTTTACGGATCAAGCTGCTTTGTTTAGCACCTTGTCGCCCAAGCGCATGGAATTACTGCGATATCTTCGACAGAATGGCCCTATGAGTGCCAGGCAGTTAGCCAAGAATTTGGCTCGGGATTACAAAAATGTCCAGGGCGATATAAAAATGCTCTCTCAGCTCGAATTGGTTCTTACTGATGACGCAGGGAAATATCTTGTCCCTTGGGACGACATCACCATTGAATTAGCACTGGCTGCTTAAGCACGTCACGACACCTCTGACTCTGGCTTCAGGCCTAAGACCTTGCTCCAGGTCTCTTGCGCTGCCTTCAGCGCCGCCGCTTCAAACTGTTTCATCAATGCTGCCTTTGCTTCCGGGTCCATTACCTTTCTTTCTCTCAACAGGCTTTCCATGTCCGTTGCGTAGCTGGTCGCCATCTCTGCAAAATATCGCGCAGCTACAGTCTCTTGCGTCAATGCCATTAGCACGCCGCCAAAACCTTGCAAATACTCGATTACAAGCGCGTTGTGATTGGCGTCTGCGTCTGTCTCCTTTCCCTCCAGGGCGGCAACGATCATGTCTCGTCCTAAAACGGATGCGCTCTTGCCCTGGCTCTCCGCCAGTCGTTGCAGCTTTTCTATCGTCTCTTCCGGCATCCTGATCGTTATCGTGCTTGTAGCCATGCCTATCTCCCGAACATGTCGTCGCCGCGATCGCGCTCTTTCTCTTCGCGGTCATCGCGGTCTTGGCTCTCTTCCTGGCCCCTTACTTCCCTGTCGCTCTCAAACGTCTCCCATTCCCGGCCCCGCTCCGGCTCTTGCTCCTGCTGCTCCCACGGCATCTTAATTCCCAGATCCCTTGACCGGTCGATGTCCTCTGCCTGCCGCTCTTTGCTTTCTTCCTTCATTTCCCGATCAATGCGATCCCACATTTGTCGGTCCTCTCGCTCCCATGGCTCATAGCCGTCTATCAGCTTGTCTATGTCTACTTGCCCGTGACGGTCCTGGCGGTCCTCAGCTTGCATTTTGTCCAGCCATTCAAGCTCCTTCTCGGCTGCCTTCGCTAGCTCCGGGTCTTCCTCGGCCAGCTTCTCCCACCGTTCCCTAAACTCTTTTCCTGTGTCATCACAGTGAAAGTCTCCCAGCCCGCCAGCCGATTCCCGCTGATATTGTTTGTACGTCAGCTTGTGCTCTAATCCTCGCTCCCGGTTGAATACCTTGTGCAAGTCTTTGTCGAGCTGCTCCCACTCCCGCCGGTCACGCTCGGCGTCCCTCGCCGTGCGCGTCCTCTCTTCGTTCGGGTCGCCGTACATGAGGCGCTCATACATCTTGTCGCCTCGGCCTCGCTGATATTCGATTTCTCTGCCTCGCTCCCCATCTCGGATCAGTCGTTCCATCTCTCTGTCCAGGTAGCGGTCTAACGTGTGTTCGCGCTCTAAGTATCGATCCCCCCAGCCCCTCAAGTTCTTCATGTCATCAAGGTCTAGCCGTACCCGGCCGCCGTCCAGGTCCTTGCCCATGACCACCACATGGGCGTGGGGATGCTCGGTATTTTGATGCTCGACCGCGTACCAGTCCAGGCGCTGCCCCTTCTCCTGCTCCAGGCGCTCCATCATCTCCCGTGTGTAATCCTGCACGTCTGCGCCCGGCACGCCTGGCGACATAATAATCTTGTGCATGGTCACGCCATTGCGTTCCTGCTCCAAAAGCCGCTCTTTGACCTCGCGCCCTAGAACATTGTCTCGCTCGCCGTTGAAAAACTCGCGCGGTCCCTTGCCTCTGTCTTCGCCCTCGCGGTACTGGATGTAGTTGATGTGCGCTCGGGCCTTGCCTGGTCCCTTGCTTCCCTTCAGGTAGCTGTGTTTTACGACTGCCTTGATCATCGCCGCTACTCTTTGCCCGTCTGCCCTCTCAACTCTTCTTCTTGCTTGCTCAGTTTTTCTCTCATGCGCCTAACGCCGGCCACGTAACACTCTTTGAAAAGCTCTCGCCGGATTTCTTTGTCAGTCCGCATCCAGAAAAGGTGATCCATCTTGAATATCCCGATTCCTAGCTTGACCAAGATTCCAGCCAGCCGGTCTTCCATTTTGTGCAACCTGGCTTCCAGCTTCGATTCGCGCTCGTCCGTTATGCCTTTCTCTTGACGCTTCATGTACTCAAGAATGGCTTTCCTGGCTATCTCAGTTTTGGTCTTGCCCTCCATCCGGCAAAGCTGCTCAAACTTTATGTGATCGCCTGCAACCAGCTTGGTTGCTATAGTTGGGGTTCTCCTGGGCGGCATTTCCTCTACCTCTTACGTACCTAAGCAAATACGGCAATATAGCTATTATATAGCCGATTGTCGGTCATAAGATAGTCTGTCAAGAATCAGCAGAACCATATGTATATGCCCTGCTGATTGGCTTTCTAAGCGCCGTGACCGGCACACTTCATCCTGCCTTACGCTGCTACGCGCGGCACGCGGGCGGCGTCGCTACATCCTCAACCACGGCGAGGCTTTCAAGCTACGTAAGCGACACCTACGCGGGACAGGCAACAGATTACATCAATCACGGCACGTTCTGTGTACATATCCGCCTGCGGGGTTTTTAGGCATTGCCATTTCTCGCAGGACATCACCACAAATGGTGCCGATTCGTTGCCGGATTACCGGAGCGTGGCATCAAATGAGCCGTGTACAGATTGGCGGTCCCCTTACATCACCGTATACGAAAAGCCGTAAAGGCAGGCTCTGCAAACGTGTACGTCGTATATCAACCACGCTTTGCGGCACGTGAGCAGTACGAATAAATCCGCTATTACTTACAGAGTCTCTGTGTACAGCAATTACAGCTGCGCAAGGGTTGACGGGACGATGACACGTGGTCACAGCCATCAGCCCCGCCTGGCCAGAGATTATCCCACACCAGGCTTTGTTTCTCAGAGACTGCGTGCCGGGCGGCGAGCTGCACCCCCCGGCTTGTTTGTCATTCTGCAAACGTACTGAGCCAGGAACAAACAAACACAGCTTGACGGGACCTGCCGCTGCATAAGAAAAACCGCCCCCCGCACCTTCCTGCAGCACTGCCTGAATACCACGCAGCACGGGCCCCGGCGTCAAGACTTCCGAAGGAACCCGAAGGGCTTGGTCTTGATGCTGGGTGTAAGTGGTAGGCTCCCCAGCCAGGCAGGAAAGTAAGGGGGGCGCTACCTCAGCTACAGCCTCTCGCATAACCCCGAGATCCCCTGAGTCTCCCACTAAAGGACGAATTAAAAAATCTCTTTCCGGACCAGAAGAACCAGGAAGAACCGAGAGCCCCCCCTGGACCCCCCGGTTCTTATCGCCTGATCCCGCTGCCAAGAGTCTCCACAGGTCAGCATGTTTTCGCAGGGTATTAGGGGAACAACCTGACAGAGCTTGTAAGGTTTTTCGGCTTATCTGCCGCCCTTCTGTCAGGCATTTCCTGACAGCGGCCTTTATCTTCTTGCGGGCGTCCTTCTCGCGGCCTTCGTTGCCTTTGATCAGGTCGTCCACCGTCCACGTCCGGCCAGTGGCCATCGAACGGACTATAAGAACCTCCTGCAGCCGTTCGGTCAGTGGGTAAGGCTCACGCTCCGGGGCGGGCGTTTTCTCGTCTCTGCGCCACTCACAGGCACGTCTAATCTGAGCCTCTACGGTCTGCCACTCGCCGGCGTTGATATGGTTGCAAAAGCTGTTATGGTTCTGCTCCAGCCACGCGCGTATGAGCCGATATCGGCGCTGGTCATTGAAGCGTCCAGGATATGCCGGCAGCCCGGCCGCCTGGTCGCCGTGCCATAGATAATGCTCGATACAGATGACCGCAGCATGTCGCTGATTCTTATGGGTTAGCCCTGTCTGCCAGTATTTTTGCCCTTTCTCGTAATTCTCACGAATTATCCGCGCGTTGAACAGGTCGTCAAAACCCTCTCCGCTTATGGCTTTAAGATGCTCCTGGGCGTCGCCGCCGGCAGCCGCCGCGCCTGCGTCTAACTGGCTTTCTATCAGCCTCTTTGCCATTGGCCAATTATTTGCATTTGCTTCCAAGTCGCACAAGAAACGCCGTAAGGCCTGATCAGTAGTCAGTGTTTCGCGCGTCTGAACAATGCCGCCGGTGTCATCGAGCCAGGCGAAGCCTTTCTGTAGCGGCAAGCGCAGCCCCTGGTTAGAGGGGAATATTTCAAGCGTTGCTTGGTCTATCTGAAAGTCCTTGTGTTGCAGCCAGGCTTTTAGAAGATCGCGCAGCTCATCACTGTTCACCCAATCGTCAAAGAACCCGTACAGATGCCAGCCGCCGCTTAAGCTGCTCTGGTAGCAACACACATGGCTGATACCAACTTCCTGTAGGGCGTTTCTGATTGCCTTCAGCCCATGCGGGTTTCGATACTTACTTTGCCGATCTGGTTTGTTGTCCAGGTCGAGAACAAAAAATCTAGTGTGTGGTGTTAGCTTGCATCCCCAGTATTGATCTGTCTCGGCAGAGATCGCCGCATCTATTAGAGGATCTATCAACTGAAACGGCCAGGTCTTCCACTTCGGAAAGTCCGGCTGTTTACATATCGCCTGGCTGCGTGCTGGATATAACGACAAGAATTCTTGTCGCAGATCAGAAGAATTTAGCAGCCTGCAAAAGGCCGCATTGGTAGCTGAAATGCCGGTCAGTTCTACGTTTCCCCTCTTTGGAAGACGTGTTGACTTAACCGGATCAGTCGCTTATTCTTTGGTCAATTCAGCAAGAGGTCGCCAAACCAAGCTGAGCAGACAATTGAATATTTGAGATCCGATGCAGTCGGGAATCAAACGGAAGACATCGCCCCAGGCGGTGTTTTTTGTTTGTGGTCTTTTTCTCCTGCCGCCGTGCCTGGTGGCACGCACAATTACTCAGGGTAGATGTTACGCTTGATCGTTTGCTGAATCAAGCCTGCCATGCGGCTTCCAGAAAGATAGTGGTTCTATATTTGATACCCCACCCGTTGGATATAGTGGCTTTACATGTGGTGGCATGTCACCGCATAATCTTTCCGGTGTAATTGGTTGAGGGGATGACATGAGCCAGCCACAACCTGAATCTAGCTGTGATCAGTTATCGGTCACTGGACTCGATCATATTTTTGTTGACGTGATTGACGAGGAGATCCCCGAGGGGAGCCCTGCTCAGAACCAGGGCTCCCCTGTGGAGATCCCGCAGGGTATCCCTGTTGAAGAAGCAGCGAAGCTATTAGGCACTTCGTCCCGCGCTGTCTTAAAGCGGCTGCAGAAAGGCACGTTGAAGGGCCATAAGGTGGCGAGCAAATTTGGCGACAAATGGCTAGTAGATCCCGAGGGCATCCCTGCTCAGAACCAGGGCGTCCCTGTGGAGATCCCTGAGGGCATCCCTGCTCAGAACCAGGGCGTCCCTGTGGAGATTGTTCAAGAGCTACTGCGGAAGGTTGAGGCGTTAACGTACAGGAACGGTTACTTAGAAGCTCAACTAGCAGAGAAGGACACACATATAAAGCTACTGACTGACAGCCACCATAAGCCCGGCTGGTGGGCGCGGTTCTCGTCTTGGTTCCTCGGAAAATCGGCCGTCTGAAAATAAAAGTCCATGGTGCCACAGACTGGCTGCTATTGAGGAGCTGACGAAAATGGCTAGGCCCCGAAAGAGATCTGATCACTATGAAGCTCTGGCCATAGAGCGGGGCTTTATGTGGCTCGGGCCGGAAGTAACAGGCGTGGGAATCAAGACAACCTGGCGCTGCGCTGAAGGCCATTCCTGGGCTGCTGCCTACGAACGAGTACATCACGGCACCGGTTGTCCACAGTGTGCGATCCAAAAACGCAGAGAAAGCCAGCAGCTAAAGACCGTTGACTATGAGGTTCTTGCCACTGAGCGCGGCTTGCGCTGGCTCGGTCCGATGGTATCGAATGTCGGCAGCAAGACAAAGTGGCTCTGTAAGGAAGGTCATTATTGGGACGCTGCTTATTCTCATGTGAAGCGCGGCAAGGGCTGCACGCGCTGCACATGGAATGAAGCAGGCGCCGAACGTCGATTGAAAGCCAGTAATTATGAGGCGCTCGCTACGGAACGAGGATTTGTGTGGCTAGGTCCAACAGTGGCTTTGACATCAGAGAAGACCGGTTGGCAATGTGATCAAGGGCACTGTTGGCTGGCACCATACGGTAAGATCTGGGTTGGAACCGGTTGCCCGTCATGCGCTCTCGGTAAGATTAAGGAAAAGCTGCGGTTGCAAGCGACCGACTATGAGGCGCTTGGCAGAGAGCGAGGCTTTGTCTGGCTCGGGCCTGAAGTAGCAAATACAACGCTCAAGACAAATTGGCAATGCCCGGAAGGGCACTCCTGGACGGCAACATACAGCACAATCAGACAAGGGTCAGGATGCCGTTGGTGTGCCATCAAAGCAGCTGCCGAACGTGACAGATTGAAGGCAGAGCACTATAACGCGCTCGGTATAGAGCGTGGCTTCGTGTGGCTTGGTCCTGAAGTTCCAAACAACCGCGCCAAGACTGGTTGGCAGTGCAGAGAAGGACATTGCTGGGAATCGACATATGCCTGTATCAAGCAAGGTAGAGGTTGTCCAGAGTGCGCCATGGCGGTGAGAAGGAATGATCGTCAACTAAAACCTGCTCATTTTGAGCTACTAGCTTCAAAGCGGAGCTTGACGTGGTTAGGACCTGAAGTACGAAATAGGGGTATCAAGACTCGTTGGCAATGTAGGCACGGACATTCATGGGAGGCATCTTACGGTGTTGGGGAGCAACGGAACAGAAAAGTGCCATAAGAGACCAAGCACAGTCCCAAAACACTTGCCATGGCAAGGTTTACAGTTCGTCCAAGGAAGCAAATGGATC
>Ga0187894_10005399_pt1 | contig 13074 bp, 13 predicted proteins | sample GBC1701081metaG_FD_136650 | JGI IMG/M metagenome (GOLD analysis project Ga0187894, IMG submission 136650) | White microbial mat communities from a lava cave in the Kipuka Kanohina Cave System on the Island of Hawaii, USA - GBC170108-1 metaG ... | reverse complement strand
GATTCCAAAGTGTAATCGTGAACCCCCATTACATTGCCATCGTCATCTGTTACTGTTACTTTTACTTTTGCCATAATTCCGGCAGTTTACAACTTCCGCACGGAATATTTACAGCATGTATTTTTCTATAAACATATATTGACTTTCTTGTGGCATTGTGCCACATTGTAGTTGACTCTTAGAGGAGGTTATTTTTTATGTCAACAATGGATACAACACAAGAATTTGCCCGATTACACATTAGACTTCCGTTGCATATCAAAGAACGGATTGAACAAGCCGCTATAATTTCGGGCGTGTCATTAACAGATTTCACGATTGCAAATTTAGCGGAATCTGCCGATGAGGTATTAGAGCGGCATCACTTCCGCAAACTCACAAACCGCGACCGCGACATATTTCTAGCGATGCTTGACGCTGACGATGAGCCAAATGAAAAGTTAATAGATGCGTTCAAAGCACGCAAAGAACTAATTGCTGAATGATTACACCATACATAATTGAGCCACTTGCCACAAGTCACGACCGCGAATCGTTTGATTGTGGTGAGGAGAGCCTAAACATTTTTCTAAAACGGTATGCAAGACAAAATGCAGAAAAAGGATTAGGTCGAACTTTCGTAGCAGTAAAAAAAGGCGAACCGAAAATTTACGGCTATTACACGATTGTAAGCAGTTCTTTCGGCTATGAAATCGCGCCGGAGAATTTACCGCGCTATCCTGTTCCCGTTGTTCATTTGGGAAGATTAGCCGTAGATAAATCGGCACAAGGTCAAAGGTTAGGCAGAGGTCTTTTAGCCCATGCCCTTGAGCGTTCTGTAACGATTGCCGAGCAACTTGGGATTTATGCCGTTGAGGTTTATGCTTTGAATGAGCAAGCAAGAAAATTTTACTTAGATTTTGGATTAACGGAATTGAAGGATGATAAATTTCATCTTTATATTCCCATTAAGAAAATTAAGAAACTTTTAGAGTTATAACGTCATAACATTATGGCTTAATTGAAAAACCCGCCTTTCTCGCCGCTTCCGTTAACTTTACGTCATCACAAACAAAGACCCGACCTTTAGGCTTTTCATTGCACCAAACTAAAGCCGCCGCCAACTGACAGGAATCCAAAGCCCTTAACCCGTAGGCATCAGGCAGAGTTTCGGCAATATCGCGCACTTTTTCAGACGGCACAATTTCACCCCATTTCCGTCGCATTACTTCAAGCCGCGCAAGTGCAAATTGTAAGCCTTTTGCATCAATAAAATTTTCTTGATACAGACGACTTAAAGCACTTCTGACCTCGATAGTTGTTCCCCACCAAACAACTATGCGGCTTGTGTTTCGCCAAATCCGCCGGAAATTTTGACTTGAATTTTGCCGGACGCAAAGCGGCACAATCGCGCTCGTGTCCCAAAACGCCGCGCTAGTCTTCATCTCTTTCAGACCTAATAACTTCTCTAATTGTTTCTATGGATACTTCCGGCGCAGGCATATTGAAAAATTCATCGGACTTAGCTTCTAATGGCAAGCGCATCAGCCCCGCCCCTACTAATGCTTCTTCCTCTGCGTCCAAGTTTTCTCCTGCCGCTAATGGCATAAGACGGGCAATCGGACGATTACGGTCTTTTACGATGAGTTCTTCGCCATTGCGAACTTGCTCTAAAAATGCGCTCAGGTTACTTTTTAATTCGGCTATATTGACAGTTTGCATTTTACTATGACCTCTCTAATGACTATAATAGTCATATTTTGATGGAATACACAAAGCATTTTGGAGATTTACTTAATGAAAAATATTGATAATCAAAATCGTAAAAATATGGAAAAACAAAACCATAAAGTCTAAGTACAGGACAAAAGAGAACAAAGTCGTTTGAAATCAATGCGTTTCGCCAACGAGTCTTGATTGCATAATATGCATCTAAGGTAGTCAAAGCCATGACGAAAAACACTTTTTGCCAGACGACCGTGTTTCTTTATTTTCAACGGGGTAATTTTTGTCACCCATACTCCGACTATGTAAGATCAAAGAAAAGCAATCGTCATAAGAGCAAGCAATTTCTCAAGTCTCTCTTTTTTTGTGACATGAGTTTCTTCCAAACAGAAGCCTCTTGTTTTCAAACAACCGAAAAGTGTTTCTATCTTCCAACGCTTCTGGTAATCCTTCAAAATCTCTTCTGTTTCATCCGAACTTGCTACAATCACATACTCGCCATCAAAATTTCTCATTCCCATCAAATAAACTTCTTCCCCCATAACTTGTCGCTTACCAAAGAGCAACAGGCAGACTCCGGTTTTTTGTGTCCGAAACAAGTTTTTCACTTTCACTTTCTTGTTCGCACGTGAATTCGTAACCTTCAAATTCTCTTTTATACGAATGCGAAACTTTATCCTCTTCTTCCTAAGATAAGCAAACCAATCTTTGCCAATGAATTCGCGGTCAGCAGTTACAAATTCAATAGAATCCTTGCCGAAAAGTTCCAAATACATCTGCATCAATTCAATTCTCTCTCTTGTGTCAGAACAACCTTTTTTCTCCAACACAGTCCACAAAAGAGGAAAAGCCACACCCTTTATCACAAGCGAGAGCATCAAGATATTCAAGGGAGTTTCTCCCAAACACCAATCGGTTCTATCAACCGATATGACAAATGGCGGATTGATGCCAAGAAGCTTGATAACAAGACGGGCTATGTCCAAAAATGGCAACTCGAAACCTCGAAGAAATCTTTGACATCGTTTGTAATGAGAGTCCTGCTTTGCTCTTGCACTCATCACAGAAGAGATTTGAACAAGACTGATACTCTTGACTTGAATCAAAGCGATAAGAAATTTTGCCAAGAAGTTGATTCTGGCTTTGTTCCAAGTTACATTCTCACCAAGCGTTCGTTCCAAATAGCGAATGTCTGCCATTAATTGATTACTCCCACAGGAAATGTTTGGTTGCAAATCTTGAAGGAGAATAATCAATTGATGGCTTTTATGTAGCTTTATGCAAGTTCAAAGAACTATTTTTGTCCTGTACTAAGCCATAAAGTAATTACGAAGGAAAGTAGGGAAGCTGATAAGATTAAGAAATCGCTTCGCGGACGCAAATTTTCTGATAGCACGGATTTAATTAGAGAAGATAGAGCGAGATGAAGTTTTGACGCTATAACGTCATAGAGTTATAGCGTTGGGTAAAACCCGACAAACGTCACAAAACTCTCATAGAGGCTGTCTTAAAAGTATTAAACAGCAAGTCGTTTTAGCATCAAACGAGTCATTGCTACATAAACAAATGTTTCGCTCGTTGTTGGTAAAGCTTCATAATCTTTATTCAAACGGCGATGCAAATTCAGCCATGCAAAAGTTCTTTCAACTACCCAACGATGAGGCAAAACCGAAAAGCCCTTTTCTCCTTCTGCTCTTGTTACTGATTCTAAACTTATCTTCTATTCTTCTTTTACAAAATTAGTCCAAGCCTCGCTTCGATATGTTCCGTCAACCCGGATTTTCCTCAACTTCTTGCAGATTCCACCCATTCGTTTGAAAATCTTTCTTGCTCCTGCTTGGTCTGATAGGTTTGCTCCTGTTACAACTACCATCAAGAGCAATCCCAAAGTGTCAACCAGCAAATGACGCCCGGCGTCCCTTTACCTTTTTTCCGCTGTCAAAACCTCGTTCTTCTCCTCCAACCTCTGTTGTTTTCACACTGCCGGAATCCAAACAGCCTGCTAATTCTCTCTAAACTTCCCGCTTGGCTGCTGCTCTTTAAGGACAATAGCAAATTATTCGCTCCGGTTATGTTGAAGGTGCCGTTTCCAAGATTGGCTATTTTGAATAACTGTAAAGCATTCTCGCTAAAGTCGGATACTTCCATTATTCGTGCCGGGCGGGAAAATGGAAGAATATCTTGAAAGAATCGAAGCACCTCTGCCAATGTGTCTGCACAGACATTGTGCAAAATCTGTGGAAAACTCAGAATCAAAGAGTCGAAAATCATTTATATGAGAAGTAATTAAAGTTCGCTTAGATATGTTGCGTCCGATAATAAACATTATCAATATACTCTAAAATCTCCACACCACAATTTTTTCAAGCTCTTTATCTTTTAAGAGCTTCTCAAACCAGCCCACCCTGCTAGCTCCCGTTTCAACAAGAACTACCCGTGTAACCCATTCCCTTAAATAACTTGCACATTATCCTACGCAACGATCTAGCTCCGCTTTATTAGGATTAAGCTTTAACTCAAGTGCTAGCAAATCACCTATAAGTACGTCCGGCTTTGTGCCATCCAGGCTTGGCATTACTTCAATTTCCCATTCACTGTTTTCGTCTAGGTACTCAGCAAGGTCAAACGTGTAGTCTTCTTCTGTTTCGCACTGATCATCTGGCTCCCATTCCTCAAGGAGTTCTCAGATTTCTTGGCAGACTTCCTCGGTGCTTTCCGGATAGTCGCGTTCAGCACGGCTTTTCTTAAAATCGTCTGTCTATGAGCTAATCCACCATGCCCCAAACAAAGCTCCACCTATTGCCCAAAGCAGATGATCTGTTCCATCTGATGAACCATTACTCATCGTATTACTAACTTCTCCCTTGTCGCTTACTTTTTGAGATAGAAGCTTAATAAGATACTGACAAACCTAATCAAATTGACGAAAGCTAAATTCCCTAAGTATAATTAGCTAGTCTAGCTAAGCTAGTCTTGTGAGAATCAATATGCAAAAAATATCAACTTTTGAAGCCAAAAATAAATTAAGCGAGGTTATCGCAGCAGCAGAAACGGGTGAAGTTCAAGTGATTACAAAAAATGGCAAAGAAACTGCCGTTGTTATTTCCTATAAAGAGTTCCAAAGACTAACCGCAAGACAGGAATCTTTGAATGAATTCTTGCTAAATAGTCCTTTGCGCGGCGCAAATCTTGACCTTACCCGCTCCAAAGACACTGGAAGAAAGACTATCAACTTCAAATAACCTGCTATGAACTTTCTTTTAGACACCTGTGTTTTCGCCGAGTATCAAAACAAAAAGCCAAACCAAAGAGTTATTGATTGGGTTTATGTGCAGACGGAAGAGTCTTTATTTATTTCGATTTTGACCATAGGTGAGATTGAAAAAGGTATTGCAAGCCTCCCTGTTTCCAAACGTCGTTCAAATTTAAGCCTTTGGCTGGAAAGCCTCATACACCGATTTGATAAGCGAATTGTTCTGCTTGACCTGGAAGTTCTGCGCCGTTGGGGCACGTTGTGCGGAGCACTTGAAGTGAAAGGGAGAGTATTACCCGTTATGGATTCTTTGATGGCCGCAACAAGTCTCACACATAATTTAACTGTTGTTACCCGCAATGTGGATGACTTTGCAGCAACAGGCTGTCAAATTCTTAACATCTGGACTACCACATAACCAGGAAATTCTATCAACTCAAAACATACGGGTTCTCCTTTTGAGTTTGGGGTAAACCCAACAAAAGAGAGCGGAGAAGCGAAAAGAAATTGCCGCGATGACTCTTGATGAATTTCGGAAAATGCTGCTTGAGCAAACTGCGTTAAGCGACGAAGCGAAAAGGAACTTCTTTCGATGCCGTTTAAAGATTCTTTTGTAGAAATCATCGAGCAAGAAGTTACTCGATTACGCGGTCTGTTAGACGAAAAACCATCCAATGAATTGGTTGAACAGGTTGATAAGCTTGTTGATTTGTGGCGAGAGATAGCCAAGCAGACCGCTGCTTATAAACGCAATCTGCAAGACGCTAAACAACTCGTTACGGACACCTTACTTGGTGACGGGAGCGATATTCCTGAAACGAATGTTGATAAGCCCTTACCTACCGGACAGGGCGCAGGGGATGTACAAGGTTTATCAATTTGGGCTGAGGCTGTTCTAAAAGTCAAAAGCGCGTATGCAGAACTGCTTGAAGGAATTGTAATGACCCGCGACTCGGCGGGGAAACTCAACTTTGACATAGGACAATCCATAGTTGCTTTAGCAAATCATGGATACAATCCCTCCATTGTTTACCGTGACATCAAGCCTGTTAATATAAACTCACAGACAAAGACGAAATCTTCCTGTTAGGCTTTGGATTAGCTAAATGCTTGTTAAAAAAAATGGCAAATGTCATAATTCGCTCGTAATTTACTACCGAAAAATGAAATTATCGCTCAAAAAATTTCTTAAAATTTTACAGAGCAAGTTTTGCTTTTTTCGCCTCTCACACGCTTTGATTTTAACGATTATGTTTTTGGGCGTTTCAACTTTTTACGCCGAACGCCTGCCAACAAAAACCTACACGGTTGCCGACGGTTTGCTGCGCGACTTTGTTTATCGAATCAAACATGATTCGCACGGTTTTTTGTGGTTCTGCACCGCCGAGGGCATCTCGCGTTTCGACGGCGCGGGGATGACGAATTTCACCGCTGCCGACGGTTTGCCTGACCGCGCCGTCGCGGATTTTCTCGAAACGAAAAACGGGGAGATCTATTTTGCCACGAACAAAGGCTTGGCGCGACTCAACCCGGACGGGATGCGCGGCTCGGCGGAAAATCCGCTTTTCACGGTTTTTCTGCCGGATAACAAGCACGCCGAAAAGATTCAAACTTTGTATGAAGACAGAAATAATCAAGTCTGGGTCGGAACGAGCGACGGGCTTTATAAGTTGATTGAGGCGGACGGAAGGGTTTCGCTTGAAAGCGTTTCGTTGGGCACTCCGTTGCCGGGATTTGGCGGGGCTATTCAAGAGCCTGATCCGAACTCCGTTTCAGTCAGTACGATTCTCGAAACCAAAAACGGCGTTCTCTGGATCGGCACAATCGGAAGCGGCTTGTTTCGCCTGTCGCAGAACGGCGGCGTTCGGCGTTTCGCTGCATCGGACGGACTTGGCGACAACAAAATAACCGATCTGCTTGAAGACCGCAATGGTTATCTTTGGGTCAGCAAGCGCAGCGACGTTTCGGGCGGCGTGTGCCGGCTCGACGCGGAGGAGGCGAGCAGCGAGCAGTCGGTCAAAAAATGCTATTCGGTCAAAGACGGTCTCGGCTCGAATTGGATTCGGGATATGTTTGAAACGAGCGACGGCGAGCTGTGGCTGGCGACCATCCCGGGACTGTGCAGGTTTCAGCCCGAAGGCGAGACATCGGTTTGCAAAACCTATTCGGCGAAAAACGATTTGTGCGACGACGCTTTCGCGCTAGCCGAAGACAAGGACGGAAATCTCTGGACCGGCTCGTCGTGCGGCGCGAAGAAAATGGCCCGTTACGGCTTTACAACTTACAATACGGCGGACGGGTTGGACTCCAACCACATTACTTCGATTTTTGAAAATTCGACGGGCGAGCTATTCGCCGTCACTTATCCCGCCAGCGAGCGCGTCATCAGCCATTTCGACGGCGAAAAATTCTCTACCGTTAAACCGCGCCTGCCTCGCTCTGTGGATTATCACGGCTGGGGCTGGCAGCAAACCGTCTGGCAGGACCGATCGGGCGCGTGGTGGATTCCGACCGGATATGGGGTTTTTCGCTCACCCGACCACACGAGTTTTGAAAATCTCGCCAACGTGCCGCTCAAAAAGCAAGCTTTGGGCGTGGAAAATCTTGAAGTTTTCCGCCTCTTTGAAGATTCACGCGGCGACATCTGGATTATCACGACCTCACAGGCCAACAAACTCCTGCGCTGGGAACGAGCTAAAAACATTTGGCACGATTACACGCGCCAAGCCGGGTTTTCGGAGTATCGCGTTGGCTCGGCTCTGGTTGAAGACAAATACGGTAATGTTTGGATCGGCGCGACCAGCGACCACGGCGACAGCGCGTTGATTCGCTATCGCCCTGACAGGGGGTTTCGCGTTCTTACCGAAGCGGAAGGCGCGCCTTCGGGGTGGATTCGGGATTTGTTTCTCGACTCTCGCGGGCGGCTCTGGATTGCCTCGACGGACGACGGCGCGTGGCGGCTCGACGAGACGAACTCCGACAGTTTTGAATTCATCAAATACACGCCCGAAAACGGCTTGACGAGTATTGCGACCGCCTGCGTCGCCGAAGACGAGTTTGAACGAATTTACATCGGGACGTGGCGCGGCATTGACCGCCTGACGCCCGACACCGGACAAATAGAAAATTTTACGACCGCCGTCGGCTTGCCCGCGAGTTTTGTCGAAACGGCTTACCGCGATAGAAAAAACAATCTATGGTTTGCCGGCGAAAACGGTTTGGCGCGTTTTATTCCCGAACCGCCGCGTGCACGCACGCCGCCGAACATTTTTATCACCGGCTTGCGCGTCGAAGGCGAGCCGCAACGCATTTCGATTTTAGGCGAAACCTCAATTCCCGAACTCGATTTGAAGTCCGACCAGAGACAAATCACGGTTGATTTCATCGGTTTGGGCGCGAGTTTGGGCGAAAAGCTTCGTTATGAATATCGATTGAACGATGAAAATTGGACGCCGACAACCGAACGAACGGTTAATTTCGCCAATCTCCCCAGCGGCAGTTCCCGCTTTGAAGTTCGCGCCCAAACCGACGACCGGCTTTTCAGTCAGCCCGCCGTCTTTTCATTTAAAATCGCCGTCCCGCTTTGGCGGCAATGGTGGTTTATCGTTCTGGTGAGCGTTTTCTTAAGCTTGGCGATTTACCTGATTTATCGCTATCGTCTGACACGACTACTCGAAATGGAGCGCACACGGACGCGCATTGCGACGGATTTGCACGACGACATCGGCACGAATTTATCGAAAATTTCCCTCATGAGCGAAGTCGTCAATCTGCAACTCGCCAATCAAAACGTCGAGAGCAGCCGTTTATTAAATTCGATTGCTAAAATTTCCCGCGAGTCGGTCAGTTCGATGAGTGACATAGTTTGGGCAATCAACCCGAAACGCGATTCGGTGTTAGAATTAGTGCGGAGAATGCGGCTGCACGCCGAAGAAAGTTTTCTCGAAAAAGGCGCGTCCGTCAAATTCAACGCGCCCGAAGACGGCGCGGCAATCAAACTTTCGATGGAGGTGCGCCGCGAGCTTTATTTGATTTTCAAAGAAGCCGTCAGCAACGCCGCCCGCCACTCGGATTGCAAAAATATCGAGGTTAATTTTCAGTTAGAACGCGGCGCGATTTTTCTGCAAATCACCGACAACGGAAAAGGCTTTGACGCATCGGCAAAAGCGGACGGCAACGGTTTGGAAAATATGCGAAGTCGTGCCGCGAAGAACAGCGGAAATTGTTCAATCGAATCGGAAGAAGGACGTGGAACGATTGTGAAAATTCGCTTTCCGCAGAATTAAATTTCATCGAAGTTTATAAATTGCCACTAGCTTTATCTAGTGGTAGCAAAGATAAAAGCGGAGGCTTTAGCCGAATTTCAAAAAATCAAATTTCTGACTGGCTTCAGCCTAATTTGCGCTAAAGCGATAAGGAATTTCATTTTTACCGCAAGTTTGGCTAAAGCCGCTTGATTCCTGCATTTCTTTCCACTAGATAAAGGTAGTGAAAACTGATGGATGAAATTGAAATACTTCTCCTGAAAGCAATAACCTGTCCGAATAAACAGGCTACAAACGCCGCGCAAAAGATTATTGTATAAAACAAATGCCCGTGCTCGCTTCAAATCAAACCGAAACCGCCGCGACGCGCATCGTTGTCATCGAAGACCAGCGCGAACTGCGCGAGGGCTTGAAAGCCCTGCTCGATTTTACGCCGGATTTTCGCTGTATAAAATGTTTCGATTCGATGGAAACCGCGCTCGCCGTGTTGGAAGCGGACACGGCGGATTTGATTTTGACTGACATCGGCTTGCCACGGATGGACGGCATCGAAGGCACGCGGATTCTGCGCGAGCGGTTTCCCGAACTGCCGATTGTCGTGCTGACGGTTCACGGCGAGGACGACAAGATTTTTCAAGCCTTATGCGCCGGGGCGAGCGGCTATCTTTTGAAAAACACCGCGCCCGCGCAAATTGTCGAAGCGATAAAAGAAGTCTTGAACGGCGGCGCGCCGATGTCGCCGGATGTCGCCCGCCGCGTCGTGCATTTGTTTCGCACGTTCGCGCCGCCCGCAGAAGTCGAATATCATCTGACCGAACAGGAACGGCGCATTTTGAAAATGCTTGTCGAAGGACATCATTACAAAACTGCCGCTTACGATCTAGGCATTTCCAGAAGCACCATCGCGTTTCACCTGAAAAACATCTACGAAAAACTCCAGGTCCACTCAAAAACCGAGGCAGTCGCCAAAGCCCTGCGCGAGAAAATCATCTGAAGATTCTGCCTCCCGACCTATCCACCTAAACAGTTACATCCGGTTTTCTTTACTGCTTATAATCAAAGAAAATTTCGCGCTGGTTTTTGTTCGCTCGAACCAAAATCGGCAATCAACACGACATAGGGGGAGAGAATTTTATGGGAAATTACATTGTCGAACTGTCGGACGCAGATGGTTTGTCTTGCCGCGTCCGCTTATCGTTACCTTTGTTTAAAAATACTATGAAATACTCCCAAAGTTATGGATAATTCAGGAGATTCAAATAAATGAAACATACTTTTGAAATTGGTGATGGCGAAGGCAATACCTTTAAGATTTTAGTCGAAATGCCCTTTCATCGCTGGACCAAGGGTTCGTGGCGGACTCTCGACAAAGGGTTAATTCGCTATAACAGCGGAGAGACTCAACCGTCTAAAGGATTCGGTGGGAATGATGATGACCTTTTTCTGTTGAGTAAAAACGGATACTGGGGATTACGGCTGGATGATGTTCAAGACTTTTGGGGGCTGAATGACCAGGGCAAAGGAGAACTCATTGAGCCGTGGGTGTTGATAATGAAGCCGGGAACAATTAGTTGGTCGCTCGTGTGATTTTCAACGACCATTTACAGGTAACAGTACTTGGAGAGGCTTATATTAAGGTTTCCTTAAATTTCGTTCGGGAGGCTGTAATCTACCTTCCCAAATTTTATGGTGATGGAAATCTTACACTTAACGCTGGTGGATATAAGGGCATAGAATTGATTTCATTTGATAACCCTTTGGATGTGGCGAATGATTCCGGAGTGGGATTCATTCGCCAACCATGGGCAGCCAACTGTAAACCCGGACAAATCACCTGGGAGTTGCTCGAATAAAGCCTGCCTTTGATTAAAGCGAAAATAAAGCGAAAATCCGGCTAAAATAATCAGCAGTCGCCAAAGCCCTGTGTGAGAAAATCATCTGAAGATTCTGCCTCCCGACCTATCCGCCTAAACAGTTACATCCGGTTTTCTTTACTGCTTACAATCAAAGAAAATTTTGTGCCGGTTTTTGTTCGCCCGAACCAAAATCGGCAATCAACACGACATATTAGGAGAAAAATAATGAACAATAAAATTTACAAATAAGGCATCGGTCTTTTTCGCATTATCGTGCTCGTCGTGATGTCGGTAATTACTTTCGCCGGTATCGCCGACGCGCAGGAAACCGGAAAAGTACAGCAGAGAGTAACTATCAAAAATGTTCGGCTTTGGACTGAGAATAGCAACACGATTCCCGTCTGCTGGGAAAATCCCGTACCCTGAAACAATATGTAATAACTTAACGCGCTGCGGCAGGCGGTTGGAGTGCTGACGCAATAAATTCAATCGGCATTTATCGAGAGGGAGTAATCTATTTGAGAAACCCGAACCCGCAAGATAATGCCGATTTAGTATTCGTGTTCGGCAATACGGGCGACGAGCCGATCGCGGGCGATTGGGACTGGCTGCCCTTTCAGATCGTCGGAAGCGGAGACTTCAATGCGGACGGAAAAGCCGATGTTCTCTGGCACAACAAAGACAGCGGCGAAGCGCAAGTCTGGTTAATGAAGGATCACGCGATTGTTAGTCGCATCACAGGTGCTGCCATGAAGCATTATGAGGTATTGAAGGGCACGGTAATTAACCACAACGCGACGGTGAGCACGACCTCGCCGGAGACGACGACGGCAAACAACATGGCGACTGACTCGACGACGGTCGTCGGCAATCCGCCGGGCAGACCGTAAAGTAATTAATAACTGATAGCGGATAGTGAAGAAACAGTCTTCACTATCCGCTTTTTTGTTTTTCACTAAAAGTTATCAACAATTAATTAGAAAAGAAGACAAGTCAAATGTAAAAATTAATCATCGTTATTTTGTAACTGATAAGGTCAAGTGATAATAATTCAAAAACTTTAATCAGGAATCGGTTTTAGCTGTCGAAGACAGCGATATAGTATCTGTTTAGTGTGCAGCTCTGCCGCTTGATGTGCGGCGATGGCTGTGCCTCGCCGTGAGCATCGCGCTTTATTTTTCGAGGGCTTTGCCCCTGAAAGCGGCGTAGCCGCAAAAGAATGGGAACAGGTCTTTCGGAAGGTCAGAGACCTTCCGCACATCAGGCGGCAAAGCCGCAAAAAACTGCACACGCTAAACAGATACGCGATATATTCGTAGCCCATAGTGCAACTATGGGGAAATTAAACAGAGATTTTGAGCCGTTGAAAATGGCGACATTAAAATCAAACTGAAAATTCATAAAAATCAAACTGAAAAAGTATGTGGTTATCTTCGATAATTCCGATGTTACGAATCATCAGTCGCACAATCAGCATTGTGAGCTACAAATATGAACGCCCTTTTCAACGGATGGTTGATGAACTAATCAATTACGATTAATCAATCTTTTTGCATACCATATGAATAGTTGGAACCCAGATGAGTGAACAGTAACTTGTGTTGTTAAATTGAAGTGACAGAGAGTTATTTTATCTATTCTAATCGTTTGATAATCCAAATACTTTGCCGTTTAGTATTCTAAAGTTAATAACTTCCGAAACACCGTTTGACATTGTTATCCGTGCTTTGTAATCTACCCCTTCATACAGAGCAGGCGGGGATGATAAATCGCGAGGTTTTTCCTGAATGCAAGAAATTGGAACCTCGCCATATTTTATCTTGAATTAGCCCAAGACTCCCTCTATCATCCGCTTTGGGATTTAGAGGGAGATGATGTAGGGCGTTGCACAGCCGCCGTGCTTTCAAACGGCGGTTTAAGCCTCTGAATCAATCGGCTGTTGGTTTTCAATCTATTGCTTAATGAAAGTGAAAGCATTTCGTTTCAAAATTCGCCG
>Ga0187894_10005398_pt1 | contig 13074 bp, 15 predicted proteins | sample GBC1701081metaG_FD_136650 | JGI IMG/M metagenome (GOLD analysis project Ga0187894, IMG submission 136650) | White microbial mat communities from a lava cave in the Kipuka Kanohina Cave System on the Island of Hawaii, USA - GBC170108-1 metaG ... | reverse complement strand
TCGTGCGCGAGGGCATCGATTGCGTGCTGCGGGTCGGCGAACCGCGCGACAGCGACATGATCGCGCGGCGGGTCGCGATGCTGCCTGAAATCACCTGCGCCGCGCCGTCTTACCTGGCGCGACACGGCGTGCCGGCGCACGTCGATGCACTCGATGGACACCGCGTGGTCGGCTTCCACTCATCGGCGACGGGCGCCGTGATGCCGCTAGAGTTCACGGTCGACGGCATCACGCGCACCGTCGACGTGCCGGCCACGGTGTCGGTCAACGGCGCCGAAAGCTACGTTGCTGCGGCCCGGTTGGGGCTGGGGCTGATCCAGGTCCCGCGCTACCACGTCGACCGCGATCTCGAGCAGGGCACGCTGGTTGCCGTCCTCGCCGACTGGCCACCGTCGCCGACACCGGTATCGCTGCTCTATCCGCGCGATCGCCAGCTGTCACCGCGGGTACGCGTCTTCATCGATTGGCTCGCCGCCACGTTCGCGACGCCTGCGGTCCGGCCCGGTTGAACGCACCGGTCCGTCAATGGGCATCACGGCGTTTCAGGTAGCGCCTGACATCCTCGACCATCGGACCGACCGCCGCGACGGCGTCCCTGAGGTCGGTGGGATGAACATGGAAGGTCTTCGACCAGTATCTCACATGATCCTCGGCATCGATATCGATGCGTGCACCCTGGCGCTGATCAGCCACGTCGTTCATTCCCCAATCCACTGCGTTGTCTTACGAGTCGATTTCAGTGCTGTCGACGCCCTGCCCGCGCAGCTGCCAACCGCCCAGGCCATCGGGTAACGCTACCATGCCCAGCGTCATGTGGTCAGGTACTGAGTCAGCCTCGGTGATGCGGACGAGGTCGTCATTGGTCCACGGCGGCGTCAACGGTTCGTCGCCCTGGTGTCGCGCGACCTGATCGAACACCGCGGCCGCCAGTTCGCGCGCCTCGGCTTCGCTCGCGGCACCCACCAGGCACACGTCGCCATGCCAGCTGCGCTGCCAGTGCGGCGAGTCGCGATCCACGGGTTCCAGGCGATAGATCGGCATCGGCAGCCTAGTTGCTGGCGTACCGGAACTCCGGCAGCATCTTGAGCTGTTCCTTGGTGGCGCCGGGCAGCATGATCTTGCGCTCGACGACACGCAGCGATTCGTAGGGTACCGCGATCAGCCGGGCGCCCATACCGAGAAAACCACCAATCGACAACACCGCGTAAGGCGCCTTGCCATCGCTGGCAATGATCACGTCATCGATCTTGCCGATCGATTCGTTGGCGGCATTCACGACATCGGCGCCGATGACCTTGGAGGCGCGAAATCCGGTCGACACCTGCTGGACGTCGACCTTGGTGATCGTCTGCGGCTGCCCCTGTGCAAAGCCGGGGCCGGCCACCAGGATGGACAACGCGATCGCGGCAGCACCGGCGGACACACTGAGCGTCTTCATGATCTTCCCTCGCGAAACTATGCACCCTGAACGCTGCGGCAGGGCGCAAGTTCCCCAAGGGATCGCAAAAGCGCGGGGCTTGAATAGTCCGGTATCAACGCCCCTTGAACACCGGTGGGCGCTTGTCGACGAAGGCTTTCGAGGCTTCCTTGTGGTCCTCGGTCTCGCCGCTGCGGGTATGGCCCCAGGCTTCGAGGTCGAAAACCTCGGCCAGCGAGCCGCTCTCGGCGGCGTTCAGGTTGCGCTTCATGTAGCGGTAGGCCACGCGCGGCCCCTGGGCGATGCGGCGCGCCACCTTCATGGTCTCGGCGCGCAACTCGGCGTCGGGAAAGACGCGGTTGGCGATACCCAGCCGCAAAGCCTCGGCGGCATCGACACGTTCGGCCAGAAGGTAAAGCTCGCGCGCCTTGGCCGAGCCCACAAGCTGCGTGAGGAAGAAGCTGCCGCCGAAATCGCCGGAATAGCCGACATTGGCGAATGCGGTGGACAGGCGCGCACCCGCCGCCATGAAGCGCATGTCGCAGGCGAGCGCCAGGCTGAGGCCGGCGCCGGCGGCCGGTCCGTTGACCATGGCGATCGTCGGCTTGGCCGATTCGTGCAGCAGGCGTGAGACCTCCATGCGCTCGCGCAGGTCGACCGCCTTGCTCTCCAAGGTGCCGGCCACCGTCTCGCTGCGCTCGGCCATGGCACGCACGTCACCGCCCGAACAAAAGCCGCGGCCGGCGCCGGTCAGCACAATGCACCCAACCGCATCATCGGTCGCGATGCGGCGCACCGCCGACAGCAACGCCTCCAGCATCGGCCGTGACATGGCGTTCAGCACATCGGGCCGGTTCATGGTGAGCACGGCGACGCCGTCCTCGTTGGTTTCGAGCAGGTGGTCGGTGGCCATGATCTCGTCTCCCCTTAATCCGCGCGCATGCCGGCGGCTTTGATGACATTGGCCCACGCCGCGCGGTCGGTGGCGATCGTCGCCGTCAGCGCCTCGGGTGCGCTGATCAGGCTCTCCATGCCACTCTCGACCATGCGCTTCTGCACGTCATCCCGGGCGACGGCGGTGCGCAATGCACGGTTCCAGAACTGCACCAGGTCGGCCGGCAAGCCGGCCGGGCCGAACACGCCGAACCAGTTCACGATCTTGAAGTCCGGCAGCCAGCGCGAAATCAGCGGCAGGCCGGGAAACAGCGGCGAGGCGCGCGGCGCGCCGAAGGCGACCGGGATCAGATTGCCACCGGAAATCTGGCCGAGGAACTCGGGCATATTGCCGAACATCATGTTGACGTTGCCGGCCACCATGTCCTGGATGGCCGGCGCGCCGCCGCGATAGGGCACATGCACCAGATCGACGCCGGCCAGCTTCTTGAACATTTCGCCGGCCAGATGCTGCGACGTGCCGTTGCCGGTGGAGGCATAGGTGAACTTGCCGGGGTTCGCCTTGGCCTGATCGATGATCTCCGGCACCAGGCGGAACGGTGCCTGGCGGCTGACGACCAGCATGTTGTAGACGCCGGCGACGTTGGCGATCGGCGTCAGGTCCTTGTCGACATTGATCGGCAACTTCTGGCCGGGCATCACCGGCGACACGCAGAACGCCGCCATGCCCGCCAGCAGGATCGTGTGGCCGTCGGGCGCTGAGCGCGCGACCGCCTCGTTGGCGATGAAGCCGCTGGCGCCGGTCTTGGTCTCGACGATCACCTTCTGACCCACCACCGGCGTCAGTGCATCGGCCAGCAGGCGCGACAGCAGATCGGCGGTGCCGCCCGGCGGGAAGCCACAGTAGAGCCGCACGTCCTGCTTCAGCGGTTGCGCCATCGCCGATCCGACCAGGCCGGCGGCAGAAGCGGCGGCGCCGACGAACGTCCGTCTCAACATGGTACGCCTCCTCTCGCCTACGCCTGAGCGCCCGGGCTCTGCATGCCGTACGTGATCTGATTGCCGTCGAGATCCGTCACGTTGAAATCGCGCATGCCGTAGGCATAGTCCGCCGGCGGCTTGACCACCTGGGCGCCACGGGCCGCCAGCTCGGCATGCACCGCATCGACGTCGCGCACGAAGATGCACAGACCACCATTGCCCGGCAGCCGCGGGGTGGCGCTGCCGGCCAGCAGATGCAGTTGGACCTCGTCGCGGCAGAGACAGGCGTAGTAGATCGGCTCGCCGTATTCGAACGTGACGTCGAATCCCAGTGCGTCGCGGTAGTACGCAATGCTGGCCGCCATGTCGCGCACCACGAAGACGGTCGCTGCCCCCACCATTATGGGCTCGGAACGTTCCATGGCCGACCTCCCTGCGCCCGTCAGGCCCGCGCGTGTTTCTTCAGGAACGATTCATCGACCGTGATGCCGAGGCCAGGCCGGTCGGGGATCGCCACCATGCCGTCCTCGACGGCAAACCGCTCCTGGACCAGGTCCTGCAGCATCGGATTGCTACCCAATGAATATTCCAGGATGAAACCCGCCGACGCACTGGCGGCGACCGCCAGTCCAGCAGCGAAGCCCGGCGCGCCCGACCACAGATGCGGCGCCAGCCGCAGGTTGAACGCCGACGCGATCGCTGAGATACGCAATGCCTCGCTGATGCCACCGGCGATGGCGAGGTCCGGCTGCAGGATGTCGGCGGCGCGCAGCTCGGCCAGATCGCGGAAGTCGTGGCGTGTGAACTCGCTCTCGCCGGCGCTGATCGGCACCGAGGACGCGCGGCGCACCTCGGCCATGCCGGCCTTGTCGTCGCCCGACACCGGTTCCTCGAACCACATCAGGTCGCAATCCTCGACCATGCGTGCGAATGCCTTGGCCTCGGCCACCGTGAAGGTACCATGCGCGTCACAGGCAAGGCCGATATCGGGACCGAGTGCGGCGCGCGCCGCCCTCACCCGCGCGGCCGAACGCGCGGGCGTGCCGTCCATCACGCCGACCCGCATCTTCACCGCCTTGAATCCGCCCTTGGCGATATAGCCCTGGAGCTGGGCGCCGATGTTCTGGGCGTCAGCCCAGCCGCCCGAGGCATAGGCCGGCATGCGTTCGGTGCGGCGGCCGCCCAGCAGCCGCCAGACCGGCGCGTTGAGCGACTTGCCCAGGATGTCCCACAACGCGATGTCGATACCGCCGATGGCCGCCAGCGACAGCCCGCGCCGGCCGAGCTGCGGCATGCCGTGTCCGCGTGCGATCGCATGCCCGTGGCGCGGCGTGTTGTACATCACATCCCACAGGCGGGAGATATCGCGCGGATCCTGGCCCAGCAGCAGCGGCGCCAGATCGTCACGGATGATCGCGGCCAGCCCGGCGCACGAAGCGGCCGAGCCGACACCGGCCTTGGCCTCGCCCCAGCCGACCAGGCCGCCATCGGTTTCGATGCGCACGATCACCGAATCGAACGACGCCACCAAGCCGAAATTGCTGACATGCTGGCCCGACGGCGGGATCGGTACATGCGCCCAGGCGGCGTCGATGCGCGCGATCTTCATGTGATAGCTCCCGGCGGGTCGTTGCGTCGAACGTAGCGAGACATGGCGGTCGAGTCTCCCTTCACGAACGATTCCCCGTCGCACTCGCAATGACGTGAAGCGCGCCGAGCTTGCCGTGTCATCCTGCAACGGCAAACGCGCCCACCTGCGCAGCAACCATGCGTGACGCACATGCCGCCCTGACCGCCGCATCCGCTACAGTCGCGGCGATGATGGGAGGGCGCGCCATGAAGATCACGGACGTCACGCTCACGCTGTTTGCGTGGGACGACATCCCGGCCACGACCTACGGCAGCCATAGCGGCCAGTTCGGTGGCAAGAGCCAGCTCGGCCTGCTGCGCCTGATCACCGACCAGGGCATCGAGGGTCATGCCTTCCTCGGCTCGGCGATGAACCCGGCCACCACCGACGGCCAGGGCCTGATCACGCACCTCAAGCCGGTGCTGCTGGGCCGCGATCCGCTGGAGCGCGAGCGGCTCAACCAGGATATCTGGCGGCGCCAGCGCGCCGCGGGCGTGCGCCCGATCGGCGCCGTCGACGTGGCGCTGTGGGACCTCGCCGGCAAGGCGATCGGCCAGCCGATCCACCGCCTGCTGGGCACCTATCGCGAAAGCATCCCGGCGTACGCCAGCTCTGCCGTGCTGGCGGCGCCGGAAGCCTATGCCGAGGAAGCGATGCGCCATCGCGATGCCGGGTGGGCCGCCTACAAGATCCATCCGCCGACCCGCTGGCGCGAGGACATCAAGGTCTGCCAGGCGGTGCGCAAGGCCGTGGGCGATGACTATACGGTGATGCTCGATTCGACCTGGAGCTACGATTTTCCGGCCGCCGTGCGGGTCGGGCTGGTGGCGCAGGACCTCGGCTTCCACTGGTACGAGGATCCGCTGGCCGATCAGGACATCTACAACTACATCAAACTGAAGCAGAAGCTGTCCATCCCGATCCTTGCCACCGAGTACCCGATCGCCGGTTACGAGAGCTACGCGCCGTGGATCATGCTGCAGGCCACCGACTTCCTGCGCGGCGACGTGGCGGTGAAGGGCGGCATCACCACCCTGGTGAAGGCGGCGCACCTGGCCGAGGCCTTCCGCATGAACTTCGAGGTCCATCACGGCGGCAACTCGCTCAACAACGTCGCCAACCTGCATGTGATTGCTGCCATCCGTAACACCGAGTTCTTCGAGGTGCTGCTGCCCGACGGCGCCCAGAAGTACGGGTTGCAGCAGGACATCGTGGTCGGCCGCGACGGCCTGGTGCATGTTCCCAGCGGCCTCGGCCTGGGCGCGGCCATCGACTTCGACCTGATCAAACGCAAGACCGTCACCGTATTGACCTGACAAGGAGGAACACGTGCCGCTGAAGCTTCCCGCCCTGTGCGTCATCGCCACGCCGGGCCGTCGCCGCGCCATGATCGAGACCGCGCGCGAGGCCGAACGCCGGGGCTACCAGGGCATCTACGTGCCCAGCCGCTTCAGCAACATGTCGGTCTGCGAGGCGCTGGCCTGGAACACCGAGCGCATCACGTTCGGCACGGCCATCGCGCCGATCTATGCCCGCAGCGTGTCCGACTTCGCCGAGGCGACGGCGTTCATCCACGAGATCGCCGGTGGACGCTTCCGCTTCGGCATCGGCGTGGCGCACGCGCCAGGCCATGCGCGCATGGAGGCCAAGGCCGGCAAGCCGCTGGCCGATACCCGCGCCTTTGTGGAGAAGCTGCGCACCCAACCCGGGCAAGGCGGGCTGCCGCCTGTCGTGATCGCGGCTCTGCGTCGCAAGATGGTGGCGCTGGCCGGCGAGATCGGCGACGGCGTGGTGTTCGCCAACGCCTGCCGTTCCGCCATGGGCGCTTCGCTGGCCCATCTGCCGGACGCCAAGCGCGCCGACCCGACGTTCTTTGTCGGCAACATGATTCCGACCTGCATCAGCGATGACATCGAGGCCGCCAAGGCGGTGAACCGGCGCACCTTGAGCAGCTACCTGCTGCTGCCGAACTATCGCAACTACTGGAAGGAGAGCGGCTACGTCGAGGAGATGGCGGCGGTCGAACAGGCGATCGCGGCACAACGCACTGATGACCTCGCGAAACTGATGAGCGACAAGTGGCTGGCCGACGTCACGCTGTTCGGACCGCCGGCGCGGGTCCGCGACGCGCTCGCCGCCTGGTACGATGCCGGCGTGCGTACACCGATCATCGTTGCCTCATCAGCCACAGGCCGGCAACAGCAGGCGATCGAAGAAGTCTTCGCGACATTCACCGGCTGAGCTGCCTTCATGGTGAGCACAGGTGAATGCTGCGCATTCACCTGCCACCGTGAAGCGAATTCTATCCGGTCGTGCTAGTGTAGCGTATTGAACGGGAGTGCACCCATGACGCTCACCATCACCGATGTCACACCGGCGATCGGCGCCCAGATTTCCGGCGTCGACCTCGCCCGCCTGAGCGACGCCGAGTTCGCCGCCATCGAACATGCCTGGCACCGACGCGCCTTCGTACTCGTGCGCGATCAGAAACTCTCCGACGACGATCTGCTGGCGTTCAGCCGCCGGCTGGGCGAGCTCGATCCGCCGCCCAACCAGGAGAAGGGCCGCATGAGCCCGCCGGGCTATCCCGACATCTACGTCGTCTCCAACGTGCTCGACGCCAAGGGCGAACCGATCGGCGCGCTGGGTGCGGGCGAGGCGGTATGGCACACCGACATGAGCTATCTCGAGGCACCACCCGACGCCTCGATGCTTTACGCGCTGGAGCTGCCGCCGACCGGCGGCGACACCTGGTTCTGCGCCATGCAGGCGGCGTTCGCCGAGATGCCCGAGGCGCTCAAGGCCAGGATCCGCGGCCGTCGCATCAAGCACGACGGCACGTACAATTCAGGCGGCTATCTGCGCCAGGGTGTGACGGCCACCGACGATCCGCATCAGGCCCCTGGCGCCTGGCACCCGGCCGTGTGCATGCATCCCGCCACCGGCGTGCCGGCGCTCTATCTCGGCCGCCGCCGCAACTCCTATATCGAGGGCTACACCCAGGCCGAGTCGGACGCGCTGCTCGACGCGCTGTGGGCGCATGCAACCCAGCCGCCATTCACCTACGCGCATCGCTGGCGGATCGGCGATCTGGTGCTGTGGGACAACCGCACGACCATGCACCGGCGCGACCCGTTCGACTCCACGGCGCGCCGCGTGATGCATCGCACCCAGATCAAGGGCAGCGCCAAGCCAGTGGCGTACGCGGCTTAGTGTAGTCTTCCTCCCCACGCAGTGGGGAGGTGCCCCGGAGGGGCGGAGGGGACGCAACGAGGTCTTCGTAACTCAGACCACGTCGGCTCCCCATCCGGCCTTCGGCCACTTTCCCCGCAAGCGGGGAAGGGATCTAAGAACGAAAAACGCCCGATCGACGATCGGGCGCTTTCGCAATCCGAAGTGCCGCCGCTGGCGGCGACACACGCCGGATCAAATGGCTTCCTTCAGGTCCTTGGCGACGCGGAAGGCAACCTTCTTCGATGCCTTGATCTTGATCGGCTCGCCCGTGGCGGGATTGCGGCCCATGCGTGCCGGGCGGTTGCGGACCTGCATGATCCCCAGCCCGGTAATGCGGACCTTGTTGCCCTTCTTGAGGTTCTTGACCGTCAGGCCAACGAAATCATCAAACAGGGCGGCAACCGCCTTCTTCGACAACTCATGCTTTTCCGCCAGCTCGGCGAGGAGCTTCGACAGCGGAATGGTGGTGACAGAAGCCTTCGCAACAGCCATGGGTTTTTTTCCTTCTCTTCAGGGGGCCTCCGCCCGGCCGCACCCCCTAAGAGACGACCGGCGAAGCGCAGCTAGAATACGAAGAATCGTCGTCTGCGCAATGGATATAGTGGGTATAGCAAGCCGAAAATACCGCATTTAGGCCCTTTTTCTGGGGATTCACGGGGTCCAAGGCCGATTCAAGCCCGATACCATGGGCTTTTTTGCCCCTGACCAGCGGGCGAAGGGCCGTCGATGCACACCTCCCCTTCGCCCGGCATGGGTTCCTTGTCGACCCACGGCCGATAGACTGGCTGTCACCAAACGGAGGAAACGAATGACGGTACGCGCCATCGGCAATGCGTCGATCGCCAAGGTGGAAGAGCTGTGCGGGGCGGGCTTCAAGGCCGGCCGCATGTTCCCGCGGTTCGATCAGGACGCGTTCGACGCGCAGAAGCACTGGATGGTGTCGGACCATGTCGAGGCCGGCAGCGACCGGCTGGTCGGCAGCGTGCATGCCTGGGTGGTGCGCACCCCCCATCACACCATCCTGATCGACACCTGCCTGGGCAACCACAAGACACGCAGCGCACCCAACTGGAACAATCTCGACACGCCGTTTCTCGACCGGCTGCGCGACGCTGGCGTGGCGCCCGAGAGCGTCGATCTCGTCATGTGCACGCATCTGCACGTCGACCACGTCGGCTGGAACACCAAGCTGGAGAACGGACGCTGGGTGCCGACGTTTCCCAATGCCCGCTATCTCTTTGCACGCAAGGAGTATGCGCATTGGGAGGACGAGCGGCGGCACAAGAGCGGCGAGGAGGTCAACGGCGGCTCGTTCGACGACAGCGTGCTGCCGGTCGTCGCGGCCAAGCAGGCAGTCATGATCGACGTCGACCATCAGCCCGATCCGATGCTGACCATCATGGATGCGCCGGGCCACACGCCGGGGTCGATCGCAATCCGCCTCGCCGACGGCGGCCGCGAAGCCGTCTTCAGCGGCGACATCATGCACCATCCGGTGCAGGTCTATTACCCCGACTGGTCGAGCCAGTTCTGCTGGGACCAGGACATGTCGGCACGCTCGCGCCGCAAGGTCCTGGAGCACTGCGTCGAGCACCAAAGCCTGCTGTGCCCGGCCCACTTCCCCGGCGCCAACGCCGGCTACATCCACCGCGACCGCGATGCGTTCCGCATCGAGTGGGATCGGCAGTGAGTCCTCCTCCCCACGCAGTGGGGAGGTGCCCCGATACGACGTTTCGACGCGAAGCGCCGAAACGTCGGTGGGCGGAGGGGACCCGACGAGATCTTTGTAACGAAGAACACGTCGGCTCCCCATCCGGCCTTCGGCCACCTTCCCCGCGCGCGGGGAAGGGAAATACAGGAGCATGAGATGGCTGATGCGCTCGACACGCTGGTCGATGGCCTGACCTTTCCCGAGGGGCCACGCTGGCACGAGGGACGATTGTGGTTCTCCGACTTCTATTCGCACCGCGTGCTGGCCGCCGATGCCAGCGGCAAGCTTGAAACCATCGTCGAGGTGCCACAACGCCCCTCGGGTCTGGGCTGGACGCGCGATGGCAAGCTGTTGATCGTGTCGATGCTCGATCGCAAACTGGTACGGCTCGACGGCACGGCTCTCACCACGGTCGCCGACCTGTCGGCATTGGCGGGCGGGCCCTGTAACGACATGGTGGTCGACCAGCAGGGCCGCGCCTATGTCGGCAATTTCGGCTTCGATCGCCATAAGGGCGAGGCGCAGCGCACCACCTGCATCGTGCGGGTCGATCCCGATGGCCGCATCACCAAGGTGGCCGACGATCTGATGTTTCCCAACGGCACGGTGATCACGCCGGATGGCAAGACCATGATCGTGGGCGAGACGTTCGCGCACCGCTTGACGGCATTCGATGTCGCCGCCGACGGCACGCTGTCGAACCCGCGCCTGTGGGCGCGCGTCGAGGGCTGCTATCCCGACGGCATCTGCCTCGACGCCGAGGGTGCGATCTGGGTGTCCGATCCGTTCGGTCACCGGCTGCTGCGCGTGTTCGAAGGCGGCCGCATCGCGCAGGAGATTCCACTGGCACCGCGCGGTGCCTATGCCTGCATGCTGGGCGGCCCCGAAAGGCGCACGCTGTTCGTCTGCACCAACTCCGGCAGCGGGCCCGCGATGGCCGACAAGCGCGACGGCCGCATCGAAACCCTGCGTGTCGACGTGCCCGGCGCCGGCTGGCCCTGAGGTGATTCACGATGGCGGATGACATCCTGCGCGAGAACGATGCCGGCCTGGACGGCAAGGTCGCCATCATCACCGGCGGCGGCGCGGCGGGCGACGGCATCGGCAATGGCCGCGCCGCCGCGATCCTGCTGGCGCGCGCCGGCACCCGCGTGCTGGTGGTCGACCATCGGCACGATCTGGCCCAGCGCACGGTCGAGATGATCGCGGCCGAAGGTGGCGTCGCGGCCGCGTTCGCCGCCGACGTCACCGACGATGCGCAGTGCGCGACGATGGTGGCCGAGGCCGTGACGCGCTTCGGCCGCCTGGATTTTCTCGACAACAATGTCGGCATCGGCAGCCGCGGCACCGTCGTCGACGAGAAGCCGGAAATCTGGCGCCGGGTGATGCGGGTCAATGTCGACTCCATGTACCTCGCCGCCCGTCACGCGATCCCGGCCATGATGCGCACCGCAGGTGGCGGCGCCATCGTCAACGTGTCGTCGATCTCGGCCCTGCGGCCGCGCGGGCTTACGGTCTACACCACGTCCAAGGGCGCCGTGATCGCGCTCACGCGCGCCATGGCAGTCGACCACGGCCCCGACGGCATCCGCGTCAACTGCGTGGCGCCGGGGCCGGTCTACACGCCCATGGTCTATGCCGGCGGCATGACGGATCAGGCGCGCCGCCAGCGCCAGCAGGCCTCGGTGCTGCGCCGTGAGGGCACGGGCTGGGACATCGGGCACGCCGTACGATTCCTGTTGTCGGATCACGCCCGCTACATCACGGGGCAGACCCTGGTGGTGGACGGCGGCACGACCTTGGTCGGACCGTCCCGCGACTCACAGCCCGAGCATTGAGGAACAGCGATGGCGCGTTTGACGTATCTCACCAAGGCTGACTTGGCGCCCGAGAACCAGGATCTGTTGGCGCGCGACCTGCCGCTGTTCCAGATTCTCGCCTACAGCCCCGGCGGCTCGCGCGCGTTCACGGGGCTGGGCGGCTACATCCGCTTCGGCAGCAAGCTTGACGCCCGGTTGCGCGAACTCGCGATCCTGCAGGTCGGCTACCTGACGCGCTCGGTCTACGAGTATGCGCATCACATCAAGATCGGCTTCGATTTCGGCGTCTCGCCCGACGACATCCGTGGCCTGATCGCGGAGTCCAATGGGCAAGCGTCGTCGCTGGAGCCGTTGGCCCAGACCGTCCTGCGCGGCGCGCGTGAGATGACCACCAACCTCGCGATGTCGGATGCCACCTTCGCCGAGCTGCGCCAGCATCTGAGCGAGGAGCACCTGCTGGACCTCGTCATGACCATCAGCTTCTACAACGGTGTCGTGCGGCTGCTCGCCACGATGCAGATCGACCTCGAGCCCGATTACCAGAAATATCTTGACCAGTTCCCGCTGCCCGCGGCCTGAAGGAAAGAGGACCGTCATGCGTTTGGCCAACAAGATCGCGATTGTCGTCGGCGCCGGCCAGGGACCCGGCGAAGGCATGGGCAACGGGCGCGCCACGGCGCTGCGCTTCGCGCAGGAGGGCGCCAAGGTGCTGTCGGTCGACCGCCATCTCGCCTCGGCGCAGGAAACCGCCGACATGATCGCCAAGGCCGGTGGCACGGCCGCCGCCTTCGAGGCCGACGTGACCAAGGAGGCGATGCTCGCCGCCATGGTCGCCGATGCCCAGCGCCGCTGGGGTCGTGTCGACATCCTGCACAACAATGTCGGCGTCAGCATCGCGGGCGGCGACGCGCCGCCCACCGAGATCACCGAGGAGGCCTTCGACCGCGTCGTGGCCATCAACCTGCGCGGCACGGTGATGGCCTGCAAGCACGTGCTGCCGCTCATGCGCCAGCAGCAGGCCGGCGTGATCATCAACATCTCGTCGATGGCGGCGTGGACCGACTATCCGTTCGTGGCCTACAAGGCGACGAAGTCGGCGATGATCGCCTTCACCGAGCAGCTCGCGATCCAGAACGCCCAGTATGGCGTGCGCGCCAACGTCATCCTGCCCGGCCTGATGGACACGCCCATGGCCGTCGACACGCGCGCCCGCACCGGCAACCGCAGCCGCGCCGACGTCGCGGCCGAGCGCGATGCCAAGGTACCGCTGCGGCGCAAGATGGGCACGGCCTGGGACGTCGCCAACGCCGCCCTGTTCCTGGCCTCCGACGAGGCGAACTTCATCACCGGCGTGGCGCTGCCGGTCGACGGCGGTTCAAGCGTGCGC
>Ga0187894_10005397_pt1 | contig 13076 bp, 10 predicted proteins | sample GBC1701081metaG_FD_136650 | JGI IMG/M metagenome (GOLD analysis project Ga0187894, IMG submission 136650) | White microbial mat communities from a lava cave in the Kipuka Kanohina Cave System on the Island of Hawaii, USA - GBC170108-1 metaG ... | reverse complement strand
CGGCCAGGAGACCACCAGACAGAAAAATGTGAGACAGAAAAATGGCATCTCCTTCTATTTTTCTGTCTTACATTTTTCTGTCCGGTGGCCGAAACGATGATCAAGGCCGAGCCGCTCGAAACCAAGCGGCGCATCGCCTACATCCCCGAACAGGTGATGCTCTACAAAAACCTGTCGGGGCTGGAGAACCTCGAATATTTCTCGGCGCTGGCCGGACACGAGGAATATTCGCGCGATCAGTTGCTCACGTTTTTTGAAGCGGTGGGTCTGCCACGAGCAGTCGCCGGCAACCGCGTCTCGACGTACTCGAAAGGCATGCGGCAGAAGGTTGGGATCGCCATCGCGCTGGCAAAGAAGGCCGAAGCGTTGCTGCTCGACGAGCCGACTTCGGGGCTCGACCCGAAAGCGTCGAACGAGTTCTCGGCGCTGCTGAAAAAGCTGAGCGTTCAAGGTGTGGCGGTGCTGATGGCGACGCACGACCTGTTCCGCGCAAAAGAATCGGGCACGCGCGTCGGGATCATGAAGCACGGCAAACTCGTGGCGCAGTTGAACACGAGCGAGATCGGACATGCCGATCTCGAAAGCATTTATCTTGCGCACATGCGCGATTAGGCGGCGGCGTATTCGGTCAATGGCCTGATATGTGGCGGATGAAAACCGAGCACGATGTCGTTTTTGGGAATGCCGGCGCGTTCGAGGTCATCGGCAATAACAAGATCGGTATTGTCAGCCTGAAGCCACACCTTGCCGTTGATGATTTCCAGGTGAATGATGAATTGATGGACGCGCTTACCGCTATCCCAGCCGACTGCGACTATCGCATAGCTGTCGGCGTCAGCGTCAAAGACGGTTTTGTGCGGAGCCTGTTCATCCTGGGGAAGGTAACGCGCTGTATCGGTTAGGATGCGTTTGATAATTTCCCGGTACCTGTTCAATTTGTCATGGTTGGAATCCATCTGACTATCTCCTGATTTAAGCCGCAAAGGATCGTGCGTAATCGTCCAGCCGTCGTTGATCAACGCATTCTTGACATGGTTGTGATAGATGTCTTTCGCGGCCATAGTCGTATTTTATTCTGATCTCTTTTGCCTGACCAGTCTCAGGCGTTGACATGGAGAGAAAAAACATGATCACACGTGTCGCCCGCAAAGAACTTACCGAAATGCTCCGCGACGGACGCTTCCGCTGGTCCGCCGCCATCGTCTTTGCACTGCTGCTCGCCTCGATCGTGATGGGCGCGAAGCATCACCGCGAGGTCAAACGCCAGCACGACCTGGCTCAGGCCGAGACGCGCGAGCAATGGCTGCGCCAGCCGCCGAAGAACCCACATTCAGCGGCGCATTACGGCATCTACGCTTTCAAACCTAAGCTGCTGCCTGCAATGCTGGATCGTGGCGTTGATCCGTTCACCGGGCAGGCCGTCTGGCTCGAAGCGCACAAACAGAACGAGTTCAAATTCCGCCCCGCGCAGGACTCGACCGCCGTGCAGCGTTTCGGCGAATTGACGGCGGCGACGGTAATGCAGTTGCTCATCCCGCTGCTGATCGTGCTGCTCACGTTTTCGGCCTTCGCCGGGGAGCGCGAGCAGGGCACGCTGCGCCAGCTTTTGAGCCTGGGCGTGAAGAGAACCGGCTTGGCCTGGGGCAAGGCGCTTGGCGTCGCAGGCGCGCTCGCGTTGCTGTTCGCACCTGCGACAATCATTGGCGTCGTCGCATTGGCGCTGACTGCCGAAAACGGGATGCTCGGCGCGAGCGCATCGCGGCTGGCCGCGATGTCCGCGAGCTACCTGGTCTATTTCGCCATCTTCATCAGCGTGTCGCTGGCGGTCTCGGCTTTTCGCTGATCGGGTTTCTGCTCAGCGGAGCGCGGATCACAGGGCCGGGCGCGTGGCTGCTGTTGGCGTCGTGGATCGGAGTCGTGGCCGCATACGGCGCGTTCTGGTTCGCGCTCAGCATAGCCGTCAATGCGTTCGGCAAAAGCTCAGCAACGAACGCGCTGGCGGTGGCCGGGCTGTGGCTGCTGTTCGTCCTGATCCTGCCCGTGTCCCTCAACGTCGCGGTCACGACGGTCTATCCTGTGCCTTCGCGCGTGGAAATGATCCAGGCGACGCGGCGCGCTTCAGCCGAAGCCACGGCGCGTGGCAGCCAGTTGCTGTCGAAATATCTGGAAGACCATCCCGAGCTGACGACCGCCGGCTCGGTTGACCCGAACGATTTCTACACGCGCTCAATCGCCGTGCAGCAGGAGACGGAGCGTCTGGTTCAGCCAGTGATCGCTCATTTCGACCAGCAAGTCTTGGGACAGCAATCGCTGGTTGATCGCTTCCGGTTTTTGTCGCCAGCCATCGTCGCGCAGTCGGCGCTCAACGACATCGCGGGCGCGAGCGTCGCGCGTTATCGCCACTTCCTGTCGCTGGTGGACGAATATCACCAATCGTGGCGCGATTTCTTCAACCCGCGCATCGTGCAAAAAGCGACGCTCAAGCCCGGCGATTACGATCAATTCCCGGCCTTCACTTTCCGCGAAGAACCATCGAGCGCCGTCGCGAGCCGCGTGTCAATCGGCCTGATCGGGTTGATCGCGCCCGTGTTGTTGATCGGTTGGCTGGGGCTGCGCGCTTTGCGCCGCTACCCGCTGGCAGGTTGATCGCATCTTCGTTTGGTTTGCACGTTCAGTATTTGCGCCTGGCTTCGAGTACGCTAAGGCGGGAGATGAATCACTGTTGGAAATCCGGCGAACAAGTGCTATTTTACGGGCGTCGTGAGCGAAACTCGGCCCCGCGCCGTGAGAACCTTTTAGGGTTCCTATACTCACGACGAACCTTTTTTACGCCCGCTCCCGCCAAATCGTTCTTCAAGCGTGAGCGGGCGTTGCGCTGTAAAGTACGTCCCATACGCAGGTCCGAAATCCAGATCGTGAATCTCGCCGATTTGCGGCAACAACAGCTTCAGGTACCTATCCTCTCGAATCTCTTCTCCCGTCGTCGGATGCCGGCGCGCCTCATAAAACCGCTGCGCCGCCCACAAAAAATAGTCCACTGCTTGCAGGCAAACGGTCTCCTTCGGGTTGGAGATGACAATATCCCAGGCGTCGCCGCCGCCTCTTGAGAAGCCGAACTTTTGCTCGAAATCGCGTTCGGCGTGCTCGATGGCCGCGCGAATCGCCTGATTGCGGTCTTTCGCGCCGCGCTTGGCGACGCAGACTTCGTAGCGGTCGGCCAAGCGGTGGAACTTGGAAAAGAGCGAGCGGATCAGGCCGTCGTAGATCGTATCCGGTTGGCGTTGATCGTCGTTTCGGCCACAAAAGCCTACCGGACAAAAAAATGTAGGACAAAAAAATGGCCGCTCTTTATTTTTTTGTCTTACATTTTTTTGTCCGCAGGGTCTGATGGCCGAAACGACGATCAAGGCCCTCCGGTTGATACCGGTAGCGTGGGTCTTGCGCCCGGCGTTCCACCTCGCTCTTCAGCAAGGCCTGTTTATCACAGACCACGGCGTGAAAGCGCAGCGCTGAACCGGCGGCGCGCAGCAGATTGAAGACGCGGTAGCGGACTTCGGGCAGATCATCTTTGGCGTGGAAGAGCAGCGCGGTCTTCTTGCGCTCCGGGCGGAAAGATTCGACTCCGGCGAAGTAGGGATCGGCGAGCAACTCCTGGCGCAGCGCGGCGAGCGATTGCGACAGCGCGGGTGGGTCGTCCACCTCCAGCTTGCCGATGATGAAAAAGCGCGAGCAGCCTTCAGTGTCCACGAGGGGTTTGCCCGAAGAGTGGAAGAGCGTGGGATCGCCCGCTTCGTCAACAAACAGTCGCTGGGTTTGGATTGGCGTCGGGTCTTCGGGACGGCCTTCGTCGAAGAGTTCGTTCACGTCTTGATCCATTGAAATCGCTCAGCCGCGTAGCGGCATTTTGAATTTAGGCAGGTCATTTATGGCCTGCTTTGCGATGGAGAGACAGCCACGTCGCGTAGCGACGGTTGAATCCATCGCCGCAATCGGTTCAGCCGTCGCTACGCGACGCGATGAATTCTTCCTGCTTCGTGCAGGCCATAAATGACCTGCCTAAACTCAACCGTCCCTGACGGGACGAAGAAGGTCGAAGCGATCCCATCCAACGTTTACCCCGATTTTCTGATCCGGGAGCCTTCATATTCCAGGCGCCCGCGGCGGATCGCGCCGTTGATGGCCGAGTTGAAGGCGTCTTGAATCGCCCGCCCCGCGCGTTGAAAGCCCAACCAGCGCGAGGCGGCGCGAATGGCTTCATCGCGTTCCGTCCAGCCTCTGCCCATCGCTCCCTGCAGCGCGTCAATCAATTCGTCACGTTTGTAATCGCCGATGGCGCCGCGGCAGAGCGCATACTCTCCGTGCTCGCTCGAAATGATGCGGCGGCGGACGGCGATGGCCAGATTGTTTCTAACGGCTTCGTCAATCCGCGCGCCGGTGCGGGCAAATCCCAGCGTGCGCGCGACAGTTCGCGCCGCCGTATCCACGTTGAGCGCGCCGTTTGCCGCGAAGACCTTGCGGATGGCTACCATCATCTCTTCGCGCTCAACCTCGGCAATATCCCGCCGCGAGTTCGTCTCGCGTCCGGTCTGCGCTGGGGCGGTAGACTCCCCGCCGTTGTTTCCTTGCTCGGCTTCGTCGTCGGTGTCCGGCGTAGTCGGATAGGCGAAAGAAACGACGGGCTCTATTTCGATAGTGCAATCGAGCAACCTTAACTTGAATTGCGCTGGCTGATCCATTGCGTCAGGGAGGGACCTTCGAGTTTCCGCGTACCATTGCCATCACGGATGTAAACATCTTTATTATCAAAGTGGACAATTTGTGAATTACGTTGAACATCAATGCGACAAACGGTTCCTTCAGGCAAGTGCTCAAAGTCAATAACCACCTGGCCATATGGAACAGGATAAAAACGGTCGTTGAGTAAACTACGAATCTTTTGCTCAAAGCCATCCTCGTTATTGCCTTTGCAGAAACGAAAGTCGGGATTTAATCCCTTAATCTCCCCGGAATCGGAAATTCCAATGAGCAACGTACCTCCTCCTGTATTTAAAAAAGCAGCAATGGTCTTTAGGGCTGAGACAAGCACACCCTGATGCTTCTCACCTGTTTTGATGTCTATTTCGAGTGTCTCCTTGAACTCCAAGCTGGAACCTTCACCTTTTGCAATGAGCGATAAAATTGGGTGCGATTTCCAATAGCCAGGCGGTTTCTCCAGTACTCGGTTACAGCGCGTCAGATGATCCGAATATTTCTCTTTAACCTCCCTCATCATACCTTGCGCTTCAGCCAGACGAGGATAGCGACGGCAATACCAAAATTCGATTTCGCGAATATCACTCTCATTAGTTAGGCCGTAAAGTTGATAAACGAGAGTTTCAATCTCTCGCTGTTCGTGTAGGTGGTACGGATAACGCTGATCGGCTTTTTGCTTTTTGATAATAGCAGTCACGAGCTTACTGATCGCCTTTTCAGCCTCAGACGAAAGCTGTGGCAAGGTGAGATTAAGCAGAACCTCCTCGCCGGTTTCGACAGTGTGAGAGAGATAGCTTTTTAGTAAGTAGCGTGCGACTTTTGAAGTGAGAATGCCAAGAAATACGACAGTATCCTCGTTGTCAAAAAAGATGGTGGATCCTTTATTGCCAAAAATCGCACCACAACCAAGTCTGAATGTTGGACTGTAAATTCCAGTTGGCGAAAAGGTTATGCCTTCGCGGAAATAGTATTCACGGTTTTGAAACCTAGCAGCAATGCGTCCGGCTTGCTTCTCGCTTGTTTGAGTTAACAATCTTTTTACGGATACTTTCGACCAATCAATGAAATAGCCTGTGGGAACGTAATAGTTCGGCATCCATCCTTCGCCCGTATCACTTTCGCCGCCTTTGTCAAAGGGCAAAAAATGTTTACCGCCGTACTTCTTTGGGTCTATGCCGCTGAGCTTTTCGTTGTCGGTCAAAGCCGCAATTTCTTCATCTCTCAGTAATTTGCTTTCGTCTAAGATTTCATAACTGCCACGAGTCGAGATACGCTTTCTTAAATAAAACCTATTTTCCGCCGTAATCAACCCTTGCTTTATTTCGGCAATTGTATTGAGTCTGATGAAATTTGGATCGCCCATCAATTTGTAAAGCTGTGGCGATGCGATAAAAAATGAGCAGTTGTCGTAGGTCGGAATCAGGCTTTGTGAATAGGTGTAGCGAGCGTATCCCAGGGTCTGCACGTCAACTCCGTGCGCGGCAACTGCCAACAGGTTTTTACTGAGAGTGTCCCAGTCACCCTTGCCAATGGCCCGTAAGTCGCCCGCGACAAGTTGATGATCATTTGTTGCCGGTTTTTTTGTTAAGGTCAATATGCATGTATTGACCGTCGCGTTGAAAACCCATGAAGGCAAATCAAGGACGTGCCAGACTGTTGTTTTCTCAACAAGGCGACGACGTAAAGGCTTATGAGTTTTGATTGTGCGCCACGTGTCCGAGACGATGTAACACAATTGTCCTCCGTCGCGGAGCAACTGCAACCCACGTGCGATAAAAAGTCCGTAAGTGTCTTTCGACTGCGCGCCTTCATTACGACGGTCGAAATACAAATCGCGCACGTTGTCCTCAACGGTAGCTCCATAAGGCGGGTTGGCTAACACGATATGAAAGCCACCTTTGTCAAAAACTTCAGCAAACTCAATTGCCCAATCAAAGCCTTCAAATGCTACATTGCCGTAAAGCCAGAAGGCCACTTCTTGTCGAATTGACTCGTTAAGTTGTTTGATTTCCTTTCTAAGCTCCCCTTTCTTGTTGCCATGCGCGCTCAAGAACTTTGCCTTTGCTTCGCGGTATTGGTTGATCAATCCGCTACGGAAACCTCCGGCTTTAACTTTTTCGGGATTCGGCGCGGTCAACGAATCACCGCACTCAATCTTGAAATCAAGATTTGGCAGTGTCGGCAAATCATCAATACCCATCTGGTCGTTGTATTCGATCACCAGCGATAACCACAAACGAAATCGCGCAATCTGCACGGCAAGGTTATCTTTATCTACGCCATATAGATTTCTTTCGATGATTTCTAGCTTGCGTTTGTAATCGTCACGAGCAGTTTTCTGACTGGCCCGAGTCTGCAACAGGCTGGTTAAACTATGAAGCTCATGCAACATACCTAAAAGATAGGCACCGCTGCCACACGCTGGGTCAACAACTTTCAACTGATCGAGTTTTAATAATAAATCGTTCGCTTCGGGTACGCTGATGGCAGCGACCTTTCGTTCATCAATCAACACCTCATAACCACCAAGATACTTTTTCAACGACTCACGGCACATGAAGGAAACGATGTTGCGAGGTGTGTAATATCGCCCTGCGTCTTGCCGGGCTTCTCTGCCCGTGACAAGTTCCTCAAACACCTTGCCGAGCATCTCAGGGTCAACCGCGACCTGCACATCGAGCGGCGTTGATTCTTCGACGGTGAAGTTATAGCGCTCGAACAAATCAAGGATGTTCCGAAAGGCTTGATTCGAGATTTTCACTTTGCCGCGGTCACTATCGTAATCGTCTTCGATATCGAACAGACCGCCATTCAAATAAGGCACATCCCCTCGCTTCTTTCTCAGCGCTTCTAACGTATGAGTCTCGCGCGACTCGCCAACGTTGCTCATTCCCCAGAAGAAAACGTAATAAAGCCGCTCGCGCAGAAAGTTTTCCTTTTTGCTCTCGGCCATATTGAACAACGCACGCAAGTAGTCTTTATCACCCTCGAATTCAAGCCAACCTTTCTTTTGAATGAAGTAGAGGAACATCAGGCGGTTGAAAAGGCGTTGCGTGTAAAGTCGTGCAGACTCCACATCTTTGATGCTCGCCTTAACTTCATCTTCAACGCTCTCGAAGACCTTGCGATAGTCTGCAAAAAACTTGGCGGTGACCGCCTCAACATCAAACGCCTCGCGCCATTTTTTCAGCCAGCCTTCGGCGTCGTTTGTGTTGTCGGGAAAGCTGAGCGCGGGCAAATTGTACTGCGCGAGCGTTCGTAAATGTGTATCGCCCTGCTGCCAACCGAAGGTTGATAGCACTGCGCGGTTGGTATCTTTGCCGCGAAAGTAAGCGAAGTTGAACTTTTGAAAGTTGTTGCTGGTGCAGATGAATAGCAAGTTTTCCGTCTGCCATTTACGCATCTCTGAACTGTTGGCCGAGGCTCGTTTTTTAGCAACCAGCCCGCGCAGAATGCCACGTAACACTTGAATGGAAAGCTTTCCCGCGAATTCAAGGTAGAAAATGCCCCACGGCTGGCCAGGCTCAATCGGGCGAAGTTGGCGAATAGAGCCGACTTTTTTCGCGTCTTCTTCTTTCAAGCCCACTTCAGTAGGCAAATACTCGAAGACTATCTCTTCGGGGGAATACCCTCGAAAATCCCATTCTAGTTCGTCTTCCAAGTATCCAATTAAATCTTCAAAGGTCTTCAGCGAAACAAGCCGAGTAAGATTAAGAGACATGCGTTAATGAACCTCCATCCAGCATTTCAAAAGGGGAGTCACGCCGGGCGGGGCTTGCAGCGGGCGCAGGATTTCCGTGGTGAGTTGTTTTTCCGCCTTCTTGCGAATCTCGGTCAGCAGGGCGCGGTCGAGCGCGCAGGAACGCGGAGTTTCGGGCGTTGAGCGAATCAGCCGGGCAATGGCGGCAGGGTCGGTGAGCACTTGTTTGCCTTCGATGTCATAACAAGCCCACACCGTGAACCCAGCGTTATCGCTCCAGCGGGGTTGGCCTGATTCAGCGTCAATCAGGTCAGGGTCAGGGCGCGGAATGCGGAAGCAGAAGAAGACCGCGCGCTCTCCGGCCTTCGGCGAAGCCTTGCCGGAAAAGACCTTGAGCGGAAGATCGGGCAATGTGGCGGCAAGCTCAGGATGATCGGTGAGCAACTGGTTGTATTCGAGGCGCAGTTGCTCGGTCTCAGACAGCGAGCCTTCGCATTGTTCGTTCAACTCTTTGATCGGGTCGAACTCGTCGTCGGGGGTGAGCAGCTTGCGCCCCTCGATGCCCAGCGTTCGAGAGATGACCAAAGTCTTGTGGGTGACACGTTGGTAGAGGCGCAGCAGTTCATCGAGTTCTTCCGGCGGCAGGAAATTCCAAAATATGATGTTCCCGCGAAGCTTCTTCTGTTCGGGATGGTCGGCGATGATGCGGGCTTCGACCTCGGCGTTCATGCGGCGATCCACGCGCCCGATGCGCTGCATCAGGCGCACGGGATTCCAGTGCAGATCGTAATTGATCAGCCGCGTGGCGTCCTGGAGGTTCAAGCCTTCTGAAAGCACGTCGGTGGCGATCAGGATGCGAATCTCCTGCTTGCCTTCGGCGGCGAGTTCGGCGGAACTGGATTCGTTGTAATAGGGCGCAAAGCGGCGAATGACATCGCTGCGCTGACGCTGTGTGCTGCCGCCGTCAATGCGGCAGATGCCGTCAAGCCCCACTCTGGTAAGCTCCTGTTCAAGGTAACGGGCTGTATCGGCGAACTCGGTAAAAAGGATGACCTTTTGTTTTTTCAGGACGGGATCGGTCTTGAGCAGCTTGATCAGGGCTTTGAGCTTGTCGTCGCGCTCGGGTTTGACTTTGGCCACTTCGGCCAGGAATTCAGCAAGCTGATCAAGATCATCGAAGGCGTCGTCCATGATCTCATCCACTTTGAATTTGGCGGTGTCGAGACGCTCGACCGCATTGAGGATGTCTTCAGTCAGGAATTCCTCGGCTTGGTCTTCCTCAGCCTCATCGGGCCAGAGTTCCTGCTGGTGGGCGTGAATGTAACCGATGATGTCCGCATGTTTGAGCTTCCAGCGTTCGAGACGGCGCCGGTCGTGTTCGGTTTCGACATGAACCGCAACCCAGGCGAACAGCTTCTGCAACAAGCGCCAGCACGAACCTTCAAACGCGCGGGCGGAACTTTCAAACCGTTTAAGGAACAGAGTGCGGATCAGGGTCACGACCTGCTTCTGGCGGCCTTCGTCGAAGGATTTGAAAGTGGGATGATCTTTGTCGCCTTTCCAATAAGCCAGCGGGTAATAGACTCCCAGCACGAACAGTGGCTTGTCCTTGTGAAAGGCCTTGCGGACGCTTTCGAGGAGCGCGCCATAAGTGGCCTTGAGGTTGTAAGCCGCCACCTGAGGGGCTTGGCGCTCTGGAAATAAGGCGGTGGAGACTCCTTGCTGCTGCTGGCTCTGTTTGACGTAAGCGCGGCTGCGCTGGACGACTAGCGCATCGAAGACCGGATCGGTACGGAGCGTCTTTTCGGCTTCGAGCAATTCGGCCTCGAAGCTGAGGTCGAGTTGCTGTGTTTTGGGCAGCTTGCCCAGGATACGTTTTTCCAACTGGACAAAGTGCGAGCGCAGGTTGTGAATGCCGAGATTGCGAGTGTCTTTTGAAAAGTATGCGTCGTCGCCGCGAGTGAACAGTTCAACCATATGCCGGAAGTCGTGGATCGAATTGTTGACCGGCGTGGCGGTCAACAAAAACAACCGCTTGGGACGGTCTCCCGCGCGAAGATATTCCTGGAGTTTGCGATAACGGGACGGCTGCTTGACGCCTTCGCCCTTGATGCCCGGATTTCTGAAATGATGCGCTTCGTCAATGATAACGGCGTCGGCGTGCTGAAGCGTCAGTTCGATCTCTCGCTGCCACTTTCCCTGCCGTTGCAGGTCAGTATGGTTATAAATCTTGAGGTTGATGAAACCGCTGAAGACTTCATTTAGGTAGCGGCTCAGGACGCGCTCCCAGACATCTTCGCGAGCGGCTTTGGGCGCGAAGAGAACGACTTGTTTGGCGTCTTTGAAAACCAACCGCTCAATGAGCATCAGGCCGACGAACGTTTTCCCAAGCCCGACGCCGTCGCAGAGAAATGCGCCGCCATTGCGGTCAGCGATAGCGAGAAGGTTGCGATATGCATCACGCTGATATTTGTCGAGCAGGCGAAAAACTATCGAATTCTGTTCGTCCCAAGCGTCAGGCTCCAACTCCCGCCCGCGAAAATATTCGTCCAGCGCCTTGAACCAAACCTCAAAGGGCGTATGCGTGCGAACGTGCCGATCAAGAGTTCGGAGGATTTCAGGGGTTACATCTTCCGCGCCCTCCCAATGCCGTTCATACCATTCCTGGAGCAGGCGCACATCATTACCGCGAAGCTGCACATTCAACTCCACGTTTTCACTGAGACCGGGATAAGTGAAGTTTGAAGAGCCGACCAGGCCGAAGGAACCGACGACTGCGGCGCGACCGTGTGTCAGGTAGCACTTGGCGTGGAACTTCTCCTTGCGATAAACGCGGCATTGGATTTTGCCGGAACGGATTGCTTCGACGATGGCTGGAACGCCTTCAAGAAAATCATTCTGAGTTTTCTCGGTTTCCAGGCTGCCATCTAGGCGATTCGTGACTTTGCGAAGCCCTTCCGAGAAGGCCCGTTTGGTTTTGAGTGAGACTTCGTCCCCCATCAGGATGCGGATGCGGTCTACCTTTTGCCATTGCTCTTTCAGGCACAGCAGCGAACCAATCTCGAAGTAACCGGTGGCGATATCAATAGCGCTCGACAACTCACACCAGTCTGAAAGGTAGGATCGCACCTTCCAGTCAGAGTCGCTATTATCCACGATGAAGAGTTCAGAAGCCGATTGGGACATAATGTTTTCAGGAATAGCCGGAATCCTGGATCAGGGGTGTCGCTCGCCGCCGGTCATTCTATTTCGTCGCCGCAATAACAACAAACTTTTCTTGTCAGTGATGCGCAAACAAAAATGAGGTTCGTCATGAGGCCCCTGGGACCGCGCCTTGCGCTGCTACCCGCTGGCGGGCTGATCGCGCCACTCACCTGGCGGCTGCGCGCGTTGATCGTGAGGCGCGAGCCATTCGTTGAAAACTCATCGCTGCTCTCTCCTCTTCTTGTTAGTTTCCTCAGCCTGAATCATTCAAATCAACTTTGACCGTTATTTCTTTGATGACCGTTTCGGCCATCGCGCAGGTCCGCGTCAATGGGAGCCTGCGCGGGCGTATCACCGGTCTGACTGAAGCTGTCTTTCTGATTGAGCGTTGAGCCGCCGATGAGTGTTTTAAGAGCCAGTCTGATGATTGCGGTTTCACTGACACTCGCGTCATTACCGCTTCGTTCGCCAACGTCGGCGCAACCTGCGCCTGCCGCCGACAATGAGACGACCGCTCCGGCGCGCGCAGCCAAATTGGACAAGCTGGCGACGAAACCCAACATTGACGGCGTCATCGTCGCGGGTGAATGGCAGGGCGCGGTCAAACTCGAACTCAGGAACCAGATTCAGCCCGGCGATAACGCCGCGCCTTCGGAGAAGACCGAGGTCTTCCTGGCTTACGACCGCGAGCATCTTTATTTGGCCTTTCACGCTTACGATTCAGAGCCAGCGGCGATCCGCGCTCGCGTGGCCAGGCGCGATGATGTTTACCTGGACGATTACGTATCGGTTTACCTCGACACGTTCAATGACCGGCGGCGAGCTTACGCGCTGTATTTCAACCCGCTCGGCATTCAGGCCGACGGCGTCATCATCGGCGGCAATTTGAGCGAGACAGCCGAGGTCAAAGACCTGACCTGGGACGGTGTGTTCGAGTCGAAAGGGCGGGTGACCGATGACGGTTATGTCGTCGAGGCGGCGATCCCGTTCAAGACGCTGCGCTTTCAACCCGGCGGCAAACAATCGTGGGGATTGCATCTACAACGCTGGATTGCGCGCAAGGCGGAGCGAATTCACTGGATGCCGATCTCGCGCGGCGTCTCGGAACTGTTGCCGCAGATGGGCGCGATTGATGGGCTGGAAGACATCTTCACCAAACGCACGCTGGATTTGATCCCAACACTGACCGGCTCGATCAACAGCGAACGCGAGCGCGATCCGGCGGCTCTTTCAGGCGCGCGGCTCAACACCGTCAACAAGCTCGAACCGGGGTTGACCCTGACTTACACGCTGACGCCAAATTTGACTCTCTCAGCCACGATCAATCCTGACTTCTCGCAGATCGAAGCCGACGTGCCGCAGATCACCGTCAATCAACGCTTCGCGCTCTTTTACCCCGAACGCCGCCCGTTCTTTCTGG
>Ga0187894_10005396_pt1 | contig 13077 bp, 8 predicted proteins | sample GBC1701081metaG_FD_136650 | JGI IMG/M metagenome (GOLD analysis project Ga0187894, IMG submission 136650) | White microbial mat communities from a lava cave in the Kipuka Kanohina Cave System on the Island of Hawaii, USA - GBC170108-1 metaG ... | reverse complement strand
GCGGCCTTCTCCTCTGATGCCTTGCGTCGCGCCTCGGCATCGGCCCGCGCCTGCTCCTCGGCCTGCTGGCGTTTCGCCGCTTCGTCCTCCGCCCTGCGCCGCTCGGCCGCTTCAGCTGCGGCCTTCTCCTCTGATGCCTTGCGTCGCGCCTCGGCATCGGCCTGCGACTGCTCCTCGGCCTGCTGGCGTTTCGCCGCCTCGTCCTCCGCCTTGCGTCGCTCCGCCGCTTCAGCCGCTGCCTTCTCTTCAGCCTTTCGCCGCGCCTCGGCGTCGGCACGGGGTTTCTCCTCGGTTTGCCGCCGTCTCGCCGCCTCATCCTCCGCCTTGCGTCGCTCGGCAACTTCAGCTGCGGCTTTCTCTTCAGCCTTTCGCCGCGCCTCGGCGTCGGCACGTGCCTGTTCCTCGGATCGGCGCCGTCTCGCCGTTTCCTCCTCCGTCTTGCGCCGATCCGCCACTTCAGCGGCTGCCTTCTCTTCGGCCCTTCGCCGCGCCTCGGCGTCGGCACGCGCCTTCTGCTCGGCCGCATTGCTCCCCTGCGCCTGCTCAACGCCACGTTGCGGGTCCACGCCTGGTTCGGGCGACGCACGGAGCATCATCCAGCCCCCAACGCCGGCAGCAATCAGCAACAAGGAACAGACGATCAGCGTGTTCCGGCGCGCTTGTGGCCGGCCAACGGCGGCAGGGTGCGCCAGGGCGTCAGTTCTCAGCCGCGTTGGCTCATCGGGTCGGTGCGGTGGCGGACCTGACAAATCGATAGTGGACTGCTCAGCGACGCCCGACAACATGCACCGCCAGACGAAGATATCCTGAGGACGTTCCGGCTCTCGCAGCTTGAGTGCCGCGTCGATCGCGGTGAGCAGGCTTCGTGGGTACCGGCCCCTGCCTGCTTCCGACGCTGGCACGAGCTTGTCATCGCGCATGCGGTCGGTCGCTGGTGGCGGTGGCGCGCCCCGAACGCAATGGTAGAGCGTCGCTCCGAGCGCGTAGATGTCGGTCCAAGGCCCCAGATGCGCTGAAGTGAACTGCTCAAAGGCGGCGTAGCCCGGGGTGTAGATCGCAGTGAGCGCCTGCGTACGGCCTTGCAGTGCCTCACGTGCGGCCCCGAAATCGATCAGGGTCGGCCTGCCGGCAGCATCGATCAGAATGTTGCCGGGTTTGATGTCACGATGGAGGAAACCCGCCCGATGCACGATCTCAAGACCATCCAGCAGCGGGTACACTATCCTCTCGATCGCCGGCCGCTCCAGGCGCCCTTCCCGGATCAGCCGCGCTTCCAGGGTTTCCCCTTGGACAAGCGCCATCACCATGTACCCTGTGCCGTTGGCCTCCAGGTAATCGAAAACGTCGACGACACCGGGTGCGTCCGACAGGCGCGCGAGCGTCTTGGCTTCGGCGAGGAACCGTTCACGACCCCAGCGGAAATCGTTGGCCAATTGCGTCGAGCGCGGCAGTACCATCAAGTCGGGCTGACGCACAGCCAAGGTTGTCGGCAAATACTCTTTGAGTGCCACCGCTCGGTCGAGCTGCGTATCGACAGCCCGGTAGGTGATGCCAAAGCTACCTTGCCCGAGCACCGATATGATCTCATACCGATTCACCCGAGTGCCCACGGCCAGCGCCGTCAGGCTGTCGGACTGCACGGGACCGGCGTCCGCCCGCGCGGCATCGGCGGCGCCACCTGCCTGCGACGGTGTTGGCGACTGTCTCTCCCCCACCACGGCCAGTTCCCCGTAGCCTTTCCATAGTTTCACTTGGCGGTTTCGTGGGCGCAAGCACTGATTGCGGCGTCATGCTGGAACAGCTTCGGGCGCGCGCATAAGGCGTACAAGCTGTCGCCCGTGATGGCCGCCGGCGTGACTGACAAGCTCTTGAGCATGGAAGACTTGCCGGCATGATCGAAGCGGCGGCGCCTGCTCCCGCGAAGCGCGGCCCCTACCAGTCGCAGGAAGCGGCCTAATCAGGGCTCGCCAGTACCCGCCGACAAACGGTCATCCTCAACATGGATGGTTGAAACAAATATCTGCCATCGGTCACGGGTGTAAACCCCATGTTGATGCCCAACTTCGGCGGCGCCAGGCACGACCTTGCGGTGGCGGGGCACCCGTTTCGCATCGACATCCTTGCGGCTGACGGCGGAGGCAGCGCCAGCTTCTGTAGAGCAGCCGCTCAGTCGCCGGTGCCAGCCGCGCCCGAGGCCCGCCCAGAGGTATAGCGCCAGCGCCAGGAGTGGTGCAGTCTTCGGCTTCATGGATAAACTGCGGTCATATGAGTTCGGCGAAGACTGGTTTACCGTTTGCCGTCCGAACTTTGAGCGACACGTTCTGCCCCTCGCGGGCAAGCCTGTCCGGCTCCTGGAGATCGGCTCTTTCGAAGGCCGCTCGGCCACATGGTTGATCGACAACGTGATGAGCCGCCCGGAAGCGCGGCTCGATTGCGTCGACCCCGTCATTCAGGATCGGCTTCGGCGCAACGTCGAGAGGACCGGCCGCGCCGCACAGGTCGCCTTCCACCAGGGGCCGTCCCGCGACGTTCTGCGTACGCTGCCGCTCGACGCTTTTGATTTCATCTACGTCGACGGCAGCCACGGCACCGTCGCCGTGCTGGAGGATGCGGTCGCCGCCTTCCAGCTCGCCAAGCCCGGCGGCATCATCGCGTTCGATGACTACCTGTGGAATGCCTGCTGGGATGTCCGCTCGCCGACCAAGCACGGCAGCCCCAAGCCGGCGATAGACGTCTTCCTGGCCCTGTACGCCATGCCCACGCGATACGCCCCGCTGGTCGAGGTCTTGCCCGTCACCAGCAAACACCAAATGTGGGTGCTGAAGCTGGCCGAGTCGCCCAGTCGAGGTCGCCGGCCTTGATGATGCCCGGGGCGACGAGCAGCTGCTCCAGCCGCGCGATGTCGTCCAGGGAAGCCCATTGCTGGGACCGTCGCCATCGGCGGCGTGGCTCAGGGCGTCGCGAATCTTGGCGGCCAGCTGGTCGATCGGGTGCAGCATGCCGGCATAACGCGCGTCGGCGCCGGTGGCTCCGCCCCCTACCGCTTTCACGCACCCGACCACATCATACCAGTGCAGGCGGGCACGCATAGTCATCCCGACCCGAGTGCACGCTGCGGCCGCCGCGGTCGACATCGGGTGCCGACTTGGCCGCCACGTACGGCTAACAGGCGTGCCTACCTGATCTGGACGGCCATCCACGCGCTTCCCGCGTATCCTGCTTGCGTCGCTGCTCCAACTCGAGCTGCTGCACCAGTTCGAGGTGACGACGTCAAGGAACACGTGGAAGGCCGCCTTGCTAGGCGCCTTTCGCCTTCGCCCGCTCGATGCCGTCGGTGATCATCTTCGCCGCCTCGTCAGGTCCCACCCAGCGCACGATGGTGACCCACTTGCCCTTCTCCAGATCCTTGTAGTGCTGGAAGAAGTGGGCCACCTGGTCGCGCAGGATCTGCGGCAGCTGTTCGTAGCTGGTGACGCCGGTGTAGAACGGATGCAGCTTGTCGACCGGTACGGCGATCAGCTTCTCGTCCGGTCCCGCCTCGTCCTCCATCATCAACGCGCCGATCGGGCGACAGCGGATGACGGCGCCGGGCACCACCGAGACCTGCCCGACGACCAGCACGTCGACCGGATCGCCGTCGCCCGACAGCGTGTGCGGGATGAAGCCGTAATTGCCGGGATAGAACATCGCGGTGTGCAGGAAGCGGTCGACGAACATGGCGCCCGACTCCTTGTCCATCTCGTACTTCACCGGCTCGCCGCCCTGCGGCACCTCGATGACGGCATAGACGTCCCAGGGCGGGTTATTACCAGTCGGGATCTTCGTGATGTCCATGTCGGCCTCCACGGCGCATCGGAGATGTAGCACTGACTGGCAACAAACAGCTAGAGCACGGACGGCCCTGCGTTTCGGACCGCACGCGTCCACGCGCATTCGCTCGGAGTGAAGCGAAGAGCGAACTCTTCGGCGCTCTGCGCCGATGCGCGCGTGGACGCGCGCGGTCCAAAGGGCCTGATCTAAGTCCGATGGCCGTACTTGGCTTCGGCGAAATCGCTGCTCGTGTAGCCGTCGGCTATGTCTTCGGCGATGGCCGCGGGGTCGCGCTCGGCGGGTGGGCCGTAGCCGCCGGCGCCCGACAGGCGGAAGCTCACCACGTCGCCCTTGGCGATTTCGCGCATCTCCTTCGATGCGAGCGCCTCGGCATTGCGATGCGGGTTGAGGATCGTCTCGGCCCGGGTGCCCGGCTCGCCGCCGAACAGGCCGTAGGGCGAGAACCGGTGGCGGTCGCCCAGCAGCGACAGCGTGGCGCTGCTGTTGAGCAGCTCCACGTCCTTCCTCAGCCCACAGCCGCCACGCCAGCGGCCGGCGCCGCCGGTATCGGCAAGCAACTCCAGGCGCCGCACGAGGACCGGGTTGTTCGTCTCGTGCACCTCCACGGGAATGTTCGAGCAGTTCATGACCGGGCTCAGCGCTTCGGCGCCATCCCGGCCGGCGCGGCCGCCGTAGCCGGCGAGGCCAACGTCGTACATGACGAACGCCCGGCCGGTGCGGTCGTCGATGCCGCCGATGTTGGGGTTCGACCAGTGCGAGAAGGCGCCCATGGCGCGGTGCGGCAATGCCTGCGCGATGGCGCCGTTGATGGCATCGAACATTCGGACCTGCAGCGCGGCGCGGCCGCCTGACGGTGCCGGGAAGCGCGGGTTGAAGAACGACCCCTCGCGGGCCGTCACCTTGATCGGCCGCATGTTGCCCTCGTTCTGCGGCTGCAAGGCATCGCAGAAGACCTTGATCGCGAAGATCGCGTAGGCGCGCGTGTAGTTGATGTAGGAGTTGATAGCGGCGGGCACGGCGTCGGAAGAGCGCGAGAAATCGACCTCCACCGATCCCGCGCCGTCGAACGTCACGTCGATGGCGATGCGGATCGGTTCGGTGCCCGGCCCGTAGTCGTCGAGGAAATCCTCGAACGAGTACCGGCCCGCCGGCACCTTCGCCAGTGCCGCGCGCATGGTTTGCTCGGAGCGGTCGAGGAATATCTCGTAGGCGGCCTCGATCGTCTGCGTGCCGTAGTCGCGGAACAGCTGCTCCAGGCGTGCCGCGGCCTTGCTGTTGGCCGTGTGCTGCGCCAGCAGATCGCCGCGCACCTTGTCCGGCATGCGTACGTTGCCGAGGATCAGGCGCAGGATGTCCTCCTGGATCTCACCGCCGCGCACGAAGCGCACCGGCAGGATCCGCAACCCCTCCTGGAAGGCCTCGGTGACGCCGTGCACCTTCTGCGACCCGGGCGCGGCGCCGCCCATGTCGACCTGGTGCGCCGAGCAGGCGACGAGCCCGATCAGCGTCCCGTCGACGAAGACGGGCATCACCTGGAACGTGTCGGGGAAATGGCCCGATCCGAGGTACGAATCGTTGAGCAGGATCGAGTCGCCGGGCCGCAAGGTCTCGGGCGGGAAATACTCGATCGCGTGCTTGGCGACGGCCGGCATCGAGCCGAGGTGGCCGGGGCTGAAATTGCCCTGCGCGACCAGTCGTGCATTGCAGTCGAAGATCGCGGTCGAGAAGTCGTCGCCCTCGCGCACGCCCTCGGAGAAAGCCGTGTTGCGCAGCGTGATCCCGAGCTCCTCGGCGATCGACATCAGCGCGTTCCAGACTACCGTCAGCGTGATCGGATCGAATGTGGCTGTGGTGCTCATCCGCGATCTCCTACGGGTGCGAGACTACCTGCCGGGAGCGCGCCACTTGTGCGCGTTGGCATTGGAACGTCCATCCTGCTCCTCACCCTGAGGCGCGCGCCATGCGCGCGTCTCGAAGGGTGGGGGACCGCACCGGCGGCGCGACAGCCGATCGAACGCACCATCGTGACTGTGGCCCACCCTTCGAGACGGCCGCTGCGCGGCCTCCTCAGGGTGAGGAGCAATCTGATCGAGCTTGGTGTTTCGACGACGATCATGATCCGGCGCTGCGCGCCGGTGCGCCACTGGAGTGGCGCGCTCCCGGCGCAGAGATGTCGATGCGCAGGTTGCCGGCGGCGGTGATGCGGGCGACGTCGCCGGGCAGGATGACGGCCGTGCAATCGGGATCCTCGATGATGGCCGGACCGCCGATCGCCGTGCGGCTGGCGAGCGTACGGCGATCGACCACCTGCGTCGTGGTGAAGCCGCCCGCCTCGGGAAACCAGGCCTGGCGCGTCGAATGCCGGGCCGCACCGCCACCGTCGGCGGCGCCATTCAGCTTCAACGCGCCGCGCGGCACGTTGGGCACCGTCGCAACCAGCGTCCAGTCGACCCCTTCCACCGCCGCGCCCGGTTCCGACCAGCGGTGTTTGCGCGCATAGCTGGCGTGGAACGCTTCGGTCGCGCGCGCGACGTAGCCGGCCGCGATGTCGCCGTCGGGAAGATCGACCTGGATCTCGAAGCCCTGCCCGGCGTATCGCATGTAGGCATAACGCGACCAGCGGACCGCGCTGCTGGTGCTGAGGTGACGCAGCTCGCGTCGCGCCTGCGCCTGCAGGTCCCTGTAGATCGCCGCCACCGCTTCGTCGGTCGCGTGGTCCATGCGAAGGACGCGCGTCACCGACACATCGAACCTGGGGTCAGCCTGGAGCAATCCGACGGCGGAGCCGACCCCGGCGCCGAGCGGGACGATCACCGTCGGGATGCCGACCAGGCGCGCCAGCCGCGTGGCATGCAGCGGGCCGGCGCCGCCGAACGCGACCAGCACGCAACGGCGAGGATCGCGGCCACGCTCCACCGAGACGAGCCGCATCGCGTGCTCCATGTTCTTGGTGGCGATGAGATGCGCGCCCCACGCGGCCTCGCCGAGGCTGAGGCCGAGCGGTTCAGCCAACCCGCGGGAGATCGCGGTCTCGGCCGCGGCGCCATCGAGAGGGATCGAGCCGCCGTTGAAATAGCGCGGGTCGATGTAGCCGAGAACGACATTGGCGTCGGTCACCGTCGCCAGCGCGCCACCCCGGCCATAGCACGCGGGCCCCGGCTCGGACCCGGCGCTCTCCGGGCCGACGAGGATCATGCCCTCCTCCGCGCGCACGATGCTGCCGCCGCCGGCACCGATCTCGATCAGCTCCAGGGCCGGCGCGCTGATCGGCAGGCCGCTGCCCTTCTTGCACCTGACCAGGTCGACCTCGAAGCTGGGAACGATCGCGGGCTTGCCGTCCTCGACCGCCCCCAGCTTGGCGGTCGTGCCGCCCATGTCGAACGTGACGACCTGGTCGAAGCCCTCCTCGCGTCCGACGCCGACGCACATCAAGACGCCGGCCGCCGGGCCGGACTCGACGATGCGGATCGGATATTCGCGCGCGAGATCGGGCGCGACGAGGCCACCCGACGATTGCATGATGAAGATGTCCCGGCGATAGCCGCGCTGCGCCAGCGCCGCCTGGAGCTGCTCGACATAGCGCCCCACCAGCGGCTGGATGTAGGCGTTGGCGACGGTCGTGTTGGTGCGCTCGTATTCGCGGAACCTGGGCGAGACGTCCGAGGACAGCGACACCGCCATCTGCGGCGCGCGGGCGAGGATGCGCGCGCGGACCTGCCGTTCGTGCGCCGGATTGGCATAGGAATGCAGCAGGGACACCGCCACCGCCTCGCGGCCCGAGGCGCACACCGCGTCGATCGCCGCATCGACGGACGCCAGGTCCAGCGGCTTCAGCACCCCGCCTTCGTGCGTGACCCGCTCGTCAAGCTCATGGATGTGCCGGCGCTTCAGCAGGGGAACCGGCTTGTCGATGTAGAGGTCGTAGGTTTCGTACCGCTTCTGGCGGCCGATGATGAGGATGTCGCGGAAACCCTCCGTGGTCAGAAGGCCGACGTTGGCGCCCTTGCGCTCGATGATGGCGTTCGTGGCCACGGTCGTGGCGTGCAGCACGGAGTCCACGCCGGAAAGGGCAATGCCGGCCTGTGCCAGCACCTGGTCGACGCCGGCCAGCACGGCCTTCTCCGGCGCGTTCGGCGTGCTTGGCACCTTCAGGAACCAGGTGCGGTCGGCAGTGTCGTCGTGCAGCACGAAATCGGTGAACGTGCCGCCGATGTCGAAAGCGAGATGGATCATCGCGGAAATGTCCGTCGCAGTCCGCTGGGGGCGCGCCACTCCAGTGGCGCGTCATAGGCAACGCAAGGTGAAGACGCGCCACCGGAGTGGCGCGCCCCCGGCGCGTGTCCGGCTCTGCGCGTGTTAGGCATGCCCGAGCTCGCGGGCGGTCTCGTCCAGCGCCTTGCGGAGGCGGCGGACCATCTCCTCGATTTCGGCCGCGCTGATGATCAGCGGCGGCGAGAAGGCGATGCGGTTGCCGATGAAACGCAGGATGAGTCCGTTCCGTCGAGCCGCCTCGTCGAGCCGGGCGGGCACGCCGAGCGCAGCGGGGAAGATCTCGCGGGTCTGCTTGTCCCTCACGATCTCCAGCCCGCCGATCAGGCCGCAGCCTCGGAAATCACCGACCAGCGGATGGTCCCGCAGCCCGCCCACGCGGTCGAGGAACACCGGCTCCACCTGCCGTACGTGGCCGACGACATCCATCTCCTCGTAGATCCGCAGCGTCTCCAGGGCGACGGCCGCGGCAACGGGGTGGCCGGCGTAGGTGGTGCCGTGCGCGAAGCTGCCGAGCTTGTCGCTCTGGGCCAGCATGGCTTCGTAGACCCGCTGGTTGATCAGCAGCGCCGAGATCGGCTGCAGGCCGGCCGACAGCGCCTTGGCGCACGAGATCATGTCGGGCACCAGGTCGAAAGTCTGGCTGCCCCACATGTTGCCGGTGCGGCCGAAGCCGCAGATGACCTCGTCGGCGACGAAGAGGACATCGTATTTCTTCAGGATCGCCTGGACCTTCTCGAAATAGCCGCGCGGCGGCAGGACCCCGCCGCCGGCGCCCATCACGGGCTCGGCCCAGAACGCCGCGACCGTTTCCGGCCCTTCGTCGAGGATCAGCTGCTCCAACGAGTCGGTAAGGCGGCCGGCATAGGCTTCCTCGGTCTCGCCGTTCTTGTGGTGGCGGTAGTAGTGCGGGAAGTCAGTGTGACGGAACGCATCGAACGGCAGGCCGAACTCGGCATGCATGTCGGGCTTGCCGGAGAGGCTGACCGAGGCGCAGGTCGTGCCGTGGTAGCCCATCTGCCGGGCGATGATCTTGCGCTTCTGCGGCTTGCCCTGGGCATGCCAGAAGTACCAGACCAGCTTGATCGCGGTGTCGTTCGCCTCTGAGCCGGAGTTCTGGAACATCACCCTGGACATCGGCACCGGGGCGATCGCCAGCAGTTTCTCGGCCAGCTCGATCGCCGGACGGTTCGAGCTCTGGCGATACGAGTGGTAGTAGCCGAGCGTCTTCATCTGCTCGTAGGCGACCTTCGCCAGCCGCTCGACCGCGAAGCCCAGGGAGGCGCACCAGAGGCCGGCGGCGCCGTCGAGGAAGCTGCGCCCGGTGTCGTCGAACACCTGGATGCCCTCGCCGCGCATCATGATCGACGGCCCGCTCTCGAGGTGCTTGCGCAGATTGGTCTGGGGATGGACCAGGCTCGCGATGTCGACGGCATGCAAGCTGTTCGCCAGGTAAGTCACGTCTGCCTCCAGTCCGTACCGGTCGTTGATGATCGCATGGAAACCAAGCGCACCGAGCCCAAGCGGCATTGCCGTTCGCGATGATATACGATATACCAACGCTCGCAACGATGTTTGTATTGCGATTTTTGCGGACATTATCGACGACATTGAGGTTCTGCCAGTACAGTGCTATATGATATATTCACCAGCATGCCTGCCCGGCCATCGCTTTCGATGAGGCCGGTCGCACGAGACACCGAGGGTGAGCGAGATTGAAGGACGCTGTTCCACGACAGGACACCGGACCGCTGAAGCTCCGTTCGACCAGGGTTGATCCGCCGGCCGACCCGGATGGTGTCAGTGACGACGATGCCGAGCCCGCGGCCATCTTTCAGCAGCCCCAGCGGGAGAACCTGTCCACGCACGTCGAGCGCGGCATTCGCGAAGCCTTGATGACGGGTCGCTTCCGGCCGGGCGAGCGACTCAATATCCGTTCGCTCGCGGCGATGCTGGGAACGAGCGCCACACCGGTGAGAGAAGCCCTCTCACGCCTGGCGGCGGATGGCGCCGTCGAGCTGGTGCCCGGACAGTCGGTCAGGGTCCCCCTCTTCAGCCACGAACGATTCGAGGAGCTGAAGCTGATCCGCATGTCCGTCGAGGGACTGGCGGCGGAACAGGCGGCGGCGTTCATCAGCGCGGCCGAGATCGCCAACCTCGAGAAGCTGCTGACCCAGTATGTCACCGCGGCGCACGCCAATCGCAGCGACCGCAGCCTCAGCTTCAGCAAGCAGTTCCGCTTCGGAATCTATGCCGCCGCCCGGATGCCGTCGCTGCTGCGCATCATCGAGGGCCTGTGGGCCCGCAGCGCGCCGTCGTTCAGGTTCATGTACCGGACCACGGCCGTCGACCCGGAACTGGAAGAGGCCTACGCCGACACCTTGGCGGCACTGCGGGACAGAGACCCCGTGCGCGCGCGACGGGGCATCGAGCGGGCGATCGCGATCGGGACCGAACGGTTGAGCGCGGAACCGGATTCCGAGGGTGTTGCGACGGTCAACCCGGTGCGCGGCATCCGCAGTTAGAGCCTAACTGAAAATGGTGGAATCGCTTCATGGTTGGACCCGGCAAGACGCGAAGCGTCTGCCTGTGCTCACCCTGAAGGCTACTGAGCGTACCGAGTCATTCTTCTTGCCGAGCGCGTCATCACGACGCGAAGACATCGGGTGTGCGCGCATGCTCGGGGCGTACGCCCATGCCGATCAGGCGCGCCGGGATGCGCCGCAGGAACGGGAAACGGTTGAATAATTTCAGCGCGCCGGGCAGCTGGATCGTGCCGCGGCCGGCCAGCACCGGCGAGATGATCCGGTTCTGCATCGTGATCTGGATCCACTGCGTGACGCGGGTTGGGAATTCGCGGCGCTTCTGGACCCTGGCGACATCGTCGTCGCTCACGGTGCCGTCGCGCAGCGGTTTCGCCAGCAGGTTGGCCGTCGCGACGGCGTCCTGGATGGCGAGGTTGATGCCGACCCCGCCGATCGGCGACATGGCGTGCGCGGCATCGCCGATGCAGAGCAGGCCCGGGCGATGCCAGAGCGGCATGCGATCGACCGCCACCGTCAGCAGCTTCAAGTCATCGAAGCTGGCCAGCTCGCCGACGCGATCGGCCATGAAGGGCACGATGCCGGCGATCACCTCGCGGATGGCGGCAACGCCCTTCGCGCGTAACGTCTCGACCGATCCCTTGGGGATGACGAAGGCGCATTGCCAGTAGTCGCCGCGGTTCAGCGTCACGAAGACGTGGCCGGCGCGGATGTAGCCGCCGGTGTTGTCGGGGTCGGTGGCGGTGCGCGACAGGCGGAACCACAATACGTCCATCGGCGCGCCGAGATTGTCGACCTTCAGCCCGGCGGCGGTGCGCAGGTCGGACCGCCGTCCGTCGGCGGCGACCACCAGTTTCGCCCGGATGTCGAGCGGGCCTTCGGTCGTCATCGCGCGTACGCCCACGACACGACCGCCCTCCTCGATCAGGCCTGTCGCAATGCCCTGCATGATGAGCTTGAAGGTCTTGTAGCGCCCGGCGCGGCCCGCGAGGAAATCGAGGAAGTCCCACTGCGGCATGAAGGCGATGAACTTGCACCGCGTCGGCAGGTGCGAGAAGTCGGCCAGATGCAGCGTCTGATCGCCGACCTTGCCTACCAGCTCTCGGGCATCGTTGTGCGGCAGCTTGAGCAGCGCGTCGAGCAGGCCGAGCTCGTGCATCACTTCCAGGGTTGAGGGATGGATGGTGTCGCCGCGGAAGTCGCGCAGGAAGTCGGCGTGCTTCTCCAACACGACGACCTCGACGCCGGCGCGCGCGAGGAGGAAACCCGCCATCATGCCGGCCGGCCCGCCGCCGGCGATGCAGCACGTGGTGGCGATCGCAGTCATAGGCTGGGGGCGCGCCACTCCAGTGGCGCGTCATGCCTGGCATTGAAGGAAGACGCGCCACTGGAGTGGCGCGCCCCCAGCGAAGTCACGCGACCAGCCTTATGCCTTCCTGCTCCGCGGTCGGCGCGACGTCGGCCACCGTCGTGCGCTGGACGCTGCGCTTGTAGGCGAGGTCGTCGAACGGCCGGCCGCGATGCATGGTGCAGCGGTCGTCCCACATCACGAGGTCTCCGACGCGGTAGCGGTGGGTGTAGACGAACTGCCGCTGGGTGGCGTGCGCGATCAGGTCGGCCAGCAGTCGCTTCCCCTCCTCCTCGTCCATGCCGAGGATCCGGCCGGCATGCGAGGCGAGGTACAGCGTCTTGCGCTTGGATCCGGGATGGGTGCGCACGAGCACCTGCGGCACCGGCGGCAGCTGGTCGCGCTCCTCCTGGCTGAAGTTGCTGTAGCCGGTCTTGGCGCGCGAGATGAAGATCGAGTGCTCGGCCACCAGGCCTTCGAGCTTGCGCTTGGTCTCCTCGGGCAGCGCGTCGTACGCGGCGCGCAGGTCGGCGAACTCGGTGAAGCCGCCGATCGGCGGGATCGACCGGGCGTAGAGCAGCGAGCACTTGGCCGGGACCCGCTTGAACGAGCTGTCGGTGTGCCACAGCTGGTTGCCGAGGTTGAACATGCGGCGGCGGTCGTCGGGCTTCAGCAGCTCGTTGTTCTCGTCGAGGTTCGAGACGTCGGCCAGGTCGGGGCGCAGCCGCTGCCTGGTGTCCGTGCGGATGTTGCCCATCGCGGTCTCGAGCGGGCCGAAATTGAGGCTGAAATCGACCTGCTGCTGGTCGGTGATGCCCTGCTCGACGAAAATCAGCACCGAGAAGCGGTTGAAGGCGTCCTCGACGACCTGCAGGTCGCCGCGCTCCATCGGCCGGCGCAGGTCGAGACCGCCGATCTCGGCGGCGAAAGTCTCGGTGATCGGGTTGACGACGACGGGCATGATCCCTCCGATACCTTGTGCCAAGAGGCTCCGCGTCACATTTCCCGAGTGCCGAGTCGCGCCATGAGATAGCAACGTAGAGTGCCAACCCGGCCATCCTGACGCCCCAAAGACTAGTATCCTAT
>Ga0187894_10005395_pt1 | contig 13078 bp, 10 predicted proteins | sample GBC1701081metaG_FD_136650 | JGI IMG/M metagenome (GOLD analysis project Ga0187894, IMG submission 136650) | White microbial mat communities from a lava cave in the Kipuka Kanohina Cave System on the Island of Hawaii, USA - GBC170108-1 metaG ... | reverse complement strand
GACCGCCGTGCCCTCGAAGCCGCAATGGACCATGCAGTTGGCGCACTTCTCATAGTTGCCGACGCCGTACTTGTCCCAGTCGGTGTCTTCCATCAGCTCCTTGAAGGTCTTGGCGTAGCCTTCACCGAGCAGGTAGCAGGGCTTCTGCCAGCCGAACACGCAGCGCAGCGGCATGCTCCAGGGCGAGCATTCATAGGTCTGGTTGCCGGCCAGGAAGTCGAGGAACAGTTCGGACTGGGTGAACTGCCACTTCTTGCCGCCATCGCCGCGGCCCAGGACGTCGCGGAACAGCTGCCGCGTACGTTCGCGGTCGAGGAAGTGCTGCTGGTCGGGCGCCCGCTCGTAGGCGTAGCCCGGCGAGACAGTGATGCCGTCCAGGCCCATGGCCATCATGTCGTCGAAGAAGGCGGCCACGCGCGCCGGATCGGCGTCGTTGAACAGCGTGCAGTTGATCTGGGTGCGGAACCCCTTCGACTTGGCGAGCTTGATGGCGGCGATAGCGACATCGTAGGTGCCCTTCTGGCACACCGACTTGTCGTGCATCGCCTTGTCGCCGTCGAGATGGATCGACCAGGTGAAGTTCGGGTTGGGCGTGTAGTCGTCGATCTTCTTGGCCAGCAGCAGTGCGTTGGTGCACAGGATCACGAACTTGTTGCGCTCGATGAAGCCCTTCACGATGCGCGGCATGTCACGATGCAGCAGCGGCTCGCCGCCGGCGATCGACACGGCGGGCGCACCGCACTCGTCGATGGCCCCCATGCACTCGTCGTAGCTCATCCGCATGTTCAGGATGTCGTCAGGGTAGTCGATCTTGCCGCAGCCGGCGCACGCCAGGTTGCAGCGATAGAGCGGCTCCAGCATCAGGACCAGCGGATAGCGCTTGCGGCCCGTCAGGTGTTGTTTGACGACGTAGGCACCGACACGCGCTGCCTGTCTGAAAGGGATGGTCACGCTATTCTCCGTTCCGATCAGCTGAAATACATGCCGACCGGATCAGGTCCTGAGTTCGGGGGGCAAGCGGAACGTGATGTTCTCCTTTTTGCCATCCATTTCGGTAATTTCAAGGTCGTTGTCGATGCGGCGCAGTGCCTCGATGACGTCCAGGACCAGCCGCTCCGGTGCCGAGGCGCCTGCGGTCAGGCCGATGACTTGCTTGCCCTCCAGCCAGGCCAGGTCGAGTTCGCTGGCATCGGCGATCAGGTAGCTGGGCACACCGTTCTCGTGCCCGATCTCCCGCAGGCGGTTCGAGTTGGAGCTGTTGCGGGCCCCCACCACCAGGACCAGGTCCACGATCTTGCACAGCTCGCGCATGGCCGTCTGCCGGTTCTGCGTTGCATAGCAGATATCCGATGTGTCCGGCCCGACGATGTCATGGAACTTGCGTTCCAAAGCCGCAATGATCGCGCGGGTATCGTCGATACTGAGGGTGGTCTGGGTTACGTATGCAACCTTGGAATCCAAGGGGATACTCAACGCCTCGACATCGGCTTCGGAGGACACGAGGTGTGTGGGTCCACCGACCTGCCCCATCGTGCCCTCGACTTCCGGATGACCGGCATGGCCGATCAGGATCAGGGTCCGGCCCTGCCCGACATAGCGCTTGCCTTGAATGTGAACCTTTGTGACCAGCGGGCATGTCGCATCGAGCACCGGCAACTGGCGCGACGACGCCTCGTCAATGACCGATTGGGACACGCCGTGGGCGCTGAAGACGGTGACGGCGCCGTCAGGGATTTCATCGAGATTCTCGACAAACCGGGCACCCTTGCTCTTCAGCGTGTCGACGACATGGCGGTTGTGGACAATCTCATGGCGCACGTAGACCGGCGCGCCGAAGCGATCCAGCGCCCGTTCCACGATCTCAATCGCGCGGACAACCCCCGCGCAGAACCCGCGAGGCTGTGCAAGCACTACGCGCATAGATGGACTCCAGTGTGAGGCTTTTTCCTTGAATTTTGGGCCGGACGCCTAGCGGATCGCCCACCGTTTGTCACTTTTCTCCATGGTCGACGTGTCATGCAACAGCTTTCTGTCACAACAATGCCATAGCCATGCGACCAATTACCGGATCAGGCGGCCCGTTGCACCATCGGGTTGCACGATATATTGGCAAACCGACATAGGGCTGTCGTGGTGGCAACGTTGGTTCCACCCAGCCCCTTGTGGGAGACGGGATAGGATGACTACGACAGTGGGCCGGACGATCGACACAGCCGGTCCTCGAACGGCCCCGCCGCCGGATTTCCGGACGGCCTTGGACGAGGCCGCTGCGGCCGTCGACTCGGCGCTCGAGCAGTTGCTGCCCAAGCCCGAGGGGCTGCACGCGCGCGTTCACGACGCCATGCGCTATGCCGTCTTCGCCGGCGGCAAGCGGCTGCGGCCGTTCCTGGTGTTGCAGAGCGCCGGGCTCTTTGCGGTCAAGCGCGAGCAGGCTGTGCGGGTCGCCGCCGCGATCGAGGCCCTGCACACCTATTCGCTGGTCCATGATGACCTGCCCTGCATGGACGACGACGACCTGCGTCGCGGTCGGCCGACCACGCACAAAGCCTTCGATGAAGCCACGGCGGTCCTGGCCGGCGATGCGCTGCTCACGATTGCGTTCGAGATTCTGGCCGCCGATGCCACCCACGACTCTGCGGCGGTGCGCTGCCGCCTCGTGCGTGCGCTTGCGCTGGCGGCCGGCAGCAACGGCATGGTCGGCGGCCAGATGATCGACATGCTGGCGCCCGACAAGACCTTCGATGCCGAAGACGTCATCGAGCTTCAGCGACTGAAGACGGGCGCGCTGTTCGAGTTCTGCTGCGTGGCCGGGGCGATCCTCGGCCAGGCTTCCGCCGAAGACGAGGCGCGGTTGCGCGACTACGCGCGCGACATCGGCCTCACCTTCCAGATCACCGACGACCTTCTGGATGTGCTGGGCTCTGCCGAGAAGACCGGCAAGGCCGTCGGCAAGGACAAGGACCAGGGCAAGGCAACGCTCGTTTCCCTGTGGGGTATCGATGCGGCCCGCAACAAGGCGCAGGCCCTGGCGCAGCGCAGCGTGCAGACGCTGGCACCCTACGGGGCGGCCGCGGCCGCGCTGCAGGCTCTGCCCGCCTTCCTGCTGGACCGCGACTCCTGACCTCGAGCCACACCCGCGGAGCTCCCATGCGAAGAATAGCGTTCCTCGTCGGCCTGTTGGCGCTGTCGCTGACCTTCGGCGCCCCAGCCGAAGCCCAGCGCAAGCCGTCGCCGGCTGCAACACCCGCCTCACCCACCAAAACCATCCAGTCGTTCTACGACGCTCTGTCGGATTCGATGAAGCGCGCCAAGGAACTCGGCATCATGGGGCGCTACAAGCGCCTGGAGCCGGTGATCGACGCGGCCTTCGATGTTCCGACGATGACCCAGCTGATGGTCGGACCGGCCTGGAGCGGCATGTCGGCGAGTGACCAGGAGATGCTGACCAGCCGTGTGCGGCGCATGACCATCGCGGGCTATGCCCAGAACTTCGATGGATACAGCGGCGAGTCGTTCATCGTGGAGCCGACGGTCCAGGAACGCGATGGCGGGCAAATCGTCAGCACGAGGCTGACGATCCCGGGCAAGGAGGATGTCGCCTTCCTCTATCGCCTGCGCAACACCGGCAGTGCCTGGAAGATCGTCGACATCTACCTGGATGGCTCCATCAGTCAGGTGGCGTTCCGGCGCTCCGACTTCGCCTCGACTCTGCGCAGCGGCGGCGCGACCGGGCTCGCCAAGAAGCTCGATGAGCTGACCGATAAGATGCTGAGCGGGACCTAGTCGCGCCCTGGGAGCGCGGGCATCTTGCCCGCTTTTCTCAGGCGCGCGTTGTCGGTCGGCGCTATCGCGCCGATGCGGGCGGGACGCCCGCGCTCCCAGATGCCCAGCTGAGCAGCGCCGGCAGCGCCAGCAGCATCGTGGCCAGAATCCAGAACAGCGAGATCAGCAGGATCACCCCCATGCTCGCTGTCCCGGGATGGCTGGAGAACGACAGCGTGCCGAACGCGGCCGCTGTCGTGCCGGCGCTGGTGATCACGGCGCGCGTCAGGGACGATTGCAACAGCTTGCGCTGGCCGCTGCGCCACGCCATCACGAAATAGATATCGAAGGCCACGCCGACGCCGAACAGCAGCGGCAGCGCGATGATGTTGGCGAGGTTGAGCGCGATGCCCAGAAGCACGCAACTCGCCAGGGTCAGCAGGCCGGCGAGCAGCAGCGGCGCCAGCGCCATGAGCACATCACCCAACCGGCGCAGTGCAAGCGACAGGATCACGGCAATCAGGACAAGCGACAGAACCCCTGCCTTCAGGAAGGCATCCACGACAACCTTGCCCGACTCCTCGATAATGATGGGTGTGCCCGTCGAATCGGGCGCCACGCGCAGAACGGCACCGGTGAAGCGGCTCAGCGCCTCGTTGCCGTTGGTATCGCCGGACGGAAACACCTGCAGGCGGTACAGCCCGTTGGCCGAGATCCAGTCGCGCACGAGGTCTGCCGGCAGCGTCTCGAGGCTGATGGGTTCGGGATACAACGCGACGCGCAGCTGCTGCAGGATCGTCTGCAGGCCTGGCAGGAAGGCCTTGGCGGCGTTGGCCCACACCGTCGGGTCGGCACCGGCCAGGCGATCGAGAAGCGCCGCCAGCCGCTGGGCGCGCGCCGCGCTATCGGCGGCTTCGCCCGTACTGGCAGCCTCTTTCAACATGGTGGCCGCTGCCTGCAGGCTGTTCACGATGTCGGCGTCCGTCGGCGGCTTCGGCCTGATGAGCGGATTGAAGACCGTCTCGAGCAGACCAGCCGCATCGGCCAGCAGCGCCAGCTTTTCGGCCTGCTGATCGGGCACGAACGTGTCGATCGTCAGGACGTGGGAAACCTCGGGCAGTTTCGCAAGCCGCTCGGCCAGCGCTGTCGCCGCCGCGCGTGAGGGCTGCAGCACATTGATGAAGATGGGCGACGTCTGCGGATTCTGCATCAGATCGAGCGCCGTCGACACGGCCTCCGACTGCCGGCTGCGCAGGTTCAGCGGATTGGAGTCGAAGCGCAGTGCCGGCATGAGGACAAGGCAGGCCACGCCCAAGGCCGTCGCGGCAATGAGGATCCATCGCGCCTGCCGCGCCAGCGCACGATCGAGCGGCGCCAGCCGGTGAAACCCGGGCTCCTCGGCTTCACCGCGCGGTGCGAGCAACACCAGCAGTGCCGGCAGCAGCGTGATGCTGAGCACGTAGGTCACGATCATGCCCGACCCGGCGATCATGCCCAGCTGGGCGAGACCGGCATAGTCGGTCGGCAGGAAGGCGTAGAAGGCGGCGGTGACGGCCAGCGCCGCCAGCGTCAGTCCGCCGCCGATCCCGGCGCCGGCCTGGGTGAGGGCCACCGGCAGGTTGTCCACGCGGTGCCGCTCGGCGCGGTAGCGGACGCAGAACTGGATCGCGAAATCCACGCCCAGTCCCACGAACAGCACGATGAACGCCACCGAGATCACGTTGAAGGCACCGTAGACGGCCAATCCCAGCGCGGTCGTCATCGTCAGTCCGATGACCAAGGTGGCCAGGATCGCCATGATCATCCGCACCGAGCGCACGGCCAGCCACAGCATCGCCAACACGGCCACGATCATGAACGCGGCCAGCAGGTCACCGTTCTCGGCGATCGTGGCGAACTCCTCATCGGCCATGGGCACCGGCCCGGTCAGGCGGACGCGAACACCGCCTTGGGGGGTCAGGCCGAGCTTGTCGGCCGTGGCGCGGATCGCAGTGCTGGCCTTCTCGCCCGGCATCAGGGCGTCGTACTCGAGCCTGGGCTGCACCTCGATGAAGCGCCGTGTCGGCGGCGGCCCCGGCCGCGATTCGCTGATCAGGTCGCTCCAGCTGAAATAGGCCGGCCTGCCGTCGAGCACCGCATCGAGCGTGACGGAAAACGCCTTGATCGGCTCGTCCAGCTCGGAAAGCTTGATCTGGCCATGCTCCACACCCTGCAGCATGGTCGACAACGTGGTCATGATCCCGCGCAGGCTGGGATCCGCCGCCAGGACGCCGAGCAAGGGCTGTGCCTCGATCAACCGATCGGTGGTTTTCCGAACATCGGCCAGCGGCAGCAACAGCAGCCCTTCCCGCTCGAACCATGGCCCGCCATCCAGCTGGCGCACGGCGGTGAGCATCGGATCGGCCGCCAGCGCCCGTGTCAGAAGGCGTGCCGCTTCGTCGGCCCGCTCGGCGCTGGCGCCATCCACCACGACGATGATCTGGTTGTTCTGATGCGGAAACGCCGCGTCATAGCGTGCGACGTTCTGGCGCCATGCCGCCTGCGGCGAGACCAGGTTCTCGCTGTTGGTGTCCATCTTGAAATGCAGGACGGTGTAAGCGGCCCCGCCGGCACCCAGCATCAGGCCCAGGATCACGACGATCCACGCATGACGGCTCGACAGGTAGACAACAACAGAAACAAGGGAAGCGAGCATTGGGTGCCGTTCAGCAAGGGGGGCTCTATCGGGGCCTATCGGCAATATTGCGTCGTCCGGCCCGGCACGTCACCATGGCCGCATGTCCCGCCTCACACCTGACATGCTCCTGCGCGCCTACTGCACGGGCATCTTCCCAATGGGCGAGACGCGTGAGGATCCGACCTTGTACTGGGTCGATCCGGATGAGCGGGCCATCATCGAATTGAACCAGTTCCACCTGCCGCGCCGGCTGGCGCGCACGGTACGCAACGGCCCGTTCGAGGTCACCTGCGATGGCGATTTCCGTGGCGTGATCGAGGCCTGCGCCGCACCCCGCCCTCGCCAACGCCAGAGCTGGATCAACCAGCCGATCGTCGAGCTCTATACCGCGCTGTTCGATCGCGGTTTCGCGCACTCGGTCGAGTGCCGGGCGGGCGGCGAGCTCGTCGGCGGCCTCTACGGCGTGTCGATCAACGGCGCGTTCTTCGGCGAGAGCATGTTCAGCCGGGCGCGCGACGCCAGCAAGGTTGCCCTGGTTCATCTCGTCGCCCGACTGGCCAAGGGCGGCTTCCGCTTGCTGGATTGCCAGTTCATGACCGATCACCTGCGCCAGTTCGGCACGGTCGAGATCGGCCGGACCGAGTATCGCACTCGGCTCGCCGAGGCGCTCGCCACGCCGGCGACCTTCTATTTGGAGCTGGGCGGCGCAGAGGCCTGCGAAACGTTGGCGCAGGCCACGACCCACACATCGTAGACCGAGCTGTCGAGCGCCGACAGACCGGGCGACGAGGCGAACATCCAGCCGGAAAACAACGTCTGGGCGCTCTGCCCCGGCTTGTTGTCGATGACGGTCACGAACGATGCGGCTTCGGCCGGTGCTTCCGGCACGTTGACCATGCATTCCGAGACCGTAATGCGAAGCGTGCCGAACGCCACCGTATCGCCGATGGCGACGGGAAAGCGGCGCGTGCGGGTGGTGACCTTGTCCAGTCCCTGCAGCATCACTGCGCGACGCTCGCCCGCCGGCGCGGCGGTTGATGGCTGGAGCGGCTTGAACGGGGCCGGCGGCATCTGCAGCACCGAGCCGCCGGTCGTGCCGCCGGGTTTCGGCTGCGGATCGGACGGCGGCGGATCGGTCCGCTGCGCCCACGCCACAGGCAGGCACAGAACGCCAGCGACCATGGCGATAGCCGTGGCGCGGCATAATCGACGCTGTTCAAGCTGTCTGGGTATCACTTGCGATCTGGGTACGGCGCTTCGATCGACTCAATCAACTCGCGAAATACGGCGCGAATTTGGTCGGGATCGCAGCCCATCAGGACGGCGTCCTCGTACGCATCGGCGCAGAGCTGGCGAATCTCGTCGAGATTCTGGTTCAGCACCTTGATCTTCTCCAGGCACGAGACCGGCTTGCCGTCGGGCTGCTTCCAGACCGGGATATTGGTCTGGCCGGACATCACTGCTTCTCCTTGGGCTCGCCGCCGCTCGGGCCGCCAGTGCCGCCCGGCTGGATGAAGCGCGACAACAGGTCGGTGAACGGCACCGCGCCCTGCGTCTTGCTGATCATGCTGCCGGCGGTCAGGAACTGATCACTGCCGCCGGGCTCCAGCGTGATCCCCGTGCCGCCCAGCAGCGACTCGGTGATGATCTTGGCGAACGTATCGGTGCTGAGCTTGATGTCGTTGCGGATCGACATCCGGACGACAGCGTAATAATCCTTGTCGAGCTCCATGGCGGTCACTGAGCCGACCTTGATGCCACCCACGGTGACATCGGCGCCGCGCTTGAGCCCGTCGACCCGCGGGAACCGCGCCGAAAGCTCGTAGCCCTTGGGCGTCGATGCCTCGGTGGCATTGAAGGCGTACACGCCGAACGCGATCGCCACGCACAGCACGATGGCGCCAATGACCGTTTCAACGATAGTGCGAGACACAATACGCTCCGCGCCGAATGACCTGCGGGGTTTATACAGCCTCAAACCGCGGGCGTCTCGCCTGCCCGGCAGCGGCCCTACTCCGGCTTCCACGCCTCGTAGTCACCTGTCGCCTTTGGGCGGCGCCCTTCAGCCAGGGTCGAGCCTGGCGGATGGTACGCCAGCGGCGTGCCCGACCGATTTTCCTGATGCGCGCGCTGCCAGGGACGCTGCGTGGGCAAGCCCTCGGGCGGCGGTGGCTGTTCGGTGGTGTGGTGCAGCCAGCCGTGCCAGTCGGGCGGCACGCGCGAGGCTTCCACCTCGCCGTTATAAATTACCCACCGTTTTTGTCGCCGACCGTTCGCCGTCTTGCGCTCGCGGAAATAGCGATTGCCTTGGGAATCGGTGCCGACGAGATCACCGTTGAACCACGTGAACAGCCGGGTACCGATCGTCATCGTTTCACGCTCTTTGCCCGCGCCGCGCCAAGCGGCATCGATAAATACAGGCGCGCTTGTACCGTCGCGCACCTGCCCTGGCAACGCGCAAACCGCGTGCGCATCATCGCCTGTGAGCGCTTCGACGTTTATGCGTGAGCTCTTCTGAGAGTGTTGCCATATTGCATCATGTAGTGTCGCCTGTGAGTTCTCTTACAAAATATTGTTGCGCTCTCAAGATTTTGTAATCTATCATCTCCGGGTGGCTAGATGTGCCCCTCGCGTTTGGGACGCGAAATGGTTCGGGGCACAAGTTTGGGGGCAGAAGATCGGATCATGCGTATCCCGCGTCGCTATACCCGAGAAGGCGAGTCGCCCTATGCGCGACTGGCGTTTCGGTCGGCTACGTCGGAGATCCGCAACCCCGACGGTTCGACCATCTTCCGCCAAGCCGACATCAATGTGCCGAGCGACTGGTCGCAGGTGGCCTGCGATGTGCTGGCACAAAAGTACTTCCGCCGCGCCGGTGTCCCTTTCGCGTTGCGCGCCGTGCGCGAGGACGACGTACCGGTGTGGTTGTGGCGCCATGTCGCCGATGACGACGCCCTGGCGGCGCTGCCGGCCGACAAGCGCTTCAGCGGCGAGACGGACTCGCGGCAGGTCTTCGGCCGCCTCGCGGGTACCTGGACTTACTGGGGCTGGAAAGCCGGCTACTTCGACGGCGAGGAAGACGCACGCGCCTTCCATGACGAGCTCTGCTTCATGCTCGCGGCGCAGATGGCAGCGCCCAACTCGCCGCAGTGGTTCAACACCGGCCTGCACTGGGCGTACGGCATCGACGGCCCGAGCCAGGGCCATCACTACGTCGACTACCGCACCGGGCGGCTGGCGCGCAGTGACTCTGCCTACGCGCGCCCGCAGCCGCACGCCTGCTTCATTCAGAGCGTGGCCGACGATCTGGTCGGCGACGGCGGCATCATGGACCTGTGGGTGCGTGAGACCCGCCTGTTCAAGTACGGTTCCGGTACCGGCAGCAACTTCTCGCGTATCCGGGCCAGTGGCGAAAAACTGTCCGGCGGCGGCAAGTCGTCGGGCCTGATGAGCTTCCTCAAGATCGGCGACCGTGCTGCGGGCGCCATCAAGTCGGGCGGCACGACACGGCGCGCGGCTAAGATGGTGGTGGTCGATGTCGATCATCCCGACATCGAGGCGTTCATCGACTGGAAGGTGATCGAGGAGCAGAAGGTCGCCGCTCTGGTGACCGGCTCGCGCCTCGCCAATCGCCACCTCAACGCCATCATGCGCGCCTGCACCGACGGCGCGGAGGGTGACGCCACCTACGATCCGGCACGCAACCTGGCGCTGCGCCGCGAGATCGTCGCCGCGCGCAAGGCGATGATCCCCGAGAACTATATCCAGCGGGTCATTGCCTTCGCCCGTCAGGGCCATCGCCACATCGAGTTCCCGGTCTACGACACGGACTGGGAATCGGACGCCTACGTCACGGTCTCGGGTCAGAACGCCAACAATTCGGTGCGCGTGACCGATGATTTCCTGCGCGCCGTGGCCGAGGATCGCGACTGGAACCTGATCTGGCGTACCGGCGGTGGCGTGGCGCGTACCGTCAAGGCACGCGAACTGTGGGACCGTATCGGTTACGCCGCCTGGGCCTGCGCCGATCCCGGCGTGCAGTACGACACCACGATCAACGATTGGCATACCTGTCCGGAGTCGGGGCGCATCAATGCCTCGAACCCATGCTCCGAGTACATGTTCCTCGATGATACGGCGTGCAATCTGGCATCACTGAACCTGCTGCGGTTCCGCCGCTCCGACGGCACCTTCGACGTACCCGGCTTCGAGCATGTCTGCCGGCTGTGGACGATCGTGCTCGAGATCTCGGTACTGATGGCGCAGTATCCGGCGCCGAAGATCGCGCAGCTCAGCCACGAATACCGCACGCTGGGCCTCGGTTACGCCAATCTCGGCGCGTTGCTGATGTCGGACGGGCTGGGCTACGACAGCATCGAGGGCCGCGCCACCTGCGCTGCCATCACCGCCATCATGACCGGTGTGGCCTACGCGACCTCGGCCGAGATGGCAAAAGAGCTCGGCGCCTTCCCGGGTTTCCAGCCCAACCGGGACGCCATGCTGCGGGTAATCCGCAACCATCGTCGGGCCGCGCACGGCCACGCCTCTGGATACGAGCAGCTCTCGACGCTGCCCGTGCCGCTGGATCGTGCGCAGTGCGGTGATCGTCGCCTGGTTGAAGCCGCGGCACAGGCCTGGGATCAGGCTTTGGCCCTGGGCGAGAAGCACGGCTTCCGCAACGCCCAGGTGTCGGTGATCGCGCCGACCGGCACCATCGGTCTGGTGATGGACTGCGACACCACCGGCATCGAACCCGATTTCGCGCTGGTGAAGTTCAAGAAGCTCTCTGGCGGCGGCTACTTCCGCATCGTCAACCAGTCTGTGCCGGCCGCCCTGGCGCGACTGGGATATGACGAGGCCGCGATCACCAGCATCGTTTCCTATGCGGTGGGACACGGCACCCTGGCCGATGCGCCAGCCATCAACTTCCAGACCTTGCGCGCCAAGGGTTTCGACGACTCCACGCTGGCGCGGCTGGACAAGGCGGTTGGCGAAGCATTCGACATCCGCTTCGCCTTCAATCGCTGGATCCTGGGTGACGATTTCTGCCGCGACCGGCTGGGCCTCACCGAGGCCGAGCTTGCCGATGCGAAGCTGGACGTGCTCGCTCGCCTCGGGTTCGAGCGCAGCCAGATCGACGCTGCCAACACCTACGCTTGCGGCGCCATGACACTCGAGGGCGCATCGGGCCTGAAGGCCGAGCACCTGTCGGTGTTCGATTGCGCGACGCCGTGCGGGCGCAACGGCAGGCGCTATCTGTCGACCGAAGCCCACATTCGCATGATGGCGGCGGCGCAGCCCTTCATCACGGGCGCGATCTCCAAGACCATCAATATGCCGGGTGGCGCCACGGTCGAGGATTGCAGCCAGGCCTACGAGGCGGCGTGGAAACTCGGGCTGAAGGCGACGGCACTCTATCGCGACGGCTCGAAGTTGTCGCAACCGCTGGCCGCCATGGTCCTGCCGGAAGACACTGCTGACGACACCGAGGAGCCGCTCGCGGCCAAACCACCGGTGCAACAGGCCGGCATCATCGCCGAGCGCATCGTGGAGCGGATCATCGAGCGCGAGGTGGCCGGTCGCCGGCAGCGCCTGCCGCAGCGTCGCAAGGGCTACACACAGAAGGCGATTGTCGGCGGTCACAAGGTCTATCTGCGCACCGGCGAATACACCGACGGCCAACTGGGTGAGGTGTTCATCGACATGCACAAGGAAGGCGCTGCCTTCCGCAGCTTGATGAACAATTTCGCCAACGCCATTTCAATTGGGCTACAGTACGGCGTGCCGCTGGAGGAATTTGTCGAAGCGTACACCTTCACGCGCTTCGAGCCATCCGGCCCGGTCGAAGGCAACGACGCCATCAAGATGGCAACGTCAGTGATAGACTACATTTTCCGCGAGCTGGCCGTTTCATACCTCGGCCGCACTGATCTCGCGCATGTCGAACCCAATGATCTGCGTGCCGACGCGGTCGGCGGTGGTGTCGCCCAGGCGGCGCTTCCCAGCGACGGACCGGCGCCAGTGGTGAGTCCGCTCGCCAGCGTCGGCTTCGTGCGCAGCAATCTTTACGTGCTCAGCGGGCGCGGCACCGGCCAGCAGGCCAGCGCCGACAGCGCCGCCATCGGCAACGCGACAATGGTCGCGACCGTGGCGGCGTCGCCCCCAGGACTGATGGACGGCCAGACCGTCGCCCTTGCCGCCTCCGGCGGCGGGGCGGTCGTCCTCAGCGCCGCGGCGGCCCACGCCGTCCCCGACAAGCTCGAACGAGTCCGAGAGGCTCGTCTCAAGGGCTTTGAGGGCGACGCGTGTACCGAATGCGGCAACTTCACCCTCGTTCGCAACGGAACGTGCCTGAAATGCACGACCTGCGGCGGCACGAGTGGTTGTAGTTGAACGCGATCGCGTGGCTCCCCGCGCGGCGATTCAGAAGGCGTAGTGGCGTAGAATTGTAATGCGTCAACCCGGGATCCGGCGGTCGCGATCCCACGTGAAACCAAGGAGATGATCATGGCTGCCAAGAAGAAAGCCGCCAAGAAGGCCCCGGCGAAGAAGAAGGCCGCGAAGAAGAAGAAGTAAGGCCTCTCTAGGGCTACTTGAGATTGGCCCCTCGAACTGATGCCAATCCGGCTTCCGGTCCGG
>Ga0187894_10005394_pt1 | contig 13078 bp, 9 predicted proteins | sample GBC1701081metaG_FD_136650 | JGI IMG/M metagenome (GOLD analysis project Ga0187894, IMG submission 136650) | White microbial mat communities from a lava cave in the Kipuka Kanohina Cave System on the Island of Hawaii, USA - GBC170108-1 metaG ... | reverse complement strand
GACGTGTCGCCCCGGCAGAGTTGGGTGGTGGGCGACTACCTCTACGACCTGCAGTCCGGCCGCGCTGCCGGTGCGGGAACGATCCTGCTGCTGAATGGAGAAACGCTTCCGCCCTGGTCGGACCAGGCGGATCTCGTGGTTCGATCGCTGGGCGAGCTCTCGCCGCTTATTCCACTGCGCGTCCGCGGCCGGCCGGGCATCGACCATCTGCCGGCGCGCCGCGCCTCTTGCGGATAGGCCGCTCTCGAATCCATCACGGGCTTGCCGGCTGCGACGCCGAGGCCGGCGGCGCGGCAGGCGGCGGCCTGCTTGGGGTCGTCCCGTTCAAGACGAATTCGATCGCGGCAATCTCTTCGTTAACGCCGTCCGGCGGCAAACCGTGCCCGCGACCGGGGTACTCGCGCAGATACACCTCGGCGCCGGCGCGCGTCATTGAATCCTGTGCACTGCGACTCTTCGCGTTGTATTGATCCTTCTCGCCGGTCATCAGATAGACCCGCTTGCCCGTGAGCGATTCGGGTTTGTACATATCCTTCCAGCGATCCTCGAAGCGGCCGCTGATGGTGATCAGGCCGCACCATTGTTCCGGAGCCCGCCCCAGCAATTGAAACGCGGCCCAGCCTCCCTGCGAGAATCCGGCCAGGAACTGCCGTTTGGGATCGATGTTGTACTTTGTCCGGGCGTCGGCCAGCGCGGCATCCACCACCTTGTAGACGTCGTTGCCGCCGCCGACCCACTGGTATGCCCCCGGATCCACCTCGACCGGCCCCTGCGGCGCGACGATGATGCAACCCATTTGATCAGCCGCCGTTTCCCACTGTCGAATCGCCACGTCGGCGTTGCCGACAAACGCGTGCAGCGCGAAGATCATCGGCGTCGGCTTGTTCGCGTCATAATCTGCCGGAAGCCGGATTCGCCAGACCATGCCTCCCGCGCTGTTGCGCCCCAGCTTCTCCCGCAGGCTGCCGGTAATTTCCCGGAAACGAGCTTCGTCGTGGATGATTGCGAAGTTGACATCGCGCTCCAGAAGATCGACATCCATGAATCCGTGCTCGATCGCCTTTTCCAGCCACCAGTAGACCTCGTCGGGCTTCTTCAGCATCGAGTTGACGCAGGCCAGCCGGTACATCGTGCGCATGTGATCCGGGCGGAGCTTCATGATCGCTTCGCCATGCTTGCGCGCGGACTCGAAATCCTTGGACTTGTAAGCGTCGATGAATTGCTGTTCGTGCCGGCGGTACTCCTCGATCGCAGCCTGTGACTGCTGTGAGGCCGGCGCCGAAGCCGTCGTCGTTCCGCCCCCCGCCTGCGGCTGACAGGCGGCACTGGCCGTGACGCCGATGAGAAAGGCGATCGACCACCAGGCAGGGGTCGGCCGCCATTGATAAATCCGCTTCGTCCAGGCGTTCAACATCCAATCGCTCCCATTCCTGATCGCGTCCGACTCAAAGTCCCAGCACATACGCCAGCGCCGCGGAGATCTCCTGCGACCGCGGCTCCGGGTAGGCGTGCCCCGTATCGGGAAAGTGCTTGATGATCACGTTCGCACCCGCCGCCTTCAGCGCCTCGCCCGCCCGGTCGCTGCTGTCGACCAGGCGCGCGGAATCATGATCGCCGACCATGATGTAGATTCGTTTGCCTTTGAGCGCACCGGCCGCCATCGATCCCTCCAGCAGGCGGTCGAAATCGGTCGCCGTCAGTATCGCTCCGGCGTATCGGTCGGGATGCTCCAGCAGCATCCGCATCGCCACGCGACCGCCCTGGCAGAACCCCGCCAGCGCGATGCGCTTTTCGTCAACGGCATGGCGCTTTTTCGCAAGGTCGATGAATGACTCCACGCGCTCCGTCGAGGCGGCAAGATCGGACCAGCGGTACATCGCTGCGCCTTCGTGACGCGGTCCCGCGGGAGCCGCGAGCAGAAGCCCCGCTTTCTCACCGGCTTCCTTCCAGCGATCCACCATTCGCTGCGGATCCTCATCGGCGCCGTGAAGCAGGACCGCGAGCGCGGCAGGCCCGCGTATCGCGGACGCGGAACCCGCCGGGATCATCAGTCCCGTCAGGCCTTCCATCGAAATGCTGGTCGCGCTCGCGGCGCGAGACGGTTGCGGGGACGCCGCCTGCGTTCGAGGAGACGGATCATCCTTCGGTTTCGGCGTTTCGCGCGGCCTGACGACCGGCTTCTCCTTCGGCGCGATCGGCGCTTTCGGGGGAGCCGGGGGCTTCCTCATCCGATTGAGCAATTCCTTGAAGCGATCATCCGCCCGCAATGCGCGCAGGTCTTCGTCATTCTCCGGAAGCGCCGGATCCGCCAGCCCCGCCTCGATGCTCTTCTCCAGCCAGCGGTAGGCGTCGTCGCGGTTGCCACACAGGCAATGCATGCAGGCCATGTTGTAGATCGTCTGCGGGTCTTTCGGCTTCAACGCGAGCATCTTCTCCGCGCAGGCCAGCCCCTCGCGATATTCCCCCTTGTCGTGATGCTCGTACAGCCGGCGCGCCAGCGTGTCATAGTCCTCGGTCACCGGTGCGGACGCGGGCGATTGCGCCATCGCGCCCCAACCGCCAAGAAGCCACCCCGCCAGGATGAGGGCCCGCGCCACGGACCGTGCCATCTGAATCGGCTGCATGATCGTCATCCTCCAGGCCATCCTACACCCCTCCCAGTCGCCGACGCAGGCTCCATTCAGCCGCCAGCGCCGCCAGAACCAGCAGAAAGAGCGGGACACGGGTTGTTTCCACCACGTCCCATCGCCGCTCGACCGAAACCCGCCGGCCGCCCAGCCGCCGCAGTATATTCTCAAGGCAGCCTCCCAGCCGGTTCAGGGACTGATATTCTCCCCCCTCCGCAGCCGCCGCGCAGCTCCGAAGCAGCTCCTCGTCGCAATCGGGATCGAGCGATTCGAGGTCCCTTTCGTTGACCAGAAAAACGCTCTCGGCGAGTACCTCCGGCTCGACGTTCGTCCCGACCTCGGCCGCGCGCCGGCTCGCCGGGACAGGCACGTCCGTCCTGCAAAGGAGTTCAATCCGATAGCTCCCCGCCTCGCTCGGCCGGAAGGAGGAATGCCAGAGCTGCCCGTCAAATGGAAGCGTCAGCTCAACCGGTCCGGCCCGCCGCGACGCCGGGGATGCCGGCATGGTTGAGGGACGGAGCGATGCCATGCGGCTGACTCTGATCCGCAGCGGCGGTTGCGACTCCCCCGCGATGCGCGGAGAATCGATCGCCGCTTCGATGACCACCTGTTCCATCCCCGCCAGCAGACGCACCCGCTCATACGCGGCGCGATCCGACTGAACGTAGGCCGCAGGGCGCGGATTCGCCGCCCAGAGGGCCAACTGCCGCCAGAAATGGTCGTGCAGTCCCCGCCCCTGCTCCGACCCCATGCGCCATCGCCACGACTCGAGGATTCCCACCAGCGCGCAGCGTCCTCGCCCGGAAGCAATCGCTGCGATCAGCGGAGTTTCTCGCTCCGCCCCCAACCAGACGTCGGTTGTCGCTTTAGGCGATCCGAGCGAGGTCGCCGCGGTTTCGCCGAGCGATCGCCACGCCGCGGTATCGTCAAGCCGCGGCGTCAACAGTGACCCCAATTGCATCGGCGCGGTGCGCAATCCCGTCGCGGTGGGGACCAGCGCGGCGCGGATTGAATTACCGTCCGATGGGATGACCGTTGGCGATGTGTCCGCCAGCGGCGCGGATCGGAACAGCTCGAATCGCTGACGTCCCGCCAGCCCGATCAGGCCGACACCATGCTTAGCGACCGCCTCCTGGAGCGCGGCAAGCTGTTCGCGCCGCATTTCTCGTCGCGCCAAGTCGCCGAGGATCACCAGCGAATAACGTCGCCACTCCTCCACGTCGCGCGGGAGCGAATTGGACCATTCCCCTTCCGGCGGATGACCCAGGTACCGGGCCTGAACCTCCAGCCGCTCGTCGCCCGCCAGCGCCCGCAGGACAAATGCCGCCTCCTGCCGCGGCCGCGATTCGACCAGCAGCACCCGCAACGCTGTCCCGCGCACCTGCACGACGCGCGAATCGCTTGTCGAGACTCCGCGCCCTTCCTGTCGACCGTCGGCGGCTGAGGGGGCCGCTTTGGCGGAGCCTGCCGGGGAAGCGGCGCGCAGCGTCACGCGATGAAACCCCGCTCCCTCGGCGACACAGGAAAGTTGGACCTTCACCGCGTCGGGAGATTGGGGGGGGCGCAACTGTGCCGTCGCGACGACCGCGTCGTCCCAGCAAAGCTCCAGATTGATCTCCTGGGCCGCCAGACCCGCCGATTCAACCGTCGCGGCCAGATCGATCTTGCTGCCGGGACTCGCGACCCGCGGTACATCGAAGTCCCGAATCACCAGGAGCGGCGGCCGCACGCGCGCCGAAGCATCGCCCACACCCAGGAAGGTCAGCCGCGTCCCCCGGGCGGCCGCGTCGCGCGCCGCCGCCGGTACTCGGTCGCGCGACGAGACGTTTTCCGCACCGTCGCTGATCAGCAGCAGTTCATCCGGCCAGTTCGCCGCGCTGGTGCCGGCGGCAGCCAGTGCCGCCGCGATTCCGGTGGCGCTTCCTCTCGGCGCCCCGGGTTCCTGATCCAGCGCGTGGACGCCTGAATCAAAGCCCATCACCGCGAGGTCGCAGGTGTCCCGCAGCCGATTCAGCGTCGCGGATTCCCGCGCCAGCGCCGCCTCGACAGCCGACGCGCGCGACGGAACCACCTTCGAGTCCCGGCTTTCAGCAGCGGGCAATCGCATGGATCGCGACTGATCGATCAGGAGCAAAACCCGGAACCGCTCCGTCCGTTCGCCGCGAAGAACGACGCTGGGTTGCAGAAGCAGGAACGCCGCGCCGGCCACGGCGATGGCGCGCAATCCCACGAGCAGGAACCGCGCGTTCTGCCGACGCCAGGAATCGGAAAGGGGATATCGGCGCAGCGCCTGAAATGTGAGAGCCAGCAGCAGCGCCGCGCTGATCCAGTCGCCGCCTTCGAATTCCAGGCTCCAGTCGCTCATGGTTTCGCGCCGCTCGCCGTCGCCCGCGCGTCGTTCTCCCGCGGCGCGCGCCGGCGCACGACGCCGCGGGCCTTGCGCAGCGCGCTCAACCGGCCGGGTCGTTTGACTTGATGATTTCGTAGAGAGCGGCCGCGCTGGGGGCTTCGAGCAGGGCGTTGCGCACCGACTCGGTCATGAAAAGCCGGCTGATTCGGGCCAGCAATTGAATGTGGGCGCTGTTCTGCGCGGGCGGCGCGGCGATCAGCACGATCATGCGGACCGGCTGGTGGTCGATCGATTCGAACTCGATCGGCCGCGCGGTTCGGCCCAGCGCCACCACCAGCTTCGGGCAGGCGTCGGTCTTGGCGTGCGGGATCGCCAGCCCCGCCCCCACGCCCGTCGTTCGCTGCTCCTCGCGGTCCAGTACCGCGGCGAGCAGGCGCTCGCGGTCGGTGGTCTGCTTTTGGGCGGCGAGCAGGTCCACCAGTTCCTCGATCGCGGCGCGCTTTTCGGTGGCTGCCATGGGAACGCGAATCAGGTCCTGAGGGAGATAATCGAGAATGCGAATCGCCATGGATTCTTTCTCTGGGTGCGGCCGACCGATCCCCCGGCCGACGCCGGGAATCGGCATACGATGCCGCAGCGCGCTCGCCGAGGCAAGTCCGCGACGGGCGCAAAGAAAAACTGCGTGGCATCCCGGTCGAGACATGAATCATGTCGTCGACCCGGAAGCCACGCAGCGCGTTGAAGGAGGTATTCGTGATCCGGGGCCCGAAGCCCCTTTTTTTTCCTACCGGCGGCCGCGCCGCAGCAGCGCCGCTCCGGCCAGCAGCAGCAGCGAAGCGGGTTCGGGAACCAGTTGCCCCTCGCCCGTCAGGCCGAACACGTTGATGTATCGATCGGTATTGTCGTCAACCTTGGTGATCATGATCGCCACCAGGACGCGCGTCGGGTCGGGATTCAGCTCGACGCCGAAGATCGCCGGATCGTCGCGGTCCTCGAAGCCCGTGCCGTCCGCGTTCACCCGGTCCAGCCCGTTGGCGAGGAAAAACTCGCCAATCGGCAGACCGAGGAAATCGCGCCGCAGCCAGTCGCGAATGAGCACGCTGCTGTCGGTCGGCGGCGGATCGGCATAGATCAGTTGAACCTCGGCCTCCGAGAAGCGCGAGAGGCCCTGCTCGACCGCGCTGGATCCGAACAGGTACATCTGGTCGAACTTCCCGTCCGGCACATCCACCATCACCTTGTCGCCTTCATTCCGGGCCTGCCAGGCGTTGTTGCCGTCTGACAGGTCGTGGTATCCGAGTTGAATGTCGGGATGTTCGGCGGTGGCGGGGAAGAATCCGTTGTCCGGCAGGCCGTTGGCGTCGTCGCCGCCGAGGCTGTCCGCCGCGTTCTGCGTCAGGAAACAGCGCGTCGAGTCCATGCCATCCTGCACGGTGTCGAGATCCTTGTCTGCGCCGTTCACAATGACGTCAGCGTTGAAATAAGACGACATGTCGACATGAATCAGGTCGGCCGCGGCCGATCCGCTCCATGCCAGAAGAATGCCCGTCAGCGCAACCGACCCGATGCGGCCGCGAACTGGTAATCGCTTGGGTGTCGACATTTTCTCCCTTTCTCTGTTCACCGCGTCCAGACGCATTCGCGCGATTTCGCCCGGCTCCAGCGCGCGAAATCCCCCCGCACGGTTGGTCTGTCCCCAATTTGTCACCGGCTTCCGGCTGGCCGTGATTCGCCGCCGGCGCAAGAGGTGCGCAGATAAATCGCACCCAACGGTTGTATGACTCGCCTTGTTATTGAGTCAATTGACACAGCCAATGGAGTGCGAAAAAGATTAAAAAAGATCACAGAAAGCAGAGGAATATGTCGGGATCGTCGCCGTGCATGCGGCCCCGCGAGGAATCAGAGCCAATTGAATTGGCGTCTCAACAGCCGCCGCCGGCCGGCGCGGGCCGCCAGCAGCGCCCCGGCCGCCGCCAGGCTGCCCGACAGGCTGCCGAAGCCGCACAGCCCCGCGAAGGGATTGGCGGCGTTCCCGGTGGAGGAGCCCCCGCCAGCAGGGTCATTTCGCACGTCTGACGTGTTGGATCCGGGCGGGCTGGAGGAACCGCTGCCATTCGGACTGGAGGTGCCCGGCTTGGATTCGCACGCGTTCCCGAGTCCGTTGCCGTCATCGTCAGCCTGATCGTAATTGGCGATCAGCGGGCAGTTGTCCTGTAGGTCGGGGATGGTGTCGTTGTCGTCGTCCGGATCACAGAGATTGCGAATCCCGTCCCCGTCGGTATCGGGATCATCCGGATCGGCGATGCCCGGCTGGGGATCGATATTGTCGGGAATGCAGTCGTTGTCCATGTCGCCGTCGCAGGCGTCGCCCAGCCCGTCGCCGTCGAGATCTGACTGCGAAAGGTTCCAGTCAAACGGGCAGTTGTCTACCGTGTCGGCGAAGGAGTCCCCGTCCGAGTCGGTCCCTGGCGTCTGGGCCAGGTAAACCTGGAAACCGTAGAAGGGGTTTGCCGCGCCGAGATAGAGGCCGTAGGTCGTCGGAACGTAGTTCCGGACACCGTAGTTGAATTCATCGCCAAAACCCGACCGCGTAACCTGGTACCAGTCCGCTCCGTTGACCGTCGACCAGAGGTCGAACCCCCCCTCGGAGGCGGAGATCACGTCGAGCACTTCATCCACCGTCATCGACGGCTGCACCGGGTAGCGGCTGAGGTCGATCCGCGACTTCAACTCGTCCAGCGTGACGTCCTCGCCATACTGGGCGATGTAGGCGCTGTCGAACGTGCCCAGGTAGAGCACGCCGTTGTATTCGGTGAAGCGCCACATGTAGCCGGTGAAAGGATTGCCGAAGCCCGGTCCCTTGCCCGTCAGGGGGTCCTTGTGGCCGTCGGGCGTGTCCCGCGCGACGCCGCAGATCAGATCCCAATTCCCGTCCGCCTTCACCCGCAGCAGCTCGGCGGGGGCGGGACCGACGCCGCGCAAAATGTCGTAGCCGCCGAAGAGAATGCCCGAGCCGACGTACAGGTGATCCTTGTAGGCGCCCAGGCTGACGACGTTTTCGTTGTTCGGACCGCGATACGCGCCGTTGGTCAGCACCTTCGTGAAGTGATAGGGCGGCAGCCCGGAGGCGTCGGTTTTCAGAAGCTGAAACCCGTTCGTGGAGTTGGCCATTCCGACGTAGAGATACCCCTTGAACACTTCGAGCGTGTAGGGCGAATCGTTGGTCGGGTCGCCGAAAAACGGATCATGGCAAATCCGGAAATTGCCCGACTTGGGATCGGTCGCTTCGAGCACCACCGAGCTGGAGGCCGTCTCACCGATCACGCACAGGTAGAGCCGGTTCTTGAAGATCTTCATCGACCGGAAGGCCGTGAAGCCGTTGTAGTTCGAATACTGCGTCGGAATCTCCTGGAAATGCACGCCGTCCGTCGTCCGCAGAATGCGGGCCGGCAGGCTGTCCAGCGTCCGCGAGCCGTAGGTGCCGATGTAGAGCGACTCTGTTCCGTCCGTCTCGGTATAAACAGCCATCGTGCGATAGCCGACGTCGCGCGGGGCATCGACGTACGAGCCGTCCGACTGGAGCTGTTTGTAGGTCGGCGACATGTAGACCAGCTCGACCTTGCGCGTGCGCGGATCGTATGAAAAGATGCGCGCCCGCACGTCCATCTCGAGCAGATTGGGATTGCAATCCAGCGGGAACTCGGGGATGTCGTCGGTGGTATCCGTTCCCAGCAGCGCCTTGATGAAGCAGAGGTGCCACCGATTGCTGCCGATGTAGATCTTGCCCTTGAACTCCGCCATCGACCACGGGTAGGAATTGCCCGCGTCGCCGAAGCCCTGTTCGCCGATCTGGCGGAAATCCGACTCGCGGAATCCCTGCGGCGTTTGCGTAATTCCCCCGGCCGCGGCAATCGCCGGGAAACAGAAGAGCGACAACAGCGCCATCCCGCGGCTTGCGCGGCTGCGGAACTTCATGCGATTCGTCTCATTCCGGATGACGGCGGACTCGCCGCCGCATCCCCCCTCAAACGCGGCGACAAGCTGCAAGCGAGCCTGACCCGCTGCGCTCCCGTTACGGCCGGATGATCTCAGCCGGATGAACCGGCGTCCCGTCGCTCCAGGTGCCCAGACCCAGCTCGGCGGGGCCGCCGCCCAGCGCCACGTCCCGGTCCACACCGAAGAATGACGCGGTCATCAGGGCGTCCAGCAGCTTCCAATAACCGAAGAAGTCAAAGGCATCCGGTCCAGGAGATTCTACCCCGACGGCGGAGCTGGGACTGCCGGAAAGTGAGTCGCCGGAGTCGAATTCCGCATCGGAGGCCAGCGGAGCGCCATGATTGGCCTCCAGATCCGGCTCCCCATAGGTGTCCGTAAAGAATTCCAGGACCTGCTTGTTATCGGCCGCAACACCCGTCAGGGCGTCAAAGATGGAAATCGCCTCATCCGTCCCCACGACGCTGTCGTCATTCCCCACGATTCCCAGGAATAGGGTTGCCGACGGGATGGAGGAATAGTCTCCGGTCTTGATGCTCTGCAGGACGGGGACGGTCGCATTGGCGTCGCCGGGGTGGGCCGACAGGATGCATTTGGGCGTCGGCAGCCCGCGGCTGTTGGCCAAGGCGGCGATGTTGGCGACCAGGACGCCGCCCAGCGAATGGCCGGCCAGCGCGAAATGGTCCAGTTCCGGCTGGACGTGGCCGCCGCCGCCGAGGAGTGTCAGGGCCGACTGAATCGCTGTAATCGCATCGTCGGTGTATTGATCCGCGTTGGCGAGACTGGTCTGGTAGATGGGGAAGATCACGATATTGCCGCGCAGGACCAGGTGCTTGATCCAGGCGCCGTAGGCCTTTGGATTCGTGCCGCCGTAGCCGTGGAGGAACGCCACGACAGGCGCGGACGTGGGAACCGGGTCAGCCGGCTCATAGAGCCAGTATGCGGTCGTGCCCGTTCCAATCTTCTGCTTGGTGACGGATTGGCTCTGCGTCTGGCTTCCGCCGCTGCCGTCATCCGGCTGGTCAGGCTGGCCCGGCGGAACGCTGGTCACCGGATTGAAGAAGAGCCCACATCCGACCACCGGGAAAGCGGCAGCAAACGCAAACAATGCGATCTGTAATCTTCGGCTCACAAGTTGTCCCCTGGGAAATAGCGGAATGGCTGCGGGAGCCTCCGCGCGATCCTCTGTTATATGACTTTACGATTCAGACCGTCCAAGCCCAAATAATCAGTATAGAGGCTTTGGCCGACCGCACCATTATTACTGCAACGTCTTTACAATCAAGGGTTTAACCGGCGAACCGTCGGAACAGGTGCCCATGTTGGTAAGCTCCTTGCCTCGGCCGAAGGCATACTCACGGTTCTTTCCGTGGAAGGCGGCATCCAGCATCCCATCCCCGAGCTTCCAGTAGCCGTAGTAGTCCAGCGTGTTGGTCACCGCTCGCTCGGACTCACCGGGAACCTTGCCGGCTCCGCCGCGCTTCTCCGCCACGCGCTCCCGAATCCGCTCGCGGAAACGGCCGCCGCGACCCTCCCCCCGGCCGCGACCCTTCGTCTCTTCGGCGGGAGCGGACTCCGGGCCATCCTCGACGGCAAGCGCTTCCTTTTCGAGATTGCCTGGCACGAGTGACGGGTCAGGGGCGCAGGGTGAAAAATGGTCCGCCGTCAGCGCCGGGTCGGTGTGATCGTCGGTCTGAACCATCACCAGCGTCTTGTTGGCGGGGGAGACGTGCGTCGCACCCGCGAGAATGTCGCGTGAACCGACATCCTTGGCAAGCCGGTCATTCTCCGCGAAGGCGGCGACCATCAGCGCGTCGGCGGGAATCCGATCGAGATGCTCCAGCTTCATCAGCCGCTTTTCGTTGTGCATCGTGGTGGAACCGTTGGCCGGGGCGGTAACGAGGATCGCCTTGCAGGGAGGCAGTCCGTCGCTCCCCCCCATCGCCGCCATGTTGGCGGAGATGTAGCCGCCGATCGAGTGCGCCACGTAGGCGATGCCCCCGGCGGCCGGCTTCACGGGTCCTTCGCGCGAGAGGAGTTCCAGCGCTTTGCGGGTGGCGGTGACCGCGTTGGGAATCATTTCCGGCAACCGCGTCGCCATGCTGTCCTGGTATTGGGGATAGATCACGATGTAGCCGCGCCGAGCGAGATGCCTGATCCAGGCGCCGTAGGTACCGGGATTGATTCCGCCCCAGCCGTGTACGAAGACGACGACCGGCGCACTCTTCGGCTGCGGGTCGGCCGGCAGGAACATCCAGCAGCAGTCGCCCCCTTTGCCGAAGCTGCGAACCGTCACCGATGCATGCGGATAGTCCGACCCGCCGGGACCGGAGGCAGGCTGGCCGGGTGGCGGAACCGCCGCGACATCGGTCGCGCCGCTCAGCGCGGCAATCGTGAGGGTGAAAATCGAGAAACGAACGAATGGTCCCAGGGAAAATGTCGACATCGCGCATCTCCTCGCCGCCCGGCAAGGGGCTGCCTGGCGCGCTTGAATATCTGGCGTCAGCGACGTTGTATCAGCGCCGCCGCGCGTCGACAAGAAGGAGAATCCCCCATCGGGAAAAGAGAACGGTCGCCCCGCGGCAATCCGCGCCAGGCGACCGTGTTTCGATGTCGTATGAAACAATTCTCAGCGGCAGGCCGCGCCCATTCTCGAAAGAACGGGCGCCGCGCTCGCGCAATCAGTGCGTCCGCCGCTGGGCGCCGGATCAGGATATACGGGAGTGGGCTTCGACTCGCGGATGAATCCCGGCGCCAATCCGGCCAATATCGACTGCCCGATTCCGAGGTTCATCGAGGTTCCCGAGCCGTCGGTCAGAAACGCCTTATTCGCGGAGTCCCGGCCGGGGCACAAAGATCGGGTGGCCGTTCCAGCGCGGCGCATGGAGTGGGATCGCAACGATCAGGTCAACACGTTCAGCGGGATGACGGCCTCGCCCGACATGGTGTGATCAACCTGCGATGCGGTGAGCGCCGCCGTGTCGCGCGAGATGCCCGCGTATTCCATTCGGAACAGCTCCGGCTGCACGACCGGCGCGCCGCCCTTCTGCAGCACGCCGGCGTTGTATTCCTCGGCCTGCCGCAGCCATTTCTCGGCCATGAGCTGCTGCGACTTGGACAGCGGGCCGACGATCTCCACGTACTTGTCCCGCAGTCGCTCCATCTGGTCGCGCACCTGGGCGTTCGGCGCCATCTCGATCGCCGTCCTCACCAGCGGAATCGCATTGGTCACGCGCTTGCGGAAGTAGGCCGCCTTGCGCGTCTGAAGCTCCTCAAACTTCGACCGCTGGCAGGTGCGGTAGCCATTCAGGTCGATATCCAGCCCGCGCATCACCGCCGGACCGTTGGTCTCGTAGAGGGAGCGATAAGCGTCCATGAGCGTGTTGACCCGCTCGTCGTGGGTGAAGTGCAGCGACTTCATATTGTTGCCAAGCAGGTGCATCTCGCCCGCGGTGAAGGGCAGGAGACGGCCTTCCTTCTTGAGGCGGTTGTAGAGCGCCGTACCGGGCATGGCGGTCAGCACCGAGAGCTGCGCCGTCGGCGGCCGCAGCGCGATGAACTGACCGACGTCGTCCGAGATGTTGTCCTTGGTCTGCACGTCGTCGCCGATGATCCAGGAGAGAATCGACTGAATGCCGAAGTCGTGCATCGTGTCGAAGAGCGCCCGCACGTCCTTGGCCTTCTTGCGGTCGTAGGAATAGAAGGACTCCACGCCGCTCCAGATGCCCCCGACGCCGTTGAGCAGCAGTTCCTCAGGGTCCCAGCGCGAAATCGCCAGCACCGTGCCGAAGCAGTGCATGTTCAGCCGCGACAGGCCGTCCGGGCGGTCCTCGCGCAGCAGTCTGCCCAGTTCGTTCACGCGTTTCTTGTACGCCAGGAAGTTTTCATCCATGACGTAGATCTGGTGCATGTCGCGATAGGTGTCGAAGTACCAGCGGATCGACTCGTACAGCTCCTGCACGGTCATCACTTCATGCACCTGGCCCCCCGGCACGTAGGCCGACGTGGCACAGAACTCGCATTGCACCGGGCAGCCCAGCGCGCTGAGGACGTAACCGACTTTGTTGTCCATCGGCAGCCAGGGGAAGCGGATGCGTTCCAGCGGCAG
>Ga0187894_10005393_pt1 | contig 13080 bp, 15 predicted proteins | sample GBC1701081metaG_FD_136650 | JGI IMG/M metagenome (GOLD analysis project Ga0187894, IMG submission 136650) | White microbial mat communities from a lava cave in the Kipuka Kanohina Cave System on the Island of Hawaii, USA - GBC170108-1 metaG ... | reverse complement strand
CTTGCGCGCATGCGGCTGGACTTCGCCGAACGACAGCATGACTGCCGGCGGACGGCGCGCCAGCACCAGGTCGAGCAGCTGCGGCCGGCGCGCCATGCTCCAGGTGATGAACCCCATGCCCACGCGCGCGTCGCCGGCTGCGTCCAGCTCGCGCTTCAGCCACGCCTCATCGCCATAGCCGCCGCCGATGATCCCGAACCCTCCGGCCCGGGTCACCGCCACGGCGAGTCTCGCATCGGCCACGAGATCCATCGGCGCCAGAAGGATCGGATGCTTCACGCCAAGCAGCGCGGTCAGGCGCGTCGAGATGGACATGGTCGGTCCCCGCAGCGAGAGCGCCGAGGCTACGCGAGCCGGGGAGTCGCGGGAAACGGTTTGATGTGATGGCCGCCATCATCGCGGCAGATAAGTCCTCGGGTGATCGCTGCGGTTGACCGTCCTGTCGTGACAGGAGACAGTTGCTGCACGATCGACAGAGGGGTGACGACAGATGCGGTTCGGCCTCTACTCGGAAATCCAGCACCATCCGGGCAAGACGCCCGAGCAACTCTTCGCCGAAGTGCTCGAGCAGATCGCGAACGCAGACCGGCTCGGCTACGATGTCTACGCCGTGATCGAGCACTTCTTCTTCCCCAAGTTCTCGATCTCGGCCAACCCGACGGCGCTGTTCGCCGCCGCGGCCCAGCGCACGCAGCGGATCCGCTTCCGCACCATGCTGCACGCCATGCCCTACCACAACCCGACCGTGCTGGCCTCTGCGATCGCGGTCACCGGCATCCTCACCGGCGGGCGCTACGAGTTCGGCGTCGGGCGCGGCCACGGCTGGATCCCGCCCAAGGCCGGCGTGCCGCTCGATGAGCACGCCCGGCCGCGCTACGAGGAGGCGATCGACCTGCTCTTCGAAGCGCTGGGCAAGGAACGCTTCGGCTGGCAGGGCAAGTACTTCCAGGTCGCCGACTCGCACGTCGTGCCGTTCCCGAAGGAGAAATTCCGCGTCACGTTGGGCGGCACCTCGGATCGCACCTACGAGCTGGCGGCCAAGAACGGCTGGAGCGTGGCGGTGCCGCCGCTGCTGCCCTACGTCGCGCTGCAGAAGCAGCTCGATCTCTACCGTGCCAAGTGCGCCGAGTACGGCACCAAACCGGACATCGTCTGGATCCACGCCTGCCATCTCGACGAGGACCGTGCCACCGCGCTGCGCGAGGCCCGCGACTGGATCATCGGCTTCATCCGCGGCAACTGCTCGCCGTTGACGGAGTATGATCCGCCGCCGGCGGCCGATCTGTTGAAGGCCGACTACGGCTTCTACGCCGCCGGCATCATGGAATCGTTGAACGCGCTGTCGTTCGAGCAGCTCGTCAACGACGACTACGTCTGGGTCGGGACTCCGGACGACGTGATCGAGCGCATCGAGCGGACCCGGGCCATGTGCGCCGGCATCGGCGAGATCGCGGTCACCGTGAACGGCGGCGGCGTGCCCCACTGGATGGCGATCAAGAACCAGGAACTGTTCGCCGCCCAAGTGATCCCGCGACTGCAAGCGTAGACGCCTTCTGGGACCGCCGGCTTCCAGCCGGCCCATGATCCGGCGCTTCGCGCACAGGCGAACGCGAAGCTTTCGCCGGAAGTGCCGGCTGGAAGCCGGCGCTCCCAGTGCGGCTACGAATTAGACCGGACGACCAACGTTCGACGGGACCGGGCCGCGACCAGATCGATGACCAGCGCCAGCACCAGCGCGCCGGCGCCGAGCTCGAACAGCATGACGTGGTTGTGGCTGCGCTCGAACAGGAACGAGAACGCGTAGGCAGCGACCGCCTGTCCGATCGCGAACGCCGTCGTCGCCGAGCTCCATGCTGACCGCCGTCCATCGGCGTCGGCCACCAGCTCCTGGGTGCGGCCCAGCACCAGCGGCACGATTCCCGGCACGAAGGCGCCGACGATCAGGCTGGAGGCAACCAGGCCGGCAGCGCCGCTGGGGATCGCGATCAACCCGATCGCCGCGGCCTGGATGAGAAACGCGACGCGCAATGCCGACCCGAAGCCGATGCGATCGGCGAGGACGCCCGCCAGCACCGGACCCACCGTCGCGCCGAGTCCGAACAGCACCCAGTAGTGCGCACCAGTGTCGAGTCCCTGGCCCAGCCCGCGCGCCGCGAAGTCGACCAGGAAGACCATGTGCGGCACGAGGCCGACGGCGTTCAGCGCGTATTCCACGTAGAGCGCCTTGAGCGTCACGGATGGCGGACGCTGCGCCATCTGCGGCCGTCGCACCACGGGCAGCGCGGCCGGGGGTGGCCAGCCGTTCCACGCCACCAGCGTCAGCACCGCCGCGAGAGCGCCCAGCCCGCACCACGCCTCGACCAGCCCGCGCGCCAGCAGTGGTGGCACCAGCAGGCCCGACGCGGCGATCCCCAGCCCGACGCCGGCGAAGATGATACCACTGGCAAGGCCACGCCGCTGCGTCGGCACGTGCGGCAGCACTGTCGGTGCCGCCAGCACCATCAGCGCGCCGCCGGCCACGCCCGAGACCAGCCGCCAGGCCAGGAACCAGGCGAAGGAGAACGGGACGGCGCAGGCGAAGAACGACACCGTCGCCACGACCAGCATCGCGCGCAGGATGGATTGCGGCGAGCGCCACGCCGCCAGGTGCCGCGCGGCCAGCGCGCCCGCGAGGTAGCCTGCGAGATTGGCGGCGCCGAGATAGGCGGTGTCGGCCGGCGTGAACCAGCCGGCCGCGACCAGCGCCGGGATCAGGGGTGTGTAGGCGAACCGCGACAGCCCGATGCCGACCAGGCTGGCGCTCAACCCGGCGGCCACCATCCGTGCGACATCTGTTCGATGAGAGACGACAGCCACACCCGACATGGGTCCACCCCGTCCATTGGACAGGCCATATCTATGGTGCAGGAGAAGCCATGAAAAATGGTTTAAAATGCACAAGTGTATCTTAACAAGAGATAGGTAAGGTTCGGTTACGCCTCGGCGACTGAACTGCGCGGCTCTTGCCGCGCTCTTCTTGTGCTGCGACGGCTCATGAGCGCGGCAGGAGCCGCGCGGTCCAGTTGCGTCAGCGTGCAATTACTCCGCCGCCACCTGCATCAGCGGTGGGCGCACGTGCTCCAGGAAGACGGTGAGCGCGCTGGACGCATAGCCTTCGCGATGCCGGATGAACAGGGTCTCGACCCGTGCTTCGTGCACCGGCAGCGCATGCATGGCGATGCGTTCGGCATGGCGCGAGGCGGCGACCAGCGCCCGCGGCAGCAGGGTCACGCCCAGGCCGGCGGCGGCGCAACCCAGGATCGCCTCGATGGTGCCGAACTCCAGCAGCCGCACGCCCACGGCGCCGCGCCGCGCCAGGATGTCCTCGAGCCGCTGGCGATAGGAGCAGCCGGCGCGCAGCACCACGATCTTCAGCTCGCCCCTGCCGATCAGCTCGTCGAGCGTGCGCACGCCGCGCATTGTCGCCAACACCAGTTCCTCTCGGAACATCACCTCGGCCTGCAAGTCGGGGTGATCGACGGGCCCACAGACGAAGGCCCCTTCCAGGCGATGGTTCACGACGTGCTCGACCAGCTCGCCCGTGGTTCCCGTGCGCAGCGCCATGTCGACCTCGGGCCAGGTCGCGGCATAGCTCGACAGCAGGGGCGACAGGCGCATCGCCGCGGTCGTCTCCAGCGAGCCGATGACCAGCCTGCCGCGCGGCGTGCCGTCGTCGGTGGTGGCGCGCCGCGCGTCGGCCAGCAGCTGCGCCATCCTCTCGGCATAAGGCAGCAGGCGCTGGCCGGCGGCCGTCAGCGCCACACCGCGGCTGTGGCGATGGAACAGCGGCGTGCCCAGCTCCCCTTCCAGCAGCCGCACCCGCGCCGTCACGTTCGACTGCACGGTGTTCAGCTCGGCCGCGGCACGGTTCATGCCGCCCAGCCGCGCCACCGCCTCGAAGACCTTGAGATCCGCCGCGTCCATGACAGCTCCTGCCACCCAAGGCCATCGATCGGGGCGATTCGGCCCTGTATCTTGAATGGTGATATATCAGGCTCGCAGACGATGCGTCCAGAGATCGGATCAATCGATGGTGCTGGGCGAGCGACAGGCTGTCCGCCATCGCCGTTTGGGAGCTGGGCGAGGGGCGATGTCAGCGCTTCGATCGCTCTTCCTCGAGGCGCCGACGCTGTGCTTCGGTCATCCTCGCGCAGCGATATGGTCCGCCAGCCGTGCCGCGTCGTCCCCGACGCCGGACAGGAATGACGAGCTCATCGTTGATAGCCACTGCAACCCGAGAAAAAACAACCCCGGCACCTCGGTGATGCCCTGGCGGTGAACCGGTGCTCCGCGTGCATCCAGCACCGGCACGTCGATCCAGCCGAAGTCGAGGTCATAGCCCGTGGCCCAGATCACGGCGCCGACGCCAGCGGCGTGAAGATCGAGGCGCCGCAGCGGCTCGACAAGGCATGGTGGATCCGGCGGCACGATGCGCGCAGCGGGATCATCCGGCATGTCGAGCCTGTGACGCTCGATATGCGCGTCCACCATGTCCAGGAAGGCGGCGTAGGCGGCATCGCCGCACGCCAGGCTGCTGGCCAGGTCCGCGGCAAGGTCGATCATGCCGTCGCGGACTGCCTCGATCCGCCCCAGCAGCGTCATGCCCTGTGCCGCGAAGGTGCGGAAATCGATGGTGTGCCCGCCGTAGGCGCCGGTGATCAGCGGCAGGGGGCCTTCCGGACCGCGCTTTTCCACCGGTGTCTGATCCAGGCCCAGCGTGCTCAGCCACCAGATGATATCCCGGCCGCGATATCGGCGCGGCATGCGTCGGTGTCGGCCGACGCAGAGGTAGACGCGACGCCCGGCGCGAAACAGCTCCTCGGCAATCTGCGCGCCGGAGGCCCCCGACCCCACGACCAGCACCGCACCGGGCGGCAGCAGCTCCGGCGCGCCGTACCGGCTCGCATGCACCTGCATGACGCCGATGTCCTGCGACAGGGCCGGGATGACGGGGCGCTGGTAGGGGCCGGTGGCGACGACCACATTTGCCGCCTCGATCGGACCGTCCGAGGTATCGGCGACGAAGCCCGGCGTGCCATCGCGGCGTCGCAACGCCGTCACCGCGACGCCGCAGCGGATCGGCGGCGCAACGAAATCGGCATAGGCACGGATGAAGTCGAGGATCTCCCCGGTCGTCGCGAAGCCGTCGGGGTCGGCATGGGGAAACGGGAACTCCGGCAGTCGTATCGACCAGTTGGGGAACTGGAATCGCAGCCCATCCCATCGTTCCGTGCGCCAGCGTTCGGCGATCCGGTTCCGTTCGAGCACGAGGTGCGGGCAGCCGCGCCGGCCGAGCATGTGGCTCATCGCCAGCCCGGCCTGGCCGCCGCCGATGACCAGAGTCTGCACATGCTCGATCGGCATTCCGGCGCCCGCGGCAGTTGGATTGTCAGGCCATCCATCATGACGGACAGTTCGGGATGACGCGAACAAAACCGCGGAGCGGCGCTTCGATGAACTACCTCTATCTCGGCCTTGCCATCGTCAGCGAGGTCATCGCCACCACGGCGCTGAAGGCGTCGGAGGAATTCAGCCGGCTGGTGCCGTCGATCATCGTCGTGCTCGGCTACGCCGTCGCCTTCTACTTCCTGTCGCTGACCTTGCGCACCATCCCTGTCGGCATCGCCTATGCCATCTGGAGCGGCGTCGGCATCGTGCTGATCGCCCTGGTCGGCGTCGTCTGGTTTCGCCAGTCGCTGGACGCGCCGGCGATCATCGGCATGGCCCTGATCATCGCCGGCGTGGTGGTAGTAAACGTACTCTCGAAATCGGTGCCGCATTAGGGGCGGAACCATCCCTTGCATGCGGCGGCGCTCAACGGCATTGCTCGCCGAAAGTTGCGTCAGCGACCCTGCGAAAGCATGCTGGTCGGACAGGCAACGGCCGGCCCGCGGGGGCGTTAGTCCTTCAACCCCGCCTTCCCTTACCCGAACCCTTGGCGGGGCGAGGCCGGGCGTCTGGTCAGGGGCCTGACTCAGCGCCCGGCCGAACTTTTCGAGGCCTGCTCTTCGTGGGGCTGGGCTTGATCGGCGTCCGGCAGCGGCACCCTGAAGCACAACCGACATCGAAGCCCCACCGGCGCATGGTCGACAGTGAGCTCGCCATTGATCTGGGCCGCGCTCGCGGCGAGAAGCCGGGAGCCAAATCCCTGGCGCGGCGCCGGCGCGACCGTGGGGCCGTTCTCTTCGACCCATTCCATGTCGATCACGACGAACGACCCGGCGCTGGTCGCCGTCCATTCAATCCGGATCCTTCCTTCAGCAACCGACAGGGCGCCATACTTGGCCGCGTTGCTCGCCAGTTCGTGCAGCATCAGGCTGAGCGTGATCGTGGCGCTCGCGGGCACCGTGACGGCCGCGCCCTGGATCCGGATTGACCGTCCTTCGTTGATGAACGGCGCCATCGCCGTGGCCAGGATCTCCTGCAGCGGGGCGCCGCGCCGCGACTCCTGTGTCAGCAGATCGTGCGCGCGCGCCAGCGATGCCAGCCGCCCTCCGAACTCGCGTGTGAATACGGTGCGGTCCGGGTTCGCCCGCAGCGTTTGATCGGCCAGCGCCTGCACGATGGCCAGGGTGTTCTTGACCCGGTGGTTCAATTCGTCGAACAGCAGACGCTGGCGCGCCTCGGCTTCCTTGAGGCGGGAGATGTCGAGCAGCACGCCCACGATGCGCGATGCCTTGCCGTGGCCGTCGCGGCTCACCTGGCCGCGGTCCATCACCCAGCGGACGTCGCCGTCGGGACGTCGGATGCGGTACTCCAGCTCGTATCGCTCCTCGGGTCCCGAGATGATCTGCTGCTTGCGCAACCGGACGTGTCCGCGGTCGTCGGGATGCACCGAGGCAAGGCCGTCCTCGAAGCTCGCCGGGCTTTCGCCGACGCCCAGCAGGCGGCGCATCTGCGGCGAGCGGAATGACCGGTCCGCCGCCACATCATACTCGTGCGGGCCGAAATCGGCCGCCTCCGCCGCCGTCCGCAACCGTTCCTCGCTGTCGCGAAGGGCCGCCGAGCTTCGGTCAAGCTCGCGGGCGGCCCCTTGCAAGGCCGCGACGACCGCATTCGCTTCCCGCAATCGCGACGGACGTATGTCGAATGCCTGCCTGCGCCCCAGGGCGCCGGCCGCCGCGATCACCTCGGCCAGGGGTTTCGTCAGCCGACGGCCGAAAAACAGGGCGAGCGCGGCGACCGTGGCCGCGGCGGCCAGGATCATGCCGACCCAGACGAGCAGCGAGTCACGCAGATGGCCATCGATGACCGACGCCGTGAAGTAGACGCCGACCCGCCAGTCCGACATGCCGCTCGCCCTCACGGCGGCCAGCACTTCGAGACCATCGATGTTTGTCGTGCGAAAGACCATGGACGGCTGCCGGTCGCGCAGGTGCGAGCCGATGGCCGTGCCGACGATCCGGGCATGATCGCGCGATCGCGCCAGGATCATGCCGTTGCCGTCCCAGACAAGCGCCGTCCAGTCCGGCTGGAGCTTTTGCGCCTGCAGCAACTGATACAGGTCGTTGGGCGTGAGGCCGATGCTCAGGACGAAGCGCAGCTCGCCGGCGCGGTGGATGGGTACGGAGATGTTGTACACCGCCTCCTTGACGGCCAGGCTGACGAACAGGTTGGACACGACCACACGCTGTCCGTCGCGCATGCGTTTCAAGGTCTGCGGGTCGCCGGTGATCGACGGCGCCTGTCCGTAGGGAAGGTATGTATTGACGATCTGCCGGCCGGCCGCGTCGAGAAGGACGATGTAGGCCCGGCCGGCCAGGCCTGCCTTGGCTTGCTCGTGGAAGGCCGGCCAGTCTTCGGCCGCCAGCGCGCTCGACGTCGCAAGCGTGCGCAACACCGACAGATGGCGGTCCATGTCGCGTTCGAGCTCGCCGACGATGGCCTCGACGGCCTGGACGATCCGGCTCTCGACCCGCTCGCGCTCCAGCTCGGTCGCGCGGATCAGCAGGGCGCCCATGACGAGAAGCAGCGGTACGGCGATGAGCAGCGCGAACAGGAGCAGGTGCAAGGCGGCCGGCCACCCTGGCGGCTTTCCCGAGATCTCGTCGGACGCGCCTCTCATGCGAGAGGGGAGCCGGCCGTGCCTTCTCCCCTGCCCAGCGTGCCGAGGAGGCCCGTGCGCAAGCTCGCGGCATCATAGGGCTTGGTGATTACCACCCGGTCCTGCAAGCCGGGCGGCAACGATGTCCTGCCATATCCTGTGACGAACAGGAACGGTATGCCCCGGCCAGCCAGCGCCTCCGCGACCGGGTCGATTCGCCGCCCGGCAAGGTTCACATCCAGGACCGCCACGTCGAAGTCCAAATCACGCGCCTTTCTCAGGGCGTCGTCCAGGTGTTGCGCCTGTGCCGTCACGTTGCACCCCAGATCGGCAAGGTGGTCCTGCATCGTGAGCAGCAGCAACGCTTCGTCCTCGACAACGAAGACCCGCACGCCCTCGAGCGTCAACCCGTCCTCCTTGCATTGCCCGCGGGGGCGGAATGTCCGGCCGGCCCTTCACGCATCTCAATTCTGCATCAAGCGCCGGGCCGGCGCGAGACGTATCGAAGGTGGAGGTCGCAGCCGCAACCCGATTTGGGTAGCTGCGCCCGCGAATGCCCGTGCCCAAACCCCGCAAGCAACCTTTTCGAGCGACGGCCGTATGGCTAGGCCACGAGGGAGTTTCCCATGCGCCATCGCCTTGCGGCCCTGCCCTGCGTTTGGCTCGCGGTGGTCGGCGCCACGGCCGACGCCGCCCCCGCGCAAATCAGGGAACCGATGGTCCGGATCAAACCCCAGCCATATGACACGGTGGCCGGTTGCCTCATGACCGAACTGGAATCGAGCGACGCCGCTGCATGGCGGATGGTGTACCCGGCTCCGCGAACGGAAGCGCTCGTCATGCTGTGGCCGGCTGGAATGGTCGGCGGCAATCCGGCTGTCATCATTTTCGTGCGACAGGACAGGGTCGGGAACATTTCGATCCGATACGCAGGCGCCAAGGCCGGCTACTTTGGGAAGCTTGCTCTTGCGGCTGCCACGCGCTGCGGCGTGTGAGCCAGGGCGATCGGAAAAGCTGGACCGCGCGCGACCCGCCCCGGATCGCCACGAGGCCCCAGGAACGACTCCACCACCCTGACGTTCGAATCGCGATCGAACGTCGGAGGCTCATGGTCGATGTTCTACCCGGTCGGGGCGGTCGCCTGCTTGTGCGTCGCCTATCTCCTCCTGCATCAGGAAGAGGACACCGCCGATGTGCAGCCAGGGAAGCGCGTCGTTTGGCTGTTCCGGCAGATGGTCGCGTGGGTCCTCTTGCTGCTTGCCGCTGGTTGCATCGCAGGCATATGGGTCACTCGATAGGACCTGGTTCGCCGCCTCGATGATCGCTTCCGTCGGTGCGACCTCAATTCCGATTCATTGTCGTCCCTGTTGCCCCACTTGCCTTCAAATGGCCTTGGCAACGGGACAAGCTGCCGTCGCGTTCCTGTGCGCATGCCATACACACAGGACGATCTCAAACTGGCGAACGAGCACGTCGCCGAGGCGGAGGCCCTGGTCGAGCGGCAGCGCGATCGCGTGGACGAGCTGCGCCGGCATGGACAGCCGACCGAGGCGGCGCACGAAATACTGGTGATCCTGCTGGAGCTGCGTCATCAGCTGACGAAACATCGCAACGTGATTTCCGAGGCATTGTCCGCCGGCAGCATCGCGCCCGCGCAGCCGGAGGATGAGCCCAAGCCTTGAGAAACGGGAACATATGGCTGTCCATTCCGTTGCTGCGGCATGAACGAGGAAAGCCAACGCAGCTTGGCCAAGGGGGATGCGGGGGGCGTGGCGGAGCTGATCGCCCACCAGCGCGGCCGCATCAGGAGACTGAAGCAACGTCGACGGTCGACCACCCAGGCTGAACATCTGCTGGCCATCCTCATGGACCTGCATGCCCAGCTGACCGTGAAGCGCCGTCACAACGTCTACTGGCTTCGTCTGCCGAAGACGCCTTCGCCCTCCCGGGAATCGGAGTGACGTCCAAGTGTTCCACGATCGCATGTCCCGCACCCGGGCACACCTCGACAGAATCGTCATCGCGATCCGCGAGTGCGACGCGCAGCTTGCCGCGCGAGGCGCGTTGCTGGAGGTGTTTCGCGATGGTGGCCACGCAACGGGCCATATCGAACGCGCCATCGCTCTCAAGACGATCGAACGGGTGTTGTTGGCACTGCGTCGCGACGAGGCGGCCGGCGGGCTGTTGCCGGCCTCACGGGGCGACAAGGCCGCTTGATCTGCGGCCACGGGAACCTCGTCGTGAGGCTCGCGTTTTTGTCGTCATGGGAACCCGAGCTGACATCCTGTGGACCGACTTCCATCACGCGGCGCTGGACAGCCGGACCTGTCGGGCGCAGTTGGCGGCTCAACGCGAGCTGCTGGTGGAACTACGCACGAAAGGCGGCAATACGGCGGACATCGAGTGGCTGGTGCGCGCCAGGCTAACGGAAGTCCAGATGCTGGCCGCCATCCGGGACCGAAGCTTCGACGAGATCATCGATTTCCTGGCAGCGGAAATGCTGCAGGCGCCCGAACGAGCCCATTTGCGATAAGCGCCCTCGCTGACCCGGGACGCCAGTCTCGAGGCGGGATGGACTAAAATCCGTCCCCTTTGGTCGCCTTCCGCCCTTGACTAATCGGTACGTTTTTCAGGGCGATCACGACAAGCTACCACCGCAAGGTCCTTCGCTGCGCTCAGGACGACGCATAGTCCATGCGCCAGCTCAAATGCAATGGCCCTGCCCGGCAACGTCGCTCCGCCTCTGCGGGGCAGCTCTACCCCTGACCGCCGGGGCGGAGCACCGGCCGTCCTTCCGGGTCGCGCCATCCGTCTGTCCGCGCTTCCGGTGCCGAGCCCGGGTGCGTCGGTCTCCCGGCCGCGATCGACCAGTGTCTTCCTCTTGCGGTCAGTCGGGGCGGCGAAGTCGATGCTCGGGCCTCAAAGTCGCGGACAACCAATGTCACCAGCATGGCCGCGAGTAGCATGGCGGCGCCCCAAAACGGACCCAGACAGGCGGTCGCGTAGCCCAAGCCGACGCCGATGCCCGCGCTGAGAACAATGGTGGCGATTTCCTTCATGTGCGCGGGCACGGGAGCCTCCAGCCGCTATCGTGTGGGCAACGCCCGGGTGCGTGTTCCCGACCCGGAGCGCACATCGATGTCATGGCACCCTAGTAAACGCGGGCATGGCGACGACGGCGTCTTCGACGCGCCATGGCCAGTGTCCATCCCGTTGTGATGAGGATGACGAGGCCGGCAAGCAGACATCCGAGCGCGCTGTCGACGTTGCGGGTTTCGAAGCCTGACAGGACGAGGACCGCAACTGCCACCGCAAGGCAGGCACTGAACAGGAACTGGCCCAGCCACCAGATGACGAGTCCACCCCGCACATACCAACGATGCTCGTCATGCCAGGACAATCCGTGATTCCATATTTTCATGACATCACCATCTGTTGCGGTACGAGCATGAGAAGGCCGAGCAGCGCCATGCCGATGGCCCAGCGCATGCCGCGGCCTGACCTGACAGGAGCTGACGCCGGCGGCTGACGCGGCGTGGAGCGGTTTTCCTCGGTCGCGATGACTTTCCGGATGGCCTCATTGATCCGATAGGTCTCGAGGTCGGACGCGGAGCGAACGGTGACAAGCGACTGGCGAGACCCACCAGTGGCCGAGGTCGTCCTGCTGTCGGTCCGGGTTGCTTCCTGCGAGGCGACAAGTCGCGGGACCGTTGGCACGGGAGAGGGCGGCGGTTGATGTTGTGCCAGCTGGAACAGGATCGTCCGTTCGCCCGGGTCGAGCTGGAGAGCCGCGGCGACGCGCTCAAGGAACAGCGTCGATACCTGGATGTCGCGCCCCTGCTCGAACCACGTGTACCAGGTGACGCTGACGCCGACGAGTTGCGCGACTTCCTCCCGACGCAGACCGGGCGTGCGTCGCCGGGTCCCGGGGGCGAGCCCTACATCTTGAGGCTTGGTTCGACCGCGACGTTCACGGATGAAGACCGCGAGATCCTGTCGTGCTTCGGTGCGCTGCAGGCTTGTCATCTGTCAGCCCGCCAGCCGGTTGGTGATAGGCACGATCATGGGACAGGCCGCAGGCATAATAGGACAGCCGCCTGTTACTCCATGATACGAATGCTGGTCATGTGATCGATGTAACAGGCAAGAGATTGTGTTGATCAGGGTGTTACGTCGTGGGTGGCGCGGTGAATGAGACCGCTGAAACGCACCCACTACAGATAGGGACGATGGACGTCCTGACGGCCGCGTCGCGCCCGCAGGCTCGCAGCATCGCGGATGGCGCGACCAGGATCGCGGCGGCAACCCGGCATCGGCGGCAATGAGAGGCAAGGCGTTGCGCACGATCCACCCCGGAGGATCAACGCATGCGGGTCCGAAGTTACCAGGCAGTCCACCCAAGTACAGCGACCGCCGTTCCTCGACGGGAGGAACGGCTGGTCACGACTCCGCAAGTCCACTGGAAACCCCACCGATAGAACGAATGCTCCGTAAGCAAAAAAGTTGCCGGAAAACTTGCGGGCTGTTGTCGATTTCATCCGCGGCTGTCGGGTCGCGGCCGACCTGCGTCGCATACTCCGGCGTAAGCCGGTCGGCCATGTCGCGAGTGTGCAACCAGCCGGCATCGTGGCCGTTCGCGACAGTGACTTCCAATCGGGTTATCAGGATGTTCAGCCGCCGCCTTGGCTGGAAGGACGAGCTTCGCTGGTACGAGCGGGCGGCGCTCATCGTATGGTGGCTTGGGCAGTTCCTGTTCGGCGCGTGCTTTGTGTTTGCGCTCGCGGCTCTGGCCGTCGGCGGGTTTGATCACGCGGGCGTCGATGCTGCCATGATCCTGCTTGTCACGGGTTTTGCCATTCTCTTCGGCACGCGAGTCGTTCTGGAGCTTGCGGTTCGACAGCGTCGGCGACGACATCGACATCGACTGATCGTATCGGTCCGGCGGCGCGTTTCGCGTCCTCCCGTTTTTCGGTTTGAGTCGTCCCGCAGGCTTGGCT